>Ga0181520_10007893_pt1 | contig 15393 bp, 19 predicted proteins | sample PEATcosm2014_Bin_29_FD_132451 | JGI IMG/M metagenome (GOLD analysis project Ga0181520, IMG submission 132451) | Peatland microbial communities from MTU Mesocosm Facility, Houghton, MI, USA - PEATcosm2014_Bin02_30_metaG | ecosystem: Environmental > Terrestrial > Soil > Wetlands > Peat | place...
GTTGTCAGAAATTTTGAAGTAATAGGCGAGGCCGCCAACAAATTGCCCGATGGAATAAGAGCCAAAGCCTCCGAAATACCATGGAAAGACATTATTGATTTTAGGAACAGGATAGCGCATGAATATTTCGGCACTGGTTGGAATTTTGTCGTGGCCGTCCTATGTGGCGGGCCGGCTGTTGGTTTCAAATAACGCATACCAGCCTGACGCGTATTCTTTAAACAGTTCCTTGGCTTTGCCGTCAAGCTTTTCAAAAACTGCGGATGTTATTGTAAGCCCTGACGATGATAGCCTTGCCGCTGTATTCACGGCAGCTCCTATTACATCCAGCTGTTCACTGCTTTTTGTCCCAAGCCTGCCGCAGGTAACCCGGCCAAAATTGGCCTTAATAACCATTTCAAGGGGCAACCCCCGCTGTGCGAAGCGTTCATTTGCCTTTTCCCTGCATTCCAGCAGGGCGGCAATACCGTTTCTGATATTATCTTCCTGAAAAACAGCCAGCGCGCCGTCGCCGGTCCATTTTATGATTTTTCCGTTATTGGACTCAATAATAGCGCCGGTTAATTCAAAAAAATCTGAAAGAATTGAAAATATCTCCTTTGAATCTTTCGTTTGGCATAGTTTTGAATAGCTGTTAAGGCTGAAAAATGAAATCAACAGGTTTATTTCGACGGGAGAGTTAATTGCATCCAAGTCCATAATGATAGCCTCCTTATATTATGTATTAATTATATCATATTATTTTGCCGCTAAACACACAGAGAAATTTTTATTGACAATATTATTAAGTGATACTACAATAGTATCAGTTAAGAAGGAGCGCGGATGAAACTTATAAATAAGAACACAGATTACGCAGTCAGGGCCATAATGGAACTTGCCGGCAGCGGAGAGTCTTTTATGTCCGCAAAGGAAATATCTGAAAAACAGAAGATACCATATCAGTTTTTAAGGCGGGTACTGGCTCCTTTGATAAAAAACGGGATAATAAAGTCAAAGGAAGGCGCGGGAGGCGGAGTTAAACTCGCGATTGGCCCGGATAAAATCAGGATAATCGACCTGATAAAAACATATCACGGAAATTTTCAGATTTCTGAATGCATGTTCAGGGGCAGCCCGTGCCTGAACAGGGATAACTGCGTTTTAAGAGAGGAAATAACGGGAATAGAAAAAGAGCTTATTTCAAAATTTGAACAGTTAACGATACGAAAATTATTAAAAAAATCGGGGAGGTAGTTATGGGAATGTTCTGTTATCAGTGCCAGGAAACGGCAAAAAACACGGGCTGTACGGTTAAAGGGGTGTGCGGAAAAAACGATTCCACGGCAAACCTGCACGATCTTTTGATATTCCTGTTGCAGGGAATATCAATTTTTGCGGAGAATATACAAGGGCTTGAAAAAAAGTACGGAATATTTGTTTATCAGGCGCTGTTTGCCACTATTACAAACGCAAATTTTGACGATGAAAAGATAGAAAAGTTGATAGGTAAGGCATTAATTATCAGGGAAGAGCTAAAATCAAAACACGCTTCCGGCTTGAAGGGTTTGCCAGATTGCGCTGTATGGTCCGGCGGCACAATGGAAGAATTTAAGGCAAAAGCTCTAAACGTTGGCATATTAAGCTACAGCGCCAATGACGATATCAGGTCATTAAAATCACTTATCCTTTACGGCCTGAAGGGTATTGCCGCTTACGCCGAACATGCGGCTGTTCTTGGATATTATGATGATGAAATCACAGCTTTTATGATTAAGGCTCTTGCCTCAATCCCGAAGGAACTTTCCGCAGATGAACTTACGGCCATGGTCATAAAGACGGGAGAAACAGCGGTTAAAACAATGGCGCTTCTGGACAGGGCCAATACTGAAACTTACGGCAAACCGGAAATAACAAAAGTTAATATAGGAGTCAGAAACAATCCTGGAATACTTATTTCCGGACATGATCTGAAGGATATGGAAGAACTATTGAAGCAAACTGAAGGAACAGGCGTTGATATTTACACGCATAGCGAGATGCTCCCGGCAAATTATTATCCTGCATTTAAAAAATATAAGCACTTTGCCGGTAATTACGGCGGGTCATGGTGGCACCAGAATATTGAATTCGGAACATTTAATGGACCAATCATTATGACAACAAACTGTATAGTGCCGGTTAAGGACACATACAAGGATAGGATATTTACGACGGGCATGGCGGGATATCCTGGAGTTAAACATATCGCGGACAGGGAAGATGGAAAGGCGAAGGATTTTTCCACTGTTATAGCGCTTGCCAAAAAATGCACCCCGCCTCAGGAAATTGAAAAAGGGGAGATAACCGGGGGTTTTGCCCACGGCCAGATACTGGCGCTTGCGGACAAGGTTGTCGCGGCAGTTAAATCAGGGGCGATTAAGAAATTCGTTGTAATGGGCGGCTGCGACGGAAGGCAGGCCCCCAGAAGCTATTTTACTGATGTGGCGGAGACACTTCCGGAAGGAACAGTCATACTCACAGCGGGCTGCGCCAAATACAGGTACAACAAACTTAAATTGGGCGATATAGGCGGCATACCTCGAGTACTGGACGCGGGGCAGTGCAATGATTCATATTCGCTTGCCGTCGTAGCGTTGAAGTTAAAGGAAGTATTCGGGCTTGATGACATAAACAAACTGCCGATATCATTTGACATAGCATGGTACGAACAAAAAGCTGTTGCCGTGCTTCTTGCGCTGCTTTCTCTCGGAGTAAAAGGAATACGCCTTGGGCCGACGCTTCCGGCATTTTTATCCGCCAATGTGGCAAAGGTTCTTGTTGAAAAATTCAACATTAAAGCTACCGGCGAGGTAAAATCCGATGTTGAAGCAATAATGGCGGGAAACTGAGGGTAATTGACTTTTCAAAAAAGGCCGATATACTTATATAAAACCATACCGGCGATGCGCCGGAAAAAAGGAGGAAGAAAATGAAAATTTTGTTATGGGTTATACAGATTTTACTGGCCATATGGAACCTTATGGGCGGTAGCTATACAATATTTAACTATATGAACCTCAGGGCGCCTGCTGTGAAGACTCTGCCCGCATCTTTCTGGGTGGCCCTTGGTGCGCTTCAGATAATCGCGGCAATTGCCCTGCTAATTCCAGGCAAGCTGGTCAGGGTGCCGAAATTAAACGCCATTGCCGCTGCCTATATTTTTGTGTTTGCCCTTTCGGGTATTATAATTTTTGCCCAGTACGCCGGATTCCCGGGCATGCTCTGGGCAGTAATACCGGCGGCGCTTGCGGCGTTCGTGGTGTATGGAAGGCTGACTCTAAAACCGTAACACCAGCAGACAGCCAATAAAATCTCAGGAGGCAGCCAGTGAAGATTACCCAGAAAATAACTCCGTTTTTGTGGTTTGACAAAGACGCCCGAAAGGCGGCTGAGTATTATGTTTCTGTTTTCGGCAATGGTTCGAAGATCAACTCTTTGACGCCGCTGGAAAACACACCTTCAGGGGCCGGAGCGGGAACTGTGTCGGTAACTCTCGCCGGAATGGATTTTACCTTCATAAACGGCGGCCCTTTCATGAAAATAAACGAGGCTGTATCCTTTGTTATAAACTGTGAGAACCAGGCAGAGGTTGATTATTACTGGGAAAAGCTCTCGGAGGTTAAAGAAGCCGAGCAGTGTGGCTGGTTAAAGGACAAATTCGGAGTTTCATGGCAGGTTGTGCCTGTCAGGCTCTATGAGCTTCTCACCGGTAAAGACGGCGCAAAAGCGGCGCGTGTAATGCAGGCTATGTTAAAGATGAAAAAACTGAACATAGAGGAACTGGAAAATTCCTAAATAAGATTTATCCCCTCTCTCCTATCTACTTTCTGAGAGTTTTTTCTTTAAATGAAAACTGCCGGGCGGCCTCTCCTTAACTTTGCGCAGGTTAGAAAGGCAGCCCGGCAGGGTAAAGCCATGCCGGAAAATAATCTTATTTTGTTACTGTTGCTGTGGTTGTCGTAGCCGGTTTCTTGGCTTTGTGTCCGCAATGTTTATGCGCTTTGCTGCATTTTGATTTCGTCGGAACCGGTGTTGCTGCCGCAGTTGCCGAAGCAAATGCTACAGTTGCCGAGAAGAGTGCGAGTAAAACTACTGCCATGATCTTTTTCATTGTTTCACCTCCTTTTATTATGCTGGTGTCTCAACTACAAAAATTAGACGGCGCAAAAGATGGGAATGTTCCATGAATAATGGTTAAAAAAGAAGAAATGTATCAGTTGTAAAAAATGTCGAATCTGGCATGTTTTTTGAAATCATCATAAAAAAGGATATAACTGTCAACGCCTTCGCCGCCGGAGGCAAAGAGCCACTCACTGCGGCCGTCGCCGTCAAGGTCCTCCGCGTCAATGGGCACCATTCCAAGCCCGAGATAGCGTATTTTACCTTTTTCCAGCAGGAACCAGTGGTTAAGGTATTCATCCGGGGTTACCTCGCAATCGCTCTCAGAATCGTCGATTGAGAGCCCCACGAGCACGCTGTTGTCCTTTGAGCGGTATGATTTGAGCAGCTGGATGTTTTCAATGGGGTACGCGTTGTTTTCAATAACATCGCCGCTCTGCTCGTCGCAGTCCGGGATAAGGGGAACAAGCTTGTGGTAAAGGTCGCGGCTTTTCTGAAGTTCGGCGGAGCTTAAATCCGACGGGCGCCACATGTCGGGGTCCTCAAAATGCTGTTTTGATACCAGCACCATGGGCCTGGCCGTGAATGGCCCCTGCCATGAATAATAATCATCCACATTCTCGGTTTTAAACGGTATTTTGCCGAGGTCGGTGGATATAACCTGGGAGCCTAGTTCGGAATAAAAACGTATCTTTCCGGGTTTTATGCCTGTGATGGCCCCTATTTTGGCGCCGTGGTAAAGTATGTTCCACCTTGTTGAGGCGGGGTATTCTTCGTGCATCCTGGCAAGCCTGCCCGGGTCCTTGGGGTTATTGGGAAGCGCCACCCATTCATTACCCTGTTTTTGAAAAAGAAGATAGGCTTTTACATAATCAGTATTCTGCCATTCGTTGTGTATCTTTGTGAGAACTCCGGCATATACAGGTTTCTCAGCGGCCGGCATTCCGGCGCTGAAAAAAAGCAGCATGCCCGCTGTGATAATAATTTTAAGGCGTTTCTTCATCAAGGCCTCCATAAAATCTTAAACCATTATATAACACTTTTAAGATTTGTCAAACGCCCATGCGAGATTGACAACAGCCTCCTGCTTTGATAACATTGATAATCAATCAAATTTAAACAAAAATAAAAGGAAGTCAAATGAATACAATCGAAGCGGTAAGCCTTACAAAAAAGTATGAAAAGCTCACAGCCGTGGATGCGCTGAATCTGTCGGTAAAAAAAGGCGAAATATTCGGCCTGCTGGGGCCGAACGGCGCGGGCAAGACCACGACCCTGATGATGCTCTCCACGCTGCTCAAGCCCACGTCCGGCAGCGCCTCGATAAACGGTTTTGACGTCCTTAAAGAACCTTCAAAGGTGCGCGCCTCAATCGGTATGGTATTCCAGGATCCGAGCTCTGATGAGATACTTACAGCGTATGAAAATTTAAAACTACACGCCCTTTTATACAACATACCAGTAAAAGAAATTGACATTAAAATCGACAGGGTGCTGGCTTTAGTCGACCTTCAAAAAAGGAAAAATGATATTGTAAAGACCTTTTCCGGCGGCATGCGCAGGCGCATGGAAATAGCCAGGGGGCTGCTGCACGAACCTAAAATATTTTTTCTGGATGAGCCCACAATAGGCCTTGACCCGCAGACAAGGGAGCATATATGGGAATACATAAAGAACCTGGCGAGAGAAACCGAAATGACAATAATACTTACCACGCATTATATGGAAGAGGCTGACAGGCTGTGCGACAGGGTGGCGATCATAGACGCGGGTAAAATTGTGGCCCTTGATTCGCCGGAAAATTTAAAGCGCGGCCTTGGCGGCGACATAGTGCTGTTAAAGGGGGCAAACCTCGCGGTGGAAGAGATAAGAAAACTTCCGTTTGTGAAAGCCGTTGAGGAGCAGGGGGCTTACCTGCAGCTTTCTATCGAAGAATCGGGAAAACACCTGCAGGAACTTTTGAAAGTGGCCGGCGTAATTGAATTTGTCCAGGCGCATTCTCCTGATTTGAACGATGTTTTTCTCCATTACACGGGAAGGGAAATACGGGAGGAGGAAGGCTCGTCAATGGACCGCTTAAGGGCTATATCGAGGGCTAAAAACAAATGAAAACAATAATAAAAAACATAAAGGGCATTTACGCGATATGGTACAGGGAATTCAAGGTTTTTACCAGGGAAAGGACCAGGGTTATTTCATCGCTAATAATGCCGCTGATGTGGTATTTTATATTCGGCGGCGGCATGGGGCGCGTGGCCTCGGTCGGGGCCGATTACCACCATTTTATATTCCCGGGTTTCCTGGTCATGATGGTTATTTTTTCCTCGCTTTTTAACGGCGCCTATATTGTGTGGGACAAAAAAATAGACTTTCTCAAGGAAGTCCTAATAGCGCCGCTCTCCAGAACCGTGATATTTTTCGGAAAAGTGGCGGGGTGCATGACAGACGCGCTCCTGCAGGCCATGATACTGCTTATCGCGGGTATTATAATAAGGATACCTTTCACGCCGATAAGCGTGCTGCTTACAATAATAATGCTTTTTTTCCTTGCAATCGGCCTTGTTTCCATGGGGCTCATTATGGGCTCTTTCATGGAATCACCAGAAGCCTACGGCATTATATCGAGTGCCGTGGTTTACCCGCTCTTTCTTCTTTCCGGAGCGCTTTATCCGCTGGATAAGCTGCCCGTATGGCTGAAAATTCTTACCCGTATCGACCCGGCCTCTTATGCCGTGGACGGCCTGAGGGACACCATACTCGGCGTTTCCGCGCTTCCATATAATATAAATTTTCTTATTGTACTGGCTTTTGATATTGTACTCGTCATCACCGGGACCTGGGCCTTTAACCGGATGAAACTATAAATTAACGGAGAGGCATATGGCTGAAGTAAAATTTATAAATCATAAGGGCAAAAAAATCCTGCTTATGGATTTTGCCTATTCAAAACCTGAAGAAATGCTCCTTGCGGTCGAAGACGCAAAAAGGACCGTCAAAAGATTACCTGAAAAATCAGTCTGCGTGCTGGTAGATGTCAGGTGTTCTCCTTTTGAACAGTCGCTCTCCGACGCGGTAAAGGAACTTGCGGCGCACGACAGGCCGTACATGAAGGTCACGGCGATTGTCGGCGTAACCGGATTAAAAAAGCTTGCATACAGCGCGGCCATAAGGTTCTCCGGAAGGAAAAATATCCTCATGTTTGACAGGATAGAAAACGCGAAAGACTGGCTGGCAGAGCAGTAAAACGCCGGCAAAAAGAAAACGGGGCCCATGAAATTAAAAAAAGAGGACATAACCTTTAACTGCGAGAAATGCGGCGAGTGCTGCAGGGTTGACGGATTCGTATATTTAAAGGGAGACGAGGATAAAAAAATAGCCCGATACCTGGGCCTGGGCCGGGAGGAATTCAGAAAGAAATTTACCGACTATCTCTTCCTGCTGGGCACCGTGATAAAGCTGGACCCTGAAGGGTGCTGCTTTCTGGTGGACGGCAGGTGTATAATTTATCCGGCGCGTCCCGGCCAGTGCGGGACGTTTCCATGGTGGGACAGGGTTTTAAGTTCGAAAAAAGAATGGGAACATATTTCAACATACTGCCCGGCCGCGAAAAAAGCAGTCTTTAAAAAAAAGTAAAGCGGGGGTTAAAATGACGCGGATACTGATAATTTCTGCCTGCATAATTGTTTTTTCAATAATATTGGCCGGCTGTGCGCAGCTGGCCGCAAAAAAACCATCCGATAAAATATGGGCGGATAATCCCGGCATACTTTACACCGGAAGGATAGATTTTTCCGACCCTAAGGCGCCGCGTTTTGACTGGCCCGGAATAATAATAGAGGCCAATTTTGAGGGGGGCTGGATCGGCGCGGTTATTAAGGACGGCGGAAATGATTATAATGTATTCATAGACGGAAAACCGGAAACCGTTATAGTTACAAGGCCTGGAGTTGAAGAATACAGGCTGGCTGAAAATATTCCGGCCGGCCGCCATCTGCTGACAATAGCGCGCAGGGGTGAAGGTTATCAGGGAATGGCCGTATTTAAAGGGCTCCTGCTGGACAGAAACGGAAAAATTCTGCCTCCTCCCGCGAGGTTAAAAAGAAAAATAGAATTTATAGGCGACTCAATAACAGTCGGATTCGGCGTTGAGGGCATGGGAACAACGTGCCCGTCCGAGAGGGAATTCAAAAACAACTGGAAAGCATATACAACAATCGCGGCAAGGGCATTTAACGCGGAATATAATGTTGTGGCAATTTCAGGCAGGGGTGTTGTGAAAAACTGGGGGGAAAAGGAAAAAACTTCAAAAGAACCGCTTCCATATTATTATGACAGGACGCTGCAGAATGATTCCGTTTTAAAATGGAATTTTAAGTCATGGATACCCGATATGGCCGTAATCAACCTCGGCACAAACGATTATTCCGCACAGCCTGTCCCTGACAGGGAAGTATTTGTGGAGGCGTACCTTGCGCTTGTAAAAAAAGTCAGGGGTTATTATCCGGATGCGTGGATAATATGCTGCAGCGGGCCGGCCCAGCAACCCCCTTTTAACTCATATTTCGCGGAGATAATGGAAAAGGCAGGAGACCCGAAAGTAAAGAGGGTGGATCTCGGCGGGCTTACTGAAGAAGAACTTGGATGCGACTGGCACCCCAATGAAAAAGGAACGGCCAGATTGGCGGATGAATTTATAAGCCAGGTGAGAACAATTGCCGGCTGGAACAACTAAAAACACTTCGAGGAGAAAAAATGGCAAAAGCAAAGAACGGCGATATGGTAAAGGTGCATTATAAGGGAACGCTTGACAACGGAGAGGTTTTTGACGAGTCTGCGGGGAAGGACCCGCTTGAGTTTAAGCTCGGGGAAAAAAATATGATACCGGCATTTGAGGAGGCCGTGCTAGGCCTTTCGCCGGGAGAGAAAAAGAATATAAAAATAGCGGCAAAAGACGCCTACGGCGAGGTTGAAGAGGCGGCCATAATGCGGGTGGAGCGCACAGAACTGCCGCAGGACATGAAACCCGAGGCCGGGCTCCAGCTCCAGATGATGGACCCGGACGGCAACACGATGTTTGCTATAATAACAAAAGTGGATGAGACGCATGTGACCATAGACGCAAACCATCCGCTCGCCGGCAGGAACCTTAATTTTGAAATTGAGCTTGTATCCCTGGCGTGAAAAAAATGGCTGCGGGCCTTGCGGTTATAAACGCCGTTATATTTGACGGGAAGAAATTTACACGCGGCAACTGCGTTACCGTGGAAAATGGAATTATCAGGGCGGTAACAGCCTTGAAACGAGGAAAAAAACCGGCCGGCAGTTCGGTAATAATCGACGCCGGAGGGAAAATATTGTGCCCGGGTTTCATTGACATGCACACGCACGGGGCGGACGGCATTGATTCAATGCGGGTAATGACCGGAAAAGATATTATGAAAATATCGGCCGCGTACGCGAAGTGCGGAGTAACTTCGGCTTTACTGGCATGTTTTTATAAGAAGGGGAAAAGCAGGCTGGATGAGGCCGTTGCTTCATGCGGCGGAAAATTTGACGGGGCCAGGATACTGGGCACATACATGGAAGGGCCGTTTATTAATATGGAGAAGCGCGGGATGATCGGCAAAAAATTTATTTTTCCCGCGGGCGGACACCCGGAAAAATTTCTCGGGAAAATAATGTCTGAAAGAAAAACATTGAGGGCAATGACCGTGGCGCCTGAAATGGACAGGGGTTTCCGGATAATAAAATATCTTAAAAAACATTCAGTCATAGCGGCCGTCGGGCATACAAATTCGGGATATGAAACAACTCTTGAAGCAATTGCGGCCGGAGCCCTCCACGTGACACATGTTTTTAACGCCATGAGGGGGTTCCACCACAGGGAACCGGGGCCTTTTATGGCGGCGGTGGAAAAAGGGCTGACAGCGGAAATAATCTGCGACGGCGCGCACCTGCACCCGGCAGCCTTAAAACTTGTTGTAAAGGTAATAGGCGCAGAAAATCTTGCCATTATTACGGATTCCACAGCAATGCTCGGGTATCCGGACGGAAAGTATAACAGCGTGGTTTGCGGGAAAATTATCATAAAAGGCGGTGCCGCATATAATAATGACGGCGTGCTTTTGGGCAGCTGCACTCCCATGAATGCTATGATGCGCAATATGAAAAAATGGGGCGCGGCTTCCTTCGTGGAAATTTTAAGAATGGCCTCATATAATCCGGCCCGTATCCTGGGGTTAAAGGATGCCGGAAGAATAAAAACGGGGTCAAGGGCCGACTTCGCCCTTATAGATGATGAATTTAACATATATCAAACCATAGTCTCCGGCGTGCCGGTTGAAATATAATTGAAAGAATTGTAAAACAGGGTATAATCTTAACATCAACGCAAACACTGCATATCAGGAGGGGCTTACATGGAAGTAAAAGGGACCGCGATCATGGCAACAAGGGAATTTGTCAGGAGCAAGTTCGGTGAAGACGGCTTAAAGAAATGGGTGGCGGTGCTTTCACCCGAGGCGCAGCATATTTACGGCGGCGCTGTTCTTACAAATATCTGGTATGATCTGAAAACCATACTGGTGGAACCGTGCCGTAAAATATCGGAAATGTTCTACGGCGGAGATGTAAAAGCATACAGGGATATCGGAAAACACAGCGCCGACCACGGTTTAAAGGGTATTTACAGGCTCTTTGTAAAAATCGGCTCGCCCCATTTTATACTGGGCAAGGCCGGCGCCATACTGCCGACATACTACAGGCCGTGCATAATGAGGGGCGAAGAGGCCGATAAAAATAAGTTCAGGGTCTATGTAAATCAGTTTGATGAATACAGCGACGTTATAGAGCACAGGATTGCCGGCTGGATGGAATGCGCCCTGGAAATATGCGGCTGCAAGAGCGTAAAAATTGAGATACCAAAATCATTATCAAGACGCGATCCTGCCACGGAATATATGGTGGAGTGGACGCTTTAATTCTATTAACAGGCTGCGTCAGGCGCGCGGTCCGGGGGATTTTATGCCGGATATAGAACAAATAAGGGAAGCGGCTGAAAAAATACATTCATCCTCAAAAGGATCCCACGACTGGGAGCATACGCTGCGCGTATACAAGCTTGCGGTGCGCATCGCAAAAAAGGAAAAAGCGGATATATTTATTGTAATGGCGGCGGCCCTGCTTCATGATATTGCCCGGTCCCTTGAGGACGCCTCGGGCGGTAAAAGGGATCACGCAGCTGAAGGTGAGAAACTGGCGTATGGCATATTAAAATCCCTCGGAATAAGCGATGATAAAACCGCCCGCATATGCCATTGCATAGGCGCGCACAGGTACAGGGGGACAAAAAGGCCGGCTTCTCTGGAGGCAAAGGCTCTATTTGACGCGGATAAGCTTGATTCAATAGGAGCTGTTGGAATTGGCAGGGCTTTTCTTTTTGCCGGCGAGATCGGGGCAAGGCTGCACAACGGCGGCGTCAAAATTTCAGAAACAAAACCATACACACGGGAAGATACCGCTTACAGGGAATATATGGATAAACTGCGCCATGTAAAAAAGCGCATGATGACCGGTGAGGGAAAAAGGATGGCGGTAAAGAGGGACGCATTTATGAATCAGTTTTTTACAAGGCTTGATAAAGAGACAAGGGGAATATCATGAGGCGTGCCGACAAAGAAATAAAAAGCAAAAAGGAAATAGAGTCAATATTAATGGCTGGAAGGGTGTGTCATGTCGGCTTTGCTGACGGAGGCACGCCGTATGTGCTTGCCTTTAATTACGGATATAAAAACGGGGCTGTATATATACATTGTGCGCCTGAAGGAAGGAAGCTGGATATAATAAGGAAAAATCCGAAGGTGTGCGTAGAGGTTGATACTGAAACCATGCTGCTTGAGGCGCAGGAGCCCTGCGCCTACGGTTTTAAATATAAGAGCGTTGTCGCCCCAGGCAGGGCGGTGATTGTTACAAAACGCGCTGATAAGATAAGAGGGTTAAAGGTTATTATGAAGCGCATGACCATGAAGGATTTTACGGCATTCAGGGAGTCTTCACTTGAAAGGGTGGTTTTGCTGAAAATAACACTTTCGAACATTTCAGGAAAGAAGTCGGGGTATTAAACCGGGGTTGTGGACACAACATCTTTTAAATGATATAATTATTAAAAAATACGGAATACAGGGTGAAAAATGGCTGATATAAGCATGTTTTTTACGGAAGAGGAAAAGTCGGAACTTTTAAGCACCCTTTTAAATGTCACCTACCGGACAACAGGAGAAATAAGGATAAGAGTGGAAAAAAAAGCCGGCAGGAACCCTATGGCTGCGGCGAGGCAGGCATTTGTGCGGCTTGGTATGAGGGATAGCAGGGATAAGAACGGTGTTTTGTTTTATATATCCGTATTTGACAGAAAATTCGCCGTATTCGGCGATGACGGAATAAATTCCAGGGTCAGCCGTGACTTCTGGGAAACTGTTAAAAAGGCCGTGGTTGAAAAGTTTGCCGGCCGGCAGTTTGCCATAGGCTTAAGCGGCGGCATAGGCCTGGTTGCCGAGAAAATGGCTCAGTTTTTTCCGGACGAAAAAATAGACCTTAAGGAAAACCCGGGGGCGGTATCATTTGAAGAATAAAATGAAAATTCTTATTATAACGGCGGCAACCTTTCTTGCGTGCGCCTTTTTACATGCTGACGCGCCCGCCCTTCCGGCTCAGACGGATGATTTCATCGACGACTTCGCGGGGGTCTTGACCGCCACGGACAGGGCTTCGGTTTCGGATATACTTTCGAAAATAATGACCGTAAACGGGCAGCATGTATGTTTTGTGACCATAAGCTCTACCGCGGAAACGGCGGCCGGCTATGATGTTGAGGCCATGGCCGCGGCGTTTTATAGCGCATGGCGCATAAATGAAAAAAGCGGCAAAGGCATGCTGCTGTTGATATCGATAAAGGACAGGAGCGCGGCGCTGGAGACGGGCGGCGACATGGGGACGTATGACCGTGTCATGAAAGAGGTTGTAAACAAAAGAATGCTGCCTGATTTTAAGGCCGGCGATTACGGCAGGGGAATATATGAAGGGGCGAGGTGGCTTTCCGCGCTTTTGCGGGAACGCCCGATCTTTTCCGGAAAATTTTCAGACGCCGCGCTGCTTATACTGGGGCTTCTTCTGCTGGCTGCGGCCGGATTTTATTTTATAAGGCTGGCTGTTACGGCGCCGCATTCACAAAAAAACGCGGAGCCGGGTATGGATAAGATAAAGGAAAAAAACAACGATTTTGGCGGCGGCGCCGCGGGAAACTGGTAAAAGTTTTAAAGGGCTTTTGTTTGAAAAATCCTTTTCTATAAGGAGCTGTTTCCTTGGGATTGAACCACGGTAAATCCAAAAATAAAAAAACCCCCGCGGCTTATACCGTTGAAATTTTAAGCTTAAAAAGGCGCCTTAAAGAAAGCGAGGAAAAATACTCGCTTACCCTTGATACCGCGTCATCCGCGATAGCTTCAGTCGACATAAAGGGGCGGATAACGGAATATAACAGGGCGGCGGCGGCGCTTTTAGGCGTAAACCGCAATGAACTTATTGGAAAAACATTTAAAAAAATAATGAAACCCGACTCTTTCAAAACTGCCTTTAAAAGGCTGGGCGATGTGATGAAAAGAGGATATTCTTACGGCGGGGAATATAAGATGATACGAAAGAACGGAGCCATAATAGACGTTGTTATAAATTCCACCGCGTTCAGGGCCACTTCGGGTGAATTTATAAAGACAATATCGGTTCTGGAAGACGTGACGGCGCGGAAAAATTCCGAGAAGCTGCTGAAGGAACAGTCGGTTTTTAAGGAATTGCGCGCGCAGATATGGAAACTTGCGGCGGAAAAGACAATTTCCGAGGCAAGTCTTATACAGGGGCTGGTGGACAGGCTCGGGCCGGCGCTGGGATGCTCAAGGGTTGTCTTCAGTTCCATAAAGGAAAAAGAAGTGGAAGTGCTGTATGAATGGAAATCCCTGAAAACAAGGGGATCGGTCAGGGGAATAAAGACACCCTGGCCGCTTTTTAACGCCATGAAACTTGAGCGTCAGGTTGTGCTTGATGAAAAATCCATATATTTGACGGTGCCTGCGGCCATGCGCGGTATCCTGAAAATTATAGTTTCCGGACTGATGAAGCGCTTTGGCAGCCATGCCGCGCTCTCCACGCCGTGCTATGTGGACGGCATCCGCGAAGGGGTTATTATATGCGTGGGCGACGGTGAAATGATAAAAAAATGGAGCGGTGAAAGAAAAACAATAGTGCTTGAAGCCGCCCGGATAGCCTCTGAAGGAATATCCCACAGGCGCGCGGCCATGTCGGCGGAAACGGATATTTTATACAGAAAAAAAGCCGAGGAAAAACTAAGGTTTGAAAATGAAGCAAGGTTATCAGCGGAGCAAAAAATAGAAGAAAGCGAAAAATTTTACAGGGAACTTTTCAATAACAACAATGACGCGATCGTTGTCATGGAACTCATACTTGAAAATCAGCCTTTCCCTTTTGTGAGCCTTATTGATTTTAATGAAATGGCGTGCAGGATATTTGACACACCAAGGGAAGAACTGGTAAAAAAAAAGGTTTCCGAGTTTATAAAACAGCCGTGGCTGGATAAAATAAGGGCCGAAGTCGCCGCGCTTAAGACTGGCGATACAAGCACCGGCACAATTGAAATAACAAGAAGCGCAGGAAAGATAATAACATGCGAATTAAGGATAAAAGTTTTTGCCGTAGGCGGCAAGCAGCTGATATTTTGCGTATTGAGGGATATTACGGAGAGGCTTGAAAGTGAAAGTGCAATAAAGGAATCAGAGGAGCTTTACAGGACACTGATAAACATTCTGCCGGACGGGGTAATAATGTCTGACCTTGAAGGCAGGATTATTTTCGCTTCGGACAGGACGTCGCTTATGCACGGATACGACGGCAGTATGAAGCTGGCCGGAAAGCATATTTTGGACCTTGTGGACAATGATTCAAAATCCGGATTCATCAGGGACTTCCGTGATTTTCAGGGCGGAGAGGGCACGGCAATGACAGAATATACGGCGCTGCGCCGCGATCGCACAAGGTTTACAGGAGAGATATATTCCTCGGTATTAAAGGACCTGCAGGGAAGGCCCAAAGCTGTGATATCAGCTATAAGGGATATTACGGAGCGCAGAAAAATAGAGGAGGCTCTGAAGGAAAACGAGAAAAAATACAGAACTGTGATATCCCAGA
>Ga0181520_10007900_pt1 | contig 15384 bp, 14 predicted proteins | sample PEATcosm2014_Bin_29_FD_132451 | JGI IMG/M metagenome (GOLD analysis project Ga0181520, IMG submission 132451) | Peatland microbial communities from MTU Mesocosm Facility, Houghton, MI, USA - PEATcosm2014_Bin02_30_metaG | ecosystem: Environmental > Terrestrial > Soil > Wetlands > Peat | place...
GGGGAAATCAGCATCAAGGTCGGCGGCAAAACCCTGTTCCTCGATGGCGCAATCTGGCTGAACCGCGCGGCAAATCTCGCCTTTTCAAATTTTGAGCTTAAAACACCGGATACGGATGTCCGTGATTCGGAACTGCTGAAGAATGCTGCGGAAGAGGCGCGGGCGCTTCACGCCGACTATTTTGTCACCTGGAACATGCGGGACACAATCGTCTGGCGTGTTCCGCATGAGGGCGAGCTTTTCACAAATTCGCTCGTTGCTTACGACAAGTTCCCGCCGCTGACACAGATTGCCGAACTCATTCCGCAGGACTTGAAACTCTATCCGCTCGAACGCTGGCAGAACGTGGCGAGGCTGGCCGGCCAGATTGAGTCCGCTCACAAGCAAAAAGAGGTTTGCGAACCGGCACCCGGTTTGCGGACATTTGAAGACGAAAATTTCCGCATCCGCATGAAATCGCAATCAGATCTGCTGACTGAAGTGGAAGCCGAGGGAAAAACCGTGAAGTGGGGGCAGTTAATTCGTGCGCCAGACGCTTATTTCACGGTTTTAGAAAAATGCAATCAACAGAAAACGCCATTGATAAAATTGGAAGCGGTTGCGCCTGTTCAGCGCGGCATAACAACCAATGATGTTGAATTTTTCTTCCTCGATGATGAAACGCAAAAGCACTGGAAAATAGAAAAAAAGTTTTTGGTCAGTCCGGTTGTTTATACGCCCAAAGAAGTTCCGGACATCGTCATCAAGCGGAAAAATTTGAAACAGGCATTGTTTAAATGCGATCTTCCGAAAAAGCGGCTGGCTGGAACCAATGCCCTTCGTTACATTCAAAATCATGAGCGGGGGAAACGAAATCTGACGGGGGATTGGTATTTGCTTCGGGACATAATTCAAGAAGCGGGATGCGTTTTGCACGCGCGGCATGGCGATACTTTCAGGGTTCCGCTCAACAACAAGGGGTTCGCCTTGAATGACAATCTTTATCACATCACACCTGAAAAGTCGTCGCACGTTCGGCTCCTTTGCGCTGCCCTGAATTCTGCCTGGTTCACACTTAACATTGAATTATCGGGACGCTTGAACCTCGGCGATGGCGCGCTCAAACTTCAAGTTTTTGAAGTCAGCGACATTCTCATACCCGATCTGCGAAAGTTTTCTGCGGAAGAAAAGAACAGGATTTTGGCTGCATTCAACAAGCTGGCAAAAAGAAAGATTTTGCCTTACGCCGAAGAAATTAAACAAAAAGATCGTCGCGAGTTGGATCGCGCCGTATTTCGCGCAATGGGTCTGGAGAACGACGATGCCGACGCTTGCGAATTGGCTGCTCTTGAATTGATTACTGAACGTCACTCCATTGCAGCATTGCGATCCAAACAGTCAAAGGCGCGCGTTGAACGCGATACCGGAAAAATTCTAGCTGAAGTGGTTGAGGAAATTCTGCCCGATGGCGCGCGTCATTTTCCCGAAGCATTTTGGCCGCAAGGCTTCAATGAGCGGAAACCAAACGCGTTCAAAGAAGTCAATGTAACGGGCAAACGCCTTCGGCTCGGCCACGCCATGCTCATGCAGCAGGAAATTGTTGACCAAGACGGCCAAGTTATCACCTGCCCGTCGCGGGCGGAGGCGGAATTTCTAATTTTTGCGGCAAAGCCCGACTCTTACATTGTCCGCCTGCCAGCCGACAAATTTATTGTTGAGAAAACCGTTGCTTCCTATTTGCGCTATCTTGACGGCCTTGAAAAACAATTTTTAAGAAAGTTCGGAGAGCGCACGCTCAACCATGCCGAGGCGGAAACTTTGACCCGCCGCGCGTTGGAAACGCTTTCACCATTTTTCACATCTGGTTGAAAATCCGGCCGCCACCAAAAAGTTTTTGGAACCCGCCGCCATGCTCCGACAAAACTTGCCCCGTCCAAGCCGCGCCGTTTAAGCTGTATGCCATGCGGCTGCTCGACCGGTATCTGTTCCGCGAATTGCTCGCGCCCTGGGCTGTCTGCCTGATTGGCATTCAGGCCTTTGTTGCCGTCTTTACCGTGTTCAGCGACGCGCAAAAAATCCAGGATGCCAAATTGCATTTTGGGGACACGATTGAGTATGCGGCGGCGTCCGCGATGGATTTTATTCCGATTGTTCTGCCGATTTCCCTGCTGCTGGCCCTGCTGATTACACTCACCCATTATGCGCGTCACAACGAAATCACCGCCATGCGCGCGGCGGGCGTCAGCTTGTGGCGGATTTGCGCGCCGTATTTTGCCGTGGGCTTGGCCGGGAGCGCGGCGCTGTTTGCGTTGAACGAGTCGCTGGTGCCGCGCGGCGCGGACCGGGCAGACCGGATTTTGCACCGGTATGTTCCCAATCCGGATGACACCGCAACGCAAAAAGAGCAGACCAGCTATTTCAACGCGCGCGCGAACCGCTTGTGGAAATTCACGGCGTTTCATCCCAAAACCGCGGAGATGATCAGCCCGAAGGTGAGCTGGACTCTGCCGGATGGCAAATGGCTGCAGGTGCAGGCGGAACGCGCGGTTTTCACCAGCGGCGTGTGGATTTTTTACAACGCGGCCAGCAGCGCGCAATTGACCGTCAACGGCCCCTTGATGCCAATGCTCGCCACCAATGTGCTGGCCATGCCGGAATTCAAGGAAACACCGAGGGACATGGAGCGCGACATCCGGTTCAGCAAATATGAACGCCTGAACTCGCGCAAATTGAACATCCCGCTGGCGGAGCTTTGGGCCTATTTGCAGGCGCATCCCGAACTGCCGCCCGACAAGGCCAGCCTGTGGCGGACGAAATTCGACGGGCGTCTGGCCGCGCCGTGGACGTGCCTGGTCGTGGTGCTCATTGCCATTCCGTTTGGCGCGGCGTCGGGGCGGCGCAATTTATTTTTTGGCGTGGCGGGCAGCATTTTCATCTGCTTCGGATTTTTTGTGATTCAACAGGTGAGCCTGGCGATGGGTTCGGGCGGGCATTGGCCGCCGTGGCTGGCGGCGTGGTTGCCCAACCTGGTTTTTGCCGGAATTGGATTGTTGCTGACCGCGCGCGTGCGGTGAAATTGTGAACAACGAAACGACAAAACCGGATTCGCGCTACGAGCGGTTAAAGTTGCTCTACCAGGTGAGCAACGTCATCCACTCGACGCTGGAGCCGCAGGAGGCGCTGCAATTGATCGTGAGCGAGGCGGTGCGGCTCATGGGCGCGTCGTCCGGCTCGGTCGTGCTCATCAATCCCACGACAGGTTTTCTGGAGATTCATGCGTCGCAAAACCTGCCGGCGGCGGCGGCAAAGCTGAAGTTGCGCGTCGGCGAAGGCATCACCGGCTGGGTCGCGCGTGACGGCAAACCCGCGCGCGTGGGCAACGTGCGGCAGGACGCGCGCTACATCGCGGCGCGGCGCGGCGTGCAATCGGAACTGGCCGTGCCGCTCGAAGTCGGCGGCGAAATCCGCGGCGTGCTGAACATGGATTCGGATCAGGCGAATGCGTTCAGCGCGGATGATCAGGAATTGCTTCAGGAGCTGGCGGTGCTGGCGGCGAAGGTGATTCGCAACACGTGGCTTTACGAGCAGTTGCGGTTGAAGGCGGGATTGTTCGAGTCGCTGGCCAGCGTGAGCCGAACCATCAATTCAACGCTGAATCTGGACGAGGCGCTGCGCGCCATCACGCGCGAGGCCTGCGTGCTCATGCGCGCGCGGATGTGCTCGCTGATGATGCTGGACGAAAGCCGCGAGTGGCTCGAATTGCGCGCCAGCCACGGCGCGGGCGAGGCGTATCTGAAAAAGCCGCGTTTGAGCGTCGAGGAAAGCTTCCTCGGCGTCGTGGTGCGCCGCAAAAAACCGATGCAGTTGGAAAATGTGCAGACCTCCAGCCGTTATCAAAACGTCGAACTGGCAAGGCGTGAAGGATTAATTTCACTGTTGAGCGTGCCGCTGCTGTTCGCCGGCCAGGCCATCGGCACGCTGAATGTTTATACCGGTCAATCTTACAATTTTTCCAACGAGGAAGTCCGCATCCTGGGCGCGCTTGCGGAATTGTCCGCGATAGCGATTGAAAAGGCGCGGCTTTACGAGCGCGTCGTGGATGTCGAGGAGCAGTTGCGCCAGAACGAAAAACTGTCCGCGCTCGGCCTGCTCGCCGCCGAGGTCGCGCACGAAATTCGCAATCCGCTCACGGTGATGAAGCTGCTGTATCACTCGCTGGATTTGAAATTTCCCGAAGGCGACCCGCGCGCGAAGGACGCCCGGATCATTGACTCGAAAATCGAGCACCTGAACAAAATCGTGGAGCAGATTCTTGCCTTCGCGCGCACGACGGAGCCGAAATTTGCGCCAGTGAACTTGAACGAATTGATTGATGAACTCGGATTGCTGGTGCGCCACAAGCTGGCCAACCAGAACATCCGGCTGGTCCGCGAATTGCAGCCGGACTTGCCGCTCGTGATGGGCGACGCCACGCAATTGGAGCAGGCGTTTTTGAATTTGATTCTCAACGCCGCCGAGGCCATGCCGGACGGCGGCACGCTGACCGTCAGTTCCCGCGCCGTTCGGCAACCACGCGCGAGCGAATCGCCGACGCACCTGGCGGTGGAATTCAAGGACACCGGCGCGGGAATGAGCGAAGAATTGCAACGGCGCGCGTTCACGGCGGTTTTGAGTACCACGAAAGCCAAAGGCGCGGGACTCGGCCTGGCCATCGTTGGCCGCATCATTGAGACGCATCGCGGCAGTATTCGCATCAAATCACAAATTGGCCGCGGCACCAGCATTCGCGCTTTGTTGCCGGTAAAGTAATCTGTCGCAACTTCCGTCCGGGGTTTCAACAATTTCACCCCCTGCAATTTTGTGCCTTTGTGGACAAAATCCGTTGTGCTATTTTCTTGCCTCGACTCGCCGGCACGTTTATCCGACGGGGTTTCAAAATTTATGAATTACTCAAAACTAGAATGGTGGCAGCGGTTTCAAAAATATTACACCGAGTTTCCCGCGCTCGGCCTGGCCGTGGATTTAAGCCGGATGAATGTGGACGACGCGTTCTTCGCCAAAATGGAGCCGCGAATGCAAAAGGCATTTGCCGACATGGCGGCACTGGAAGCAGGAGCCATTGCCAACCCGGATGAAAATCGCATGGTCGGCCATTATTGGCTGCGCAATTCCACGCTGGCGCCAACGCCCGAAATCCGACGGGAAATCGAGGAAACCATTGCCCGAATCAAGAACTTCGCGGCGAAAATTCATGCCGGGGAAATCCGTGGCGCGGGCGGAACCTTCAAAAATTACCTTTTGATTGGAATCGGCGGATCGGCATTGGGGCCGCAATTTGTAGCACACGCCTTGGGCAATCCCAAAACCGACAAACTGAAACCGTTCTTTTTCGACAACACGGATCCAGACGGCATGGATCGCGTTCTGGCGACCATCGGCACGGATTTGAATCGAACGCTCTGCATTGTCATTTCCAAATCCGGCGGCACGAAGGAGACGCGCAACGGAATGTTGGTTGCCGAAGATGCCTTCAAACGCGCCGGACTTGATTTTGACCGGCACGCCGTGGCCATTACGATGCAAGGCAGCGAACTCGACAAACGCGCTGTCACCAACAAATGGATCACCCGATTACCAATGTGGGATTGGGTGGGTGGCCGGACCAGCGTGCTTTCAGCGGTTGGATTGTTACCGGCGGCATTGCAAGGAATTGACGTAAAAATTTTATTATCAGGAGCTTGTGAATGTGATAAGGCAACCAGAGCCAGAAACGTAAAAGCTAATCCGGCTGCGCTGCTTTCATTGGCATGGCATGAGTCCGGTAACGGTAAAGGATCTAAAAATATGGTTATTTTGCCATATAAAGACCGATTAGAGCTGTTTTCTAAGTATCTTCAACAGTTGGTGATGGAATCGCTCGGAAAAGAATATGACTTGGATGGTAAAGTCGTCAACCAAGGGATTGTTGTTCTAGGAAACAAGGGGGCGACGGATCAGCACTCTTATGTTCAGCAATTAAGAGATGGGCTGAACAACTTTTTTGTCACTTTCATTGAGGTTCTACAGGACGGTGGCGGCCAGTCTTTGATGGTCGAGACCGGGGTGAGCAGCGGTGATTACTTGCACGGGTTCTATTTGGGAACCCGGCAGGCATTGGCCGAAAAAGGTCGGGAATCCGTCACCATCACCGTAAATGAAGTCTCACCATTTGTCGTCGGTGTCTTGATTACCTTGTTCGAACGGACTGTGGCGTTTTATGCTTCGCTCATTAACATCAATGCCTACCATCAACCAGGAGTGGAAGCGGGCAAGAAGGCCGCCGGTCAGGTCATTCAAATTCAATGCCGAATATTGGAATTCCTTTCCAAACAGTCCGGGGAAACCTTCACGGTCGGAGAAATAGCCAATGGGATTAAGTCCGGTGAAGAATGCGAGCATATTCATAAAATCTGTGAACACTTGGCTGCCAACGGCAAAATTAAATGCTATAACTCATTTGGCAATAATTTGTTAGGAAACAAATATTCAGTCAGTAAATCATAATGTTCACCTATCCAAAACATTACGATGTAATTGTCGTTGGGGCCGGTCACGCGGGAATTGAGGCAGCTTTGGCAGCATCTCGGATGGGCTGTCAAACCCTGCTGCTTACGATGAACGCCGATTCCATAGGCCAGATGTCCTGCAATCCAGCTATCGGCGGACTCGCCAAGGGGCATTTGGCACGCGAGGTTGATGCCATGGGGGGAGAAATGGGCAAGGCTACAGACATGGCCGGATTGCAATTTCGAATGTTGAATACGAAGAAGGGACCGGCAGTCTGGGCACCGCGCGCACAGTGCGACAAGAAGGCATATCAGTTCAGAATGAAATGGATTTGTGAGTCCGAACCCAAATTGGATGTCAAACAAGGACAATCTTTCAAGATTCTGCACAAGGACGGATCGGCCACCGGAGTTGAAACAACGATGGAAGTCCAATACATCGGAAAAGCCATCGTCATCACGACCGGAACATTCTTGCGAGGATTGATGCACATCGGTTCAAATCAGCAATCCGGCGGTCGCGCAGGCGATTCCGCCGCGATGGGGCTTTCCTTATCGCTTAAGGAGATTGGCCTAGAACTCGGACGATTAAAAACAGGCACCCCTCCGCGCCTTCTGCGCCGGTCAATTGATTTCTCCAAGACTGAAATCCAGCTAGGCGACAGCCCTGTTCCCTATTTCACATTCTGGAAGGACGATTTGTTCCACGTGGAACATATGCGCTCAAAACTGAAAGCGTGTGTCCAATCAGGTGATAAATACCCACCCGGCTCGATTCTTGGAAGAATTAATGGACAACTGCCTTGTTTTATAACATTTACAACTAAAGAGACAGCGAAAGTCATCCGCCAGAACTTGCATAATTCGCCTCTATATTCTGGTAGTATCGAAGGTGTTGGTCCCCGCTACTGCCCATCAATTGAGGACAAAATTGTTAAGTTTCCCGAAAAGGAGCGTCACCAGATTTTTTTAGAGCCGGAAGGAATCGAGACTGATGAATTCTATGTGAACGGATTGTCCACCAGTCTGCCTTTTGATGTCCAAGTGGAACTCATTCGCACCATCATCGGATGTGAGAGTGCCGAAATCATGCGTCCTGCATACGCAGTCGAATATGATTTTGTCTTCCCGACCCAGCTTCATCCTTCACTCGAAACACAAGTCTGCAAGAATCTGTTTTTGGCCGGCCAAATCAATGGCACGTCGGGATACGAGGAAGCTGCAGCTCAAGGATTGATGGCTGGAATCAATGCAGCCCGCCGGGTCAAAAGCCTCGATTCGATTATCCTTCGGCGCGACCAGGCATACATCGGCGTTTTAATTGATGATTTGGTTACCAAAGGAACGGTTGAGCCTTATAGGATGTTCACGTCCCGGGCCGAATACCGGCTCCTGCTTCGCCAAGATAATGCCGATCTGCGGCTATCAGAAATTGGCCATGAAATCGGCCTTTTGTCAGATCGCAACTTCAATCAAGTTCGAGTGAAAGGAAACGCTATCAATTGTGAGATAAGTCGTTTAAGTAAAACATATTATAAAACTAATTCTTTGGCTAAATTACTTTCTCGTCCCGAAGTGGCCTACAAGGATTTGCCGGATCGAAATGAAACCTTGCCCAATGAGATCATTCAACAAGTTGAAATAGCCATTAAATATGCCGGCTACATTGAGCGTCAGGAATTCGAGGTCGAGAAATTCAAGACCTTGGAAGACAAAATAATTCCTGATAATTTTGACTTTTCAACAGTTCCCAGTCTCCGGCTTGAGGCGCGGCAAAAGCTGTGCAACATTCGTCCGGACACCATTGGTCAGGCTGCCCGAATTTCAGGAGTTTCGCCGGCCGACATCAGCATTCTCTTGGTTTGGTTGAAACGCTCGGCGGGTGCGAGCGGACACGGTGATACTTCCAAAGAAATTGAAACTTGTGAATCGGATTTGGAAGAGTGAGATTGCTCCGACCAGATGTCACGACTCTTTGAGAACCCGGTCCATCACGCAGCGCGGCATCCGCTGCTTTCCATGCAAACGGCTGCCAGTTCACATTGGTTTTTCTCCGCAATTGATTGCCATTCCACCGCCGAGCAGGCTGATAATGCGGACGTTGGCGAGTTTCAATTGGCGCATTTTTTCCGCCACAACAAGTTGTGCTGGATAACTTTTCAACGATTCCAAGATGTAGGCGTAAGCCTGGGCGTTGCCACAGAACAGCCAGCCGATGAGCGGCACGGATTTTTTCAGGTGCATGAAATAGATTTTACGCCAGAGCGCGTTCGCGGGTCTGCCGAAATCCAGCACGACAAGCCGCGCGCCGGGCCGCGCCACGCGAAACATTTCGTCCAGCCCGCGCTCCCAGCTCGCCAGATTCCGCAGCCCATAGCCGACGGTCACGATGTCAAAAGAATTGTCAGAAAAGGGGATTTGCTGCGCGTCGCCCTGCATGAATTCCAAATTTGAAATTGGAGATTTGAAATGTCGCGCGGCGGCAACTTCGAGCATTTGCGGGCTGAAATCGAGTCCGGTTGTTTCCGCGCCGCGCCGCGCCAGGGAGAAGGCGATGTCGCCGGTGCCGCAGCAAAGATCGAGGGCGCGGCTGCCTGGTTTCGCGGCGGCCAGTTCGGCGACGCGGCGTTTCCAGCGGCGGTGCAGCCCGAAGCTTTGAAGATCGTTGAGCAAATCATAACGCCGCGCGATGGCGGCGAAGAGCGTGTTGACCTTCGCGGCGCGCTGTTCGCCGGGCGCATAAAATTCGTTGCTCACGCGGCCAGTTTAGCACGGCGGACAGCATCAAATCAAAGCGCATAAAATTGCTTTGCGCCGGCGGATGTTTTTGTTATAGTGGCGCTTCAGTTGCCGGACACATAGAAACGGAATTAGCTTATGAGCATTGACCCTGTTTCAACGCGCCAGAAAAAAATTTTGGTCATTGATGATAATGAGATCATCCTGAAGACCACCTCCATGAAACTGCAAAGTGCCGGCTATCAGGTTTTCACCGCGCTGGACGGGTCGGAGGGCGTGGCTGCGGTGCGCAGGGAGAAGCCGGATTTGGTGCTGCTGGACATCACATTTCCGCCGGATGTGAGCGGCGTGTCATGGGATGGATTCCGCATCATGGACTGGCTCCATCGGGTGGATGAAACCAACAAGATTCCCATCATCATCATCAGCGGGGTGGTGGAGGAAAAAAACAAGCAGCGCGCCGCCGCCAGCGGGGCTGTGGCATTTTTCCCAAAGCCGGTCAATTTTGACGAAATGATCAACGTCATCCGCACGACCTTGAACACGGGCGATGCCAAACCGCCGGTCGCCGCCTGACGGGAAAAATCGGGGTTTGCAATTCTGGAGTATTTTTGTAATCTGTCTTTGGAAGCGAGCGTAGCTCAGCCTGGTAGAGCATCACGTTGCCAACGTGAGTGTCGAGGGTTCGAATCCCTTCGCTCGCTCCATTTTCTTCACCCCGCAACCCGGCCAAAACCCGCTTGATTTTGCCGGGATTTGCGCGATCATCTAACCAATGCTTTTGCCCAACCGTCCCGTCACACTGAATGTCGAACAAATTGGCGAATTGAACAACAAGCTCGCCACCCTGCGCCATGACGTGAACAACAACCTCGCGCTGATCATTGCCGCCGTCGAGATTATCCGCCGCAAACCCGAGTCAGCCGAACGGATGTGGAACGGGCTGACGGACAAACCCCACAAAATTGCCGAGTCTGTCGCGCAATTCTCGCGCGAATTGGAAAAGGCGCTCGACATCACACGCCCCTGACGCGGCGGGACGACTGCCGGCGGCAAAAATGCCGCGGCGGCTTTTGGCTTTAGCCCCGGAAAAATCTCTGGCAGACTCGCCCGCGATGGAACGAACCGAAGCGGAGTTGATTGCCGCGGTGCTCAAAGGCGACAGCGCCAGTTTCGAGCCGTTGGTTCAAAAATACTCACCCCGCGTTTTCGCGACGGCCCGCCGCTACGCGCGCCGCGAAAGCGAGGTCGAGGACATCGCGCAGGAAGTCTGGCTCAAGGCGTTCGAAAAGCTCAACGGTTTTCGCGGCGAGGCGCCGTTCGAGCACTGGCTGATGCGGATGACCGTGCGGACGTGCTACGATTTTTTGCGCGGCCACCAGCGCAACCGGGAGTCGTCGTTTTCGGACTTGAGCGGCCCGGAAAGCGAGTGGCTGGAGCGGTTTGTGACCGCCCCGGAAACCGCGGGCGAAAACGCGGAGGCGGCCAGGCTGCTCGTCGGGCGCGTGCTGGAGCGGCTTTCGCCGCAGGCGCGGCTCGTCATCACGCTGCTGGAAATCGAAGACCGTTCGGTGAAGGAAATTTCCAAGCTCACCGGCTGGTCGGTGCCGCTGGTGAAAGTCCGCGCCTTCCGCGCGCGCGCCGAGATGCGGAAAATTCTCGCAAAAATGGCAAAGGATAAATATCTATGATTGTAACCCGAAGCGGCGGGGCTGCGTCTAAAAAAATCAGAGTGCGTATGAACCTCGCCGAATTGCAAAGGAAATTGATTGCCGCCGCCCGCGCGAATATGCCAGGCGACCGGGTGCCTTATGCTTTCGAAAAGCGGGTCACGGCGCTGCTGGCGTCGCGCGTTGCGCCGAAAAATCTGGATTTGTGGGTGCGCGGACTCTGGCGCGCGGCGGTGTCTTGCGTGGCGGTCGCGCTGCTGTGCGGCGCATGGGCGGTTTTCACTCCCGCAGTCACGCCGGGTTCCACCGACCTCTCGCAGGATTTTGAGAACACGCTGCTGGCTTCCGTCAACCAGGGCGATCAAGCTCCGTGAACTTTTGGAAAGTCATTCTGGCCACGATTGTGATTTATGGCGCGGGCGTGATGAGCGGCGGATTGCTCGTCAACCACGTTGATCGTTCGCATTTTCGCCCCCCACACCGCCCGGAGCCGCCGGTGGCTTCCGTCAATTCCAATTCACAGACCAACGGCCAGGGCCAGGCGGCATCCAAATCGCCGCGCCCGACCGAACCGCCGCGCCTGCCCGAAATGTTGAGCCGGCAATTTTTGCAACAGCTTGATGAAGAACTGCACCTGGCGCCGGAACAACATGAAGCCGTCCAAAAAATCATCACCGACAGCCAGAACCTGATGCGCAAGACGATGACGGACGCGCGGCTGGAAATCCGCGAACAGCTCACGCCGGCACAACGAAATCAATTTGATGAACTGGTGAAACGTTCTCCGCCGCGCCGCCAGCCCGGTTCCACGAACGCGCCGCCGGTTCTGCCGCCGGCAAAGACTCCCGCCGCCGCCACGAACGCTCCGGGCATTTGATTTTACTCCTCGCCCAGCAGCGCGCGGATTTCCTTGCGCAGTTGCTTGGTGACGGAATCCACCGACCGGTTGGCGTCCACGATTGTGAAATTGTAAGTCTTTTGCAGACGCCGGAACGCGGCCTGCATTGCAGCCTGATATTTCACAAAGCTGTCAAACATGTCGCGCGACAGGCCGAGGTCCATGCCGCTTTCCCAGTAGTCGAGCGTCGCGCTTTTGGAAAGGTTGCGTTGGACGAGTTCCTCCGGTTCCAGCGAGAGGTAAAACACCGCGTCCGGTTCCAGCGCGATGCCATAAAGATTTTTCAGCCACGCCTCGTCCATGCCGCGCACCATGTCGCGCGCCATGAGCGTGTAAATGTAGCGGTCGGCCAGCACGATGAAACCCGCTTTGAGCGCCGGCAGAATGATGTTTTCCAACTGGTCGGCAAAATCCGTCGCGTAAAACAAACTCAACGTCGTCCGGCTCAAAATGTTTCCCTCCTGCGCCTTTTCCAGTTCGGAACTGACGAGCGTCGAGCGTTTCAAGCCCACCGGCACCGTGGCGTGGCCGCAGGTTTCCAGCCATTCCACCAGCCGCGCGATTTGCGTGGAGCGGCCCGAACCATCCGCGCCTTCAATGACAATCAGCTTGCCCGCGAGGTCGTCAATTTTGACGTGCGGGATGCCATGACCAAGAAACTTGCGGCACTTTTTCATTGGGACAGAATCGGTTTTCATGCGGCCATGTCCTCCTCGGCTTCTTTCGCCGGATCCGGCGGGAATGCCGGCGGCAGCGGCAGCGGGCTGCGGCGTTTGAATTTCGACAGGTCAATCTTTTCGCCCACGAGCTTGCGCACAAGCTTCTGCTGCTGCTCAACGGGCTGGTTGGCGTCCATGACCACGAAATTGAATTCCCCGCTCATCGCCATGTATTGCTCCAGGATGCGGCCCTGAAAAATGCGGAAGCTTTCATACGGGTCGCTCGACAGCCGCAAATCCATGCCCGCCTCGAAAAATTTCAGCTTCGGACGGCCTTCGAGAATCCGGTTCAACGAAACTTCCAGTTCCGTCTTGAAAAACATCGTGAGGTCGGGCTTCGCGGCGAAATTGTAAATGCCGCGCACCCAGTCCGGCGGGCAGCCGCGCGTCACGTCGCGCGCGAACGCGGTGAACACATACCGGTCGCACAGCACGATGTAACCCGCGCGCAGCAGCGGCAGCAGGTGGCGTTCGTAGCGGTCAGCAAAATCCGTCGCGTGAATGAGGCTGAAGGTCGTCGGCGTGAGCAGCTCGCGCTTTTTGCCCTTGCTCGTCGCGGACTTCACCAGCTCGGACGAGTTCCAACTGCTGAAATAGACCTTGATGCCCTCGGCCTCCAGCCAGCGCTTGAGCAGATAAATCTGCGTGGACTTGCCGGAGCCGTCCAGCCCCTCGACGGCGATGAGCCGCCCCGGAAAATTAAGTTCTGCAAAAGTTTTCATAATCGCCCCGCCGGCGTCCTCTAATTCTATACTAGCCGCCGCCGGCTTCAAGCGCAAGTTGATATACCATGATGGGATCAGGTTTCCTTGTTAAATTCATGTGACATTAACTTTGCTTGTGAAAAAAATCACATTTTTTCCTTGCCCGCCAATTCACCGCCAGTTAGGTTAATTGGACATTTTTTTCAGGCTGGAGCAATGCAGACGCAAACCGAAATCGGCTACAACACGAAGATCGAGGGCGATGTCATCGTCACCCGCGTGGACGCCGCCTTGAACTGGTTCCGCAAAAACTCCGTCTGGCCGATGCCGATGGGCCTGGCGTGCTGCGCCATCGAGCTGATGGCCGCCGGCGCCAGCCGGTTCGATATTTCCCGCTTCGGCTCCGAGGTCATGCGTTTTTCGCCGCGCCAATCCGACTGCATGATCGTGGCCGGCACCGTCACCTACAAAATGGCCGGTGCGGTAAAGCGCATCTGGGACCAGATGCCGGAGCCGAGATGGTGCATCGCCATGGGTGCCTGCGCTTCCACTGGCGGCATGTATCGCAGCTACGCCGTGTTGCAGGGCGTGGACAACATCATTCCGGTGGACATCTATATTTCCGGCTGCCCGCCGCGGCCCGAAGCCGTGTTCGACGCGCTGATGAAATTGCAGGCCAAAATCAGCACGCAGCCGGTGCTGGAGAATCTCATGGCGGTCAAGGCGTTCAAACATCAAAACACCTGATTGCCGCAAAAATGCACAAAGTTCACAAAACGAAGTTGGTTTTAGGCCTTCTGCGCCTTTTTGCGGCTGAATTCAAATGACCGCCCTCGAATCCGCCAAAAAAATCAAGGCCAAGTTCGGTGATTTAATCTCCGAACCGGCTGAATTTCGCGGCGAAATCTCGGTCAAACTCGCCGATGCGGAGCAAATCGCCGCCGTGTGCGAATTCGCCAAAACGGAGCTGGGTTTCAATTACTTGGTGGACATCAGCAGCGTGGATAATTATGGCGACGACCCGCGCTGGACAGTAGTTTATCACTTGCACGCTATCGTTAACGGAGCCGAAATTCGGATCAAAACAGACGTAAATGAGGAAAAATCCGAGCTGCCGAGCGTTTTGCCCGTTTGGCGCACGGCCAACTGGCACGAGCGCGAAATCTACGACATGATGGGCATCCGCTTTAGCGGCCATCCGGATTTACGCAGGATTTTGATGTGGGAAGGTTATCCGTATTTTCCGCTGCGCAAGGATTTCCCGCTGGCTGGCAAGCCGAGTGAATTGCCCGGCGTCGCATTCACGAAACCCGCGCCACTCGAAGGCGGGCCGTTTGTGACCGTCGCCAGCGGCGAGGATGCGATTCACCGCGAACCGCGCGTGAGGACGCTGGAAGGCACCGAACCCGGCATTAGCGATAAACGACGCGTGCAAAAATAATTTTTATGTCGAGATCGCGAATTGATTGGGAAAAGGGAAAGCGCGAACACACCGCGCGCTTAACCGTCCAAGCTTTCGCGATTGATAGAGCGCAAGATGATGAGCCATCGAAGTCTCTGGTGGAGTATGCCCGCGGAGAGAAAATAAAAGGCTCATTGCGGGATTATGTTCGTCAGCATAAGCCACATCCGCAGCTCCAGCACATTAAAAGCGATTCGTTCGTGTTGAGACGACTGATGAGTGAATCGCACATTCGTCTTTTGGAACGCGAAAATAAACGAGATGGAATGGCCAGTTGTTTGTGCGAGATGAACATTGATTATTCATACGGACATTTGCATTTGTCTGAAGTTGATTTTTTAAGTAAAGCGCTCGCTGCAACACGAGCCGAAACAAATTACAAATTGTTATTTCGTATTGACTGCCCTCAAGCAGTTTTTGGCGCGTAAATGAACACCGTTCAAGACATTGAAATTCGTGATTCCGCTGCTCGCACGGTTGCGGCTGCGGACGAGCTTCAGGACATGCACGGCGAGAAAATGGTCTTGAACATGGGACCGTCGCATCCGGCCACGCACGGCGTGTTGCGCATCGTGCTGGAACTGGACGGCGAAATCATCACCAAGGCCGACCCGGACGTGGGTTATCTGCATCGCGGCGACGAAAAAATCGCCGAGAACATGACCTAC
>Ga0181520_10007901_pt1 | contig 15382 bp, 17 predicted proteins | sample PEATcosm2014_Bin_29_FD_132451 | JGI IMG/M metagenome (GOLD analysis project Ga0181520, IMG submission 132451) | Peatland microbial communities from MTU Mesocosm Facility, Houghton, MI, USA - PEATcosm2014_Bin02_30_metaG | ecosystem: Environmental > Terrestrial > Soil > Wetlands > Peat | place...
CACCACGTGCTGCACAAGATGGCGGAAATCGGCGCCGTGCGAATTCTGTCGGGCGCGTTCGGCGACCGCGTCTTGCTCGACGACTACCGCCGCATCGACGAGTTGGAAGGCCAGGACGCGAAGCCGGGAATCGACGACGAGGTCGCGGCGTTCCAGGCGGCGCAGGCGCTGAAGAACGAAGAAACGGCCAAACGCTTTGCCAAGGATTTTGTCGATCCGAAAAAGCAGAGCCTCAAGGAAGAGGTCGCCGCGAAGCTGGCCGACCCGTCAAAGATGAAGAAAGCCGACAACCCGCTCGACGCGATGTTCAAGAAGAAGGGGTGATCGTGCGAGCGGGGGGATTTGAACCCCCACGTCGTTGGACACTAGATCCTAAGTCTAGCGCGTCTGCCAATTCCGCCACGCCCGCGAATGAATGGGACGTTACTTACGCGGCCCGCGCGCGTCAACCGCAAGATATCACGGCAGAGGCGCAAAGAACGCAACGAGCGCCAGGCGGGTTCCGGCGATTTGAAATAAATGGAGAGAAGCAATAACCTCTCCGCGACTCCGCGGCTCCGCGCGAGATTCCTGTGGGGCGAGAATGGCCGACGAATTGTCCGGGCAGGTGCGCAAGATTCTCTTCGCGAACGAAGAGACCGGCTTCTGCATTGCCGTGCTCGCGCTGGCCAATTCGCGGGAGGCGACGATCGTCGGCGAAATGGTCCAGCTTGCGCCGGGCGAGACGATCCGCGCCGAGGGGCGCTGGGAAATGGACGCGCGCCACGGCCGTCAGTTTCGCGTCGCGTCGTACGAGCCGACGTTGCCCGACGAAGAAGCGGCGATCGCGCAGTACCTCGGTTCGGGATTGATCAAGGGCATCGGGCCGTCGGTGGCGGGCGCGATCGTCGAGAAGTTCGGCGTCAAGACGTTCGACGTGATCGATCGGCAGCCGGAGCGGCTGCGGCGCGTGCCGGGCGTCGGCAAGGCGAAGGCCGCGGCGATCGTCGAGGCCTGGCGCGGCGTGCGCCAGGTGCGCGAACTGGGCCTGCTGCTGCAAAAGGCGGGCGCGCCGCGCGGCCTGGCGCCGAGGCTGCTGCAAAAGCTGGGCGACTCGGCGTTCGAGATGGTGCGCGCCGATCCGTACCGGCTGATCGCCACGGTCCGCGGCGTCGGCTTTCTCACGGCCGACCGCATCGCCGCCGCGTCCGACATCGTCGGCGACAATCCGCTGCGGTTGCGCGCGGGCGTCGTCCACGCGCTCACCGAAGCGGTCGACGACGGCAACACCGCCGTCACGATTCGCGACGCCGTCGCCGAAGGGGCGCGGCTGCTCGGCGTCGATCCCGAGAAGGTCGATGCGCAGGTCGAACAACTGATTGCCGAGGGCCGCGTTCGGCGCGACGACCTCGACGGCGAGCCCGTGCTCAGTCTGCCGACGCTCGCTGCCGCGGAGAAGCGCCTCGCGCAGTCGCTGGCGGCCATCGCCCGCGCGCGCAGCCGCTTTCGCACGGTCAAAGAGGACAAGGCCATCGCGTGGGTCGAGGACCGGCTGCGCATCGAACTGGCCGACGAGCAGCGCCTGGCCGTGCTTGCGGCGATCCGCCGGCCGCTGCTGGTCATCACGGGCGGGCCCGGCGCGGGCAAGACGACCATCGTGCAGGCGATCTGCGAACTCGCCGCGGCGATGGACCGCAAGATCGCCCTGTGCGCGCCGACCGGCCGCGCCGCCAAACGCCTGGCCGAGGCCGCGAATCGGCCGGCGAAGACCGTGCATCGCCTGCTCGAAATCAATCCCGGCCAGCAACGTTTCGAACGGAACGGCCAGCAGCCGCTCGAAGCCGATCTGATCGTTTGCGACGAGGCGAGCATGCTCGACACGGAGTTGGCGATGCACCTCGCCGACGCCGTGCCGCTCGGCGCGCATCTGGTGCTGGTCGGCGACGCCGACCAACTGCCGAGCGTCGGTCCGGGCAACGTCCTGGCCGATCTGATCGACTGTCCATGGGTCGCGACGCAGCGGCTCGACAAGATTTTCCGCCAAGCCGCGCACAGCCGCATCATCGTCGGTGCGCACCGCATTCGCGAGGGCCGGCTGCCGGACCTCGTCGGCGGCAAAGACAGCGACTTCTTTTTTCTCGGCGAAGACGATCCGGAGAAGCTGCGCGACCTCGTGGTCGATCTGGTCGCGCGGCGCCTGCCGGCCGCGTACGGCTTCGATCCGGTGCAGGACATCATGGTGCTTTCGCCGATGCACCGCGGCGAGGCCGGCGTGGCCAGCCTCAACGACGCGCTGCGCGCGCGCTTGAATCCGGAGGGCGTGGAATTGTTCGTCGGCGAACGCCTGTTTCGCGTCGGCGACAAGGTGATGCAGACCGCCAACAACTACGATTACGACATCTACAACGGCGATCTCGGGCGAATCGTCGCGGCGACGCCGAGCGAGCGCAAAGCGGTCGTCGAATTCGACGGCCGCCTCATTCGGCTGCAGGGTTCGGAGTTGGAGGACCTCGCGCCGGCGTACGCGGTCAGCATCCACAAATCGCAGGGCAGCGAGTACCCGTGCGTCGTGACGGTCCTGCACACGCAGCATTACATTATGCTCGCGCGGAATTTGCTCTACACCGCCGTGACACGCGGCAAACGTCTCGCGGTGATCTGCGGTTCGCGCCGGGCTCTGGAACGCGCCGTCGCCAATGACGCCGCCCAGCGCCGCCAGACGCTGTTGCCCAAACGGTTAGGGGAACAGCACGTGGGGTAGAATCGGACGCCTCGCGCTTGGCTTCCGGCGGCGGGTCGCCCGTGTTATTATGAATTGGCAGGGAAAGACGATGAGCGAGAACGGCAGTTTTGATGAATCGGTTCTGCGAGAGATCGTGCGCCGCTTGGTCGAGGTCTACCGCCCGGTTCGGATTTATCTGTATGGTTCTCGCGCCCGCGGCGAGGCGACCGAGGACAGCGATTACGATCTGGCCATGATCGTCGCGGCATCCGATTTGCCCATGTATCGAAGAGTGATCGAGGCGTTGCGCGTGCTGGCGGACGTTCGCGCGGACGCGCAGGTGATTGTCTGGACCGAGGCGGAGTTTGCTCGGAAACTGAGCGTCGTTGCCTCGCTTCCTGCCACGGTCGAACGGGAAGGCCTATTGCTGTATGCGGCCTGAGATTCGGGACGAAGTCGCGGCCTGGCTGCGTAAAGCGCGGGAGGACTTGCGCGTCGCGGAAGCAATTCTGCAATTGTCTCCGCCGGCGATCGAGGACGCGTTGTTTCACTGCCAGCAAGCTGTGGAAAAGGCGCTCAAGGCATTCTTGACCTTTTACGAACGTCCATTCCCGAAAACGCACAACCTCGGCCAACTTGCCGGCGCGTGCCGGGAAGCCGACGATTCGCTGACGGAGTCGCTGCAATCCGTGGGCGACCTCACTCCGTTCGCGTGGTTGTTTCGATATCCAGGGGATGCCGAGGCGCCGCCGCTAGAAGAAAGTCTCGACTACCTTTCGCGAGCAAGGGACGTGCTGGCAGAGATTTCCGAACGAGTTCGGCCGTAGAAGCGACGTTCGCCGCCGGCACGACGAAAGGGGCGGCAATCGCCCCCCCGGGAAAATGGGTAAACCCGGCAAAAGAGGCAACATTAAGGAGAGCCGATGCCGGATGATTTATTGGCGCGCGCGATCGCGGACGCCAACCAGGGATTGCACGAAGAACGGTCGCCCGCGGTCGCCTTGGACAAGGCGCTGGCCGCGGCGATGTTGGTCGCGTTTGCCGCGCCCTCGCCTTTCGGGCACGCGGCGTTTCTTTGGGCGGCCCTTGGCCTGACGCTGCTGACGGCGGCGGCCGGGTCACGCCGCTGTTGGCCCGTCGCGCACCTCGGTTCGGCCTTGACCGTGGCTGCGTACCTGCTGAGTTTCCGTTCCCTGCGCGAAACGCCGCCGACCGCGATCGTCATGGCGGTGGCGGTTTATTGGATCGCCGCGCGGTTGATTCCGGCGTTGCGCGCCAGCGTCGAATGGGCGCACGTCGGCCGGTCGGGACGCGCCGAATGGTCGCTCGCCGCCAAGTACGCGCTCGCCGCGACGGCCTCCGTGGCGATCTGGTTTTTCCTTTTGTTGCCGGGCACTTATCGCTTGCCGCCGTTGCCGAAATCGTATTTCGCATGGCACGCGTCGCTGGGCCTGCTGGCGGTGGGCGTGGCCGCCGCCGCCGAAGAAATCCTGTTTCGCGGCGTGATGCTCACCTCGCTGGACGAGTTGTTCGGCGACGGCATTCTGCCGTTGACGATGCAGGCGGCGGTCTACGCGGCGGCGATGTGGCGCACGTCCAACCCGGGCTGGGTCTACGCACCGCTGGCGTTCGCGTTCGGTTTGATGCTGGGCGCGATCCGGCGGCGCACCAACGGCCTCTACATCCCCTGGATGGCGCATTTCATCGCGGATGCGGTGGTTTACGTGCTTCTTTTGTGGCGCGCGGGGCCGTAGGGGCGGGGCACACCCCGGCCCCATAGCGAACATCGGGCGAACGCAAGGTTCGCCCCTACCCCGAGCGGCAGCCACGGGCGCTCTGCGCGACGTGGTTTTTTTCATGTCAAAGCAAAAAAATCTTGACACCGCTCCTTGGTTGTCCATAATAGCGGCAATCCTATATGTAGTGGTATGGGGCGACCGTAATCTCAAGATGTTGAAGAAAATCGCAATCTGCGGTGCGTGCCTCCTGGCAATCGCCGGGTTCGGGACGGTTTCGGTTTTCGCCGCTGCGGACGGGGCGCTGAGCTACAACATCGGCCCGTCGTTCTCGGTCGGCGCGGGCGTCGGGTTTTCGATGCGCGAAGTGCATGACATCGCCGACAGCAGCATCACCGACCGGCTGGATGCGAGCCGCTTTCTGGTCAAGGCGGACATCGCGCCGGTGAAATACGTCGACATCTACGGGTTGATCGGCGCGGGTGAGATGCAGCTCGACAGCCATCGCTACGAAGGGGGGCTTGGCCTGGACTGGGGCGTGGGCATCCGGCCGCAACTGTTCCCGCTGGTCTGGCACAGTCCGCTGAACATCACGCTTGACGCGCAATACCTCGAAACCCGCGACGTTGACCACAAACGCCTGGGGCGCATGGGCGAAGTGCAGGCGAGCCTGATCTTCTCGTACGTCATGAAGAGCCTGGCCCCGTACGGCGGCGTCAAGTACGATCACGCGACCGCGTTGTTGAGCGAAAAGAAGGCCGACGTGGTCGACAATCTCGATTGGGGCATCTTCCTCGGCTGCGATTATTTCGTGACGCAGAACGTGTTTTTCAACGTCGAGGTGTCGATTTTCTCGGAGACGGCGTTCTTTCTGTCGACGGGGTACAAATACTGACCTCACCCCCGGCCCCTCTCCGACGCGGAGAGGGGAGTGAAGGAAGGGATTCCGGGTCAGGCCCGGAATGACAACGAGGCGGAGCGAAGTTGAAGATTTTCCTCGATACGGCGAACCTCGACGAAATCCGGCGCGGCGTCGAAATGGGCTTGGTGGACGGCGTGACGACCAATCCGTCGCTGCTGGCCAAGACCGGGAAGACCTTCGAGGAGGTCGCGCCGGAGATCACGCGGCTCGTGGCGGGGCCGATCAGCCTGGAAGTCATCAGCGACGACGCGAAGGGCATGATCGCCGAGGCGCGGGCGCTGGCGAAGATCGCCGGCAACGTCGTGGTCAAGATTCCGATGACCGAAGAAGGGCTGAAGGCCGTCGCGGCGCTGAAGGAAGAAGGCATCAAGACCAACGTCACGCTGATCTTCTCGGCGACGCAGGCGCTGCTGGCGGCGAAGGCCGGCGCGTCGTACGTCAGTCCGTTCGTCGGCCGGCTTGACGACGTGAGCGCCGACGGCATGGACCTGGTCGAGAACATCAAGACGATTTTCGAAAATTACGATTACGAGACGGAAATCATCGTCGCGAGCGTGCGGCATCCGGTGCACGTGCTCGAAACGGCCCTGATCGGCGCCCACATCGCCACCGTGCCGTTCAAGGTGCTCCAACAACTTTACAGCCATCCTCTCACCGCCTTGGGCATCGAGAGGTTCAAAGAGGACTATCGAAAAATACCCAAACGGTGACGGATACGCCTGACCATCATCCTTTTTTGGGCCGTGATCCTTCCCCCCAAAACCCCGTCACGGCCCCTTTTTTCACCCCGAACGCGGCCCGCTCCGGCGGGCCGCTTGTTTTTTTCGCCGGTTGACGGTAATCGGTCGGGGAGGCCGACCTTCAGTCAGACTGGTCGGACAAGTCAGACTAGTCAGACCAGTTGAAATCAAAGAGGAACGCTCATGACCGCCGACCGCGAAATCGACCATCGCCCCTGGGGCTGGTTTGAAGTATTGCTTGACGAGCCGTCGTACAAGGTGAAGCGCATCACGGTGAACCCGGGCCAACGCCTCAGCCTGCAATTCCACCGCCGCCGCGCCGAGCATTGGTTTGTCGTCGCCGGCCGCGGCGTCGTCACCTGCGGCGACCGCGAGATTCCCGTCGAAGCCGGCGCCGCCGTCGACATCCCGCGCGAGGCCCCGCACCGCATCCACAACACCGGCGCCGAGCCGCTGACCTTCATCGAAACTCAGCGCGGCGATTATTTCGGCGAGGACGACATCGTGCGGCTGGCGGACGATTACCGGCGAACGTAATGGCCGCGGCAATTTGACAGGATGGATAGGCCAATGTCCGCCCCCGCGCGCGCCAAATCCGACGCGGGCGGGGGCGTCAAACATGCGCGATCCGGCTCAAGCAAAGGCGCCGCGAATCACGGGGTGTTTCGCACGCACCGAGCCTCGTAGTTCAAGAACGTGCCGAGCTTTTCCAGGATCGCGCCGGTGGAAAAGTCGACGCTCCACCACAAGGCGGGATCGTTGGCGTCCGAGGTCGACGACCAGTACGGTTCCCCGCACCCGCCGTGCAGCGCGGACGGGAAGTAACAGCCGCTCGGACCAGGCCCCTGCGAAACCGGACAGCCGGTGCACGAGCCGCTCAGGCAACTCGACGCGGTGCACCCGTTGGTGACGCCGCACGTTCCACCGGTCTGCGTTGCGCCGCACCCGGAAATGAGCGTCCGCAACTCATCGATCGTCGGCACCCGCCAATCCATGAATCCCCCGAGGGACAATTCGTTGCAGTAGATCAGCGCCGCGGGCCAGTCGCTCCCGCCGCTGTTGTCGACTTCCCACATCAGGTGCGTGTTCGAGTCGGTATATGTGCCGCCTACCGGAGACGCATCATCGTTGTCATCGTCGTCGTCATCGGCCGGACTCATGTCGTTGTCGTCGTCGTCGTCCGGGCTGCCGTCGTCGTCGGCCGGACTGGTGTCGTCATCGATCACGGCGGTGTCATCATCCACGGCGTTCGAACTGCTGCTGCTCGTCGTCCCGCAGGCCCAGATGCCGACGCCCAATGCGACGGTCAAAGCCGCGAGAATCACGACCAAGTATTTCTTCTCCATGGCTTTTTCCCTCCACTACTGTTTTCTTCCCAGACCGCATCTCTTCTCCGTGCGGTCCGGCCTTGGTCGGCCCTCCATTCTCGGGCCGTTCGAGACAGACGCTAATCATCGAGTTGTGGTGGACAACTTGGGGAATTTCGCCTCGCATTTTGGGGTTGACCCCGGCAAGCGCCCGAAGCGTTTCGAGGCGGCGCATCTGATTCTTGCGGGTCTTGCACCCCAGGGCCGGCGAGGACGCCGGCGGCCCCAGGAGGGGGCGCAATCCAATCTTGCGGCTCTCCTGCCTAGAATCCGATCGGTCCTGTTGATCCTGCAAATCCTGTCAAGAATCTGTGCGTAGCCAGCCCTCAGCCATGCGAAGGACGTGCGCGCGAATGTCCTTCGGCCAGGCGGAAATGAGTTGGTCGAAGCGCTCGGCATCGCGCGCGAAGAAGGCGCGCGAGGCTTCCTCGTAATCCGGCAGATTTCCGGCCATGGCGGTCATGAAGCGGCTTGCCGCGTCGCGGGCGAGGCGCGCACGCTCGGCGGCCGGGTCGCGTTTTCGCGCCTCGTCGACCAGCTTGCGCAGCGCCGCCGAGATGCCGTTCGGCTGCTGCTCGAGCCATTCCCAATGGCGCGGCAGCAGCGACACCTCGCGCGAGACCACGCCGAGTTTCGGCCGCCCGGGCCCGCTCGGCGCCTTGGCCGCGGCGAACAGCGGATGGTCGGGCAGCCGCGCCAGCACGTCGTCCAGCGAGCCGCGCAGGTCGAAGTCGACCTGCTTGCCGGTGTCGTTTTCGAAGATGAGAATCGAGGCGCCGTTGTCGCGGTCGAAGCGCGCCTTCACCCGCCGCAGCATTTTCTTGACGTCGCCCGAGGCGATCAAGCGATCGCCGACAAAAGCCGCAAATGTTTTTTCGTCGTTCATGGCGGGAATAATAGCCGGGTAAAAAAGGTTTGTCAATAACCGCCGGGTAAAAATATTCGCTCGCCGGGAGCGCCAAGCTTGCCCCGTGGTTGCACCTCGGCCGTGCCGGGAGCGCCGACGTCTACGTCGGCCTTGCCGAAAGTGCCGGCCTGGAGACCGGCGCGCTCGCAGAGAAGACACCTCGCGGCAAAAATGCTACATTCCCGGCGCTTCAGCGAGGTGGAAACGATGCGCATTCGGCACGAGTTGAATCGGCGGATCACTGCGGTGTTGACGGAGTTGGCGGGCCAGAACGCGCCGGCGGCGGTCAAGGAAACGAGCGATCCGAAATTCGGCGATTACCAGGCGAACGGCGTGATGGGCGCGGCGAAAAAGCTCGGGCAGAAGCCGCGCGACCTGGCGGCGAGGGTCGTCGAAAAGCTGGGGCTGGACGACATCTGCGCGGCGCCGGAGATCGCCGGGCCGGGGTTCATCAACCTGCGCTTGTCGCCGGAATTCTTGGCCGCGCGGCTGGCGGCGATGGCGCGCGACGAACGGCTGGGCGTCGAACCGGTCGAGCAGCCGGCGACGGTCGTCGTCGATTATTCGAGCCCGAACGTCGCCAAGCCGCTGCACGTCGGGCACCTGCGCAGCACGATCCTCGGCGACGCGATCGTGCGCGTGCTGCGCTTTCTCGGCCACCGCGTGATCGGCGACAACCACACCGGCGATTGGGGCACGCAATTCGGCCTGCTGATTCTCGGTTTTCGGCGTTGGGGCGGCGAAGCCGCGCTGGCGGCGAGCCCGACCGACGAACTCGAGCGCGTGTACCGGCTGGCCAACGACGCGGCGAAGGGCGACGAAGCGGTCGCCGACGCCGCGCGGGCCGAGTTGGCGAAACTGCAGAGCGGCGATCCGGACAACCTCGCGCTGTGGCGGCGCTTCGCGGCGGCGACGCGCGCGGAGGTCGAGAAAATCTACGCGCGGCTCGACGTGCGGTTTGACGAATGGCGCGGCGAGAGCGCCTATCACGACGCGCTCGGCCCGCTCGTCGCCGACCTGCTGGCCCGCGGCATCGCCCGCGAGGACGAAGGCGCCGCGCTGATCTATTTCGACGCGAACGACGATCCGGAACTCGCTGACAAGCCGTTCATGATCCGCAAATCCGACGGCGCGTTCAATTACGCGACGACCGATCTGGCGACGATCGCGTACCGCGCGAAGGCGCATCACGCCGACGAAATTGTTTACGCGGTCGATAAGCGCCAGAGCCTGCACTTCAAGCAGCTTTTCGCGGCGGTGCGCAAAATGGGATTCACGGTGCGCCTGGCGCACGTCGGTTTCGGCACGATCCTGGGCGCCGACGGGCGGCCGATCAAGACGCGCGAGGGCAGCGCCGTGCGTTTGGCCGACCTGCTGACCGAAGCCGTGCAGCGCGCGCAGGCGATCATCGCCGAAAAAGACCCGGAGTTGACGCCCGAGGAAATGGCGCACGTGGCCGAGATCGTCGGCGTCGGCGCCGTGAAATACGGCGATCTATCGCAGAATCGCCACAGCGATTATCGCTTCGATTGGGACCGAATGCTGGCCTTCGACGGCAACACCGCGCCGTATTTGCAGTACGTCCACGCGCGCATTCGCTCGATCTTCCGCAAGGCGGGCGAGCCGGATTGGCGGTTGCCGGCGGACGCCGCGCTGGCGCTGGAGCACGAATCCGAGCGCGCGCTGGCGCTGCGGCTGCTGCGCTTCGCCGACGTCGTCCACGACGTGCCGGCGGAATATTATCCGCACATGCTCACGGAGCATCTGTTCGAATTGGCGCAGACGTTCAACGCCTTCTACCGCGATTGCCCGGTGCTGGCGTCGGCGGGCGCGACCCGCGCGACGCGCTTCGCCCTGTGCGATGGTACGGCGCGCCAGATCGCGCTGGGCCTGTCGTTGCTGGGCATCGTCGCGCCGGAACGGATGTAGCCGCGCCGAGGCCTTAGTGAACGTTCAGCAAGGCGCGAATCATGATTGGCAACGTTGCCGCCAGCAGCGCCGCGGTGGCCAGCGGACGGGAATAACTGCGAAAGGTCCGGTTTCCCTCCTTCAACGCCGAATACAAATGGTTGCCGGCGGAAAGCGTGAAAAAAACCAGAACGACCGTGCAGACCGCCGCGTCCGCGTACACGCCCCAGCCGAATAATCGCGAAAAAATCGCCGTCATCGCGACGGCGAGGTTGTTGAAGCCCGATTGCCGCTGAAACCCGCTCGCGCTGTACCCGGACAGCACCGCCGCGCCGGCCGCGAAGAACATGCTCTCAATGCCGGTCAACCCGGCAAGCGACAACACCACCCAAATCTCCATGGTGCGAAATTGTTCGACCGGCCCGCCCCGATTCGCAAACGCGAGATACACGCCGGCGCCAATGCCGACGAATCGCAGGATTTCCAAGGCGCGGTTGAACGTCTTTCTTTCCATTGCCGATCCCCTTTCCTTTACGCCGGCGCGCCGACGCCGCGAAACATGAAGAACGCCGCGCCCGCCAGGCACAGCGCGGCCCAGAGGTAGTCGAGCTTCAGCGACTCTTTCATGTACACTACGGCAAAGACGGCGAAAACGCACATGGTGATGATTTCCTGCGCCACCTTGAGTTGGCCGAGCGAGAAATATTGGAAGCCGATCCGGTTCGCCGGCACCTGCAGGCAATATTCGAAGAACGCCACGCCCCAACTGACGAGAATCGCCAACAGCAACGGCCGGCCCTTGAGATCGCGCAGATGGCCGTACCACGCGTAGGTCATGAACAGATTCGAGCCGACGAGCAGCAGGAACGGCGTGAATTTTCCCATCGAATTCCTCCGGGATCGTGCATCGGAACGTCGCGGCAAAAAAAAGGAAGAGGCCGGGCCCCTCCCTTATTTACTTGTTCGTCGGTGATTACTTGGCGCCGATGATCGTCTGGTTGACGAGGTCCCACTTCGCGCTGAAGCCCATCTGCGGCGGGCTGGACCAATCGATCTGGCCCGTGGTGCTGCTCAGCAGCTTGCGGAACACGACGTTCTTCAGGTGGCCGGTGAATTTCCCGCCGATGCCGCCCAATTCGTCGATCTCGGCGCAGCCCGAAACGCTGATCCACCATTCGCTGTACGATTGGTTCAATTGGGCGCCGTAGAGCACCGAAATGTACATGTTCGGATTGCCGTCTTTGATCGTCCCGCCCTCGGGAACCGTCAAGTCGAATTGGCCGGGTTTGACCGTGTTGGAGTTCATGATCGTCCATTGGATCTCGTCGACCGACACGGGGTTCGTGTGCTCGCCGAGGATGCCCGCCGCGGCGACCACCTGGACGCCCTGCACCGTTTCGCCGATGACCTCGTTCAAGAGCGTCGGCGGCTCGTTCGGCCAATAGAACCGGGTCGCCTGCTGCTGCGTGATCGGCGGGCAATCGGCCGGCGATCCGTCGTCGTCATTGTCGTCGTCGTCGTCGGCCGGCGTGTGGTCGTCGTTGTCGTCGTCGTCGGCCGCATCGTCGTCGGCCGGCGAAGCGTCGTCGTCCGTCGGCGTGACGTCGTCGTCCAACGTCGTCGAGCTGCTGCTCGAGCCGCACGCGACCAACGCCGCGCCCGCCGCGAGCGCCATGAAGGCCAGCAAAGCGATCCAGAGGTTGTCCCGCAACAATCGCGTCATCGTCAGGCCCTCCCGCGGTTACCGATGTCAAAATACCTTGCGGCAAACATCTTGCCACGGCTAATGTCGCCGAATCGGGTGCGGCGGTCAAGGGCCGCCCGTTTCCCACAAAATCCGCGATAGACGGTTCGCCCCGGCGCGGCCGAAACGACAACCGCGGCGCTTTTTTCAGATGCCGACAGTCTCCAGCGCGGTCAACGCGTCGGCCAGGCGCACGAAATCCGCCGGCAGCAGTTGCTCGCCGCGGCGGCGGCCGTCGAGATTCGTCGCCGCCAGGATGGCGTCGGCGATCGCTTTGCCGAGGCCGCCGCTCAGCGCGTTGCGCAGCGTCTTGCGCCGCTGGCCGAAGGCGGCGCGGACGACGCGCTCCAGCGCCAGCGCGTCGCGCGGCAACGCGTCGCTCGGACGCGTGAAATCGACGCGCAACGCAGACGCCTCGATTTTCGGGCGCGGCCGAAAGACCGTCGCGGGCAACCGGAACAAGCGGTCGCAGGCCGCGAAGAGCTTGAGGTGGATCGACAGGCTCCCGTATTCCTTCGTGCCCGGCGACGCGCAAATGCGGTCGACCAGTTCGGTCTGCAAAATCAGCGTCGCGCGGGACAGGGCCGCGCGATGGGCCAGCAAGTGAAACAGGATCGGGCTGGACAGGTAGAACGGCAGATTGCCGATGACCCCGAGCCGGCCGCCGCGCTCGCGGGCCAGCGCGGTCAGATCGACCTGCAAAATATCGGCGTGCCGCAACTCGACGCGGTCGCCGAACCGTGCGGCCAACTCCGGAAGCAAGCGGCCGTCCAGCTCGACGGCGATCGCGCGCGCGCCGCGGGCGAGCAGCGGCTCGGTCAGCGCGCCGGTCCCCGGACCGATTTCGAGCGTCCATTCGCCCGGCGCGGGCGCGAGGGCGTCGACCAATTTCGCGGCGAGATTGCGATCGACGAGGAAGTTCTGCCCGAGGCTCTGCTTCGGCGGCACGGACGGCAAGAGGCTCACGACGCCTCTTTTTCGGCGGCCGCCTTCGCGCGTCGCGCCCGCCCCCGCACGATCAGCCATTTGACGGGGTAGTAGCCCAGGAGCGCATTGGCCAGGCCGAGAATGGCGCCGCCGAGGAGCATCGGCGCGAGGACGCCCCAGCCGAGGTGAATCACCTGCGAAAACGTCAGCTCCGTGAAATGCGATTCGCCGAGCTGGGCGCCGCCGATCAGGCACGAGCCGACCTTGTACTCGGCCCAAAGCATCGGCGGAATCGTCAGCGGATTGCAAAGCCACGAGCCGAAATAGACCGCCGGCAAATTGGCGCGGAAGATCAGGCCGCCGAGCGCCGAGATGACGCTATGCGTGCCGATGATCGGAAACCAGGCCACCCAAAGGCCGACCGAAATTGCGCGGGCGATCGACGCCGGCGCTCCGTGCAGACTGATGAACTTCTCGTAGAAAGCGGCGATGCGCGGCCAGCGACCGGTGAACGTCAAGCGGTCTCCGGCGCGCCGGCGCTGCTTCCGTCGTTCGATTTTCACCGGCGGCTGTTCACTGTTCATTGTTCACTGGTCAATGTTCACTGTTCACTGTTCATTGTTCACTGTTCATTGTTCATCGCGGCGCCTCGGACAGCGACGCGTAGCTGTTGAGATCCAAGGCCGACCGTTCGCCCGCGACGAGCCGCCGATAGCCGGCGGCGGCGATCATCGCGGCGTTGTCGGTGCAGTAGGCCGGCGGCGGCACGGTCAACGCCATGCCGCGCTGGTCGCAGGCGGCGCGGGCCTGTTCGCGCAGCCGGCGGTTGGCGGACACGCCGCCGCAAATCACCAGACGCGGAATGCCGGCGCGGGCGAGCGCGGCCAGCGCCTTGCTCACGAGCACGTCGACCACCGCCGCCTGGAACGAGGCCGCGAGGTCGGGCAGCGACAGGTTTTGCGGGCCGCCCGCGTCGGTCACGAGCCGGCGGATCGCGGTCTTCAAGCCGCTGAAGCTCATCGTCAGATCGTCGCTGTGCAGCATCGGCCGCGGCAGCACGTACGCGTGCGGATCGCCGTCCCGCGCCAGGCGGTCGATCGCGACGCCGCCCGGAAAGCCGAGCCCGAGCAACTTCGCCGCCTTGTCGAACGCCTCGCCGGCCGCGTCGTCGACCGTCTGCCCGAGCAATTGCAGATGGCGAAAATCGCGGACCTCGTAAAGGTGCGAATGGCCGCCCGAAACCACGAGCGCCACGAAGGGAAACGTCGGCGGCTCGCCGTCGAGAAACGCCGCCGCGATATGGCCCTCGAGGTGATTGACCCCGAGAAACGGCAGCCGCCGCGCGTAGGCGAACCCTTTGGCGAAGCCGACGCCGACCAGCAGCGAACCGACCAGGCCCGGGCCGTTGGTTACGGCCACGGCGTCGATGTCGCGCGGCGCGACACCCGCCCGTTCCAGGGCGTCGGCGCAGACCGCGTCGATCGCTTCCATGTGCGCGCGGCTGGCGATCTCCGGCACGACGCCGCCGAAGCGTTCGTGGAAGCTGTCCTGGCTGCTGGTGACGCAGGCGCGGACGGCGCGGCCGTCGACCACCACGGCGGCGGAGGAGTCATCGCAACTGGTTTCGATGCCCAGAACAATCATCGTCGCTCTATTTACAATTTTCCGCGCGGACTGAAAAGGCGGCGGCCAGGGGCGCCGCGCCGGTTATTTTTCGTGGCGTGCGGCGGCGGCGATCAATTCGTGCAACACCGAGCGATGGCAAAAACGCTCGTCCGGGCAGTAGCAGCCGATGGCGATGGGCCGCGACTTGGCGATTTCGGCGAGCAAGGCGATGACGTGGCGCGGGTCCGGCGCCGACATTTCTTTTCTGTACCGGACGGCGAATTTGGCGAAGTCGGCCGGCTGCGGGTCTTTCTTCGCTTTGTAGGACGCGACCAGCGCCTGGCTGGGCGCCAGCAGCGGCAGCCAGACGTCGAAGTAGTCCAGCCGCGCGTAGTCCGCCTTTTTCACGCCGCGCGGCAAGAACCGCGCCGTCGCGAGCCGCAGGCCCTCGCCCGGCCGGCGGGGCGTTCCAATCTGAAAAGTTCTTAATTTCAACTTCACGGCGTCGTCCTCCGTGCTTAAAGATTAAGCAAAGTCGACGTTGGTTCAACTTGCCATATTTGCAAAGGAGGCGGCGAAATGACGACGGTGACCGGCCGCGTGCGCGTCATGGCCATTGCGGGCATTGTCCTCTTGGGTTTGGGCGGATTCCTCATCCATTATCGCGCGCATTGGTTCGTGCAAAAAGGCGCGTTCGTGCCGTACGGCCTGGCGCCGCTTTGCGCCGCGGTCATTTCGCTCCTTGTTGTGCCGTGGCTGTTCGCGTCGGGCCGGCGCTCGGATTTGGCGCAACTGCTCAACGGCATGACGGCGATCTTCGGCGTC
>Ga0181520_10007902_pt1 | contig 15381 bp, 10 predicted proteins | sample PEATcosm2014_Bin_29_FD_132451 | JGI IMG/M metagenome (GOLD analysis project Ga0181520, IMG submission 132451) | Peatland microbial communities from MTU Mesocosm Facility, Houghton, MI, USA - PEATcosm2014_Bin02_30_metaG | ecosystem: Environmental > Terrestrial > Soil > Wetlands > Peat | place...
AGCTCGTCGACGCTCTCTTCGTTTGCGGCGCCCTCTGCGGAGGGCGGTTTGGCGGGTGGCGCCGCAGGCTGGCTCGAAGGCGACGAGGAGGCGCCGGCCGCCCGGAAGAACTCGAAGGGATTGGCGGAAGGGGCCATGGCTCGGTACGTGTCCTGATAGATGTTCAGCATGGACTTCATGTAGCGGAGGGCGGTTTCCTGGCTGGCGCGGCCGGAGGAGACGATCATCTCGCGAAGCAGATCGATGGGGAAGGTGGAGTCTGGATCGCGGGCGTCCTCGACGATGATCTGGGTGAGGACGATGCGGGTGATGTCCTTGCCGGAGGCGGCATCCACAACGCGGACATCGTATCCGTCTTTGAGTAAACGAGCGACTTCGTCGAGGTTCACGTAACGGCTGTTGGTGACGTCGTAGAGGCGGCGATTCTCATATTTCTTGATCAGGATGCTTTTGGGCGGCATGTCGGGCTTTTATTTTATCGCTTGACATGGCGGAGGGGCGGAGTAATATTGGAGGCGTGCTGCAGTGCAGCATAGTCTGCAGTAAGAGTGAAAGGCGGGAGAATTATGAGCACAACGCAGAGAGTTCATCGGGAGCCGGGAACGGCCGAGGGGCCGGAGAAGGTGCAGTACGGGGAGTTTATGGGCAACCTGGTTGCTTCGACCGCGGGACGCATCGCCGAAGTGCAGAAGAAGGCGCTGGATGTTGCCGTGCAGCAGAATACCGAGCTGGTGGATCTGTGGAAGAAGACGGTAAATAAGCTGCCGGGAGCTCCGGGACTGTTCCTGCTGGAGCTGCAGGGGAGCGGATTCGAGCGGTTCGCGGAAACGCAGAAGGCGGTGATCGATCTGATGGTGGATCAGAGCCGGGCGATCGCCGATTTGCTGAAAGAGCGCACCACGGAAGCGGCGAAGGCGACGGACGCGGCGGTGAAGTTCACCCAGGAGGGCGTGGAGCGGACTGTTGCAGCGCAAAAGAAAGTAATCGATCATGCTGCAGCGCAAACAAAAGAAGTGTTCGACGCGACGCGGGAGAAGTTCGGCTTCGAGGGCGGACCAGCGGAAGCCGCGGTGGATTCGATCCAGCGCGGAGTGAACGCGATTGTAGATGCACAGAAGGAACTGCTGGACATGGCAGTCCGCTAGGGAATGGCCGTCAAGGCGAGTGCGCCTTCAGCGCAGGCCCCGGGAGTGCGGTAGGACGGCGGGAGCCGAACCCAGGAAAGCCGTCACCGCCCTTCCGGGAGCGACGGGTATATCCTTCGTTTGGCGGGGCGTGTGGCTGGGCGTTTGGCCGGGCTTTTGGCCGAGGCAGGAGGCGGCATCCATGAGCGAAAGCGAGAACAACCACGCGGGGACGAGCGATCCGTTTGAGCCCCTCCGCGCGATCCGGGACAAGTATCTGGACGCGATGGCGAAGAGCATGGTGGAGACGGTCAACAGCGAGAGCTACGCGCAGGCGACGGGCGCGATGCTGGAAGGCTACTTGACGTCGACGGCGCCGCTGCGGGAGGCGATGGACAAGTCGATGACACAGGCGCTGCAGCAGATGTCGCTGCCGTCGCGGCAGGAAGTGGCGGCGCTGGCGGAACGCTTCACGCATGTGGAAATGCGGCTGGACGATATGGATGCGAAGCTGGATCGTATTGTTCAGGCGTTGCGGAGCGAGGGGCACGGCGCGTCGCCGGAAGCCGAACAAGCTGCCGCGGGTGGTGCGGCGGCGGAGCAAGAGAAGAAGCGGACCGGACCGGCGAGCAGGCCGGGGGCCCGCGGCCGACTCGTGCGCAACAGAGGTGCGGCACGGAAACGGAGCTAGTTATGGACCAGGTTGTGGCTGTGGATGGTGTCGCTGGTCTGGCAAAGCGGCTGCAGGTTTTCACGCGGGTGGTGACAACGAAAGCCGCGATCGCGCAGACGCCTAAGCAACTGGTGTGGGCGCTGAACAAGGCGAAGCTTTACCGGTACACGCCAGTGTTGCCGGCGGAGAAGCGGTATCGGATTCCTCTGCTCTTGATTTTCGCAATCATGAACCGGCCATCGATTCTCGATCTGCGGCCCGGGCATAGCTTTGTGGAGTTTATGGTGAGCCAGGGATACGACGTGTATCTGCTGGACTGGGGCGTGCCCGGCCTCGAAGACAAGGAGATGAAGCTGGACGATTACGCGATCGAGTATCTGCCGCGCGCAATACGGAAGGTGAAGGCGATGGCGGGTGTCGAAGAGTTCAGCTTGCTGGGGTGGTGCATCGGCGCGCTACTTACGACGATTTATGCTGCACTGCGTTCAGACGAAGGATTGCGGAATCTGCTGCTGCTGACGGCGCCGCTGGATTTTTCAAATCGCGAGGGTCTTACGTTTGCACGCTGGACCGATGAGAGGTACTTCGATGTCGAAAAGGTCCTGGCGGCTTTCGGCAACATGCCGGGCGAGATGATCGATTACGGGGCAAAGGCGCTGAAGCCGGTGGAGAACTACATCGGCAACTACTGTAAGCTGTGGGACAACCTGGATGATCCCCGGGTAGTGGAGTCGTGGCAGGCCATGAACACATGGGTGACGGACAATGTGCCGCTGGCGGGCGGGGCTTATCGACAGCTGATTGTGGAGCTGTACCGGAAGAATCGGCTGATGAAGAATGAACTGATGGTGCGCGGAGAGCGGGTGGATCTGGGAAAGATTCGCGCGAATTTGCTGACCGTGATTGCGGAGGCGGACCACATCACGCCCCCATGCCAGTCGGAGAGCATCATGGCGAAAGTGGGGAGCCAGGATAAGGAGTTGTACCGGATTCCTGGGGGTCACATTGGGATCATGGCGGGAAGCGCTGCGCCCAGGACCACCTGGCCGCATATTGAAAGGTGGCTGAGCGCGCGCTCCCGGTAAGCGACGCAAGGCCCTACATATAGATGCCTCCGTTGATATTGATTTGCTGGCCGGTAATGTAGTCGCCGTCGCAAATGAGGAAGGCGGCTGCCTTAGCGATTTCTTCCGGCTGCGCAAAGCGCCGGAGCGGGATCCGGTCCCTGATTGAATCGAGAAGTTCCGTCGGGACCGCGGCCAGCATATCGGTTGAAGTGAACCCAGGTGCGACCACGTTGGCGGTGATGTTGTATTTTGCCAGTTCGAGGGCGAGCACCTTGGTGAACGCGATGATACCCCCCTTGCTGGCCGCGTAGTTGGCCTGGCCGAAGTTGCCGGCCTGGCCGGAGAAGGACGCGATGTTGACGATGCGGCCATACTTCTGCTCGATCATCGCGGGCAGTGCCGCGCTGGTGCAGTAAAAGATGCTGTTGAGGTTGGTGGCAATCACGTCGAGCCAGTCATCGTCTGTCATCTTGCGGATGGAGCGGTCACGGGTGATGCCGGCATTGTTCACCAGCACGTCGAGCCGGCCGTACACCTCGAGGAGTTTCTGAACGATGCGGCGGGCTTCGTGACGATTGGAAATGTCGCCCTGGAGGAGAGAGCTTTCGCCTCCGGAACTCTGAATCTCGTCTCTGAGATCCTGGGCGCGGTTGATGTTGGTAAAGAAATTGATGATGACCGTGGCTCCACGGTCGGAGAGCTCTTTGGCGATGGCGCGGCCAATGCCGCGGGACGCGCCCGTGACGAGAGCGACTTTACCTTCGAGGGGCCGGAGAAATGGAATTTGGATTTCGTCGAGAAGCTGAGTTGCCATAACACGCCTTCTTTCCTGCGGTAGTTAGTCGATCGATTCGAAGAGAGCGGCAATGCCTTGCCCGCCACCGATGCACATGGTGACCAGCGCGTATTGCCCGTGGATGCGACGCAGTTCGTGTAGGGCCTTGACCGTGACAATGGCGCCGGTTGCGCCGAGAGGATGGCCGAGAGAAATGCCGCTGCCATTGGGATTGGTTTTGTCGGGAGGGAAGCCGAGTTCGCGCCGGACGGCGAGGAGCTGGGCCGCAAAGGCTTCGTTGAGTTCGATGACGTCGATCTGATCGGTACGGAGACCGGTGCGATCGAGAAGTTTGCGGACTGCGGATACGGGGCCGATGCCCATGAGCTTAGGATCGACACCCGTTACCACGTAGTCGACGAGGAGAGCCATGGGTTTCAGGCCCCGCTCTTCGGCTGCGCCCCGTTCCATCAGCACCACAGCGGCGGCGCCATCGTTGATGCTGGAAGCGTTGCCGGCGGTCACGGTGCCCCCCGGATCGAAGGCGGGCTTGAGGCGGGCCAGGTTTTCCAGGGTCGCGTCGGACCTCGGCTGTTCGTCGATCATGAACATGACGGGGCCGGTTTTGCTTTTGAGTTCGATGGGCACGATCTGGGATTGAAACTTGCCCGACTGAATGGCGCTTATCGCACGCCGGTGGCTCTCGACGGCTAGCTCGTCCTGATCCTGCCGGGAGATGCCCCATTTGTGCGCGACATTTTCGGCGGTGACGCCCATGTGCACCTCATCGAATGGATCGGTGAGCGCGGCGACCAGGACGTCGGTCGCAGATGTGTCGTTTAGTCGAGCACCCCAGCGCATGTGGGGCAGCCAGTAGGGTGCGCGGCTCATCGACTCTGCCCCGCCGCCGATCGCGGCATCGGTGTCGCCATGAACGATGCCTTCAGCGGCACTGAGAATGGCCTGCAGGCCGCTGCCGCAAAGACGATTGAGGGTGAGGGCCGCGGTTTCGATAGGCACTCCCCCGCGCAACGCGGCCACGCGGGCGAGATACATATCCTTGGGATCGGTGTGAATGACGTTTCCAAACACGACTTGACCGATGTCGGTTGGAGATAGACCCGAGCGCTGCAAACTCTGGCACACAACTTTGGCTGCGAGTTCGGTGGGCGAAATGTCTTTCAACGCGCCGCCAAACTTGCCAACAGCAGTGCGCACTGCGCTCAGGACAACAACTTGTCGATTGGTCAATGGCCGGCTCCTTTCCGTGGTTTTCGAGATTTGAGGAGAAAAAACCGACGAACGCACTCCGCCCTTCGAAGGGCGGGACTGCGCCGTGACGGCACACGAAGTAAGCAGGTACGCGCATAGCAGCGCCACCATCGTGTAGAGCGTTCAAGGGGGGGAGTTGGCCGATCCGCAACCACCGGGGCGTTGAGCAATGAGAGAAGGACGCCGGGCAAATGAGCAGTAGTTAGAACCTGCGGATGCCAGGTACTATAGGCTGCCTCGCACAGAAGCTATGTGACGGCGCGCAGTTTTCACAGTGAATATTGATGATGTCAATACGAAATTAGACTGAGCAGATTCCGGAGTCACAGGACCTGCGTGCGAGATCTGTGACCGTCATCACTGCAGAGATCGGCTCACGAATGCTTACCTTCTTTCACCTCGCAAATCTGGAAGAGCCGAACCCTGGAGGCCGTATGCCCGCAATTTTGGAAGTCGTCCCCCACAAGCAGGAAAAGCCACACCCGAACTCGTACGATTCCGGCCACGAACACAGCCTGGACCACTGGCTTGAGGTTTATTGGCTGGTGGAAGAAGATTACGTATTCGCCAAAAACACCGACCCCGAGCCACATGTTAATGAATCGCCGCTCCGCGATACCCTCCGTTAAAAATGCAGACCGCCGCCGCAGATGAGCACTTCGCCGGTGACATAGTCCGATAACGGCGAGCAGAAGAAGAGAACCGCGCCCGCAGCCTCTTCCGGCGTGCCCAGTCGGCCCAGCGGGCACGCCGTCTTCACCGATTCGAGCAGGCTGGGCTGCACCCCAAGACGGATCTGGTGGCCGTGCATCTCCATGCCCGCGCCGGCTCCGTTCAGATCCTGCACGAGACGCGTCTGGATAAGGCCGAATCCGACGGCGTTCACATTAACGTTGTAGCGCCCCCACTCTTTGGCGAGGGTTTTGGTGAGGCCGATGACGCCGGCCTTTCCCGAGGAGTAGCCGGCCTGGCCGGGGTTGCCGTCCGTGCCTGCGATGGAAGTGATATTGACGACCTTGCGCATCACGCGCTGTCCCGCAGCAATTTCGCGCTTGGCCGATTCTCGAATGAAAGTGGAGGCGGCGCGGAGAATGCGGAAGGGTGTGACGAGATGGATCTCGAGCATTGCGAGAAACTGCTCGTCCGTGGTTTTCTGAATGACGCTGTCCCAACTGTAGCCCGCATTGTTGACGATGATGTCGATGGAGCCGAAGGCGGAGATCGTGGCCTGCACGATGGATTCGGGCACGTCCGGATCGGTGAGATCGCCGCAGACGTGCTGCACGGAGTCCGGCGCCGCGAATTCGGTTTCCGACTCCCGCAACATTGCTTCGTCGAGATCGTTGATCATGACGCGAGCGCCGGCGGCGGAGAGGCGCCTGGCGATAGCCTTGCCGATGCCGCGGCCTGCGCCGGTGACGAGTGCGGTTTTGCCTTCGAGAGTGAATACACGTTCGTCTCCAGCTTTTGACCGGTCGGCGAGAGTCATTGATTCCATGGCGTCCACCCCGGATGAGAGGATTTATGCACCGCAGCAAAGCATACATGCTGCAATGCAATATTTCCATACAAACATCGGCGTGAATGATGATCGGCTGCCCGGCGGGCTGTTTCCGAGGCGAGCGTCAGGCTGGCAGGAGTAGATTTCGGCCGATCGCTCCGGTGAGACCAATCTCCGGATAAGTCCAATGTGCTGGCCAATCTCCTGCGCCGATGCAATCCTGAGGGTCCCGGCGATGCCGATTGGAGCAGCACCGGAACAGTCTCGGGGATGGTTTCAAAAGGCACTAAGCTGTGATTCTGTCCGCCCAGCGTCGTCACCGCTCCGGCGAAATGCGCGGTCTGGGCCTGGAACGGCCCCTGAGTCAGGCCGCCACGGCCTGCGCGCCCAGCGAGAAGGAACTCCCCGCCTCTGAGGCCGTAATCGGGCTACGGGACCGAGATGTGGCGAAACGGCCGAGGCTCACACGGCCGCTCCACCACTACCTTATCGATATAACGCTCTGCTCAGAAGCTGGCGCGCAGATGCAGTTGGAGACTGCGGGCGGGCAACTGGCTCGTCGCCTTCCCGAAGTTCCCGTCTCCCATACCGGTATCGAGCCCCGTGAGATTGGTGCGGTTGAACAGATTAAACACTTCGCCTCTCGCCTCGATTCTTAACTTCTCATCGAAGAACCATGGAGTCGAAAAAAATTTCCCAAAGTTGAAGTTCATGGCGTTATAGCCCTGATTGTCGTAAGTGTTCCGCCCCAGGTTTCCTTCCGTTCCCAGAGGAGGCGCAGGAAACGCCGCGGCCCCACCGGGGAAAACCCCGTTCAGGAAGTCACTCTTCTTCAAGCCGCCCCGATGACTGCCAAAGGTGGGAGTCATCGGAGAATCGACGTTACTTCCGTCAGCGTTGTAGTCGCCTGCGGTGCTGGTGATGATGCTTCCCGGAATCCAGGCGCCGGACGAGTTATAGCAATCGCCGCTTGGATTCGCCGCGCAGGTTGGGGAGAAGCCCAAATTCTGGGTGACCCAGGCGGGTAATCCCGTCTGGAGGATCCAATAACCGCCAAACTGCCAGCCGCCCAGGAATCCTCTTTCTATGGCGTTGCCATAATGGTTCGGTACCGTCCAGGTGCCGACCGCCGAGAATTGCTGCCGAATGTCATAGTCCGAACGGCCACGCTGTGCACGCAAGTTGAAGTTCTGGACAATCGGACCGTTCTGGTTACCCGAAGTGATATTGCCGCTGTCTAACGAGGCCGAAGTGCTGAGAGCGTCCAGCGCCTTGCCATAGGTGTAAATGCCCCGCATCGCCAGCCCATGGGCATAACTTTGCGTCAGCATGGCTGTCCCGTAGTTGCCGGCGGAATTGCCGTCCGAAGTCGCGTAGTTAATTCCGGAGAAGTTCGGATTGAGGCGCGACAACGTCGGTGCGGCGGAACCCGTGGCGTTGTACTTCAGCAGGTCGCCCGAGAATCGATTAACATCCTGGTTGTAAATCGGCAGATGATGCGAAACCGATGCGGAGTAGTTCACCTCGAGCATCAGATCCCTTCTCAACTGCTGCTGCACGCTCAGTGTCCACTCAATAACCTGCGTCATCTTGTAGTTGGTCGAGTACCCTCCCAAACCAACGCCGTTATCGAGAACCCCATTCAGGTAAAGGGCACCCGTCGTAGAGTTAATCGTCACGTTATTGGTGGGCAGCACCAGCAGCGGGCAGGCAATCGTGAAACCCTGAGGTGGATTGCAGAGCTGATACGACAATGAATTAGCCTGCCCAGAGGTGTGCACGTTCAAGCTCGGTGTGTACGTATTGGGCAGATTGCCCGATGTTATGTCGGTGATATGCAGATAGGGCGGTTGATCGGAGAATTCCCCGATTCCTCCGCGCAGCGCTGTCCTGCCTTTCCCAAAAATATCCCACGCGAATCCAAGACGCGGAGTCAGGCCCCACACGTTGTGATTGAGGACATGGTCGTTCGGGTTCAGTCCGACGATGCCGCTGGCGACCTGGGCAAAGGGAGTCGAGCCGGCTCCAAAAGTGAAGTTCGCCAGTTGCGGACTAAGAATGGAAAACAGATCCCCCATTTCGTCGTACCGGACCCCGCCATTCAAAGTTAACGTCGGCTTGACCTTCCAGCTATCCTGTACGAAGAATCCGGTGTAGAGTTCGCGATACCGCCTCTCATACGGCGCCTGCTTATGCTGATTGGGGCCCGGGATCAGACTGACCGGGACACCCGTTTCCGAAACCGGACCATCCTGAATAAAATCGAGCAGATTGTTAAACGTGTAGGACGGGCGGTCCTGCGCGCCCTCCTGTTCGTCGTTCTCGCGCACGTTGAACTGGTCAAAACCGAACTTGAGCGTGTGCGTCTTCACAGTCGCCGTCATCACGTCCCGCCACGCGACCGTGGTCTGCGCAAAGTTCCCCGGTCCCCAATTCCCGAATCCCGTGACTCCCGAACCCACAGTGACGTTTGGAATTGCAAACGCCGAACTGGCCCCATTCTGCCCATACGGTCGAATCATGTTTCCGCCGCCTTCATTCAGAAGCTTCGGGGAGAAGGTGTGCGTCCAGTCCACGTTTACAAAATCGGAGTGGTTGGTGCTTGGGGCGGCAAACGCGGGTCTCGCGTTGGTGCTGGCCGACGTATCGTAGGTTCGCATCGCATCCACGTAGATGCGATCGTTCTTGCCGAGATAGTCGTCAATCCGGAAGCTCCACTGGTATCCATCCTTGGGCGAAACATTTGTGTAATTCACCGGGCCTACTGCATCCAGGGTGGCTGGAATGCCCGCGGGTGGAGCGTAGAGTTCCGAGCAACTGGCGCACGTACCTCCGAAGGCTGTGCTTTCAATCCCGGCGACCGTCGTCGCGCCGCTGGCGCTGGCGTAGGCCAGGGGCGGTGCCAGAGTCAGCGACTGAAGCGCGATATTAGGCCCGGCTGGCGTCCCCGAAGGAGAACCCGCCGGCACCAGAGTTGAGAGATTGCTCTTAACCCAGTTAAATAGGTCCAGCGTCTCCGCCGTCGTCGACCCGGCGCTCGTAACGCTCGAGCGAAGTACTTCGATTGCGCCAAACCAGAATAGCTTGTTCCTGATAAATGGCCCTCCCATGGTCGCGCTCATGTCGTTGCGGCGGGAGGTTGGCAGTTTGCTCTCAAAATGAGTTAGTGCCGACAGATCGTTGTTGGTGAATTCGTAGTCAATCGTCCCGTGGAATTGGTTCGAGCCGGAAAGCGTAAATACATCCACTGTAGCTCCGCCGTTGCGCCCCTTCTGAGCATCGAAATCGTTGGTTCTCACCTCCATGGATTGCACGATTTCAGGATTAGGCGAAATCGACGTTCCGCCGCCCCGCGACGGTGTATTGGTTTGCGCGCCATCGATCTCGTACCCGTTCTGTTCCTGGCGCAGGCCGGCCGCATTGATGTTGATGGAATACTCATTGGTGAAGTTGTCGGCCCCCGTTTGCGTCGCAGCTCCCGTGATTCCCGGAGTCAGCGCCGACAATCCGTACACGTTTTGCCCCGACAAGGGAGTCTCCTGCAGAGTCGTCTCCGGAATCACCGCTCCCGTGGTTGGCGACACCAAATCGGGTGTCGCCTGGGATGCGGTCACTGCAATCTCCTCGGTGCTCGCCGGTCCCACCTCCAATACCGGGGCCAGCGTCTGAGTTTCCCCAACCTCCAGTGCGAGGTCGGTTTGTTCCCATATCTTGAACCCGTTCATCCGGATCTGCACCGTGTAGGTAGATGCCGCGATACTGTCAATGCGGAAATAACCGGCGTCGTTGGTTGTGTCGGCTTTCTTCACGCCCAGCCGGATATCCGTCACCGTGACCTTGGCTCCCGCGATCAGGGCGCCCGAAGGGTCCTTGACCGTCCCTTCAATTCCGCTGAGGAACTGACCGAATGCCGATCCTGCCAGGGTCAACAAAAGGAGAACGAATATCGAGCCCCTGATTCCAGATCTCATGCTTGTCATCTAAGTCTCCGTGAAAAACAAGTCGGGCGGACCCCTCCCGCTGCTGGGTCTTTCGCTTCCGTTAAATACAGCTCGGAATTTCTACGCGACTATTCGCCCCTGCAAAGGGCTTTTCAAGTAGGACACGGTGTATTACAGTATGGTGGCTGTGATTCCACAGTCCATGGCAAGGGCTAATCCTTGTGGAATGTGAGCGATGGCCACCGCCATGTTCTTTTGAGCACACCCAATCGGAAAGGTAGCTTCAGGCGCCCACACCGTATAGTTGACATTCCGATGCGACCGGCGGAGCATGGTCAACTGCGGCGGCGCTGAGGCTTCCACTTGGTTCGATAGCCGGCTGGTACGGCTGGATGGTGAGTACCATGAGCGTGACTACAGATCCAACCTGGCGGGAAGAAGTTCATCCCGATGCCGGCGCCCTTAGTGAACCGGAGCGACTCACGGTCCTCCACGAACTTGACGCCATCCTCAACAGCCCCGCATTCCAGACAAGCAAGCGCTGCCAGCAATTCCTCTCCTATGTTGTCCGGAACCGGCTGGAGGGAAACCTCGATCGCCTGAAAGAGCGAACCATCGGGGTGGAGCTCTTTCACCGTCCCGCGGGCTACGCCACAGGGGATGATCCGGTAGTTCGGGTCCAGGCAGGGGAGGTACGCAGAAGGCTGGAGAAGTACTATAGCGCGTCACCTGCCCATTCAGCCGTTCACATCGAACTCCACGTCGGCTCCTACGCGCCGGAGTTCACCTGGCAACACCACTCCCGCGACCAGCAGACGCCCCCTAATCCTTCTCTGCTGGAAGAGACGCCGGGTGTGCCGCAGGCGCAGGAACCCCCTCAGCCTTCGTCGCCGGTAACGGTTCGACCTGGCCGGAACCGTCGGGCATTAGTATGGACCCTGTCAGCGCTCGGTTTGTTCTTGTCGCTCACAGCGATCCTGATTGCATCGACCCTTTCCCGGACCAAAGCTTCCAGTTCCACGCTTGCACAATTCTGGTCGCCCGCGCTTTCTACTTCGCAGCCCGTCCTTATCTGCCTGGCCAAACCGGCCGTTTACCTTCCTTCGGTCAAACTGTACCAACGGCACTCCAAAACGCCGGACCTGTTTACCGGCCAGTTCGAGCGTCTGATGCGGAAACCCGACTTGCAGCCAAACGAGAAGATCGTCTGGGGAGACGTGGTTGAATATCCTGACTATGGGCTTGCAGCCGGAGACGTCTACGCGGCCATCGGAATCTCCGCTCTTTTCGGGCAAATCGGGAAAAAGAATCAGGTAAGAATCGGAGGCAATTACTCCTTTGAAGACCTGCGCAACTCCCCCGCCGTCGTCATTGGGGCTTTCAATAACCGATGGACGATGCAGATGACATCCAACCTTCATTTCGCATTCGCCGAGGAAGGTGACCAGTCCATCATTCGGGAGGAAGGGCCCTCAGGACGCACCTGGCGATCGGAAAGAGACCCCAGCGGAAAAACAATCGGCGATTACGCCGTCGTTACGAGGCTTTTGAACTCAAAAACGGGTCAGTTCGTTGTCGTTGTCGCCGGAATCAAGTCCTACGGAACCCAGGCGGCCGGGGAGTTTGTTTCCAAACCGGGGTATCTGGAGAAAGCCCTTCGCTCCGCCCCCCAGGATTGGGCGCGAAGAAATCTGCAGATTGTTATCCAGGCAACCATAACTGATTTGCTGCCGGGCCCGCCGCAAGCCATCGCCGTCTACGTTTGGTAAAGGGCCCCTGCTGCTGGCATTTCCCGACCCTCCATCCTGATTATCCTCGCCTCGGAGGTCCAATTCGTCGTATCGTAATCGCCAGCATGTTCACGGGGCGATGCTCTCTGAGATGAAAACGGACCGGCGCGAATTCCTTCGGATTTCCATTGGAGCTCTTGCTGGAGCCCTCTCCCGTCGAGCCCACGCTCAGCAACAGGGCGGCATGGGAGGACGGATTGCAGCTGCCCAGAAAAAGCCCCCCGAATCCGGCCGTCCGTTCGACGCATATTTTGTCGATGTCGCCTCCTCCGCCGGACTAACCGCGCCCGTGATCTACGGCGGTGAAGATCACGACGACTACATCGTCGAAGCAAACGGATGCGGGTGTGCCTTCATTGATTATGACAACGACGGCTGGATCGATATCTTCATTCTAACCGGCACTCGCTTAGCCGGCGCCCCGCCCGGAACCTCCAACCGCCTCTACAGGAATAACCGGGATGGAACCTTTACCGATGTCACGAAACACGCCGGTCTTGAGGCGGTAGGATGGGCGAACGCCGTCTGTGTTGGCGATTACGACAATGACGGCTATGAAGACCTGTTCTGCACCTATTGGGGACAGAACAAGCTCTACCGCAATCTGGGTGACGGCACTTTCAGGGATGTTACAAAAGAAGCTGGACTCTGGAATTCTGAACCGCGATGGGGTACTGGTTGCTCGTTCGTCGATTACAACCGGGACGGTCATCTTGACCTGTTCGTCGCTAATTATCTGAAATTCGACTTCGAGCACGTTCCCAAACCAGGCGCCGGCGCCAACTGCAACTGGAAAGGTATTCCGGTTGAATGCGGCCCGCGTGGAATGCCCTTCGGTGTCCACTCTCTTTACAAAAATAACGGTGACGGAACCTTTTCCGACGTCACGGCGGCGTCGGGCCTCGCGCAACCATGGCCCAGCTATGGAATGACCGTCGTCACCGCGGACTTCAATGAAGACGGCTGGCCCGACATCTATGTCGCCTGCGACTCCACACCCAGCCTCCTGTTTATCAATCAGCACGACGGAACCTTTAAAGAGGAGGGAGTTCAACGCGGTGTAGCTTTGAGCAACGACGGTGGAGAAGAGGCCGGAATGGGGATCGGCGTCGGCGACTACGACCTCCGGGGCCACCTTGATATCTTCAAAACCCACTTCGCCGAGGATACGGACGTGCTTTATCGCAACGATGGCAGCGGGAATTTTGATGACCGGACCATTCAGGCGAAACTCGGAGTTGAAACCCGCTTCGCCAGTTGGGGCGCGGGAATCGTCGATCTCGACAACGACGGCTGGCCGGATATCTTTTTCGTAACCGGCAGCGTGTATCCAGGCGTCGAGAAACTGATCCCGGCGAATCCGAATAAGTCGCCGCGTATTCTTTTTCGCAATCTCGGAAACGGCAACTTCGAAGAGATTAACAATGCAGGTCCTGGGCTCTCCGCTCCGCATTCCAGCCGTGGCTGTGCATTCGGCGATTTCGACAACGATGGCGATCTCGACATCCTCATTCTGAATATGAACGAGCCGCCCTCCCTGCTGCGAAACGACCTTAAAGGTCGCCATCACTGGCTAAAAATCAAACTGATTGGCACTAAATCCAATCGCAGTGCGGTGGGTGCGCGAGTGTTGGCGCAATATTCGGCCAGAACTCAGGCACAGGAAGTACTCAGCCAGTCCAGCTACTATTCCTGTAATGACTCGCGCCTCCATTTTGGCCTCGGTCCTGCTACCGTTGCGGATATCTCTGTGTATTGGCCGAGCGGGTTAATTGAGAAATACCGGGATATCAAATGCGATCAGCTCATCACGATCCAGGAGACACGTGGGATCATCCCCAACCTGGGCTGGGCACGCTGGGCCGCTTCTTGATGATGGTTCGTGACGAATTCGTGCTTCCGTTCCTCCTGTGCGCGACGTTCTGCGCCCCCGCCCAGCAGACTGCCCCGTCCGTTTCGTCTATAGAAGCGCTGATCCGTTCTCAGCAATATAATTCGGCGCTGGCCGCCGCGAAGCACGCCTTGCTCGAAAGGCCCAACGACTTCCGCCTCTGGACACTGGAAGGAATTATCTTCACCCTCAAGGCTGACAACGAGGATGCGCTCGACGCATTGCAGCGGGCGCTCCATCTCTCGCCGGCCTACGGTCCGGCGCTGAAGGCCGAAGCGCAACTCCTCTATCGGACGCAGGACCCGCGAGCGGTTCCGGTCTTGGAGAGAATTCTGAAAGCCGATCCACAAGACCAGACGGCGCACGAAATGCTCGCCGTTCTGGGGGCCAGACAAGAGCACTGCCGGGAAGCGATCCGCCAGTTCATTCTAAGTTCCGATGTGATCGCCCACCATTCGCATTCGCTGGAAGCTTACGGTTACTGCCTCGTGCATGTGGGCGAGGCCGAGAAAGCTATTCCTGTGTTTGAACAACTGGTGGCCCTCCTTCCCGCGCAAACGTATCCAAAGTACGATCTCGCGGTCGTGTTGGTCGCAACGAAGCAGGTTGATGCCGCTGCCAGTATCCTTGAGCCCCTGCTTACCGCGGACCAGTCCGATCCGGAACTGTTGAGCCTGGCATCCGACACGTACGAGGCCTTGGGCGATACTCCGAGAGCGGTCTCTCTTCTGCGTCAGGCGATTGTCCTCAATCCAACAAATGCTAATTACTACAATGCGTTTGTGGTGCTTTGCCTGAATCACGAATCCTACCAGGTAGGGGTCGACATGGTGGACGCCGGCCTCCGACGCATTCCCGGCGATCCTTCGCTCTATATCTCACGAGGCTTGCTGTATGCGCAGCTGGCGCAATACGACGATGCGGAAGCCGATTTTCATACTGCCGAGCAACTGGATTCGGCGCAGAGCCTCAGCGCTTATGCCACGGATATCGTCGAGTTGCAAAGAAATATGACGGACAAAAGTAAGCCGGATGACGCACTCGGGGAGATACGTGCCCAGCTGAAATCTCATCCGAACAGCGCCTTACTACATTACCTGCTCGCCAAGCTGCTCGTCTATCGCGAGACCGATGCAAACAGCACCGTGTCGGACGAGGCCATCCAAGCCGCGAGCCTGGCTGTGAAACTGAAGCCGGATCTCGTCGATGCGAGGGATTTGCTGGCGAGTATCTATACGCGGTCTGGCCAATACGATCTTGCCATCGAGCAATGCAGGCTCGCGCTGCAGGATTCCCCCTCCGACGCGACAGCGATTTATCACCTGATTGTCGCTTTACGGCATTCCC
>Ga0181520_10007904_pt1 | contig 15377 bp, 11 predicted proteins | sample PEATcosm2014_Bin_29_FD_132451 | JGI IMG/M metagenome (GOLD analysis project Ga0181520, IMG submission 132451) | Peatland microbial communities from MTU Mesocosm Facility, Houghton, MI, USA - PEATcosm2014_Bin02_30_metaG | ecosystem: Environmental > Terrestrial > Soil > Wetlands > Peat | place...
ATCCCGAGCGGCGACATCCGCAGCTTGTTCGAGACGCCGGACGGAACACTTTGGGTGGGAACGGCCGACGGTCTGGCTCGGTTGAAAGATGGAGCTGTCGCACGGTTGGGAGCGCACGACGGGGCTCCTGAAGGCGCCATCACCGGGTTGAAGGCGACGCGGGCAGGAAGATTGCGCGTCGAGACCACCGAGGAAGCAGCGGAATACAACGGAAAGCGATGGTCAAGGGCGGAGATGACAGCCGGGCCGCCGAAGGGCGAGATCGTGTTTGCGACAAAGCTCGCCGGAGGAGGAACCGCATCAGCGACTCGAAGCGCAGTCGTGATCCAGCACGAGGCACGACCGTTGGTCTTGACCGTGGGCCACGAGTTGCCCGGAACGAGGATTCAGGCTCTGCTGGCGGACCGCGAAGGCTGCCTCTGGGTCGGGACCAACGGCGGGCTGGCGCGCTGGTGTGGCGAAAAGGTTCAAGTGCTTCCTGCGACCGATCCGCTCGCCGGAGCGTCGGTTTTGTCGCTGTTTGAGGATCGCGAGGGAAATCTTTGGGCAGGGACCGAGACCGATGGCTTGCAGGTTCTGCGCGACACGCGGTTTCATAACATCGGTACGCGAGAAGGGCTCTCTTCGGACGCAACGAGTACGGTGGTGGAAGATAGCGCAGGCAAGATGTGGGTGGGGACAGACGGCGGCAGCCTGAATGTTTTGCGGCGCAGCATAAGCATTCCGGGCGCGACGACAACCTATGCTGTCCGCGATGTTCTGTTGAGCAATGTGATTCTTTCGTTGGCGGCTTCAAAGAGCGGCGACTTGTGGGTGGGGACGCCCGATGGGCTGAATCGGATTCGCGGGAGCGCAGTCGATTCGTTTACATCTGCTGACGGGCTGCCCGATGATTTCATTCGCTCGCTTCTCGTGGATACGGACGGCTCCCTTTGGATCGGCACGCGGCGCGGGCTTGCGCACTGGACATTCGCGGGTGGCGGCAATAACGCGATGCGTCTGGCGGCGCGCAAAGAAACGTACACGCAGGCGAATGGATTAGGCAGCGATTTGGTAGGCGCGATGGCGCGGGACAGCAAGGGAAGCCTCTGGATTGCGACGTTCGCGGGACTTTCGCGACTCAAGGACGGCAAGATTGTCAACTACACAACCGCCAATGGTCTTTCGAGCAACGTGGTGACGGCGTTGCTTCCGCGCGCTGGTGGAACGTTGCTTGTTGGCACGCAGGACCATGGATGGAACCTGTGGGAGGGCGAAAAGCTTTCCGCGGTGAAAGACAGTGTGTTGAAAGATACAAGTGTCCGCGCAATTCTTGACGACGGACAGAATCATCTATGGTTCGCAACCGGCAAGGGAATTGCACGCTGCGATGGCACTAAGACGGTGGACTGCGCGCACTGGATCGAGTTTGGCGCAGCCGATGGGTTGCGCAGCCGAGAGACAGCCATCAACAGCCATCCTTCCGCATGGCGGTCGCGCGACGGATATCTCTGGTTCGCAACGCCGAAAGGGCTGGTCGAAGTCGATCCGGCTCACTTCCCGGTGAATACTGTGCCGCCGCCGGTGGTTGTGGAGCGCTTTGCCGTCGACGACGTCGACGCACCCCTGCGGGGGGCAGACTTTCGGTTGAGAGTTCATGCAGGACATAACCACTTCCAGTTCGATTACGCAGGGTTGAGTTTCGTCGCGCCGCAAAAAGTGCGTTACCGCTACATGCTCGACGGATTCGATCACGAATGGACGGATGCGGGCGCACGGCGCGTTGCCTACTACACCAATATTCCGCCGGGGAAGTACACCTTTCGCGTGCAGGCAGCCAACAACGATGGGGTGTGGAACCTGCAAGGCACGGCATTGCAATTTGAGTTGCTGCCGCATTTTTATCAGACCATCTGGTTCTATCTGCTGCTAACCATCGCTGCCGCGGCCCTGGTGGCGACGCTGTTGAAGCGGCGCCTGCTGCATGCCGAGCGTGAGTTCAAGGCGGTGCTCGGGGAACGCAGTCGCATCGCGCGCGAGATTCACGACACGTTGGCGCAGGGCTACGTTGGCATTTCGGTCCAATTGGAAGTGGTGACTGAACTTCTGCGACACAACAAGGTGGACGCCGCCACGCGGCAACTCGATACGACGCGCACGCACGTACGGGAAGGTCTCGCTGAGGCGCGCCAGTCGATTTGGGCGCTGCGGTCGCAGGATTCGGGAGAGAAGACCTTGCCGGTGCGATTGAGGCGCGTAACGGAGAGAGCCGATGGCCATGGGACCGAAGCCAAATTCAGCGTCTTTGGGGCCTATCGGCCGCTTTCGCCGGGCATCGAGCGTGAAATCCTGCGCGTGGCCCAGGAGGCCATCCATAATGTAGAGAAGCACGCGGGCGCGCAACATCTTTCCGTTCGACTGGATTACGGTCCGGCGGAAATCGCTCTTGAAGTGCGAGACGACGGGCGCGGGTTCGCGATGAGCGAGGAAGCTGCATCGGCGCCGGGCCACTATGGCTTTACGGGGATGCGGGAACGAGCGGCAGCAATCGGGGGAACATTGGAAGTGATAAGCGAACCGGGATCGGGAACGTCGGTACGCTTGCATGCGCCGGCGCCCAAAGAGGGACCGGGCGAGGCATCGCGAGAGGCGGAATAAAAGTGGAACAAGAATTGATTCGCGTACTGGTGGTCGAGGACCATCACGTTGTTCGCCAGGGGCTGGTGGCGCTGCTGAACGTCGTGGATGGGATCGAGGTGGTGGGGGAAGCCGCCGATGGTGTGGATGCCATTGCGCAATTTCGCAAGCATCAACCCAACATCACACTGATCGATTTACGGCTTCCACGCATGGGGGGAGTTGACGTGATCCAGCGCGTTCGCATGGAAACGCCGCAAGCTAGGTTCATCGTATTGACGACGTACGACGGAGACGAGGACATCTATCGCGCCTTGCAGGCCGGGGCGCGCGCGTACTTGCTGAAGGGCATGACAAGCGACGAACTGATTGCGACGATACGCACCGTGCACGCGGGGAAATCGCATATCCCGCCGGCCATCGCGCAGAAGCTTGCCGAGCGCATGGGCACTGAAGAGCTGACGCCGCGCGAGTTCGATGTGCTGGAGCAGATTGTGTATGGGAAGAGCAACAAGGAGATCGCGACCGAGCTTGAAATCTCAGAAGCTACGGTGAAGACTCACATCAACAGCCTGCTGGGCAAGCTGGGAGTGACGGACCGCACGCAAGCGGCGACGGCTGCAATCCAGCGCGGCATTGTTCCGCTCGAATCACTCAAGAAAGCGAAACCATGAAACAGGGGATTTGTTCGGCAGTTTTGCTGTTGTTGCTGTTTCCGCTGGCGCAGGGAGAAAGGACTATCTGGCGTCAGGCGACCGATGTCGAGCTGGCTTCGCTGCTGCCTACGCGCGCTCCGGTCGAGAAGGAACACATTGAGACCGAGATGCGCACGGCGAGCGGCATCGTCAACAGCCAGGGGCGTTATGTTGCCGGGGTGGTTTTGATCACGGCGGGTTACTCGGCCGACGGAAAATACTCGCACTACCTGGTGGTGCAAGCGCCAATCCGCATTGGCGGCGTTTCGTTGAAACCCGGCGAATACGTGTTCGGCTACACGCACTCTGGCGATTTGCTGAGTGTGCACTTCAACGAGGCGGCGACCGGAGCGCTGGTAGGCACGACAGATGCGCATCTACTCACCGGGATGAGAGGCATCACGAGCTTGCGCATCTGGCCGCCGGGGACGAAGTCTGTGATCCAGATTGGGCGGTTTGGGATGCCGTATGTGCTGGGTAGGGAGTAGTGAGAGGGGAGCCGAAGACCAAAGTTTGAGAGGTTCGTTCAAAGACCTCGTAGTTTGGCGGCGAGCAGTCGAGCTTCTCGCCGGATGTTCACCATTCGCTACTCACTATTCCCTACTCGCTATTCCTTACCTTTGCGCAGTCAATAATGGCTTTTGTCCGGCTGGCGCGGGCGGATTTACTTGCGCGTTCAGAAAATCGGTCAGGTCGTTCACGTCCTGCTCTGTGCCGACCATCGGCGGCATGAACTTCTTGTAGGGTGAGTCGTCTTTGTTCTGGTGGAGCATGACGATGAAGTTGCGGATGTTGGCGCGGTCGCGTCCGTCGAGTAATTGACGCAGGGGCCGGTAGCCATCGAGGGTGTGGCACGAGCCGCACTCCCCGCGAAAGATCGCTTCGCCGCGTGAGTAGCTCGTGGTGGCCGCGCCGGCACTGCCCCACACCCAGTTCGATGTGACCAGATAGCCCTGCGCATTGATGCGGCTCACGGAAGGAACGCGGACTCCATTGGAATACATCCAGCGGCCAATGACGTAGGGCTTGCGCAGCATTTCGCGGCTGTATTCACCGGCGCCGGTGACGATGAGGGCCAGAAGTAGGACGGCCAGGGCGTGCGAAGGATTGAAGTCGGTCGGATTGCGATAGGCCAGGAAATACGCGACGCCGACGATGGTGGCCGAAGTGATGATGATGACCAGAGCCATTCGGGTGACGGTAGAAAACGTGCCGGAGTTGATGGTGTCGATGCCAAGGGTTAACAGGGCGCGCTGCGAAGCGGGAACCATGAAGAGGTACCACCCCATCAGGAATGGCGTAGCGACGAAGGAAGGAACGAGCCAGGCTACACTCCACTTGACCATGCTGGTTTTGAGGGCGGCCTGCTTGTCGCCGTCCATGCGGCTTGAGGTGATGAGCGCCCACACACCTGCCAATGAAGTGCAAACGCAGACACGCAGCAACAGACTCGGCCAGTAAGTTGGATTGAAGAAGGCGTTCCAGAATTTGCTGGCTTCGTGCCCCGTGCCGGCAACGGCAAGCCAGGTGTCGCCCGGAGTCAGCATGAAGGCGAGGATGCCGTTGATGATGATGAGCGTCGCGGCCGAGGCGCCCGCGTAGACCCAGCCCACGGTGAGGTGCAGCTTTTCGTCGATGCGGTTCCAGGTGTAGTAGTAGACCGCCGCGGTAGTGAGCTCGACCAGGAAGAAGACCCATTCCATGGCCCATCCAAAGACGAAATTATGAATCAGCGTGCTGGTGGCTTCAGGATGGGTGAGGCCGATGGCGAACCAGATCCCCACGCCAGAGACGGTGCCGAAGACGCCGGTGAGAATGAAGAAAAACTTGGAATGGCTGATCAACTGCTTCAGCCATCCTGCGCGCACCACTGGATCGGTGATACGCAGCGCTTTCCGCTCGGCCATAGGAAGGTAGAAGCCGCCGCCGACGGCGAATTGCGAGATCATGACGTGGAAGATGGCGATGATGCCGATGACCCAGCCCGAGCCAAGATGCGGAATGTACCAGAAGGGATAGTTCACTTTGTAGCTCCTAGCTTCTAGCTGCCAGCTCCTAGCTTCTAACCCACTCGCGTTAACCAATCATTTCGATCAAGCAGAACAGGCTAGAAGCTAGCGGCTAGCAGCTAGGAGCTGTCTTAACGGATGGTCCAGTAGCCGATAGCTGTTGTGGCCAGCAATGCAAAGACTGCAATCAAGCCGAAGTAGTGTGCGGTGCGGCCGCGGCGTCCGGACTCCTTTGTGGTGTCGTAAAAGGGGATGAAAACCCATAGAGCGATGCCAAGGGTGAAGATGAGCAGGCCGGCGATTTCACCGGCTTCTCCGGGCAGGACGGAGCCGAGCAGCTTGAGCATTTCAAAGGGACTCATGAAATACCACTCGGGATGGATGCCCTGTGGCGCGGGCACAAGCATGTCTGCCTGCTTGCCGAGCGACCATGGAAACACCGAGGACAGCAGCGCAAGGATGTTGAGCGAGATAAGCCACATCGCCAGATCTTTGCGCAGGAAGTTGGGAAAGAATGGCATGGTCTTCCGCTCGACGGTCGGCTTGGCTTCTTCCGCAGGCGGCATGGCGTTGCCGTGGCGCTGCACCAGCCAGAGATGGAAACCGAGCAGAGGCAGGAACAACGCGGGCAACACAACGACGTGGAGCGCGAAGAAACGCTGCACTGTAAACTCGTTGACCTCGAGACCGCCGCGCAGCATGTTGCCGATGATGGGGCCGATACCCGGAATCGCGGCGGGAATTTGCAGGCCTACCTTGGTGGCGAAATAACTGAGGTCGTCCATGGGCAGCAGGTACCCGGAGAATCCAAAGACCGACGCGATGCCAAGCAGAGCCATTCCGCTGAGCCAGCCGAATTCGCGCGGCTTGCGGTAGGCCTTCATGAAGTAGACCGAGAACATGTGCACGAGAATCGAAAAGATCATCAGGTTGGCGGACCAGGAATGCGCCGAGCGGATGAGCCAACCGAAGTGCATCACGAAGGTGATCTGGCGAACGGATTCGTAGGCGTCCGCGCCGGGATGGTAATAAACGAGCAAAAGCACACCCGTGAAGCACTGAACCAAAAAGAGGAACAGCGAGATGCCGCCCCAGTAATACCAGAACGATTGCGCGTGGACGGGGACGGTTTTGTGGCGCGCGAACGCAGCCAGTTCAGTCAGGCCCAGGCGCTCGTCAACCCAGTCATAAATGGAAGCAGTCTTTGAAGTCATGCCGTCATCCTTGTGGCGTTAGGTACGAGAGACGTTGACGCCGATTTCGTTCACGGCGACTTTGAAAAGCTTGAGAGGCTTGGGAGGCGGTCCGCTGACATTGGCGCCGGTGTAGGCGTTGTACACGCCGCCGTGGCATCCGCAATGGATGCGGTCGGCCTGCGGCTCGTATTGCACGGTGCAGCCGAGGTGCGTGCAGACTGCGGTCAAGGCGATCCAGCGACCGTCTTCATGATGGATAAGCATGGCGGGTGCGGTGCCGAACTTGAACATGAGGACCGAGCCTGACGGAATTTTCTGCGCGTCCTTTAGTGTCACCTCGGTGACGGCCGTGGCGCTTGATTCCATCTCCTCAGGCGAGGCCAGATAGCGATAGATGGGATAGGCGAGGGCGGCGGTATAGCAAAGACCGGCTGCACCCGCGGCGACGAGAAATGCGCGGCGCGAGGCCTGATCACCGGGTTCCGCAGTCTCTTTGATGATGGGAGGAATATTCAAGACTTGGCTCATAGAACCCCTTTCGCGCGATCAGGCCGCGCTCTCCATGACTTTTTTTGCGCGCGCCACGACAGCCACGAGCCAAGCGATGACACCGAGGCCAGCTACAAAGAGCACGAGGAAAAGGCCGACAACCGACCAGTTGGTGACTACGACCCGATCCCAGACATCGAATCCCTTGCTGAGCAAGGTCAGGTCGCGTACGGCATCGCGGTAGACGGTGAATGTGATCTCGGTGAGCAGGGCCAGCAAAGCGCTCGACCATCCAAGCCATCCGGCGGCCACCTTGCCGAAGCCTGCGAAAGCACCCAGCAGTATGGCGACTACCACCAGCGCCATCCAGCCGTAACCGGCGAAAGCAGCGAAGTGATAAAGGGGATGTGTCGCCAAGCCGGCCTTGACGGCTGACGGCTGCACGCCTGCTGCCCACAAACCAGCGAAGAGGTAAACGATGCCGAAGAACGCGGCCACCTTACCACCGAGTCCCGCGACGAACTTCTTTTCATCTGCGCTGAAGGTGGAGCGGCTTGCCAGATAGACAAGCCACAAACCACCGATGAAGAGTCCGCCTGCGAGCATGAGCAACCAGCGTGGCGTGAGTGTGGGGTCGCCGGTGGGAAGAAATCTTCCGGCAGCCGAAGCTGAATACATGTCCCGCCAGACTTCCGGGCGCAGCATCAGCGTCATGTTGGTGGAAAGCAAGCGCGCGATGAAGCCAGCGAGAAGCCATGCGCTCAGTCCTACCCACCATGCGGACTTGCCGGCATCGAGGCGAGCGGAGAACCGATAGAGGAGCCAGTACGTCAGCATCAGAATGCCGATGATGGAGATCCAATACACGCCGATCAACACGCTGCTGGTGTACAGAGCGCGACCATAGAGCACCTGCGCGAACAGGAGTGGCGGCACGCCGAGATTGATCACGTAGGTCATGACGACGGTGAGTCGGTGTGCAATGGCCCGCGCGGCGACATGAGAGTGCTTGGAACCGCGAAAGAGGCTGAGCAACACAGCGAGCAGCAGGCCCCCGAGCAACATCTCAACCGCGACAAAGTGGAGCGAGAGCGTCACGATGTGAAGCAGCTTGAAGAGCCAGATCGGCGCCGGCAAGGGAATGGGGTCAACAGCGGGAAACGATTGCATGACGTCCTGGTGCTTCCTTTCGCTTCATCAGCCGTTCTGGTTATCGGCAACCGCCGAGAATTGGAGAGTCCAGGTCCGATGAGGTCCTCGCGGGTGAACTCTCGTGCCGAATAAAAGACCAAAAGCGAGAATTTTGCGGAGCAGCCTAATTTGGACTGTTCTTCTCCAATTTCCATTGGAAAAAACAGATTTATCCGATGAGGTAAACGAAGGTCTGTGATGGGTGATACACAAGTCGGTGACACCCTCAGCTACTCTGCGGACGAGCCTCCGGGTTGGAAAGTTATCTGGATGGGAAGCCGCGCCCGAATGAAGCACTCTGCGGAGTCGAGCTATGAAGAGATGCAATTCGTCCATGCAATTGACACGCGCCGCAGATTATGGCATTCGCGTCATGGTGTACCTGGCCTCTCTGCCGGAAAGGAAGCGCGTGCTGTTGCCGGCATTAGCCGCGGCGACGGATACTCCGGAGAGCTTCCTGTCGAAGGTGCTGCAGGCGCTGGCGCGCGGTGGGCTGATTGCTTCATGGCGCGGCAAAGCCGGCGGGTTCGCGATCTTGCCGCGCGGGCGCGACGCTTCGATGTACGACGTGATCGAGGCGATCGACGGGCCCATCTGCCTGAACGTTTGCCTCGCTGACGGAAGAAGCTGTGAACGGATGGACGCGTGCCCCGCACATCCTGTGTGGGCAAAGGCACAGCGGGCGATGCTTGAAGTACTGACAAAGGCTTCGATTGCTGCGATGGCACTGAATGTGTCCGCGCGAGAGCGCCCAGCAGCAAGTGGACACTCTTTTTTGCCTACGATTCGCCGAAAGTAATGATCACCCCAAGTCCAGTGGGGCGGCTCTGACCGAGTTGCACGCACCTTTATCGGCTACAGGGAATCGCTCTTGCCCGTTTTCTCGCATCCAATGCCGGAGGAGAGACAGGCATGCGAAAAATCAGCACGATGGGCGTGGCGTTCGGCGGAGCGATTCTGTTGGTCGCGGGGTGTCACTCGAACACGGTCGATCAGGCTGCGTTCAAGTTGGCAATCAACAACTACTACAGCGGCAAACAGGAGTGTGTGTGGACGGCTCCGATGAAGTTTCCCGCGCAGGCCGATACGTCGAATGATGAGCAGACCAAGGGGTTTGACGCTCTGACGGATGCGGGATTCTTAACGCGCAAAACGGCAGAAAAGAGCCGGTTCCTGATCGGATCGAAACAGGTGAACGATTACGACCTGTCCGACAAGGGACGGTCGACGTGGACGGCGGACCAGACGCAACCGGGATATGGGAATTTCTGCTTCGGGCATTTGGAGGTGAGCGCAATCGACGGGTATACACCGCCGGACACCAACTCGGCGCGCTACAGCGTGACGTATCACTACGGAGCGAGTGGGATTCCCGACTGGGCAAGTTCGACGGAGATGAAAGCGGCGTTTCCGAACGTCGCTTCAGACGCTGGGCAGCAGAGGACAGCGACGGCCAATCTGGTAAAGAGCGATAAAGGATGGCTGGTTGAGACTGTACAACCGGCGTCGCCTTCGGGGACGTAGGACTGCGAAGCTGCCTGCCGATCACGATCCCAAACAAGATCCGTATACTGGCAGCAATGTTCCAGGCAATACGTCGAGTGGCCGTTTGGGTATTCGTGGCGGCGGGATTTTTGGGATTTCTTCGCGCGCAAAACCAATCTTCGGGAGCGGAAATCTCGCGACCACAGAACACGCGGACTGGCGTAACGTCCGAGTCTCCACATGCCTTTCAAGTTGACGCGCAGGGGAGGCCCATCACCGAGGGCGGCTTCGTGAAGAGCGGCCCAGTCGTCTTTGAGGACATCTCAGAGAAGGCCGGGCTGACGAAGTGGACGCACAAGATGGGCGCACCCGCGAAGACTTATCTGGTCGAGACCAAGGGCTCTGGGATCGGGTTAATCGACTACGACAACGACGGATGGCTCGACATCTATGTCGTGAACGGATCGACCTTTGATGCGCTGGACGGCAAGGAAACGCCGCCGCACGCCGCGCTCTTTCACAACAACCACGACGGCACGTTTACCGACGTGGCCGCGCGGGCCGGTGTCACGAACGATCGATGGGGCATGGGCGTGGCCATTGCCGACTATGACAACGATGGCTGGCCGGACATTTATGTCACCAACTGGGGAAAAAATCGGCTCTACCGCAACAATCGCGACGGCACGTTTACTGATGTGGCGGAGAGGGCCGGCGTGACGCTGGGAAACTGGTCGTCGGGCGCGACGTGGGGCGACTACGACGGCGACGGGCGGCTTGATCTGTTTGTGGCCGGCTACCTGCATTTCGATCGCGATCATCTTCCGGTGGCTGAGCAGAACGGCGTACGGAACGCCTTCTGCATGTTCAGAGGCGAGCCGGTGAGTTGCGGGCCGCGAGGCCTGAAAGGCGAACCGGATCATCTGTTCCGCAACAATGGCGACGGGACATTCACTGATGTTAGTGAGAAGGCGGGCGTGGCTGACAAGCCAGGCTACTATGGGCTCGGCGCGGTGTTTGCGGACGTAAACAACGACGGAAGGCCTGACCTAATTGTCGGCAACGATTCGACGCCGAATTATCTTTACCTGAACAAGGGTGATGGAACTTTTCAGGACGTGAGCTACGATTCGGGCTTCGCGGTGAACGGCGTAGGAAAGGAGACCGCTTCGATGGGCCTTGCTGTCGGCGATTTCGAAAACAACGGGAAGCTGGATATCTTCGACACGACATTCTCTGACAATTACAAGCCCCTCTACCGTAACGAAGGCGGGGCTAACTTCACCGATGTGAGCTACGAGGTCGGCCTCGGTGAGATCACAGTTCCCTTCCTCAGTTGGGGCGATGCATTCATCGACTATGACAACGATGGATGGAAAGACCTGCTGATGGCAGATGGGCACGTGTATCCAGAAGCGGATAAATATGCGTGGGGCACAAGTTGGAAACAGCGGCCAATGCTCTTCAGGAATGTGGGCGGCGGGAAGAGATTCGAACCTGTGCCAGCGGTCGAGGACACGGGCCTTGCCGACATTATCGCGGGGCGTGGCATGGCCGTCGGCGACCTGTTCAACGACGGAAAGATCGACGCGGTGATCAACGTGATGGATGGGCATCCGGTTCTGTTGCGCAATGTGAGCGACGACAAGAATCACTGGCTGGAATTGAAGCTCATCGGTGGCGGCAAAGCATCCACAAGCAAGAGGAGCCCGCGCGACGCCGTGGGAGCCACTGTTTACGTCACCGCGAATGGAATGAGGCAGCGGGAGGATGTGTTAAGCGGGGGCAGTTATCTGTCGACGAACGATCCGCGACCGCACTTTGGACTGGGGCAAGCGACGAAGATTGATGATATCGAAGTGCACTGGCCGAGCGGGGAGGTGGAGCACTTCATCGCGCCGGGGGTGGACCGCATCCTGACTATTTCTGAGGGAAGCGGCAAGTAATCCGATCCGCATTCACGGTTCCCTGTCGAGACCCATGGTAGTCTGCCGGTGTGCAAACGCAAGCAGAAGCCGATCCCGAACAAGGCGACATTTCTGAGTCCCATTCACACGCGCGCTTCACGGGCTGGCACGGAGCAACCCTCGTGCTGCTCGCCTTTGGATATTCCGGATATTATTTTTGCCGATCCAACTTATCGGTTGTCCTGCCCGACTTGATTCAAGACTTGGCGCGGCATGGCATCAGCGCGAGCGATGCGCAGGTGCGCCTGGGTTTCATGGCCTCGGCAGGGACGATGGCCTATGCACTCGGGAAGTTTATCTCCGGCTCGCTGGCCGATTTGTTTGGAGGCCGCCGCAACTTTCTGGCCGGCATGGCGGGATCGATTCTATTCACGATTCTGTTCGTGCTGAGCGGCGGGTTTCCGCTGTTCACTCTGGCTTGGGTGGGCAATCGATTCTTTCAGTCTCTGGGATGGGTCGGCTTGGTGAAGGTCGCGTCGCGCTGGTTTTCTTATTCGACGTACGGGACGGTCATGGCCGTGCTGAGCCTCAGCTATTTGTTTGGCGACGCGGGATGCCGCTGGGTGATGGGCCGTCTGATGGCACACGGCCTGGGCTGGCGCGGAGTATTCATGGCCGCTGCTGCGTCGTTGGGGGCGCTGCTACTGGGGAACCTGTTGTTTCTTCGCGAGACGCCAGAGGAGCGAGGATTGCCTTCGCCCGAAGCGAATCCGCTGAATGTGTATGGCAGCGATGGGCACAGTAGTGAGGAACGCGTGGGACTGATGGCGATTCTGCGGCCGTTGCTGGCGAGCTTTCCATTTTGGATGGTGTGCCTGCTGTCCTTGGGTACAACGCTGTTGCGCGAGACCTTCAATTTCTGGACGCCGACATATTTTGTCCAGTACGTGGGTTTGACGAGCAGCGTTGCCGCGGAGCGCAGCGCTCTGTTTCCGCTGTTTGGCGGCATCAGTGTGCTGGTGGCGGGCGTGCTGAGCGACAGGCTCGGGTTGAATGGCCGCAATATGGTGCTCGTGGGTGGAATGGCGGCGAGCACAGCGTGCCTCCTGGTTCTGGCAAGAACGCCCGGGCATGCGAGCCAATGGACGCCGGTGGTCCTGGTGACGCTGGTGGGATTTCTGCTGCTCGGACCGTACTCGTATCTCGCTGGAGCGATGAGCCTGGACTTCGGAGGCAAGCGTGGCAGCGCCACCGCGGCTGGAATCATTGACGGAGTTGGCTATCTGGCGGGATGGCTTTCGGGCGATACGGTGGCGCGCGTGACGGTAGCTTTCGGATGGAAGAATGCGTTTCTCGCATTGGCCGGAGCCGCGTTTCTTACCGCGCTTGTGGCTCTGGTGCTGTTGGTGCATCAGCGGATTCAGTTTCCGCGAAACGTGGAGGCGTAGCACCGGATGCACACGATCGGTTCAATGGATGAGGTGTTTGCGGTGCTCGCAGGCGGCGGGGGCGAGGCTTATTTTGGCGAACCGGTCACGGTGCTGGAGCATAGTCTGCAGGCCGCCTGGTTTGTGCGGCGAAAAAATGCGGAAGCGTCACTTGTCGTGGCTGCACTATTGCACGACCTGGGGCATCTGCTACACGATGCGGGCGAAGATGCGGCCACGCGCGGCGTCGATACACACCATGAGGAATTGGGCGTGGAGGCTCTCGGAGATCACTTTCCAGCGGCGGTGCTTGACCCAATCAAGCTCCATGTGGCTGCGAAGCGGTATTTGTGTTTCGCTGAACCGCGCTATCTTGCAGCGTTGTCTGCGGCATCTGTGAAAAGCCTGGCGTTGCAGGGCGGACCGATGTCGGCGGGTGAGGTTGAAGCGTTTCTCGCTTTGCCCCATGCGCGCGAAGCTGTCACGCTTCGCCACGCGGACGACGCGGCGAAAGTGAAAGGGTTGGCGGTTCCAGAATTGGACGCCTATCGGCCGCTCGTCGAAACGCTTTGGCGGTAATCTGGGACGCGGTGTTTTACAAACTGCGTTAGAAGTGTTTCAATCTGATTATTGAAACAGGGGTGCTCCACGAAGTGGGGCTGAGATAATACCCTAGAACCCGATCCGGATAATGCCGGCGTGGGAAGTTTCCGAAGCGAAGCGGCCTTCCTTATTTCTAGTGCGAGTTCTCCTGTTTCACGGAGTTGGAACAAGGGGAACCCATGAAAGAGCCCGCAGCAGCCGTCACCGATCACATCTCTGAATCAATTCGAAGCGCGATTCATCGCCCTCTGCGGCTTACGGCGCACCTAGCACTTGGCTGCGCGCTACCGTTCGCATGCACCCCTCCCGTTTATTTGCTTGCGCAGAGCCAACCGCCAGCGGTTGCGAGCCCATCGCAAACTCCGGCCTCGCAAGGTCGGACTCCTCAGCAAGGTCGGACTCCTCAGCAAATTGCTCCTGTGACGACAACCGTCGTTGTTCATGGCGATATCAATGGCGATTATCTTCCCGAGGCCATCACAGTGGGCACGCTGGATGGAGAGCCGCTCAAGGATGCTCCGCTTTCGGCCACCGTTGTGACACGTGATTTGATGAACAATCAGGCAGCCCGGCTGCTCTCTGACGTGGTGAAGAATGACGCGTCGATCGACGACGATTACGTGCCCGTGGGCTACTACGGCGTCTTCGAGATTCGCGGATTCCCAATCGACCTGGCGACGGGGCTCGAAATCAACGGGATGACGATTGCGGGGGAGCAGGATGTGCCCCTCGAAAACAAGGATCGCGTCGAATTCCTGAAAGGCCTGGCCGGCGTGGAGAGCGGTGTGGCGTCGGGCGGAGGGCTGATTGACTACGTGACGAAGCGGCCGGCCACGATCGCCGCGATGGATCTGGCAACCGATCAGCGTGGAACGGCCTACGGGGCCGTCGATGTGGGCCGATTCTTCGGGAGCCGGAAGCAGGTGGGCGCCCGCGTAAATCTTGCCGCCGAACGGATCGTGCCCTATATGAACGACACACAGGGCTGGCGCGCCGTTGGGGCAGGCGCGGCCGACTGGAAGCTGAACTCGAAAGCGATCCTGAAGGGGGACTTCGAATATCAGCACAAAACCGAACGCGACGGAAGTGGCTATCAGCTGCTGGGCGGCACGACTTTGCCGGACATTAACTGGATCTATCGCTCCACGATGCTCGGCGACGAGCCGTGGGGTCCTCCGGACACATACGACGTCTTCAACGCAGGTGCGCGGTTCGACTACACTCTGTCGCGATCGTGGGTCGCCTACGCGGCGGGAAGCCTCAGCCATTCGCTTATCAACGACAACGTGATCTACGTGTATGGCTGCTATTACGAAACCGAATGCAACTCGGGGACTGCGCCGTATCCCTGGTTCTTCGCGCCCGACGGAACGTACGACATGTACGACTATCGCGATCCGGGCGAACTACGCATAGACGCTCAAGCAGAAGCGATGGCCACGGGGCACATCAAGAGCGGCCCGATTACGCACGACGTATCGTTCGGTGGAGAATTGTTTCTTCGCAGCGTACGGCAGCCAGGCTTCTATTCGACCGACAATCCGTATTCACCGGACGGTATTGTGCAGGACGGCGCGGTCTACACATACGTTGGTTCAGAGAATATTTACCAGCCGATTGCGCCGGTCCCCATTGAAAGCCCGCTCGAATCCGCAGGTCCGCGACGTCTGTGGGAAGACAGCCATCAAGCGGCAGGCATGTTGCAGGACCGGATTCATCTTCCCGGCCATGTGCAGCTCATTGCTGCAGGAAGGTACGA
>Ga0181520_10007906_pt1 | contig 15375 bp, 11 predicted proteins | sample PEATcosm2014_Bin_29_FD_132451 | JGI IMG/M metagenome (GOLD analysis project Ga0181520, IMG submission 132451) | Peatland microbial communities from MTU Mesocosm Facility, Houghton, MI, USA - PEATcosm2014_Bin02_30_metaG | ecosystem: Environmental > Terrestrial > Soil > Wetlands > Peat | place...
ATCCGCGGGAGGAGGTGGTGGACGTGGTGGAGGCCGATGTTGCCGGAGATCCACTGCAGGACGGCCGGCAGTTTGTAGTAGGAGCTTCCCGCCAGCGCGGCGTCCACCGAGTCCCAATCTGCGCTTCGAGCCCAATAGGAGGGATCGAACTGGTGCTGGACGTAGAAGAGCCAGATCCCGGCGAAACCGGCCACCAGCTGGGTCGGCAGGAGGATGAGGAAATAGTCCCGCAGGCCTATCGTGAGGCCGAAAACCAGGATCGACGCCGCCAGGGCGAGATCGTTGAGGAGGACGCTGCGCAGACATAGAGGCTTCCGTCTCCTGCCCGGCACGCGGTTGATGACCAGGAAGAGGAAGAGCGGGCCCAGTACGAAGAGGATTATCGGATTCCGATAGGCCCTGTACTTCGCGCGCGCGAGCGGGGATGACCGGCGAAACTCGTCCACGGTCATCGTCCACACGTCCCCGACTCCCCGGCGGTCGAGGTTCCCGGAGGTCGAGTGATGGAGCCCGTGCGCGTAGCGCCAATCCCCGAAAGGAGTGAAAGTCAGGAAACCGAGGGCCCTCCCGATCCAGTCCATGGCCGCGCGGGACTCCACGAAGGAGCCGTGGGCGCAATCGTGGAAGAGGATGAAAGTCCGCACCATCAAGGCTCCCGCGGGGATGCCCAGGAGGAAGGTGACCCAGACCGGCGCCCCCCAGCGTATCGTCAGGTACATCAGGACGAGCATCGCCCCATAGGGCAGCAAGGTATCCATAAGCTGAATGAGGGCCTTCCTGGTATCGGGCCGCGCGAAAGGCCTCAGTAGCCTCGTCCAATCCGGCCCGCGGGCAGTACTGTCCATTCTCCGCCTCCTCGGCGATGCGATCTCCATCGCCCGCTCCATGAATTGGAGCCGGCTCGCACGGGGAAGTTGCGCCGGAATCGGATAAAGTTGACTTTTTTTCTCAGTAATGTCGCGCCTTCGACGCGATATCGCCCCGGAGCAGCACATCAGATGTGCCTGGAGCGGCGCGCGAGAGGCTTGCGCAGTCCGCGATGAGCCTTTGGACGGCGAGTCCCCGCGCGAAGTCTATCGGTTCCTCCGGTAGGGGATCCGCGGACCCGGCGGCGACGGCCGTGAAGCGTTCGTAGGTCGAAGGGACCGGTCCGGCCCTCAGCTCCCGAGCCGCCCCCCCGCGGCGGATGACGATGGAATCGCGCGAACGCTCGAGATCGATCTCGAGCGAGCCCGAATCTCCCTCGGCCCGGACCGAGAAGGAGTCCATCTTGCCCGCGGCCCGCCAATCCGCCGCCAGAGCGGCGGTCGTCGAGGAGGATGCGAGACGCGCCTCGAAGCCTTCGAAGGCCCCACCTCCCTCGGGCTCGAAAAAAGGCCCGCCTGCGGGCGGGGATTCGTCCCGGAACCTGCGGCCCGAGAAGGCCCGGGCGGCCAGGCCTTCCCCCGCGAGGAGGAGGGCGGCGTCGAGGAGGTGGCTTCCCAGATCGCCCAGCGCACCATGGGTGGATAGGGACTCCGAGAGCCGCCACTTCCATCTCGCGTTGGATCGCCAGGCTCCCCACGAGTCCTGGAGCAGCCAGCTCTGCAGGTAGGACAGTTCGAGCCGGAGTCCGCCGCCCAGCTCGCCGCCGGCTATCGCCCGGCGGGCCAGCGAGAGGAGTCCGCCGTTGCGCTTGGAGAAGTTCACGACCGCGGGGACGCCGGAGCTCGCGGCGGCGGCGGCCATCTCCTCGGCCTCGCCGTATTCCCTCGCGAGGGGCTTTTCGCAGAAGACGGGGAGGCCACGGTCCAGCGCCGCGAGGACGGGAGCCTTGTGCCAGCCGTCGAAGGACGCGACGGCGATCGCGTCGACCTCTCCCGACGCCGCCATCTCGGCGGGGTCATCGAAGGCCGCGAGGCCGCGCTCTTCGGCGAAGCCGAGGGCGCGCTCTCGCAGATGATCGCAGACGGCCGCTACGCGCATGCCGCCTATCCCCGCGAAACGCTTGGCGTGGTACTCCGCCATCGCCCCGGCGCCGACTATCCCCAGGCGGAGCATTAGGCGGGTTCCGGCGCCTTCGACGTCGACTCCCGCACGATGAAGCCGGTATCGAGCCATCTCTCCACGGGCCCTTTCTCCTTGCCCTCGATGAGATCGGCGAGTAGGAGGGTGCCCACGCGGCCGGAAAGGGAGACGGGATGGTCCACCGTGGATAGGGAGGGGACGAGGTCTTCCGCGGGGTAGAGATTGTCGTAGCCGATCACGGAGAGATCGCGCGGCACGGAAATCCCCCTCTCTAGGCAATAGGTCATCACGCCGAGAGCGGCCCGGTCGGAACTGGTCATGATCATGGTGGGCCTGTCGCGACTAAGGTCGCGGTCGCGAGCCTCCAGGAGGCGGCCCGCGCCGCGATAGCCCGAGCTGCGGGAGAAATCCCCCTCTGCGATCCGCGAACGCATGCCGAATTCCGCCGCGAGCGTCTCGAAAGCCCCCAGCCGATCCACCGCATTGCGGAATCTCATGTCTCCGGTGATGTAGCCGATGTCCCGATGCCCGAGGTTGTACGCGTGCGAGAAGGCCTGTCGCATGCCGGGCATGGGGCGGGAGTCCACGGAGGAGAAGCCCTCGTGGTAGTTGTTGATGAGGACGAAGGGTACGCCCGAGTCGACGAGCTCGGCGAAAGGGGCGTAGTCCGAGGGCGTGACGCAGAATACGAGGCCGTCGACGGTCCTCGAGTGGAGGAGGGCGACGTAGTCGCGCACCCTCTTCGACACCTTGTCCAGGATGATCGTGATCGAATAGCCCCTTTCCTCGGCGCCGAGCACGGCGCCGTCGAGTAGGGCGGGGAAATAGGGACGCGAGAAGGGGGGGAAGGCCGCGTACTCGGGGACCACGAAGCCGATGGTCAGGCTGCGGTTCCGCGCGAAGAGCGCGGCCTGCCGGGAAGGGACGTAGCCGAGGGCGCGAGCCGACTCCCGCACCTTGGCCTTGATCGCCTCGGTGATCAAGGGGGAGTCGTTCAGGGCCCTGGACACCGTGGATTCGGCGACATCGGCATGGCGCGCGACTTCGGCGCGGTTGGCTTTCTTTATGGCCGTCCCCTTCCGGCCCGATGCTACACCAGTCGCCCCGATACCGCAACGGGGAGCCCCGGACGGGCTCCCCGCCGGACCGGGCGGAGGACTCCGCGTTGCCTTTAGGTGCGCTTGGCCGCCAGGTCCCCTTCCGCCTTTCGTATGGCCACGAAGGAGTCGATGTATTCTTTATCGAAGGTGGCGCAGCCTACGGGCTTCTGCCTGATGAGGAATTCGATGCAGTGGTCGCATGCCGTGCACCACCGGATCTCCTTCTCCCTGCCCTCGGCGAATTTGCGGGGAAGCTGGCCGTCGGCGAGGGACTGCCTGCCGATGGCGACCATATCGGTCACGCGGTCGCGGATATTCCGGTTCGCCCAGTACCAGACGCTGTTCTCGGCCTTCTCCCGCGCCTGCAGCTGGTTGTGGCCGTCGTTCAGGACGGAATAGCCCGACCCTACCACGACGGTCTCGGGCTTCAGGGCATCCCGCACCGCCTTCTGGAAGGTGAAGTGCAGGTAGCAGTCGTCCGGCACCGAGCGGTCGGGCTGGGAGAGGGCGAGGGTGATCGAGGGGCTGCCGGCCGAGACGATGATGAACTTGGCTCCGCGCTCCTGCATTCCCTTGACGAGATCGATGGACTCCGTGAGGTCCATTATGGGCGAGTCGGGACCGGCCGATCCCTGGCCTCCGGGGAATCCCTCCCAAATGGAGACTTTGGAGCCGACTATGAAGTTCGGATCGTTGATCGCCTTGGCTATCCCCTCGTAGACCGCGTAGGTGAAGCGGGTGCGGTTGGACCAGGGTCCGCCGTACTTCCACTTCCTGTCGTTGTAGGGCCTGAGGATCTGCGAGTCGAGGTAGCCGTGGCAATTCTTGAAATCGACGCCGTCGGCGCCGCAGTCGTGGGCGATCTTGGCGGCCGTGATGAACTGCTCGATGGTCTTGTCGACGTAGTCCTCGTCGATGACGTCGCCGCCGAAGCCGGGCATCGGCTTCACGCAGACGCGGCGCGAGAAGGCGGTATGGCTCAGCTCGCCCGAATGGGTGAGCTGCCAGATGAAGAGGCTCTTGTCGTTGACCTTCTTCATCTCGGCGACGAATTTCGCCAGCGAAGCCTGGTTCCGCGGCATCACCGAAAGCTGGTTCTTGCGGCTGCGCGACTCCCATTGGACGGTAATGGCCTCGAGGTCGATCATGCCCGCTCCGCCTTCGAACAGGTTGCGGTATCGCCGGTAGGTCTTCTCGGTGGGATTGCCTTCGTCGTCGGCGTCGCAGCACTCCATGGCGTTGATGACGAAGCGATTGGGCGCGGTCCGGTTGCCGATCTTGATCGGCTGCAGGACGGGATCGTCTTTCATCGTCTGCTCCTTCGGCCCGTTGGGGCCTCGCGTAGTATCGATCGCGTTTCGCACGCGAGGAATACGAGAAAAGGGCGGTGCTTCCCCTAGGGTTTTCCTGGGGTCGCGAGCCGGCGATCATGCCTCCGCGGAGTCGGCATCGAGCTCGCGCAGTCGCTCGAAGAGACTTTCGCCCGTCCCGTGCATGCCGAGCTTTTTGCGGAGGTTCATGCGGTGGAAGTCGACGGCTTTCTCGGTCACTCGGAGAAGGCCGGCAATATCCTTGCTGGACCTGCCTTCCCTGATCAGCGAGGCGACCTCGAGCTCCCGCCGGCTCAGCCCGCGGTTCGCGGCGGAGAGGCATCGAAGGAAAGGCGAGGCGATGCCTTCCAGCCTCCGGCCCAGGAGCTCGAGGTCGCCGAGGAGCTCGGGATCGCGGCACCGCGACTTTATGTCCGCCAGGAGAGGGCCGAGAAGGAGCTCGACATTGGCGGCGACGTTCCGCGCCAGCCTGCGCTCGGCTTCGCCGTTCCGCCGCAGGAGGTACTCGACGACCGTCTCTCTCTCCTTGAGGCTGCGGTCCTGGAACTGGATGCGTCGCTTGAGGTTTTCGACCGCCTTCTCCTCCATCGGGGGCTTCGAAATGTCCCGCACGTACTCGATGACTCCGAAGACCTTCCCCCGGTCGTCGAAAACGGGGAAGACCGAAAGCTCCTGCTCGCCCCTCCACTCGCCGTCGTCTTCGTAGGCCACGATTCCGGACTGGGGTCGCGCGCTCCGCATCGCCGCGGCCGTAGGGCAGCGCTCGCACGGCCCCTGCCTGTCGTGGTAGGCCGCGTAGCATTTCTCCCCCGCGAGGGGGAGCTTGTGCGAGTAGAGCGACTCGAGGGCGCTGTTCGCGCCGAGGATGTTGAAATCCGCGTCGAGGACGCTGATCCCGTCCGGCGAGCCGTTGAAGATGTGCGTGAAGAACTGGTCGATCTCCTCCCGCGCCGCGGCGGGATCGTCGAAGGCCGCCGTGGAGCCGGCACGCTCGCTGATCCATTTCCTGAGCAAGGACACCCCGGCGTCGGAAGGCATGGCTCTTCAGGCCTCGGCCAGCTTTCCGAACCTGTTGGCGATGGCCAGGGCCGGGTCCGTCGGCACGGCCTGCCGAACCGTCCCCGCGGGGATCGAAATCGCGGGCACGGCGCGCACTCTCTTTCCTTCGAACTGGGGCAGCCATTCGCGCTCGGCCTCGAGCATCTCCGAGGTCATCCTCCTGATCTCGTCCAGGGTGAGCACGGCCGCCGTCAAAGGATCGAGGGCCGCGGCCTGCACGAGGAGCTCGGGTTCGCCCGAGAGCGCGGCCTCCACCGAGAGTCCCTGCACCAGCACGTTGGTCATGTTGAGGGCCGCGAGGGGCGCGGGCAGGGAGCCGACATGGGTGGGGTGGAGGCCGGTTCGGTCGACGTAGATCGGCACTTCCACGCACGAGCCCCGCGGGAGATTTTCGATATATCCGTCGTTCCGTACGTTGCCGTTGAGCCTGAAGGGGATTCCGGTCTCCTTCGCCTCGATGATGTGGGAGCAATACTCGGCGCTTCTCGGCCCGAGCTTCGTGGACTCGATGGACAGCGGATCGAGCTTCCGGGACTTCTCGTCGATCATCGCGCAGTAGTGATAGTAGGCGCCGCTCTCGCCGCCGAAGGCGGGCTCGTCGCAGTAGAGCCCGAGGGCTTTCCCGTTCTTGCGGAAGTAGGGCAGGTACTCGGAGAGGTGGCCCGTGCTCTCGGTCATGAAGTAGCCGAAATGGCGCATGACCTCGCCGCGGACTTTTTCGTTGGCGTAGTAGCCGGGTTTCTCGAAGTTGGCCTTCAAGAGGGGATAGAGGTCCGCGCCGTCGTGCTCGAGCCTGAGGAACCAGGCCATGTGATTGATGCCCGCGGCGACGAAGTCGATCTCCTCTTTCCTGACGCCGGTGTAGGAGGCGATGAGGTCCATCGTCGTCTGGACGCCGTGGCAGAGGCCGATGGATTGCAGGCCCTCTACGGTGCCCAGGGCCCAGCAGCACATGGCCATCGGATTGGCGTAGTTGAACAGGATCGCCTTCGGGCAGAGCTCTCGCATCTCGGCCGCGATTTCGAGGAGGGCCGGGATGTGGCGCTGGGCGCGGAAGATGCCTCCCGGCCCCAAGGTGTCGCCGATGCAATCGTCGACCCCGTACTTCATCGGGATCTCGTAGTCGTACTTGAAGCCCTCAACGCCGCCGACCTGGATCATCACTACCACATAGTCGGCCCCGCGCAGGGCTTCTCGCCGGTCCGTGGTCGCCGTGACCTCCGCCTTCGCGCCGTTGTCGGCGATCATGCGCTCGACGAAGGACTTCATCTTGTCCAGGCGCTTATGGGTCAGGGCCATGAGGCGGTACTCGCTTCCGGCCAGCGCCGGCGTCGCGAGGAAGTCGTTCATCAAGGTCTTGCTGAATACGAGGCTGCCCGCCCCTATCATCGCTATCTTCGCCACGGCCCCCTCCTTGAACGGAGGCCGCCCCTCGGGGCGGCCTCCTGGCGCGATGCGGGAGAATCAGAACATGGACTTGGGATCGTAGTACTGCTTCGCGTTGGCCTTGGTGATGAGCTCGGCGGCGATGACGATCCGCGACGGGATCTTCGCCTGGATGAAGCCGGGGAGATTCTGGCCGCGCACGCCCAGGAGGGCGAGATTGATCGCGGGGTAGATCATCGACGGCGGATAGGTCACGTCGGCGGTCACCATGGGATCGCCGTCCATGACCAACTTCACCATCTGCTTAGAGCCGGCGCCGCCGACCATGAGCTTGATGTCCTTGCGGCCGGATTCCTTGTAGGCCTGGAGGACGCCGATGAGGATGTCGTCGTCCTGCGCCCAGACCGCGTCGATCTGTCCGTACTTCTGCAGGTAGTTCTGCATGACCTCGAGCCCCTTCTGCGTGCTCCAGTTGGCCGGCTGGGAATCGAGGATCTTGATGTCGGGGAATTTCGCCTTCATGACGTCGTTGAAGGCCTGGACGCGCTCGGTATTGATCACGCTCGGGATGCCCTCGAGGACGACCATGTTCCCCTTGCCGCCCATCGCGGCGCCCATGTACTCCGCGGATACCTTGCCGAGGCCGGGGTTGTCGCCGGCGATGTAGACGTCCTGCACCGGCTCGGTGAGGCCGCGGTCGACGGACACGACGTAGATGCCCTGCGCCTTGGCTTTCTTGATCGTGGGCGTCAGGGTCGAGGAATCGTAGGCGAGGACGACGAGGGCGTTGACTTTCTTCACCATCAGGTCCTCGACGTCCGAGACCTGCTTCTGCGGCGAGTCGGCGAGGGTGAGCGTGAACTCCACGTTCTTGTCCTTCGCCCCGATGTCCTTGATCGCCATCTGCGCGTAGTACACCAGGCCGCCGGTCCATCCGTGGTCGGCGCTCGGGATCGACACGCCGATCTTCACCTTCTGGGCCATGGCGGGCAGGGCGCAGAGCGCCATGATCGCCAGCATGACCGCGAGAATCTTCTTCATGACTTCCTCCTCGAGAAACCTGGAACTCCTGTAACCGCGGAGGGCCGTGGCCGACGGCCCGGTCCTTCGCGGGCTTGAAAACCCGGTCTTACGCGCGCGCGTCCTTGGCGGAGCCCCGCTGGATGAATACCGCCGCGATTATCACGAGCCCCTTCACCGTGCCTTGAAGGTAGGGGCTCACGCTGAGCATGTTGAGCATGTTGTTGATCATTCCCAGGATGATGGCTCCGATCACGACGCCCCAGATGGTTCCCCGCCCGCCGGTCATCGGCGTGCCGCCGATCACGACCGCGGCGATGGCGTCCATCTCGAAGTTCTGCCCGGAATTGGAGGAGTTGACCGAATTCATCCGCGCCGACAGGAGCACGGCCGTCACCGCGACCATCAGGCCGGTTATCACGTAGGAGAAGAGCCGCGTGACGTTGACGTTGATGGCCGAGAAGGCGGCCACCTTCTCGTTGGCTCCCACCGCGCAGGTATGGCGCCCGAAGCGGGTGCGGTTGAGCAGTACGCTGAGGGCGAAGGCGAAGGCGAAGAAGACGATCACGGCCGTCGGAATGCCTACGAGGGAGCTCATCCCCATGTTGCTGTACTTGTCCCCCTGGGCTATGAACTGGCCCGCGTTGCCGATGTAGAGAGTCAGGGACCTGAAGATGGCCATCGTGCCCAGCGTCACGATGAAGGGGGCGACGCGCCCTCTGGTCACGATGATGCCGTTGAAGAATCCCGAGGCCGCCCCGAGGAGCAGCGCGACGACGAAGGCCGCGGCTATGGCCAAGGCGCCGCCGCCCAGGGCGTTGAGCACTAGGATGGCCACCGCGCCGATGAAGGCCGTCATCGAGCCGACCGAGAGGTCGATTCCCCCGCCGATGATGACGAAGGCCATGCCGAGGCCGATCATGCCGGAATAGGACACCTGCTTCAGGATGTTAAGGAGGTTCTGCACCTGCAGGAAATAGGGACTCGCGAAGGCCGAGATTACGAACAGCACGACCAGGGCGATGAGGGAGAGGGCATTGTCCCCTCTCAGGAGCTTCTTGGCCATCCGCGACTCCACGTTACAGTCCTCCCTTGATTCCCGTTGCGTAGTACATGATCTCTTCCTCGTTGACGCGGTCGCCCTCGAGCTCGCCGACCGCCCTTCCTTCCTTCATGACTATGACGCGGCCGCTCATGCCGATGATCTCCTCGAGCTCGCTCGAGATGAACATGACCGCCAGGCCCTCGTCCGCCAGAGCTCGGATGAAGGCGTAGATGTCGTGCTTCGCCTTCACGTCGACGCCGCGCGTGGGCTCGTCCACGATGAGTATCTTGGGCCTCGTATCCATGCTCTTGGCGAGCGACACCTTCTGCTGGTTCCCCCCCGAGAGGTTCTCGAGGCGCGCCTCGGGCGAAGGCGTCTTGATCTCGAAGCGGTCGACGTAGAAGGCGGTCCTCTCGAGCTCCTTCTTCGAGTCGATGAAGGGTCGGGCGTAGTCGCGGAGCGAGACGAGGGTGACGTTCTTCTTGACGGCGAAGCTCGTCAGGACCCCCGAGCCCTGGCGGTCCTCCGAGAGGTAGGAGATGCCCGCCGCGACCGCGTCGGCGGGCGATCGCGGGACCAGCTCGCGGCCCATGACGCGGATGCCGCCGCCGGAGGTCCTGCGGATTCCCATGATCGCCTCGGCGACCTCCGTGCGGCCCGCCCCGATCAGCCCGGAGAAGCCCAGGATCTCCCCCGCCCGCAGGTCGAAGCTGACGTCGGAGAAGGCGCCGGGGGACGAGAGATTCCTGACCTCGAGAAGGACTTCGCCGCGCGGGGCCGACTTCGGCGGGAATATCTGGCTCAGCTCGCGCCCGACCATGCGCCTGGCCATTTCGTCGATCTCGAGGGCGCCCGCGTCCTCGAGGCAGATGTACTCGCCGTCGCGCAGCACCATCACGCGGTCGCAGATCGCCTTGACTTCCCTGAGCTTGTGCGAGATATAGACGACGGTGACGCCCCTCGCCTTGAGCTCCCGCATGAGCCCGAACAGGATCTCGATCTCGTGCGAGGTCAGCACGGTGGTCGGCTCGTCCATGATGAGGAGCTTGGACTCGATCTTGATTGCCTTGGCGATCTCGACCATCTGCTTCTGCGCGACGCTGAGCGCGCCGATGGAGGCCTCCGGCTCGACGGAGGCCTTGAGATCCGCCATGAGCTCGCGGGTGCGGGCGATCATGCCCTTGCGGTCGAGGAGGCCGCCGCGGAGGCGAAGCTCGTCGCCCAGGAAGATGTTCTCGTAGACGTTGAGCGTCGATACGAGGTTGAACTCCTGCGGTATCAGGCTCACGCCGGCTAGCTTGGCGGCCTTGGCGTCGCGAAGATCCATCGCTACGCCGCCGAATTCGATGCTGCCCCTGGTCGGGGCGTAGATGCCCGAGAGGATCTTGATGAAGGTGGACTTGCCCGCCCCGTTCTCCCCGATGATCCCGAGGATCTCGCCCTTCCGGATCTCGATCGAGATGTCGTTGAGGACGCGGACCGAGGAGAATTCCTTCGTTATGCCCGTCGTCCTTACGAGCGTTTCGGTCATTTCTGCATCGCGGCGTCGAAGGCCACGTTCGAGGGCGCGAAATCGACCCTGCGGACGAAGGCGAGGGCTTCCCTGGCGCCGAACTCCCGCTCCATCCCGGAGTCCTCCCATTCGACCGAGAGGGGGCCGGAGTAGCCGCCGGCGTTCAGCTCGCGGATTATCGCCTCGAAGTCCACGTCCCCGTGGCCGAGGGAGCGGAAGTTCCAGCCGCGCCGGTTGTCGCCGAACTCGAGGTGGGAGCCGATGATCCCGGCGCGCCCGTCGAGGGTGACCGCGGCGTCCTTCATATGGACGTGGTAGACCCACTTGGCGAAATCGCGCACGAAGAGATGCGGCTTCAGGCCCTGCCAGAGCAGGTGGCTCGGGTCGAAATTGAAGCCGAGGGTCGGCCTATGCTTGAACTCCTCGAGGAGCCTCTGCGCCGTGTAGTAATCGAAGGCGATCTCCGTGGGATGCACCTCGAGCGCGAATTTGACCCCGCAGGCGTCGAACTCGTCGAAGATGGGCGTCCAGAGCCGCACGATCTCCTTGAAAGCTTCGTCGATCATGGCCTGCGGGGTCTGCGGGAAGGAGTACCAGTATTTCCAAACCGAGGACCCCATGAAGCCCGTGACGACCGAGCAGCCCATCGCCTTCGCGGCGCGCGCGGCGTACTTCATCTCCTGGATGGCCCATTCGCGGATCTTGTCGGGTTTGCCTTTGACCTCGGGCGGAGCGAAGCCGTCGAGCCGAGGATCCCAGAGGTCGCCCACGCACTGGCCCGCGAGGTGGGCGCCGAGGGCCCAGACCCTGAGTCCGTTCCGCCCGAGGATCGACTTTCTCTCCTCGACGTACTTCGGGTCCGTCGCGGCTCGCTTGACGTCCATGTGATCGCCCCAGCAGGCGATCTCGAGGCCGTCGTAGCCGAAGGATTTGACCTTTGCGCAGAGCTGATCGAACGGAAGGTCGGCCCACTGGCCGGTAAAGAGGGTAACTGGTCTAGACATGGTCTGCTCCTTAAAAATCCAGCCAGACGGCGCCCTTGCGGGAGCTGTCTACGCATTTGCCGATGAACTTCACGCCGGAGATGCCGTCTTCGGCGCCGGGGAAGTCGAGTTCCCCTTCGTTGAGGGTCTGGCCCGCCTTCTTCTTCGCGAGAGCCGTTATGAAGGTCTTGTAGATGTTGGCGAAAGCCTCGAAATAGCCCTCCGGATGTCCCGAAGGAATGCGCGAGTAGCCCTGGGCATGGGCGTAGAAGCCGTCCCGCCCCCTTGAGAGCGTCACGGTGGGCTGGCCGAGCCTGGACAGCACGAGATAGTTCGGGTTTTCCTGGGACCATCGGATCGAGCCGGTGGAGCCGAATACGCGGATCCCGAGGGCGTTGTCGTAGCCGACGGCGATCTGGCTCGACCAGTAGAGTCCCTTCGCCCCGCCCTGGTAGTTGACCAGTATCGAGGCGTTGTCGTCGAGGACGCGGCCCGGCACGAAGCTGTCGAGGCGCGCGCAGAGCGAGGCTATCTTCAGGCCGGTGACGTAGGAGACCAAGTTTTCGACGTGGCTGCCGATGTCGCCGACGCAATTCGATTTTCCGCTCTGTTTGGGGTCCGCGCGCCATGCCGCCTGCTTGGAGCCCTCGGTCTCGACCGGCGTAGCCAGCCACTCCTGGGGATACTCCGCGTTGACGAAGCGGATCTCTCCGATGTCCCCGCGCCTGATGATCTCGCGGGCCTGCTTGACGGCGGGGTAGCCCGTATAGGTGTAGGTGACGCAGAAGAGGAGGTCCCTCTGCCTCGCGAGCATCCCCAGCTCCTCCGCTTCGGCCACTTCGAAGGTGAGGGGCTTGTCGCAAACGACGTCAATGCCGCGCGACAGGAAGGCCTTGGCGGCCGCATAGTGTCTGGCGTTGGGCGTCACGATGACGGCGAAATCGATGCGGTCCGGCCTCTTGGACTCCTCTTCGGCCATCGTCTCGAAGTCCGGGTACAGCCTGGAATCCTCTATCCCGAGGGCGCGGCCGGTCTCGAGAGTCTTCTCGTGGCTCGTCGAAAAGGCTCCCGCGGCGATTTCCGCCAAGCCGTCGAGCCCTATGGCCTTGCGATGCACTTCGCCGATGAAGGAGCCTGGCCCGCCTCCGACCATGCCGTATTTCAGGCGACGCAGGGATGAACTCGCCTTCCCCCCCTCGATCATTCTGGCCTCCTGGCTATTCTATGCACGCGCGTGCATAAACGCGCGGATGCATGATAGACCCGTTTCCGGATGCGCACAAGGGAAAAAAGGAGGGCACTGAGCAGCGGCTCTCAGCGCCAGTTTTCCAAACCTTCCTTTAAGAGGCGCAGGAAGCCGCTCGCCGCTTCGCCGTCGAGCGCGCGGTGGTCGAACACCAGGGAGAGGAAGACCATAGGGCGTATGGCGATGGAATCGACCCCATCGGCGCCGGCGATCACTACGGGGCGTTTCTGGAGGGTACCCGTTCCGAGTATCCCGATCTGCGGCTGATTGATGATCGGCGCGGCGATGAGCGAGCCCGTCGTGCCGTAGTTGGTCAGGGTGAAGGTGCCTCCCTTGACGTCCTCGTTCCCGAGTCTGCCCGTGCGGGCGGCTTCGGCCAGCCTATCGACCCCTCGCGCGGTCTCGAGCAGATCGAGAGTATCCGCCCTCTTCAATACCGGGACGATCAGGCCTCCGTCGCCGAGGGAAACGGCGAGTCCGACGTTCACCTCCGGATGGAGGATCATGCCCTCCTCGCTCCAGGAGGAGTTCATCTCCGGGAAGCGCCTCAGCGCGGCGGCGAGGACGGCGACGAAGTAGGCGCTCAGGGTGAGCTTGACCCCGTCTTCCGCGAACGCGTCCTTGTTCGCGGCGCGGTGGGCCGCGACGGCGCTCATGTCGGCTTCGGCGACCGCGAGTACGTAGGCCGAGGTCAGCTGCGAGGCGATCATCCGCTCGGCGATCCTCCTGCGCAGGGCGCTGTGGGGTCGAACCTGGCCGGCCGGCGACGGGCCGGGAGGCGGCCCGCCGTCGCGGGCGGCGACGAAGGCGAGTATGTCCTCCTTGGTGACGCGGCCGCCCGCGCCCGAGCCGACGACGGCCGAGGGATCGACTCCCTTTTCTGCGGCTATCTTGCGAACGACGGGCGAGAGGAAGTCCGAGGACGCCCCGGGCTTTGCCTCGTCGTCGGCGAAGCTCTCGACGACGGCGATGATCGCTCCCGCCCGCACCCTTTCGCCCTTCGCCGCGAGCACTTCGGCGAGGACGCCCGAGGCCGGGCTCGGGACTTCCGTGACCACCTTGTCCGACTCGAGCTCGACGAGTCCTTCTCCCTCGGAGACCGCATCGCCCGATTTCTTCTTCCAGGCCACTACGCTGAGCTCTTCGACTCCCTCGCCGATCAGGGGCGCGAACACTTTTACGGCCATCGGATCCTCCCGGAAACGCGCGACGCGCTCATTATATTTTTTTCTCTTCGACCAGGGCGTAGACGGCGTCGAAGATCGATTCGGCGTTGGGCTTGGACCAGTAATCCCCGTCCGAGCCGTATGCCGGCCGATGTTCCGTCCCCGTCAGGCTGCGGGGCGCCGCGTCGAGCCACTCGAAGCCTCCCTGTCTCTCCAGGACTTCGCGCATCATATAGGCGGTGGCCCCCCCGGGAACGTCCTCGTCGACGAAGAGGACGCGCGACGTCCTCTTGAGCGATTCTCCTATCCGGCCTTCGACGTCGAAGGGTAGGAGAGTCTGGGCGTCCACCACCTCCGCCTCGATGCCGATCGCGGCGAGCCGCTCCGCCGCCTCGAGGACGATGCGGGTCGTGGAGCCGTAGGTGACGACCGTCGCGTCGCCGCCTCGCCTCAGGATCTCGGGAACGCCGAGGGGGAGGCACATTTCCCCGATATTGTCGGGCATGAGCTCCCTGCGGCGATAGCCGTTCAGGGGCTCGATCAATATGGCCGGGTCGTCGCTCTTGAGCAGAGTGTTGTAGAAGGCGGCCGCCCTGGTCAGGTCGCGCGGCACGAGGACGTGCATCCCCCTGACGAGGCCGATGATGCCCGCCATCGGCGAGCCCGAGTGCCAGATGCCCTCGAGGCGGTGTCCGCGCGTCCTCACGATCACGGGGGCCATCTGGCCGCCGGCGCTGCGCCAGCGCAGGTTCGCGAGGTCGTCGGCCATGATCTGGAGCGCGTAGAGGACGTAGTCGAGGTACTGGATCTCGGCGATCGGCCGAAGGCCCCGCATGGCCAGCCCGATCGCCTGGCCGAGTATGGTGACCTCCCGTATCCCGATGTCCGAGACCCGCAGGTGCCCGTATTTCTCCTGGAGGCCGCGGAAGCCCTGGTTCACGTCGCCCATCTTTCCGAGATCCTCGCCGAAGGCCACGAGCCGCGGCTCGCGGGACAAGGCGGCGTCGAAGGCCGCGTTGATGACTTCATAGCCCAACAGGGTCGGGGACGAGGCCGAGAAGACCGGGGGGACTTCCCGGACGGCGAGGGCCGAGCGCGGCGGCGGCGAATGGAGATGGGAGCCGTAACGGTCCTCGCCCTCGGCGCGGAGCGACTCGAGGAAGGAGGAGAGCTCGTCCCGCTCAGCGGAAGCCTCCCCTCGAGTGAGGGCGAGGGCCGCGTGGGCGGCGGCGGCGGAGTCCCGCCTCGAGGGCAGGGGCAGTTCCTCGAGGGCGAGGACGGCCCGGCTCAGCTCCGCGCCCTTCGGGCTCGCCTTCGACAGGGCGCCGATGAGGGCCGCCGCCCGCGAGCGCGTCTGCGCGATCGGGCCCAGGTAGGCCTCGAAGGCCGCCTTCCGCGCCTCGTCGACCTCGGCGCTCGCCTCCGCTTCCATCGCGCCGAGCTCCGCTTCCGCGGCTATCCCCTGCTCGAGTATCCACGCGCGGAACAGGGGCAGGCAATCTTTCTCCGCCTCCCAGGC
>Ga0181520_10007908_pt1 | contig 15371 bp, 16 predicted proteins | sample PEATcosm2014_Bin_29_FD_132451 | JGI IMG/M metagenome (GOLD analysis project Ga0181520, IMG submission 132451) | Peatland microbial communities from MTU Mesocosm Facility, Houghton, MI, USA - PEATcosm2014_Bin02_30_metaG | ecosystem: Environmental > Terrestrial > Soil > Wetlands > Peat | place...
ACTATCCGTCATGCCGTAATCCTCAAAATCCTATCAATCCTGTTCCCCTCGCCGTTCCCCGCCGCCACGCTTGCGGCAGTTCTACCTACAATCAGCGGACGGACCCGGTGATAGATGCCGTTTGCCCCCTGCCCCCGCGAATGGTACTATGCGGTTGCACATCTCAGACCGACGGAGGCCCCCGATGACCTCACGCGAACGTGTCCGCAAAGCGCTCAACCACGAGCAGCCCGACCGCACACCTATCGACCTGGGGGCCACGCGCGTCACGGGGATCAGCGTCTTCGCCTATGCCCGCCTGCGCGAGTACCTGGGCATCTCCGGCCCGCCGCCGAAGGTCTTCGACGCCTTCCAGATGTTGGCGGAGATGGAGGAGCCGGTCCGCCAGGCGCTGCATATCGACTGCATCGGCGTACCGATGAAGCGCCTCGTTTTCAACCTACGGATCGACGAGTGGAAGCCGTGGCGGATGTGGGACGGCACCGAGGTGCAAGTGCCCATCGAGTTCGAGCCGGTCGTGCAGGACAACGGCGACATCCTCATCCGCAACGGCGGCGACGCCACCGGCCCGTTCGTCGCCCACATGCCCGCGCGGGGCTTCTACTTCGACGGCATCGGCCACCAGACCCTCAGCCGCGAGTTGGCCCTCGTCGACCCCGAGGACTATCGCAAGGCTCTCGGGCGGTTCTCCGACGAGGACCTCGACTTTGTCCGCGATCTCGCGCGCGAGTATCACGACACGACCGACTACAGCGTGGTCGGCGAGTTCTGGGGCGGTGGCCTGTGGGTGCCCCTGAACATGCCCGACGCCCTGGTGGCGTTCGTCAGCGAGCCGGCCTGGTGTCGCGAGATTCTGCAAGCCAGCGCGGACGCGGCCATCGAGAACGCGAAGCTGTACTACCAGGCCGTGGGCGACACCTGCGATGTCTGGGTCGTGTCGGGCACGGACTTCGGCACCCAGAAGCAGGAGTTCCTGCGCCCCTCGGTGTTCGCCGACCTGTTCGCGCCCGAGTATAGACGCATCATGGACTGGATCCACGAGAACACGCCCGCGAAAACGTTCCTGCATTCCTGCGGCAATAACCGGGGCCTGCTGCCGATCTTCATTGACATGGGCGTGGACATCTTCAACCCCGTGCAATGCTCCGCCGCACGCATGGACCCGCAGGAGCTGAAGGACGAATTCGGCGAGAAGATAGTCTTCTGGGGCGGTGGGATCAACACGCAGGAGACGCTCCCGCGAGGCTCGGCGGATGAGTGCCGCGCCGAGGCGACAGAGCGCTGCCATATCTTCGGCAAAGGCGGCGGCTTCGTCTTCAACGCGATCCACAACATCCAGGCCAACACCCCGCCGGGGAACATCGTGGCGATGATGGAGGGGGCGGCGAGCGGGACCATCTGACGCGTGGCGCGGGCATCTCGACCGCGTGCCTCCGCCGCCGCGCGGGTGTGACAGCTTCACGCCGGTCTTGTATAATGGTGGCGGAGGCGAAGAAGTCTACCAACGTGCAATCTGACGGGGCGTCCGTGCATGATGCGATGCCGTAGTACCTCCTCAAGACGAGGCCGAACGGCTGAGCCGAATGCTGGGCTAGCGGACGCGGGCGCGCGAGACCTGGGGCGGACGGCGCATTACGAAGTGCCAGGAAGACAACGCAGGGGGACGGTACTGAATGCTTACCACTAAAATGCAGCCGGACGGCAGAGTCGAATTGCCACGGGAGGTCAGACCCTTTTTCGCTCTGTCTGACATCATCGAAGTGACACAGCACAAGTGGTTCGTTGGCCTCTGGCGTCCGTGGTCACGCGGGAAAGATGCCCGAAGGCGGGCTGGCCGCACGGGCACATCGAAAACTGAGCTCGGCAAGGCCGCCGACCGGCACCACACAGCTTCGGGGTATCTGCGCAAGCCTGCGCCGCTGTCGGCGCTGTATCTTTCCGGCTATGCCGTCGAATGCAGGCTGAAGGCGCTGATCTGCCAGGTGAGTGGCTGGGAGAATCTCGAACATGCCGGCTACGAGCTTTCCAAACGCGACGGCCGAGAGTACCAGTTGGTCGGTGACGACGGGCACAATCTCGAGTTGCTCGTCGATCTCGCGGAGCTCCGCTTCGAACTGCGTAGCCTGGAAGACGTTAGCAATGCCTATGCGTAGTCAACCGGTGGAGTGTCGGCTGGCGCTACGCGGTGCCCAGCGACGTCGCGGAGGATCCGCAGACTTTCTTCACCGCTCTCGACACCGTTGTCGGCTGGCTGAAAGAGGTGAACTGAGATGGCACAGACAGACCCCGGTCTGGCTGCGATCAGGTCGGCTCTGGGCGCGCACTTCGCTGGCCTCGATCCCTCGGCGAAGTTCACGGTCGAACATGGCTGGAAGGACAACATCCACATTCGCGTCATATCGCAGCACTTTGAGTCGATGAAAATGGGAGAACGGAACGCGGCCATGCGGCCCGTGCTGAAGGCGTTGCCGCCGGAAATACGACTCCGCATCAGCCTAACTATGTGGCTGACCCCGAACGAATACGCGGAGGCCTACGGCGTGCCGAAACGGACTCATGCAGTCTCTGCGGGCCGTTGACATGCTGAGAGCGTGCCGGAGGCGCGGCCAGTATGGGTCCGGGAGAACAACCCGGATCACGGAGGTCATGCCGCACTTCGAGCCCCTGACCGGGCCGCAACGATACGATGAGGCATGACCGGTGCTCGAACGCGTGCCACTGCCGGATGACATCCTGCTGGACGCGAAGGAACTTTTCGGCCTGAACACGGCCGAGGAGGTCATGCAGGAGGCGCTACGCCAGTTCCAGCGCCGCCTGCGCCTGAAGGACCTCTGCGATATGCTGGGCAAGACGGACCTGGACATGACGCAGGAGAAGCTGGAATGGATGAGGGGGGAGCCATGAGAGGCACTGCAGCGTATCGGTGCAGGCCGCCCATCTGGCGGGCCAGGCTACGGTATCGAACCAGCGACGGTCGGCGGTACCAGGTGGGGGATCCCACTGGCCACTTCAGTGCCGATGACAGTCAGTTGGCTTTCGTGATCTGGCAGGATGATCCGACGACAGGGACCAGGGGCGGAAAGAGAAAACGCGTCAGTATCAAAGGGGAGGCTTCGCGACTCCTGTACGACGGGGAAGTGAACAGGGATGCTGAGGCGTTCGTGTTGAAGCATGTATTCAATGCAATCGGTGTCGAATTGGAGAGCGACGCCGTGAGCGACGAGGAAATACTGATATCCAAGGAATACGCTGCCGAAATGCACAAAGCCATCGGCGCGCGCCCCAGATGTCCGCATCAACAGCAAGATGGCGAGAGTCTTCGTTGCGACCTTGCGGCAGGCATCGACCCAGCGCGCGGGCTCACCACGAACGACGCCTGCGACGAGTGCGACTTGCCAGAGTGTTGGCATCGGTGCGATAACCTCAGCATCGCAACCGTCCGAGACGCAGACGCCAAGTCGGTCGTGCGGCGGCTAAGCTACGTGTGCGCAGCCGGTCGGGATGATGTCGTTGATTGGTGCGATTGCGTCGAGCGCCGGTGCTACGTGCCCAAGCTGGTTGATGCCCCTGCCCCCGCGCCCAATGTGACCGTCGCGTTTCCAGCCGCACTCCACGCTCGAGTGGACCAGTGGCGTGCCGCAACGTGCCCGAATGCCCTCGCTGAGTTGCAGGCGGCCTGCAGCCAGCTCCCGAACGCCCATGCTCCAGAGATCGCAGCCCAGGTCGCAGCATCCTGTCGGCGTGTCATGAGTGATCTGGCGGATGTGCTCTTTTCAGCCAGCGATGTACCCTGCGAGGGGCGTGCAGTGACCGGTGACAGGTACAAGAATCGGCTGTGGGCCTTCGTGAGAAAATACCGGGCAGACGTCAGGAAGGATGCCGCACCGTCGCAAGTTGAGGCCGTCTGTGACCGCATTGACGGTCTTCATAGCCGGGCCTGCAAGGGCGACCATAGCGACCTGGATGCTGCGGAAGTCCAGCATCTGGTCTATGATATCTACAGTTTGATCTATGATCTTGCCCGTCGTTACGACGCCGCTCAGAGCGGACACTGAGAGGCCGGGGGGAATCAGCATCCAACGCGCGCATGTCGAAGAAGATGGCCGCATTCGCCTTCCCGCCGCCCTCGCCTCGTTCTTTAAGGCTGGAGAGCGCATCGAAGTCACGCAGCATCGCTGGCACTTGGCGCTGTGGCGACCATGGACACAACGGCGCAGTCAAGGGTCCATTAGTCGCGGAACGCAGATAACATTGGCCAGCAACTACGAGAAGGCAGCTCAGCGTTATTATCATCTATCACGAGAGCTGCGAGCACGCGATGTCCAGACCGCTATGTACCTGTCCGGCTATGCTGCTGAATGCCGACTGAAACGGATGATATGCGAGCGGTTCGGCTCCAGCAGCCTTGAGCGGGCAGAGTATGAATACGCCCGCCTCCACGGCTACGAGCCCGAGTTCACAGGAGGACACGGTCACGATCTGATCGTGCTGGCAGAGGCGGCACAGCTCTGGGACAGCATAGCGGGTGACCGGGTGGCGCATGAGCGCTTTGTCCAAGTGAACCAATGGCAGGTGTCGTGGCGCTATCAGCTTCCCGATCCGGCACGGAAGCTCGCCCGTGACTTCTTCGCAGCACTCGATGGTTTCTGGCAGTGGCTTGATGAGAGGAGCAAGTAGGATGGCTGTTGATAGGGGCGTGAAGATCGTCGAGGACGCGTTGCGCGAACATTTCGGCAGGATCGACCCCGTCGCCTACATCTCTGTGGACACTGGATACCACCGGGCGCTCCACATCACCGTAGTGTCCGCTCACTTCGAGGGGATGGCGCAGACGCGAAGATACGACGAAGTCTTCGACGTGCTAGGGGACGTGTCGGTCGGCAAGACGCCGGCTCTCAAACGCGTCAGCCTGTGTATGCTGTTCACTCCTGACGAGTATCGTGAAACCTATGGCGAGGAGTCGCCGGTGGCGCGCGTTACGGCGGCGGCCTGACGTTGCCGCGTGCCGTGGCCGGTCCCACACCCAAAGACTCAGCGCAGAAAGTGACCAACCTATGACCCTGCCCCTCTCCACCCGCACATTGCCCGTGTCGCAACTTACCTCCGACGAGGCCTTGCAGGCCGAGCTTGATCGGCACGGTGTTGGGCTTACCGTGTTCGAAGCCCGCAAGATCGCCGGCATTCTCGGGCGCGATCCTACGCTTACCGAGATGCACATCTTCAACGTCGAGTGGTCCGAGCACTGCTCGTACAAGTCGAGCCGCCCGACGCTCAAGGAGTTCCTGTATACCAAGGGTCCCAACGTCATCCTCGGGCCTGAGGAAGACGCCGGGATCGTGTTCTTCACCGAACACGAGGGCAAGCGCTATGGCATCGTCATGGCGCATGAGAGCCACAACCACCCCTCCCAGGTGCTGCCCAATGAGGGCGCGGCTACGGGCATCGGCGGCATCGTGCGCGATGTGGACTGCATGGGCGCGCGGGTCATTGCCACCGCCGACCCGCTGCGCTTCGGCGATCCGGTGGGCCAGCAGGCCGACCGCACCAAGTGGATCGTCGGCGGGGTCGTGGACGGCATCTGGCAGTACGGCAACGCTCTCGGCGTCCCGTGCCTCGGCGGCGATGTGTACTTCTCGCCGACCTTCGACGACAACTGCCTGGTGAATGTCGTCAGCCTCGGCCTCGTGGCCGAGGAGGACATCATCCATAGCTGCGTGCCCGCGGACGCGAAGAACCGCCAGTACGACCTGATCCTCGTCGGCAAGCCGACCGATGACTCCGGTTTCGGCGGCAGCGCCTTCGCCAGCAAGATGATCGACGAAGCGAAGGAAGAGGAGAGCCGCGGCGCGGTGCAGGTGCCGGACCCGTTCCTCAAGAACGTGCTCGCGATGCGCAAGGCCAATGAGGCCGTCCGCGACCGCGCGAAGGAACTGGGCATCCCCATCGGCATCAAGGACATCGGCGGCGGCGGCCTCGCCTGCGGCACCTCGGAGATCGTAGACGCCGGAGGTTTCGGCGTGCAGATCGACCTCGAGGCGGTCCACGTCGGCCTCACGAACATGCTGCCTGAGACGATCACTTGCGCCGAGACGCAGGAGCGCTATCTCATCTCCGTCCCCGAGACCTTCAGCGATGAAGTCCTGCGCATCTACAACGAAGACTGGGACCTGCCGAACGTTTACGAGGGCGCGCGGGCGTCGGTCATCGGCAAGATCACCCCGGAGCGCCGCTATACCCTCCGTTATCATGGCGAGATCGTCTGCGACGCCCCGATCAACGAGGTCACCGCGGGCATCGTGTATGACCGGCAGGAATCGCCGCGCGAGTACGCCGGCACAGAGCCCGTCTTCGACATGCCGGACCTGCGGGAGGCGATCCTGAAGGTCCTCGGCCACGACAATGTCTGCTCCCGCGCATTCATCTACCGCGCGTACGACACCGAAGTCCAGGGCAATGCGGTCATCCGTCCGGGCGAGGCGGGCGCGGGGGTCTGCGCGCCGCTGGAGGGGTCCTCGGCAGGGTGCGCGCTGTCGGTCGACGGGAACCCCTACTATGGCGAAGTCAGTCCTTATTGGCAGGGCGCCAATGCGGTCGCCGAGGCGATGCGCAACGTCGCGTGCGTCGGCGCAACCCCGCAAGCGCTGACCGACTGCCTCAACTACGGCAACCCTGAAAAGCCCGAGCAGTTCTGGGAGTTCCGCGACGGCGTCCGGGGCCTCGCCGATGCCGCGAAGAGCATCTGGCTAAAGGGCTATGAGAACACGCCGGTGCCGATTGTGTCGGGCAACGTCAGTCTGTACAACGAGGCCGCGACTGGCAATTCCGTCGCCCCCTCGGCGATCATCGCTTGCGTCGGCACGATGCCCGACTACTCGAAGGCCGTGACGATGCAGCTCAAGTCTGCCGGGAACGCGCTGTACTTGCTCGGCGCGCGCAAGGACGAACTGGGCGGCAGCGCCTACTACCAGGCGCTCGGCGTCGGCCTGGGCAAGAACGTGCCGCAGATCGACTGGGCCACGGAGCGCGCGGCGATCTACGCGGTCGTCGACGCGATCGACGCCGGCTGCATCGCCGCCTCGACCGACATCTCCGACGGCGGCCTCGCCACGGCGGTGTCCGAGATGATCCTCGGCGGCCTGGCGGCGGGGACGCTCGGGGCCGAGATCGACGTGGCCGGGATTGCCGAGTCTGGCCTGCGGGCCGACAGGACCCTCTTCTCCGAGACCAGCGGCTTCGTGCTGGAGGTCCGCGAGGGCAAGCAGGCCGATTTCGCGGCCATCTGCGCGAAGTACGGCGTCACGCCGATGCAGATCGGAAAGGTGACCGAAGCGCCGGAGTTGTCCATCCGCAACGGCGGCGACACTGTGACGACAATAGCCATCGCCGACCTGAAGACGGCGTGGACGAGCGGGCTGGCGAAGGTGCTGAGGTAGTTTGCCTCAAAGTGCTCGGCGGGGTATACTGTATGATGGAAAGTATGACAAGCAGTATGAGAGGAGGTCATACTATGCCTGCGACGAGACAAAGGGTCACGATTACACTGCCGGCGGAGGTAATGCGCCGACTGGCGGAGCGGGCCAACGGCAACCGCAGCGCGTTCATCGCTGAGGCCGTGGAGGCACGGTTGAAGCAGCTTGAGCGCGAGGAACTGGAAGCCGACCTGCGTGAAGGGTATATCGCGATGCGAGAGGAGACGGCCCGCATGGTCACAGAATGGGAACCTGCAGGCTTCGAAGTCTGGCGGAGGCTGGACAGCGATGACTGATTTTCCACGGAGGGGCGAAGTGTGGCTCGCGGAACTGCCCGAGCCGACCGGATCGGTGCTTGGCGGTACACATCCGGCAGTGATCGTGCAGAACGACTTGGGCAATCAGTACAGCACCAGTACGGTTGTCGTGCCCTTCACCAGCAAGTACGAGCGGATCTATCGGTTCATGGCGCTTGTCGAGCCGCCGGATGGCGGACTGACGAAGAGCAGTGTCGCCAACGCATCTGCGATGATGGCGATTGACCAGCGGCGCCTCATCCGGCGCATGGGCGCGCTCTCCGCCGAGGCAATGGCGGCGGTGGCACGGGCGATCAAGGCGAACCTCGATCTCGACTGACACTCAGGGCACGGGAGGCAGGGCGAATGTACGAGAAGATCGTCATCGACAACTTCCGCTGCTTCGAGCACCTCGAAGTAGGCCCCCTCGCGCGCGTGAATCTCATCACCGGAGCGAACAACGTCGGGAAGACGGCGCTGCTGGAGGCGGTGTACCTCTTCGCCGGACAGGAGTACCCGATCACGGCCGCGCGCCTTGCAGAATGGCGGGGTCTTCCCCCGGCGGCCGACCAGCCCCATGCCGCCTTCGCGTCACTTGTGCGTGGGTTTTCCGACGAGACGGCGGAGGCTGAGGTCACGGGCATCAGGAGCAATGGGGAGCAAGCGAAACTGCGGATCGTCGCCGGACCCCGGAGGCCTAGACGTCTGCCGTCCAATGGCAGGTCCGCCTCGGAAGAGGCCGGGGCTCAGGACTTCTCCACAGACGCAGCGGTGTGGAGCTTGATGCTGGAGGTCACTGAGGCAGATGGCACGGTCCGACGTGGATTGGCGTTTCCGGAACGCGGCGAACTGGTTCTCGTGGACTCGCAGCCCAAACTACACGCATTTGGCTCCGAACCGGACAGATACACTCCACCGCACGGTGTCTTCGTACCCTCTCGGGTGATGCCCCCTCGACGCGCGGATGCAGAGCGCTTGAGCAAACTCCTGGTGGCTGGCGATCAGGGCCCGGTGCTCGATCTTGTGCGGCTGATCGAACCGAGGCTTCGCGAGATCGTTCCGATCACCCCCGCAGGCGGCGAGATCATCCTGCACGCCAGGCTTGAGGGCGAACCCCGCCTGCTACCAGTGGCCGTGCTGGGGGATGGCCTTGTCAGGCTTCTTTCGCTGGCCCTGGCGATGTCTGACGCGGCCTACGGGGTTCTCCTTGTCGACGAGATCGAGAATGGCATCTATCACAAGTTGACGGCCGCTGTCTGGCGCGGACTGGCGCGCGCGGCAAAGCAGTTCGGGGTGCAACTCTTCGCCACGACCCACAGCTACGAATGCGTTCAGGCGGCGGTGGAGGCGTTCCAGGCAGAAGAGTTCAAGGACGACCTGGCCCTCCATCGGCTGGACCGGCTGAAGGACGGCAGTATCAAGGCGACGACCTACGACGGCGAGGCGATCGCCGATGCTGTAGAGCTCAATTGGGAGGTCCGGTGATGGAAACGCCACTGCCGGACACCGCCGCTCCTCTGCCTTCGCCTCGGTGGTCGTTGGAGAAGCCGAAGCTGCTGATCGTTGAGGGCAAAGACGAGAAGCGGCTACTGCCACTGCTCATGGAACACCACAGCATCGACGGCATTCAGGTCGAAGACATCGGTGGAAAAACACTGCTCCAACGGAATCTTCGGCAAGTCAGGCTGCAGATGGGACAGGCGATGCTGTCGTCCATCGGTATCCTGCGCGACGCGGACGATGACCCAGCCCGAGCGTTTCAGAGCGTCTGCAGCGCATTGTCGGCGAATGGTTTCACTCCGCCGCTCGCGCCGGGTGTCTTCACCGACAACGCACCGCGTATCGGGGTTTTCATCCTGCCAGACGCCAGGACGGAAGGCGCGTTGGAGACGCTATGCCTTGGGTCGGTTGGTGATGACCCGGCTCTTGCGTGCATGTCCGGTTTCTTCGAGTGTATCGGCGGTGTGCCGGATAATACGACGGCAGGGCAGGTTGCTCACGCGCAGGCTCAGGTGTACCTTGCTTCCAAGTTCTGCGGTATCAGCCAAGCTGGGATTGCCGCTGAAGCACAGTGTTGGGATTTCGCCTCGCCTGTCTGGAACCCACTGAAGTTGTTCCTATTTCAGCTTTGACTTTCCATCTTTCCCCATGAGGAGCCCTATCATGCGCAAGTGTCTCAATCTCGTAACAATGCAGCAGGGCCTTGATCCCATCGCCGGCATCAAGGCCGCCGCCGCTGCCGGGTTCGATGGTGTCGGGCTTTGGGCTGACACTTTGAAGGCGTACCGCGAGGCGCACGGCTGTCTTTGCGATGTCGTGGCTGCGCTTTCCGACAACGGCTTGAAGGCCGAGGAAATCTGCTATACCGCCGGGTACATGTGGCCTGACGATGACGCCGCCCGCGCTGCGGCTTTGGCGGATGCGCGGGAGAAGGCCGAGATCGCGGCGGCGGTTGGGGCGCCTTGCGTGATCGCTTGCGCCTCCGGGGCGGCCAGTGGTTGTCTCGACGCCGCCGGCGCCGACCTCCGCCAGGTGGCCGAGATCGGGGCCGAGTTCGGCGTTGCGATGGCGCTCGAGTACATCGGCGTGTTCCCGTTCGTCAAGGACCTCAAGACCGGTCTGGACATCGTTCGCCGGGCGAATCACCCGCAGGCGAAGTTGCTCATCGACATCTTCCATAGCTTCCGCGGCGGCACTTCGGTCGAGGATTTCGTGCTGCCGCAGGGTAACGAAGTGGCGCTCGTTCACATCAACGATGTCCCCGCCGGCGACATCTTTCAGATGGCCGACAGCGATCGCGTGATGCCCGGCGATGGCGTGCTGCCTTTGAAGCAAGCGCTCGCATCGCTTGGCGCGAACGGCTACGACGGGGCGCTGTCGGTGGAGGTCTTCAGCCAGTATTGGTGGGCCCAGCCGATCGAGGAAACCGCGAAGGCCGCGTACCGAGCGCTTAGCTCGGTACTGGAGGCATAGGGGATCACCTTGGACCTCACCGGCTGGCTTCTGGCTGCTGCTTCACTGTTGTTTTTCGGCCTGTATATGGTGCCCCGCAAGCTGTGCAAGCTGCGGGACTTCGAGTTCGTGGCCAGCATGGCTTTCGGTGTCGTGCCCACGACGCTGGCGGCCACGCTGATCGCGCATCGCGGGATTGGCGACGCGCTGCCCGTGCTTGGGATCGGGCTGTCGTTTCTATGCGGCCTGATCTGGACCGTCGGCATTCTGTTCTACACGCTGTCCGTGACGCAGATGGGCCTCGCCCTGGCTACGCCGATCAAGAATACCACGGCGATCCTGGGCACCGTCTTCGGCCTGGTCTTTTTCGCGGAATGGCAGCAGACCCGCGTGCTGCCGGCCTTGCTTGGCAGCGCCCTCGTTGCGGCCTGCGCGGTCGTCCTCGGCATGACCGGAGAGCGTAAGGGCAATCGCAGCTTCGTTACGCCGCTGGGCATTCTGTTCGCCCTGCTCGCCGCAGTGTTTTTCGCGGCTTACACGATCCCGTTGAAGTTTGCGATGAAGCTGGGGCTGGACACGTATCGTCTGATCGCGGTGATGGGCCTGGGATCGGCCGTCGGGGGGATCATATTGCTGGTGGCCCAACAGAAGACCCTTGCCGCCTGGATCAAGCAGCCGGTCGTCGACCACGTCTGGGCCGCTGTAGCCGGAGCGACCTGGGCATTCGCGACGATGGCGATGACCGAGGCCATCGGGCACATCGGGCTGGCAGTCACCTGGCCGGTTGCCAATCTCAACACGGTGGTTACGGTCGCGTGCGGGATCGCCTTCTTCCACGAGGTCAGTGTGCGCAAGTTCTGGAAGCTGCTCGCGCTTGGGATGCTCTGCGCCATCGTCGGAGTGGCGCTGTTGGGGCTGGCGAAGACGTGACGGCTTCCTGCCCCCCTGCCTCCGGGAGGGAACGGCGCCTCACCCCCGGCCCCTCTCCACTCGGGAGGGAACGGCACCTCACCCCCGGCCCCTCTCCACTCGTGGAGAGGGGGGAACGGCGGACGGCAGCGGGCGAGACGCCCGCCCCACGCGGAGGTTCGTGAATCGACTACGCCCGCCCCATGCGCGACAGGATTGTCGCGCCCACTTTATTTCCGATTGTCGCGCCCACTTCGTTTTCGGAACGGTTGCGTCTGTCCGCTATCTTGCCGGAGGCTCCCTATGCTACTGCGCCGAAGTCTGCTACTGCTCGCCGCCGGTTTGCTCTGCGCGGCATGCTCCGCCGCCGAGGTGGAGAACCTTTTGCGGCTAGGCAATTTCGAGCAGGGACTGCGCGGCATCGGGAGCTACAAGTCCTTCATCAGCCTTGACAGCGCCGTCAAACATAGCGGCACGCGGTCGCTCAATGTCGTGGCCCCGGAGGGCGGCACAGCTTTCCTGGCCATCGAGGACCTCGACATGCGCCGACCGATGGAGCTTTCGGCGTGGGTGCTGACCGATGGCGATTCCAAAGCCGGGGTCTACCTGGATGTCGAGCGGGCTGAGGGGGGGCGCGCCAAGCGGGGCGCCTCCGAGATCATCCGCGCGCCTCGCTGGACGCAGGTGAAGGCCCGCATCGACCCGACGGCCTGGCAGCCGGGAGACGGCGGGTTCGCCGTGCATTGCTTCGCACAGGGCACGGCCTGGTTCGACGATCTGGTGCTGCGGGTGCTTTCGCCCGAGGAGGCGGCGGCCCCCCCGGAGACGCCCGGATCGTCGCGGGGCAGGAAGCCCCCCGCAAAGCCCTCCGGCGCGTCCGGCGCGCGCGTCGTCGCTCAGGGGCCGACATCCATCAAGCTCACCGATGCGGTTGTGATCGACAGCGCCGGCAAGGCCACGCGGAATGGCGCGAACGATTTGACACTCGCCGCCGGCGCGTCGGCGGCCGTCTCGGTGAAGATCGACCAGGCCGGCTATTACGGATTGGGTGTCGAAGTGGAGGATGCCGAGGGGAAGGCCGGCCCGCAGGTCGCGTTGCTGATGGATGACCGCATCCTGGGCGCATCGAGTTTCGTCCAGTCGCCGCAGTCCGGCCACTTCAGCGTGCGCAAGTTTGCGGCCCAGCGCATCGAGGCGGGCGAGCACAAGCTGCGCATCTGCAGCGTGCAGCAGGCCGTCGGCAAGGTCCGCAACGTCACGCTGCAGCCGGTCAGACGCGCGCCTGAGAAGCCGGTCTACTCGTTCATCTTGTTCAACGACCTGCGCCTCGGGGCGGACGCACACTCCGGCTGGCTGGCTGCGGGCAAGGAAGCCGGGGCGGGCGACGGCACGGCGAGCGCGATCGACAGTATCACAGGCGCGATTGACAGCATCGCGACCGCGGTCCGCTTTCTTCAGCCAAAGTTCGTCGTCGCGGCCGGCGGGCTGACGTGGTCCGGAAGCGCCGACCAGGCCACCCAGGCCGCCGACTTGCTGGGCAAGCTGGGGGCGCCGTGGTACGCGTGCCTCGGCGGGCCGGACGTCATGCAGCCCGATGCGCGAACGCGGCTGGCGGCGGCTTTCGGCAAAGCCCTCCCCGGTGGCAAGACCTGGTATGCGTTCGAGGAGAAGCCTCTGCGGTTCATCGTTTTGGACGCCTCGTGGATGCGCACGAAAGCCGGCCAGTATGTCGAGACCTGCGCCCCTGAGGACCTCGCGGGCTATGGGATGCCGCCGAGGGAACTTGAGTGGCTCGAGGCGCAACTGTCCGGCAATGTGGACCAGAAAACCGTGCTGATCGTCAACCGGCCGGTCGTCGCCCCGGCGGCGCGTCCGGGCGCGCCGAAGCAAAGCGACGCCGGTCTCGTCGCCGGCTCCGAGCACCTCCTGTTGATGCTGGAGCGCCACACGCAGGTGGTCGCAGTCCTGTCCGGCACGGCGGGCGGCGACGCGGTGGTCACCGCCGGCTCGGCGGTCCACGTGCAGAACGCCAGCCTCGGTCGGTTCCCGTTCGTGTATAAGCAGGTCACGGTGTATCCGTCGTACCTGGAAATCTCCACCCACCAACTCGCAGCCCCGGGGCTGGCGGGAACCGCCGACGCCAGCGATGCGTGGCAGCTCGGGACTTCGGACGACTTGTACTGCGAAGTGCCGATGTAACTGCGCGCTTAGACCCAATAACCGTTCATTTAGGTGCGGGGTGCCCGCCGAAGGCGGGCGGGGACCCCGCACTGCCGCGGCTCTGTGGGGTCCCCGTTTTCACCTGCTTCGCCGGTGAAGACACCCCACAGCCTTGTGAGCGATATTGCGCTCAGACCGCGCGGCCCACTGGAGCAATGATGATGACTGACTTACCCCGTTTCGTTCAGATCGGCGCCGGGAACATCGGCCGGTCGTTTCTCGGCCAGCTTTTCGCGCGCGGCGGCTATCAAGTCGCCTTCATCGATGTCGATGACCGCGTAATCGACGCCCTCAATGACCTGCGCCGCTATCTCGTCGAGATCAAGGATCGCACGCCCGAGTCGATCTGGATCGAGAATGTGAGCGGCGTCAACGGCAAGGATGTGCCCGCCGCCGTCGAGACGCTCGTCGAGTGCGATCTCTGCGCCACCTCGGTCGGCCAGGGGGCGCTCAAGTTCATCCACCCGACCCTCGCCGAGGCGATCCGGCTGCGGGCCGAGCGCGGGCGGCCGCCGCTCGACATCATCATCGCCGAGAACATCCGCGATGGCGCGGAAGTCTTCCGGGCCGGGCTGACGCCGCTTCTGCCGGAGGGCTTCCCGCTGGCCGAGGCCGCCGGCCTCATCGAAACCAGCATCGGTAAGATGGTGCCGATCATGTCCGCGGAGGACCGCGCGCAAGACCCGCTGCTCGTCTTCGCCGAGGCCTACAACACCCTCATCTGTGACGCGCGTGGCTTCCGCAATCCGGTGCCGCAGATCCCCGGCCTCGACGCGAAGCAGAACATCACGGCTTATGTCGATCGCAAGTCCTTCATCCACAATCTCGGCCACGCGCTCCTGGCGTATTTCGCCTACCTCGAGGAACCGAGTTTGGTTTACACGTGGCAGGCAGTGGAGCATCCGCGCATCGGCGCGGCCACGCGTGAGGGCATGTGGGAGTCCGCGCAGGCACTGATCGCCAAGTACCCCGAGGAATTCACCGCAGAGAACCAGGGGGCGCACATCGAGGACCTGCTGTCGCGCTTCGCCAACAAGGCGCTGGGGGACACGATCTTCCGCGTGGGCCGGGACATCACGCGCAAGCTTTCGCGCGAAGACCGCGTCATCGGCGCGCTGCTTTGCGACATCGAGCAGGGCGTTGAGCCGATCTGCACCTCGCTTTGCGCGGCGGCGGGGATGAGGTTTCGGGCAACAGACGAGAACGGTGAGATGTTTCCCGGGGATGCGGCGTTCGCCAAGGACATCTGGCCGCGAGGGATCGAATACGTGTTGGATAACGTCTGTGGGCTGGCGGGGGCCGATGTGGCGCGCCGGGCGGTCATCGCGGCGAACAAGGTGATCGAGATAACCGCGCTGATGGGGACGAGTTTCCTGGAGCTTGAGTAGTATTGCTACGCCGGTTGTGCGGCCCTGTTCGGCAATGAGATGCGATGCGGAGAGATGGACGGCGATTGACCACAGAGACATCTCTGGGAAGGCGATGTCAAGGCAAAAGAATCCCTACTGTGCCCTGTGAAAGGCCT
>Ga0181520_10007909_pt1 | contig 15370 bp, 14 predicted proteins | sample PEATcosm2014_Bin_29_FD_132451 | JGI IMG/M metagenome (GOLD analysis project Ga0181520, IMG submission 132451) | Peatland microbial communities from MTU Mesocosm Facility, Houghton, MI, USA - PEATcosm2014_Bin02_30_metaG | ecosystem: Environmental > Terrestrial > Soil > Wetlands > Peat | place...
AATAATATATGAACGTATCTATTGATGACATAAAAAAACTTAAAGAGTTATCTGGAATTGGTTTGACTGATGCTAAGGCTGCGCTAGTAAATGCAAAGGGTGATTTTGATAAAGCCTTAGCGGAACTTCGCAAAAAAGGCGTTACAAAAGCTGAGAAAAAAGGCGATCGCGAAGCTAGGCAGGGTATTATAGACGGCTATGTCCACAATGGCCGCATCGGTGTTTTAGTCGAAGTTAATTGCGAAACCGATTTTGTTGCCAGGACGGACGGATTCAAATCGTTTGTTCATGAAATTGCCCTACAGGTTGCCTCTATGTCTCCGGTTTATGTTAGTGAAGAGGATATTCCAGCAGGTGAAATGAAAAGAGTAAGGGACGAAGCTACGGAACGAGTTAAGGCGGAAGGAAAACCCGCCGAAATCGCCAAGAAGATCGTCGTTGGACAGGTCAAGAAGTATTTTGCCGAAAAGGTTTTACTAGAACAGGCGTATATCAGGAATGAAAAGCAAACCGTAGCCGATTTTGTCAAAGAAAACATCTCCAAAACTGGCGAAAACCTTATCATTCGCCAGTTTAAGCGCATAGAGCTTGGTGTCAGCGAATAACCACTCCAGCTTTTGTTAAATACCACATAGGGATTATGTAGTTATTTTGTTACAATATATACATGTTTGATACGAAACCATACGAAGAGAAATTTAACCAAACCATTAACAGGTTCGAGGAAGAGCTAAAAAAAGTTCGTACAGGCAGGGCTCACCCGAGCCAGCTGGACGGAATAAAGGCGGAAGTGTATGGTGTATTGATGCCATTGAATCAAATCGCTAGTATTGCTGCACCTGAAGCCCAAATGCTACAAATTACGCCGTTTGATCCGAGTAATATTCAAGCGATTACATCGGCCATTCGCACCGATCAAAACTTAGGACTAAACCCGAGTGACGATGGGCATACAATTCGGGTGCCGGTTCCTGCATTGACAGAAGAGAGGCGCAAAGCCCTGGTCAAACAAACGGGTGAAAAAGTCGAAGAGGCGCGTATAGCGCTTAGAAACATTCGCCAAGACGCGTTAAAAGAGGCAAAACGTAAAAAAGAGCAAAAGGAACTAACGGAGGATGATATTAAACGCATCGAAAAGGATATTGATGGAAATGTGGTTAGCGCTAACGCCAAGATTGATGGATTATTCTTAATTAAAGAGAGAGATATCTTAAAAATATAATGACCGAACGAGCTATTCCGAGGCATATTGGCTACATTGTTGATGGCAATCGACGCTGGGCGAGGCAACAAGGACTTCCTGTTTATGAGGGTCACTTAGCGGGTTACAATACTCTTCAAGAGATTATCACGGAAACGTTCGATCAAGGTGTTGAGTTTGTCTCGGCCTATGTTTTTAGTACGGAAAACTGGAAAAGGAGTAAATCAGAGGTCAATAAATTCATGGGGCTGGTACTTCGTTTTTTGACTTCGGATTTACCAATCTTCGAAAAAAAGAATATAAGATTGAAGATCCTTGGATCCCGTCAGAATGTTAGTCAAAAAATTATAAAAGCGATAAACAACGCTGAGGAAAAAACAGCGAAAAACACATCAGGGACGTTTGCCGTTTGCTTCAACTACGGTGGTCAATCGGAGATAGTCGATGCCGTAAAGAAAATCATTGAATCAGGGGTATCCGTAGACGATGTGACAGAAGACTTAATCAGTCAAAATCTTTACTGCCCGGAGGTTCCTCCGCTTGACCTAGTTGTTAGGACTAGTGGCGAAAAAAGGACATCAAATTTTATGTTATGGCGTTCAGCCTATAGTGAAATCATGTTCATCGACAAGCTGTGGCCAGATATGGACACAGACGACGTTAACGAAATCATAAAAGCCTTTAGCGAGCGAAACAGGCGTTTTGGGGGCTAGATGGGGCTAATAATTGGGATAATAATTGGGCTATTTATCTTGGTCTTTTTAGTTACGGCTCACGAATTGGGACATGCTATTGTGGCAAAGCACAACGGCGTAGTGGTTGAAGAGTTTGGAATCGGTCTCCCGCCTCGTGCTTGGGGTAAAAAATTAAAAAACAAAACCCTCTTCTCTTTAAATTGGCTACCAATCGGAGGTTTCGTAAAACTACAGGGTGAAAATGACGCTGCGAACAAAAAAGGTGACTATGGGTCTGCAACAGTCTCTCAGAAAACAAAAATACTATTTGCAGGTGTGACTGCGAATTGGATAGTCGCCGCCGTATTGTTGTCAATCCTAGCTTTGTTTGGGTTACCCAAAGTGTTACCTAATCAATTTTCAATCCCTACTGACGCACAAATAATAAGTAAACCCGTAGAAATAACAAGCATCACTCCTGGGTATCCCGCAGAACTATCTGGCTTAAAAGCTGGTGACAGTATAGTAAAGTTTGCTGGTAGAAGCGTACCAACCGTAGACGACCTACTTAGTACTATTAAGCAAGATATAGGTAAGAATGTACTAGTAGAATATAGTCGCAGTGGTGCAGACCGTACAGTCGCAGTGAAGCTAAGAGATGTTCCTGGAAAAGAAATACTTGGTGCTGGGCTAGGTCAAAGTGAGTTAATAAAATCGACCTGGTCTGCGCCAATTGTCGGTGTCGCAACTACCGCACAATTTTCATGGGCTACACTTGAAGGAGTGGGAAATTTAATAGGCGGTCTTGTGCATGGGTTAGTACTACAGCTAAGCCCTAGCAGTTCCGTGCGCCATCAGGCTTCTCAAGAACTTGGTAATGTAGGTGATAGCGTTGCGGGGCCGGTTGGCATTATCGGAATAATATTTCCAGCTGCGGAGAAGGCCGGATTAACACAACTAGTGTTTTTGACGGCAGTGATCTCGCTATCACTAGCGGTGATGAATATATTACCTGTTCCAGCACTTGATGGTGGTAGGTGGACGACGATGGTCTTGTTTAAGCTGTTGAAAAAGAAACTAACGAGAGAGCGCGAAGAAAAGATTCAAACGATAGGGTTCTCGTTTTTAATTGGGCTAATAATATTGGTAACGATCGTAGATGTCGCAAAATTATTTTAAGTCGGTGCTTGACAATAACGTCGCCAAGGGTGACGGCGTTAAGAGGTATGATTGGCGAATGGTGTTTATTTTGTTGGCCTGGGTCACGATATGTTTTTTTACCTCACAAATATTACTGCAATGGGCAGTTGAGGTTTTGCTATTTGTTGGAGTGCCGTTAAACTCTGTAAACACATCAGTTCTAGAGACGGTATTTGCGATAATTATTTACTTGATGACAATAACCTTCGTAATATTTCTTCCATATAAAGTTCGCAAGATACACACAACTAGATCTGAGATTGGCGTTACCAGATTGCCAAAATGGTCAGATATACTCTTAGCGCCAGCCGGACTGGTGATATATTTAATAGCGTCATCATTATTAATCTTATTGGCTACCAAAGTCTTACCGTGGTTTAATGTAAATCAAGTCCAAAGTACAGGGTTCGGGCAGCTCTCTCTACGCTATGAGTATATCCTAGCGTTCCTCACTCTAGTGGTGGTCGCACCGATAGCGGAAGAAATTATTTTTCGTGGTTATTTGTACGGAAAATTAAAAAAATACGTCCCGGCTTGGGTGGCAATTATCGCTACGAGCTTATTGTTCGGTGCGATTCATGGCGCGTGGAATGTATTCTTTGATACTTTTGCTCTTAGCATCGTATTGTGTATACTAAGAGAATTTACCGAAAATATCTGGTCGTCTATTTTGTTGCACATGTTAAAAAACGGAATTGCGTTTTTCATACTCTTTATTTATCCGACGTTATTGACTACACTGGTAAAGTAATATGCGTGTATCTAAATTATTTACAAAAACAAGTAAAAACATTCCAGCCGGAGAAGTTGCTAAAAATGCCCAACTTTTGATAAGAGCAGGGTTCATCAGTAAGGTTATGTCTGGAGTGTATGTATATACGCCACTGGGTCTACGGGTTCTTGAAAAAATAAAGCAAATTGTCAGAGAAGAGATGAACTCCGTAGGTGGTCAGGAATTGGTTATGAGCAGTCTACAGAAAAAAGAAACATGGGAAACTACTGGACGTTGGGATGATAAGGTGGTCGATATGTGGTTCAAGTCTAAGTTGAAAGACGGTACAGATGTTGGATTTGCCTGGTCGCACGAGGAAGCGATCATTGAATTAGTAAAACAATATCTGGTAAGTTACAAAGATTTACCTATTAATGTTTATCAATTTCAAACGAAGTTTCGTAACGAACTTCGGTCAAAAAGCGGAATAATGCGAGGACGAGAGTTTGTCATGAAGGATATGTACTCATGCAGTATAGATGAGCAGCAGCACACCAAGTTTTATAATGACACCATTGATGCCTATAATCGTGTATTTGAGCGTTTAAGCATCAAAGATGATACATATATGACTTTCGCAAGCGGGGGAGCGTTTACGCAGTTTAGCCACGAATTTCAAACGATTTGTGATGCCGGCGAAGACACAATATATCTGCATAGGGGTAAAAATATTGCCATAAATGAGGATGTAATGGATGACGAGAACCTAACCAAATTAGGCATTAAACGTGACGAGCTAGAAATGGTCAAAACTGCTGAGGTTGGAAATATATTTAATTTCGGCACAAAGAAAAGTGAAGATATGAATTTTTCGTTTACAAATAGCGAAGGAAATAGACAGATGGTCTTTTTCGGTTCATACGGAATCGGAATCACGCGTTTAATGGGTGTAATAGTTGAGAAGTTTAGTGACGAAAAAGGATTAGTTTGGCCCGAAAATGTGTCTCCTTTCAAGGTGTACCTTCTAAGTATAGGCGGCGATAGGGCCGTATCTCAAGCTGAAGAGATGTACAAACAGCTAGAATCTATGGGCGTAGATGTATTATATGATGATCGCGACATTCATCCTGGTCAAAAATTTGCCGATAGCGAACTTATGGGTATCCCCTATAGGGTTACCATAAGTGATCGAATGTTGGAAAATAAAGAATATGAGCTAGTTGAGCGAAAAAATGGTCAAAAAAGTGTGTTGACACGCGAGCAACTGCTTGCTAAACTGGGCTAATTGTATAAACTTTTGTATAATATACGCTATATATAGTGTACGAGATGGCTGACAGAACGCTATCTACTAAAAACAAGGAATTTATTAATGAAGAAATCGTATATGATTACCAAACAGGGCAAACAAGAACTTGAGGTAGAACTCAAGGTTCTTAAGATTCATCGCAGTGAAATTGCTGAAAAAATCGCCGAAGCTAGAGACTTCGGCGATCTGAGTGAAAACGCAGAATATGATGTAGCTCGCGAAGAGCAGGGTTTGATAGAGACTAGAATTGCTGAAATTGAAGACATTTTACTGAACGCTAACATTATTAAGGGTGGAAGCAAAACTAAAATCGCTCTTGGCAACAGGGTTGAACTTCGAAACGGTAAAAAAAATTACACTTATACCATTGTCGGACCGGTTGAAGCTGATCCGCTTGAAGGCAGAATAAGCAACGAATCTCCGATTGGATTAGCGATTTTTGGGAAAAAAGTCGGCGACAAGGCTACAATTGAGACCTCAAAGGGTAAAATTGCCTACGAAATCGTTAGTATTGGGTAAGTTATTTTAACTAACAAGCACACAGTTCAAGATTAAGCTATGCTATAATATAGCGAATATGGCGACATTAAAAGATTTTCGAGACGAGCGAATACGAAAATTAAAAGTACTGAAAGATATGGGTATTAATCCGTATCCGGCTGAATCTCATCGAACGCATAATACTGCTGATATAAAGGCGCGATTTGATGAATTAGAGGGTCAGACTGCTACGGTTGATGGTAGGATTATGGGTATTAGAAAGTTTGGGAAACTTGCCTTTATAGTCGTACGTGATTTCAGTGGTCAAATCCAGTTATTTTTGCAATCAGGTATTATAGAAGGTCTCGATGCCAAAAACAGCCAAATTGGAATTTCGGAACTTCCATTATTGGATACTGGTGATTTTATCGAAGCGACTGGAAGGGTGATAAAAAGCAAGACGGGTGAGATATCTATTGAGGTTTTGAATCTTCGCGTTCTAACAAAGGCTATTCGTCCTATGCCAAGTTCGATTGATGGATTTACAAACAAAGAAGAACGATTACGTCGACGGTATATAGATATGAATATAAACCAAAATGTTCGTGATCGATTTGTCAGACGAAGCAGGTTTTGGCAGGCTACGCGCGATTTTCTGAACCAAAATGGGTTTTTGGAGATTAATATTCCAGTTTTAGAGCACACCACCGGCGGTGCAGATGCCAATCCGTTCGTTACGCATATGGATGCATTAGATCAAGATTTTTATCTAAGAATCAGCCAAGAACTACCACTAAAACGCCTATTGGGCGGTGGATTCGAGAAGGTTTATGATTTGGGACCACGTTTTAGGAATGAAAATTATAGCGATGAACACTTGCCAGAACATATAGCCATGGAGTGGTATTGGGCTTATGCTGACTGGAACGACGGCATGAGGTTCATAGAAGACATGTACCGAAACGTTCTAGAGCAAACTTTTGGTAAATTACAGTTTCATATTAACGAAATGGATGTTGATATGAGTAAAGAATGGGAAAAGTGGGACTACGCTACTGTGATAAGAGACCACTATAATATTGATGTTTTCGAAAGTTCGTTGGATGACATAAAAAAAGCATTGGCGGATAACAAGCTTGAGGTCCAACAGACTGAAAGTCGCGCCAGGGGTATCGATAAGCTTTGGAAAAATATTCGTAAAGACGTTGCAGGACCGATTTGGTTGGTTAATACTCCAAAATTTATTAGCCCTCTATCAAAATCAAACCCAAACGAAAGCCAAACAGTACAAAGATTCCAACCGATTATTGCGGGCAGCGAGTTGGGAAATGGTTTTTCTGAACTGAACGATCCAATCGATCAATTGGATCGATTTGTTGAACAACAAAAACTACGTGAAGCTGGTGATGATGAAGCGATGATGTTGGACATTGATTTTGTTGAAATGCTGGAATATGGAATGCCCCCTGCGTGCGGATGGGGTAATAGCGAACGCGTATTTTGGGTATTTGAAGGCGTGACGGCACGTGAGGGCGTTCCTTTTCCTCAGCTTCGTGCCGAAATAGACAATACAACTCGTGAAATTTATCCAGGTTTAAAACTCTCATAAGCGTGTTATTATAGATGTATGATTGAGGTTAAGGGTGTAACAAAAATTTATGGTAAAAAAGACAACGCGTTCAAGGCGCTATCCGATGTTAGTTTTACAATACCGGACGGAGCCAGTGTTGCTATTCTAGGGAAATCAGGTAGCGGCAAATCGACCTTAATGCATGTAATGAGCGGGTTGGATAGACCACAATCCGGTCAGGTGATCATCGATGGAAAAGATATCCTAAAATTAAAAACAAAGGAGGTTGACAAATTTCGCTCTCGGAAAATGAGCTTCATTTTTCAAAGCTTTTTCGTTCAGGCGAACGAAAGTTGTTATAACAACGTTAGTTTACCACTAGAAATCGCAGATGTTTCGGCTTCGAGACGCCGAACTCGAGTTGACGCGTCTCTAAAAGCGGTTGAGCTATTCGACAAGAAAAAGGCGAAAGCTAGGGAATTGTCCGGTGGACAAAAGCAGCGCCTAGCGGTTGCAAGAGCGATCGTGAACAGTCCTAAGATATTATTTGCTGACGAACCGACCGGTAATTTGGACAGCGTAACGGGTGCCGTCATCGAGAACCTGCTATTTAATTATCACAAAAGATTTAATGTGACACTCGTGCTAGTAACACATGATTCTGATTTGTCGGAGAGATGCGATATACAAATCCACATAAAAGATGGCGTAATCGATTCAATTAAGAGGAAGAAACTATGAAGATTCAAAGCATTGTCATTAGGGCTGGACGAAGTCTAAAACAAGCAAAATCAAGGACAGTATTAACTAGTTTAGCTATTGCTGTTGGTGCTTTTACGATTACCCTATCATTAGCCGCAGGAACTGGCGGTCGTGATTATACGGATAAAATTGTTAAATCAAACACAGACGCGCAGGAACTGGTCGTTTCTGTTCAGCCACCTAAAAGTCAACAGGGTCCACAAAAGTATTCTAGCTCAACGGGTGGCGCGGTAATTTCTACGGCACTTGGTTCAACTGAAGTTTTAACTCAAAATGACATTAATCGTATTCAAAAAGTCGCAGATGTAGTATCAGTTACGCCTAACTATAATCCTCAGATTCAATATATTACAAGGCCTGGACAGGATAAGTATGTTGCTTCGATAGGTACATTCAGTCCGAGCGTAACGTTGACGTATGCTGCAGGGTCGGCTAACGGGGGCTTGGCTGACAATGAAATAATTTTGACCGAAGATTACGTCAAAGCTCTTGGGTTCAGTAGCGACCAGGCGGCTATTGGTGGAACCGTTAGTATTGTAGCCGAAAAGCTATCAGCCCCAATATCGGCGCCAGAAAGCCAAACATTTTCTTATAAAGTTAAAGCCGTTAGTAGCACATCTGGCTTAGCGTTTCGCTCACAGAGTTCACTATTGATTTCAGATAATTCAGCAAAGACCCTTTATGACTATATAAATACAGGCACGCGCAATTTTAATCACTTTGAGGTCGTATCGGTCGAAGTGAACAACGCTAATAATGCGCAAACTGTGAAGAATACTTTAACCAGTATGGGCTATCAGGCGCAAACGGCGGCAGACATATTGGGCGCTGTAAATACATTTATTAACGTTTTGCAAGGAATATTACTCGGTTTCGGTGCTCTAGCAATATTAACTTCGATTTTCGGAATAATAAATACCCAATATATCAGCGTGCTTGAAAGGACCCAGCAGATTGGTCTTATGAAGGCGCTAGGTATGAGGCGACGCGATGTAGGTAGACTGTTCAAGCTCGAGGCGGCGTGGATTGGATTTCTCGGTGGTGCCATAGGAAGTGGCCTGGCCTATCTAGTCGGCACATTATCTAATCCGCTGATTAGTAAAGCGCTAAATCTAGGAGATGTTCGCTTGTTAATCTTCAGACCTGTAAGTATAGCCGTGGTGGTGGTGGGTTTGGTCTTGGTTTCGGTTGCTTCCGGCATACTTCCTGCGCGAAAGGCCGCAAAATTAAATCCAATAGATGCACTCAGGACAGAATAAATTCACTAAGACTAACGGGTAGAATTCTGGTACAATAAAGATATGTTAGATATTAGATATATTCGCGAAAACGCCGAAAAGGTTCAACAAAGCAGTAAGGATAAGGGTTACAATATTGACATAGGTAAGCTGCTTTCCATCGACGCCGAGCGTCGAAAACTGTTAACACAAGCTGACGAACTCAGAACAAGGCGCAACGACAACATTACTAAAATTAAAGGCTCAAAGCCGACCCCGGAAATGATCTCTGATGGTAAAAAAATTAAAGACCAAATAGCAGAACTGGAATCTCAAATTAAGAAAACCAGTGATGAATACTTGGCTTTGTTGAATAGTGTGCCGAATGTCATTCTGGAAGATGTACCAAAAGGTGGTGAAAAGGACAGTGTAGAAGTTAGTAGATTTGGCGGACAAACAACTAGCGCGATCGACCACCTAGATTTCGCCCTCACTCGGGATTGGGTTGATTTTGAACGGGGCGCAAAAGTTGCAGGAGCGAAGTTTTACTTTTTGAAGGGTGATTTAGCGTTGCTGGAAAATGCTATTTATCAGTTTGCTTTGGATTTTATGGTTAAAAAGGGATTCACCTTCATGACCGTACCTCATATGGTTTCTTCTAGAGTAATGACAGGAGCTGGATTTGCACCACGTAGCAGTGACCAGAGTGACGAATATGCGATCGAAGGTGAGGATTTATCATTGATTGCTACAGCCGAAATACCGTTAACTGGGTATCACGCTGATGAAATTATCGACGAAGAGAAACTGCCAATCTGTTACGTCGGATATAGCCCATGCTATAGGAAAGAGGCCGGGACATACGGCAAATTTACCCGTGGTTTATTCAGAGTCCATCAGTTTAATAAATTAGAAATGTATGCCTTTACTTTGCCAGAAAAAAGTAATGAAATGCACGAAGCAATTTTGAAAAACGAAGAAGATATCTGGCAGGCGATAGGCGTTCCGTATCGAGTTGTTAAAATAGCGGCCGGCGATTTGGGTGCACCAGCAGCCAAAAAATACGATTTGGAATACTGGTCACCGGTTGACAATATGTATCGAGAACTTACAAGTTGTTCAAACTGCACAGACTTTCAAACCCGCAGTCTCAATATACGCGTCAGGCGCAAAAATGGCGAAGTCGAGGTCCTACACTCCCTCAATGGTACCGTGGTGTCGCTTGCTCGTTCGATTGTCGCAGTTTTAGAAAATTTTCAAGGTGAAGGCGGTGTACTCAACGTGCCCAAGGTGCTACAGCCATATTTAGGCGGTCGCGAAAAACTATAAAAGGAAAAAAGGAGGTAGTATGATTTCACAAATAAAAGTAAGTGGAATAGCTTATGAGGTTGATGATGCTACGCGTAAATATGCGATAAAGCGAATCGGGCGACTAGACAGTTATCTTCCTAGACATGCCCGTAAGACCGCATCGGCTGAAGTGAAATTACAGCAGGTTAACCATGATCATGGTAATAAATACGAAGCAGAAGTGATATTAGGTATTCCTGGGAGTTTAATTACGGCGAAAGATTCGACAAACAATATATTTGCAGCAATAGATATTGTTGAAGCAAAAATTCGTTCACAATTACGAGACTACAAAGATTCCAATATTGCACATATAGGTAAACGTCGATTAATGAGTCGTTTTAAACAGAGCTTCAAACGCGAATTATAAGGATTTCTTCTCTTGTAAAAATACAATTTTATCTCTATAATAAGTTTCAGTATTTCACTTTAGAACTTTATTTCGAAGGAGTAACAGTTTTTTCGCTATGGTAAACAAGAACAAAGTTCTAACAAAGATATTTGGTGATCCGCAAGTTCGTACTCTAAAGGGGCTTCAGAAAAAGGTCGCGGCTATTAATGCTTTGTCTGAAAAATACAAAAACATGACTAAGCCGGAGCTGAAGAAGCAAACCGAGGTTTTGAAAAAACGCTTGCACAAAAAAGGCACGACACTTGATACTATAATGCCGGATGCGTTCGCCTTGGTCCGCGAGGCAAGCGATCGCATACTAGAAATGAGACACTTTGATGTGCAGCTAGTTGGCGGTATGGCTTTGCATGAGGGTAAGGTTGCTGAAATGAAAACTGGCGAGGGTAAGACGCTTGTGGCGGTGCTCGCAGTTTACCTGAATGCCCTAGAAGAAAAGGGTGTACATGTTGTTACCGTAAACGACTACTTAGCGCAACGCGATGCCAGTTGGATGGGTGGAGTCTATCATTTTCTGGGGCTGTCTGTCGGAGTCATAATCAACGAGGCCTCATTTTTGTATGATCCCGACTTTAATAATGAGCATCACGATGACGAAAGGTTGAAGAAATTACGTCCAGTCACTAGAAAAGAAGCTTACGCCGCTGATGTGACATATGGAACGAATAACGAATTCGGATTCGATTATTTACGCGACAATATGGTTAATGAGGTGGACTTACTCCGGCAGCGTGAACTAAACTTTGCAATCGTTGACGAGGTTGACAGTATATTGATTGATGAAGCTCGCACGCCTTTAATTATCAGCGCACCGGCTGCCGAAAATCCCGATAGCTACTACCAGTTCGCAAAGATTGCTGCCAAGCTAGTTCCAGAAGATTATATCATGGACGAAAAGCATCGCACGGTGTCATTGAGTGACGTTGGCACGGAGAAAATTCAAAAAATTTTAGGCATTAAGAATTTGTATAGTCCCGACTATGTACGCTCAGTTTACCACCTAGATCAGTCGCTTCGGGCTCAAACTCTATTCAAACGTGATAAGGATTATGTTGTTACGAATGATGGCGAGGTTATTATTGTTGATGAATTTACCGGCCGTTTGATGCAGGGTAGACGCTACAATGAAGGGCTACACCAGGCGATTGAAGCAAAAGAGGGTGTATCTGTTTTACAGGAAAGTATGACACTGGCGACGATTTCGTTCCAGAACTATTTCCGACTATACAAGAAACTATCTGGTATGACAGGTACTGCTTTCACGGAGGCAGAGGAGTTCCAGCAGATATACAGTCTAGATGTTATTCAGATTCCATCAAACAAGCCGTTGATACGTGAGGATAAGGAGGATTTGATTTTCAAGACTGAAAAGGCCAAACTAAAAGCAGTCGCATCCGCGATAGGCGAATATCATAAGGTTGGTCGTCCTGTTCTAATCGGCTCTGCTTCAATAGCTAAAAATGAGCTAATCGCATCATACTTGGACTCGGCACATATTCCATACGAACTATTAAACGCAAAGAACAACGAACGCGAAGCATCGATTATCGAAAAAGCCGGTGAAAGAGGTTCGATTACGCTAGCGACAAACATTGCAGGTCGTGGAACCGATATTAAACTCGGTAAGGGCATAGTTGAACTCGGCGGCTTGGTCGTAATTGGCTCCGAACGCCATGAGTCGCGCCGAATCGACAATCAACTTCGAGGACGTGGTGGCCGACAAGGTGATCCTGGCGAAACGCAGTTCTACGTATCAACCGAAGATGATTTAATGCGTATTTTCCAGGGTGAAAGAATCGCCGGACTAATGGATAGGCTTGGCGTGGGGGAAGATACCCCAATACAAAACAAAGCGGTTTCGAAAACACTCGAAGCTGCCCAGAAACGGGTTGAAGGGTTTAATTTCGATACTCGTAAAAACGTTGTACAGTACGACAATGTTATTAATCGTCATCGCAGAGTTGTATACACGATGCGTCGAAAGATACTTGAAGGCGACAATATCAAACCGGAGATCGAACGCTTGATAAAGCTTGAGGTTGAAAGACTTACATATGTGCCGGCAAAAAACAATGCCAGTTTTACGGAAGAATTCGAAGCTATTTTCCCTATACCTAATAAAAAAATAAGCAAAATTGGAGAAGAGAAGAAAGATAAAACCAGATTCGATTTAGCCCAAAAAGAAGTAGATAATTTTTACAAGGATAAGGAGTCCGAACTAGGCGTCGACACTATTCGTAAAGTCGAGCGGGAGGTGTATCTACAGGTTCTTGATACATTATGGATGCAGCATCTAGAAAATATGCAGCATTTGCGCGAGGGTATTCATTGGCGGAGTGTTGGTCAGCGTGACCCGTTAGTAGAGTATAGAAGTGAGTCGCAGAAACTATTTGACAGCTTACAGGCGACCCTTCGTGATGAGGTGTTACGGGCTGTTATGCACGTTCGCAGTAACGACGTTATTGCCAGAACACAGGAAGAATACCAAACCGAGCTAACGAGACTAGCGGAAACTGCGGTCGAGCGAGGCGTCAACGAGGTAACGGGTGGCGAAGAAAATCGCGATAGCGATTTCAATGCTAAAAAACCCAACATAACCTCTAATCAGAAAAAGAATATGAATCGTAAGAAAAAGAAGTCAGAGCGCCAAAACCGTAAAAAAAGCCGAAAGTAAACCTTATGGATCATGAAGTTGAAGAGATTAGACTGAAAAATGGGGCTCGCGGTTTATTGATAGATGTTCCAAACGCGACAACTATGAGTATGCAGTTTCAGTTCCGTGCTGGTAACCGCTATGCTAAGTCCAAAGAGATTGAACAGGTTGCTCATATAATGGAGCACATGGCGTTCGGGGCAAACTCAAAGTATAAAACCGAACACGAATTTGAGTTTGAGTTTACGAAGAATGGCGCATATCGCAATGCGTACACGAGTGACCTTTCAATGGTGTACACGGCCGATTGTGCTGATTTTGAATGGGATAGGATACTTGATTTGCAAAAAATTGCGATTTGCCAGCCAAGGTTTAATGAGGCAGAGCTCCACGCAGAAAAGGGTAACGTACGAAGCGAGTTAACTAATTACCTAAACGATCATCAGCGCATTCTAATTCCAAGGGTGCAACAGTTACTTGGAGAGGACGTTTTGACCTATCGTCAATCATTACCAACGATTAGTAATGTTACGCTGGCTGATGTCCGAGAGCATCACCGCAGGACGCATAACACACGAAATATGCGATTTGTAATTGCCGGCAAGCTGGCTGGACGTAAGTCTGAAATAAGGAGACAAATTGAAGACTTTCATTTACCCGAGGGCGAGCGCTTTGAGGTGCCTCGAGACGAGCTCGTAAAGGCAAACCCAAGTATAATACGCCGTAAAGACGCTACAAACCTAACATTCGGCTTATTTATGGCACTAACTCGCGAGCTTGATGACGAAGAGCTAGACGCAATGCACTATCTAAATCACATACTAACAGGAACGATGCATTCACGAATATTCGGTACAGCACGACAAAAGGGGTTGGCGTACGACGTCAGTTCATATATTGATGTTGGTCTTTACTATAGCGGATGGGACATAACGGGACAGGTTAATCACGAAGCGGCAGAAGAGCTCTTTGACATAATTACAAATGAACTTAAAAACGTACTAGACGGTAACATTTCAGATCAAGAAATTGATGCGGCAAAATCATTTGCGTTGGGACGTTATCAGATGGGGGCACAAACCGTTTCTCAAATCAGCAGTTTCTATACTGGTAGATATTTTGCGGATGGTTTTATTAAAGATTATAAAAAAGTTCCAGAAATGATTAAAAAAGTAACAGTAAAACGAATGGTTAACACCGCCAGGAGTTTTATTAGTGAAGACAAGTGGGTTCTCGCAGCTGTCAGTAGTGGAGAAAGGCAAGAGCTCATCGATTTAAATGAAAAAGTAGCAACATTATTCGAAGCGCGTTAAGATATAGACATGAGAATAGCAATCGCAGGTTATGCGCAAGAGGGAGAATCGAACTATCGTTATTGGGCCTCTAATCCTGATAATGACATCACTATAGTAGATGATAGGCGGTCGCTCAGCGAACTCAAACTGCCGAATAGTGCAAAAACAATCTTGGGTAGCGATGCTATGGAAAAGCTACAGGGGTTTGATCTGGTGGTCCGGACGGCCGGGCTATCACCCCATAAGATAAAAACTGATGGCAGAATCTGGTCGGCTACGAACGAGTTTTTCGCAAAATGTCCAGCGCAAATTATTGGCGTAACCGGCTCGAAGGGAAAGGGCACGACAGCAAGCTTGATTTCGAGTATATTAGAGGCGTCAGGAAGAAAAACATGGCTAGTAGGCAATATAGGCAAGCCGGGTCTCGACATTATTAACCAAATCTGTCCGAACGATTTGGTAGTATACGAATTATCGAGTTTTCAGCTTTGGGATTTAGAAAGATCTCCACATATTGCTGTATTGTTATTTATTGAAC
>Ga0181520_10007911_pt1 | contig 15369 bp, 11 predicted proteins | sample PEATcosm2014_Bin_29_FD_132451 | JGI IMG/M metagenome (GOLD analysis project Ga0181520, IMG submission 132451) | Peatland microbial communities from MTU Mesocosm Facility, Houghton, MI, USA - PEATcosm2014_Bin02_30_metaG | ecosystem: Environmental > Terrestrial > Soil > Wetlands > Peat | place...
TCCATAGAATTGATCCGGGCTAGGGAGCGAGTGTGTCAGGCAAAAGAAAGCTATGAGCAAGCCAACCAGCGTAAACGCCACGGCGAGTCCAATGATCCGACTCGAACTACCGTTACCATTTGGCTCCGATGGAATGCTTTTTGCCCAATTGAAAATTGCTGTTAGGTTTGCCCACATAACGATCCTTACAAGAAAAAACTAAGCGAATTCATGTTAGCCACTAACGGGTGTGCGTCGTGGTCTCCGAGGATTTTTTCCAAGAAGAAAGGAGTAGTAACATCTCTAGTATCACACCAATATAGAGCGCCGTTTGCATAGTCTTGGGTTCCGGCATAAATAGCTTCGACCTCATGGAGCAGCTTCACAAACTCTGGCTCCCAAATAGACGGCGTACCGGTCGGCCTTTCCATGGTAGCGGCTTTGCTTGGTATCTTGTCAAGAACCTCTAGTAAGGTTCCCCACCCAAGTCTGACACGGTTCATAAGAACCGACATCACCATAGCCGCTGCCCGCCAACCACCGTACGGTTTTCCGTACTGCCATCCTATTTCTACCAGTTGACTTTTTAGGTAGTCGTCTTGCCTAAGAATTTTGATACCCTCCTTGCAGCATGGCACGCATATGCACCCCTGCGAGACCACTTATTACGATCATCGGGGTTTTCCTTAGCTTTCCACTCTGCTGCAATCTAGGCGGTAATTTTCTTACCAATTCGATTGCCCCGCATCCTATCTCTAAGCTGCTGACGATGTGCCTCAGTACGTGTGTGCCCAACTGGCTTTCGTCCTTTGTTAGCTATTCCAATTTTTTGCTTGGCCTCATCAGAACATGGTAGGCCCAAACGCCCGGTATCACCGCCGGGTAAAACGTTGTATCCCAACTTTGGATTTCTACTGTCAAGTAGGATAATCCAAATGCGCTCAAGGTTATCAAGTTCTTCGGCATTTTCCGGTATTGCAAGAACATCTACGAAAAAGTTTTCAATGCCATGCTTGGCCATTGCACGTACAACAGGCATTGGGTATCCTTTTCGGTGCCGCGCTGCCCAACGCTTAACGCTCAAGTATCGGTTCAGATTTTTGCTTACCGTTTTTCCAACGTAATACTTGCCATTGATTGCATTGGTTAAAAGGTAGACAAACATTACTGCGGCCCTCCAAGCGAAGAACTCAGGCCGTTGTATACATCCTTTTGGTTCTCCTTGTCCTGTTCGTCTTGGTCTGCTTGTGCTTGGTTCATAAGGCCGCTAAAGCCTTCACCAGCGCCATACCGCACAGACGACGCAACTTTTCCCGCTGTAGGGCTAGTGGCTAGTTTTCCAGCGCCCCTAAACAGCTTCCAAGTATTAGGATGCAAGGCAACCCAATCCAACAGTTCGCGGCCTTTAGCGATGCCGCCCATGCCGCCGCCCTCACCGGCAGTCATGCCGATCAAAGTACCAAGGCCCACGTGCGGGAATGCACCGCCGACAACACCGAATCCACTAAGAACGCCACCACGAACCAATTTCTGTATCGTAGCAGCAGATTTGGCATCGGCCATTAACGCGGCCATACCATTGTTGACATCGGTAACGTCCATGAGTTGAGCCAACGTGTCCGGGTCGAACCTTGACATTGTGTATATAAACTTATCAGGATCAAAGTCGCCCTTTGGTGTCACGCTGTCGCGCATGATCGTTCCGCGTACCTGTTGACCAAACGCCTTTACGCCATCGTCACCAATGAGCGTACGCAAATCACGAAGATTCAAATACGCCTTTCCGGTAGTTGGAGTAGCCGCGCCAGAGCGTGTGATGTTGACAAAATCCTTGGCAGCATCACCAACTTTTCCATCACGCAGCTTATCGATTACCGGATTGTCAAATGCAGAGTGCTTTTCCATATACATCTTGCGCATCTGCATGTAGTCATTTACGAGACCTTCATCATGCGTCTGACCGGCAAGCTGGCCTAGCGTTTGGTCTAACGGAGAAATACGGTCGCCGTAGCTGCTTATAAGGGAGCGCAACACACGCGAGTTAACATCACCATAGTCAAACTGATCCGACAAGGCGCGTATTTTCTGACGAATCTTTACTAACTGGTCGCCAGTGTAATCGTGCGGTGTGGGTGCGGTTGGCGCTTCTGCTGCACGCGTAATCGGTTGCCCGTCGGCCCCAATTATACCGGTTGGAACAGGTCTACCAGCCGTGCGTTGTGCATCTTCAAACGCTTTCTGTTCGTCAGCACTAACGCCAGTAGATAGTTCTGTAAGAAGTTCCTGTACCTCTGGATTAAGTTTGTTGCCGCCCTTGCGCATGATTGACGACATGAACGGGTCGGTCTCATTGATGGGGTTTCCCAACGCCTCTCTAGCAGCAGTTGCCAGAGGCGTATGCGTGCTAGGAATGGTCTGACCTTGCGTCCGTTCCGCGATGTTTTGAAAACCAGACTCATATTCGTCGTGCATCTGCTTCTCAGCAGCTTTGAGTCTGTTACTCATACTCTGCACAACTTCTTCTTTTGGTTCGGCATTCTTGGCTAGATCGCTAACTCTTTGGTAGCTTTCTGCGCCTTTTCCAAGATAACTTGCTCCCTCTGCGGCAGTGCTTGCCGCCACACTAAATGGCCCGGCAATTTCAGCCGTATGGATTGCATCGGACAAGGCTTTCTTGGCACCCTCACCACGAAGGAACGTTTGCAGCCCTACCAATGTAGATGCTTGGGCCGTATTAACCCCGGCATCGGTAAGAATCTTTGCAACTGTTGCGCCCATGCGTACGGCGTTCATGGTACGCGGTGACTGCTCTAGCAGCTTGGTTAGGCCCGACATTGCCTCAAGACGCTTGCCAAGCGACAGACCTTTCAAAGCCTCATCACCAGCAAGAAATTCCATAAGACTCTCGCCGCCATATCCCATAAGTTGACTAGCAGGGCTTCCGACTGGCTCTGTATACTTGGTCTCTCCGGGAATGTCTGCCGGTTTACCGAACCCAAAGTTCGAGTTAGTAAACCACGGAGGAAGGTGTTGCCGCGCCCATGCGTCGGTACCAGTCACAGTTTTAATGGCAGCGCCGCCAACGTTAGCAGCAACATTGGGCACAAGGTTGACAGCTTCCTTACCAAAGCGCATAAGTCCGCTGTCATTTGGATTCACGTGCAGAACGTCGGCCTCATGGTCACGTTCGGTGTCATTACCGCCGCCCGTATCGATGCCCGACAAACCTTGCGGACCCACCGGAACTACGTTTGGATCGTTAAGGCTTGATGTAGCCGCCGAAGAACTCGGAACGGCTACAACATTCGTGTCGTTAAGATTTTCAGTCTGACCAGCCATGTTTATTTTCCTTACTGACTAGCGCCGTTGCCGCCCTGTGGTTGGTTAGGATTGGCGTTGGCCGGTGGAGTCCAATTTGCAGGAACCCTTTGGCCATTGGGCAACTGCCATCCCACAAATCTAGGATTGATGCCGCCCTTATTGATAAGGGGTTGTGCCCCTTGAACCGGGGGTTGTGCCCACGTTACTTCACTTCCCATGCCATTCAGGAAGAACAATGCCGTCGCTTCCGGCGAAACGTTGTCAAGATGCTGGCCTGTGGTTGACGAATACTCTTCGTCAGTTGAACCCATTCTGCTAGCCATGAGGCCCGTATATGCCTTGAGAGTGCCACGAAGCTGATCCAAGCTACCGGCAGCGTCGATGTTCTCTAGGCCGCGTTCGATTGAATCCGCATACGGTGTTGAGCCGCCAGCAGCGACTTTCTCAACCTCTTGGTTGACTTTCTCACCAATGGCCTTTGCCACCGCCGGAATCGAGTTACCAGTTTCAGCACCAAGACGAACCGCAATCCGGTTCAAAAGAACCAACCTGCCGCCCGCATCAATTTTTGGCAACTGGTTAATCACATTCATAAGCATATTCAAGTGGCCTGTAGTCGTGCCAGCGTTCCAAATGGTTGCTCCCATTTTATCGTTAACACTGTGGGCTTGCTTGACTGCCGTTGCAATCGTATTGTACTCGTACTCCTTGAAGTCAGGGTTAATGTACCGGGTAATGTAGGAATTCGCCTCATCACGCCGCATCGCCGTTGGGTCACCCTTCTTCCATGTTCTGTTCGCAAAATCCGGGTCGGCTGCCTGATATTTGGCTACCTTGTACAGTTCGTTGTAATTCTCAGGAATCTCAACTCCCTGTCTCTGTAACTCTGTCCTTAAGGCGTCCGGTCCCATTGTCGCGTATTCAGGTTTGAAAGTAAAGTTTTCAGGGCCACGAATCATGTCACTCATCGCGTCAGCCGCAGCCATGTCCGATTCATTCTTTGCCTGATTTTTGATATTGGCTTCGTCAGCCCCAATCTGAGCCTTATTCTTGGCCTCTTCGTCAGCCGCCTTCTGCTCATAATCCTGCATGGCCTGTTGGCCACCAAAGAGCCGCATGATCTTCGCCGCGCCCGTCGGATTGGGTTGGCGTCCCTGACCACCGTTTGCCATTTCAGCCAGCGCCTTCTGGTAATTAACTTTTCCAGAACCATCGGCGGTACTGTTGAGAATGTAAGTGTACTTCTGCCAAGCATCAGCTAGCATCGGGTCCGCTTTAATCTCGGACACAAAATCGGGAACAGGATATTTCACCTTGTTACCCGTCGCCGTAAGGTCAATGCCAAGTTTCTTTGCAAAGTCATTCACGGCATCCCTACTGTCCTTGGGCAGCTTGGGAAGAACCTCTTGAATCGTTGAGCCGGGCGGAACACGTCCCGGACCCGCCTTGTAAGCAGCATAGGCAAGAAGATAGTCACCGTTGTAATTACTCAACATCGAGTGGAGATACTTCATCGTGCCGTTCAAATTGTCATTTGGATCATACGGGTCTTTCACGCCGTATTGTTCCTGTGCAGCCGGTTTAAGCTGTCCTAATCCTTTGGCCGTACCGCTTGATGTGTTGGCCCCGGTTGCCTTCGGGTTTCCCCCCGATTCTTGGAAGATCACTGCACGCGCAAAATCCGTGGGAACACCAGCCGCTTTGGCGTGCTGGTCAACTAAATTCTGAATGCCCGCACTTGCACCTTTATTTGGAATCGTAGGTGTAACCGTTGGAGCACTCGTTGCACCAGCGCCCTGATTGATCGCACTGTAGTAGCTATCGATTTCAGGTTGGGCCATATTGATCGCTGCAAGCTGAGATTTGGCATTAAGATAAAATGTTATCTTGGTTGACAAATCTTCGGGAAGTCCTTCGGCGGTTCCATCCTTGGACGCGCCCATAAGCGCCTTGGCCCAAGGCAGACCATACGATTCCGCTTCTTTGAGTTCATCGGGAGTGAAGAAGTTTCCGGTGATACTAGGGTCGATGACAGCGTACTGAATCTGCCAGCGCGGCGAACCATTGGCGTCAACCGCTTGTTTTCCAGTATTCGGGTCAAGCGCAGGAACAACTTTATACGGAATAGCCGTGTCTTTTGTCACGTGATATTTCGCCATGTCCTGCTCATCGACAATACCTTTAATGGCTCCCGGAAAGTTGTCCTGAATGTTCTTTACCGTGTCGGCAAACTGGCCAACATACTTTTCGTTGTTATCTTGATCCATTCTGCCAGCTTGAAGCGCCATGTTGTACAACTTCAAATTCGTTTCAAGCACTTGGTAGTGCCGGGCAAGGTCTTGGTCGGCAGCTTGTTTGTCCTGATTGTTCCGTTGCTGAACCTGTTGTTCGGACTGTTGGAACGCCTCTGCACCGCCTTTGAACGCTCCTGCCGGGCCGGTCTTAGTCAAGCCGGTCAATGATCCGCTGATAGCTTCAAGGGCAATGGCAAGACCAATATCCTTCCTGCTCATCGGGACGGCCTGTTTGGTCATCGTGCCGGTGTTTACATCCGTGCTATAAGTATAGCGTGGACCACCAGCAAGCGTCTCGGCAATGGACCGAAGGACACCGGCCCTTTGAATAGACGGATGCTGTGTAGCAGCCGGTTGTAAGGCCGGGGGGACACCTACTGGCGGTGTCGTCGGCGGTTTAGATACACTGGGAGTACCAGCACCAGCACCAACGCCGGGCTGTGCAGTGGGCTGCGCCGGAGCAACTGGCTGTGCAGGAGTCTGTGCCGGTTGGTTGACCGGCTGCGCAGGGGCAGTAGCATTTGCTACAGGAGTTGTCTGTTGCTGAACATCTTGTGTACTGGTCGTACCAGCGTCACTTGGAATCATATTTGCCATTATGGTGCTCCCGATATACCCGAACCGACATCATCAACACCGGGTTCGTATGTACCATTACCGCTAGGTGTGGGGGTATTTTGTGCAGCAAAATTCTTCATCAACCCACCGGTAGCTGCCCCGGCTACACCACCAAGTGCGCCAATGGCGGCATTCTGCCAACTTTGATTCTCAGCGGTAATTTCGTTTGCCGTTGTCGCCGCACCTTTGAACGCCGAATCCGCCGCACCCGCTGCGCTCGTCGCAGAGTTAAAGACTTCACCGGCACCTTCGGCACCTTTGATAGCCTCATTGTACTCTTGACGACCTACCTCGTAATTCTGCTCTTGAACCTTGTTCAACTCGGAAGCTGTACCTTGAGCAATGTCCGCAGTGGTGTTAGCCTCGTTGACACTCGTAGCACCAGCCGTTAAACCAGTGTTTCCGCCGCCTTGGGACGCCGCTGCGTTACCAAGCGCAGAGCGTGAGTTAGCCGCCGCTTGAGCGCCAGTCGTAATGACCCCGGCATTGCGTGCAGCCAGTTCACCGGCAGAAAAGCCCGGAGCGTTTGGACCCTTGGCAATCGTCGGAAGCAAACTACCAGTCAAAGCATTGAACACAGAGGAGTCTTTGCCAAAAATTGTGCCAGCCTGATTGGCCACTTGCGTAGCAAATCCCATCTGCTGCCCTTGAAGTTGAAGCTGCGCAGCAGAGGCACCGCAAACCATGTCTACTGGACCACGATATTCAAAGGACTCGTCTGATATAAGTTTATACCAGCCAATCGAGTCATCCCATTGGTAAACCAGTTTTGTGTGAATCTTCATTAGATGATCTTCCTTAGCTCGTTGCCGCTCTCACTGAAACCAAACGCCTTGACGCAAAATGCCTTCAATGCAGGATTATCAGTGTTAAAAATCACTTCCGTAAAACCGCTTTGCTTGGCCCTATTCACTAACTCAGCAAAGCCGCCAAGCATGGCATGAAAATTTCTCTTCCGATCATTGTTGTCAACGAACTGAATGTCAACGCGCAGCGCCTTAGCAGAGCGGGCAAACAATATAGGACCAGTATCGTCACTGTACACCGAACACACCGTGTCATTCGCAACAAAGAACAATGGATCGGTACCTTTATGATACTCGTCCTTTGCTAAACTGGCAGTAAGAAGTTCCTCGTCACTGGCCTCGATAGGTCGTTCAGTAATCATCGCCATTACTCCTAACTTGCATAGCTGCTATTTGCAACGGTACTAGACGGGGCAGGGAACAAAAATAGCATACCATTGACACCGTTTTTGCTACCAGATGATGCGGTCCACGTTACAGAAAAGTTGTTGAAAGAACTTTGCACGGCCAAGCTAGCGTCAGCCACGGCACCCCATGCACCTGAACTAAGAGATACGGTTTGTCTTTCAGTTCCCGGAGACACCGACATAGTGACTGTATCGGTAACCTGTATAGCCCACATAACAGCCGTCCCTGCTGCGCTTGTAAGAGGCATATACGCATTAGTGCAAGTAGAGGAATTTGCTATTTGAGTCTGGAATCCGACAAAGGCCAAACCTGCCACACCCGACCACTCCTCAAGGAATATACATGCCTCGTTAGCACTCGGAGCGCCCGAATATGACACTGTGTTAGCCCCTGTTGATTTTGCAACGGCACCAAACGCAACAATCTTAGATGAACCTGCACCAGTTAACCCCGGCATTATTTCAACCCAAGTATTACCCTGTGAGTCAGTAGGTAGATTTATAATGTCGTTGTAGCCCCCATACAATACAAGTAACAAATTTCCAGTGGTAACGTTTGAAGTAAACGCCACGGTACCACTAGTATTGCTGTTTGCTACGCCCTTACTCTGCACTAAACTTAACGCCATGATGCCCCCATTAGTAGCACTGAACTGTACCCGTCCAATTTGACGTTCCAGTAGTAATGTCCAACTCCCAAACATCCCCCGCTGTAATGGTAATTGTGGACGATGTTAAACTAATGGTTGACACTGTTCCCGGAGATGTTCCTGCGGTAATCGTAGCACTTGTACCACTGAGGATGTTAGTACCGTTGAACTTAAGGTTGAAAACAAGATTAGTAGAACCATCAGAAGTCAACGTGGTAAAATAGCAGTGACTAACTGTACCGCTAACCGGGGCAAGCACATAAGGTGCTGCTGGTGAAGCTGCAACGCCTGTCGCTATACTAAATGTAACACTCGGATGTGTTGCTGCGGCGGCGGCTGAAATTACACCGCTGCTAATCGTAATGGTCGTGCCATCAGGCTTGACAACGCCCAACGCACTCGTAGTTGCCGTAGCAGCCGAAATAACACCACTACTTGACGTAATCGTGGTATTATCAACTTCAACGACACCAAACGCCGACGCAGAAGCCTTAGCCACGGTAATAGCGCCGGACGAGACCGAGATAATCGTCCCATCGGGCTTCACTACACCATGCGCACTAGCGGTCGCCGTAGCCGCCGAAATTACACCGCTACTAGCCGTGATTGTCGTATTGTCAACTTCCACAACGCCAAAGGCCGACGACGAAGCCGTGGCAACAGTGATAGCACCAGATGACACAGTGATGATCGTACCGTCAGGCTTGACAACACCCAACACAGAACTTGTCGCAACCGGCAACGAGGCTGCCACTAACTGATTACTACCGTTCGTTCCAACAAACGATGCGCTTGTTGGCACCGACGCGCCGTTAACCTTGGCCACTGTCGGATTTGGATAGGTACCCGATAAGTCACCGCCAGCCGCACCAGACGGGGCTGCGCCAATTGCCGTGATAACACCGCTGCTAATCGTAATGGTCGTGCCATCAGGCTTGACAACGCCTAAAGATGAACCCGTAGCGGTAGCTGCGCTGATTACGCCACTACTGGACAAAATGGTAGCATTATCTACTTCCACAACACCAAACGCAGACGACGAAGCCTTGGCTACCGTAATGGCACCAGCGGAAACAGTGATAATCGTGCCGTCAGGCTTGACAACGCCCAAAGCTGAACTAGTAGCCGTTGCTGCACTAATCACACCGCTACTAGACGTGATTGTAGTGTTGTCTACTTCAACGACGCCGAAAGCAGAAGCAGAAGCCTTGGCCACGGTGATAGCGCCAGAAGAAACGGTAATGATCGTGCCATCGGGCTGAACAGCACCAAGGGCTGAACTCGTGGCAACAGGTAAATCCGCTGCAACCAAAGAGCGGAATGTTGGGGCCGCTGCTGCACCAGAAGCAGGGCCAGCAAATACCACGTTGTCCGATTGCGTGTTATCACTCACCGCCAGTGTACCACTATTAGTAATTGGAGAACCAGATACACTTTGCCAACCCGGAACAGTCAATGCTACACTTGTAACTGTACCTGACCCAGAACCACCGGACGCACTACCAATAAGCTGATACCGTGTCCCATCGTAAACAAGGAACACTACCTGTCCAGCAATTAGTTCGCCGCCTGAAAGTGCGATACTACCCTGCTTTGTAATGGCCACAGCAGAGCCGCCATTTACTGCAACTGTAGATGCACCTGTATTGGTGTGGGCTACTTTAACAACCAACAAACTACCGGCTACAATAGTCGGAGCGGGAGTAAGAGCCACAACGAGCGCATTTGCGGCACCTGAATCAACAGCATAGACATACGACTGTTGCTGTATAAAGGTTGCCACACTTGTAGCGATAGGCGTTACATTGTTCCATGCCAAACCAGTGTCATAGTAGATTTGAAAGGTATCCGTAGCAAAATACAAACGACCCGGAATTCCGTAAGCCGGTAAATCCGCATAGACCCCTTCAATGATTACTTGTGCTAGTGTGCTCATTAGTCGTTTGGTACCCCTATAACTACTATAATGTCACCGCCAGTAGTTAGCGTTGCTGCAAAAATGAAGTTCCCATTACCGTCAGTCAAAGGTTCGTCATGCGTGTCAAGATACGTTTGCAATACCCACGTATTCGTAGTAGCATCGTATATCAGCACATCACCGCCAACAGGTGTGCTTTTAGTAATTGGAATACTTATGATTCCAACTACTTCAACATTCTGGTTTCCCGCCTGAGACTCTACGTCACCCTGTAAGGGATAAATCGATGCGGACCCTGTTGCTATCTCCCTGTTCATCTTTTAAACCTCAATGGGTACAAACTGGAATGTCACGGTAAACGCAGACGAAGTTGTTGAGCTAATGTTTGTAACCGTCACGTATATCGTTGCCGTTTGTGGGTGATCCGCATTAGCTCCGATACGGTTTTGATATGCCCACTGATACGGAGACGTGTCAAGCGCCACATCAGAAATCAAATTCTGCATGGTTCCAGCAGGAGGGGGAACATCAACCCCGCGCAATAGATCACTAACCTGCGCTAAAGCTGTACCATAAAGTTCAACCCGACACGCCGCGTTTGCAGCAACCGATAAAAGCTGAAACGCAGCGGCCATACTAACAGACCCGGTAAATTGATTACCGGGGGGCAACTGTGGCGTCTTAAAGACTACTTGAAGCGATGGAAGTGTACCGCTACTAGAACCGCCGCCTGACGGTGACGATGCTGCAACGTTTACCGTCTCGTTAACTGTAGTCGATCCGCCTGTCGTTGCGGTTGCATTGAAAAGACGAAACTGCGGAATCTTACCGCCCAAGTACATCTCACGTAACGCATCAGAAGATGCAGACCAAAGAGACGGAAGCGGGCAGCGCACAAACATGCTTCTTGCGGGCTGCAAGTTTTCATTAACACCGGTAGTCGGCGGCACCATCGGCGCATCCACAGGGGCATAACCCGACAAGTCAAGTTTACTTACCATTGAATCTGACAAGTTTTCAGGCATTAGTTCTCCTGTAGATACCCGCCAAATACCGTCAACGAAATCAACTCATTGGGTGCATTTTCCGCTGCCCATATAACTTTAATCTGCATGTGACGGCAAGCGGCTTCATCATCTTCCCCGGTGAGTTCTGACAAGTAGAACCGTTGCGGGAAAAGTGACTTGCTTTTCTTTAAACCCGGAGGATCATTCTCCCACCGTTTCAAAATGTTGAACGAACCGGTGTAGTAAGGCAACGCCTCGTCAAGAATTACCCCAAGAACCAGCGGAGTTCCGACATTTACAGAATCCGTGGCAACGAAGGATACCACTGCAATCTGTCCCGGCTGCGCAAGCACAGCAGAGCCTATTACAGCGTTGGCCTCGTATGTGCTGGTGTTATCTAAACTCGACGTTAGGTCGCGTGCCAAAAGCGGCCCGGTTCCATACGGACCAACCAAGAGTGTATGTACACCCGGCGCTGTCTCAATAGCCTTGACAGCCTTACACCCACCAACAATCGTAGCAAACGGACTCCATGTTTTTCCTTGTTCCGGGGCCGGAGTAGGAATGAGTTTGTACCAACCGTACTGTCCGTCAGACAAGAACCACCCTTGATCCTCACCATTAACGTACCACGTGACATACACGTTGGCAGGAATCCAATTCTGTCCCGGAGTGCCATTCTTCAACCTAAGCTGGTCACCAATCGGGAACCCAACATAGTCAATGATACCGTTCGGGTTTAACTCACAGAACTGATTGTCGGTCGTAAAGAACCCGATGACACCGCCATTAACGTCCAAAGCGTTGTAGCTAGGTAAGCCGACGCCTTGAGCGAGATACTGCGGGTTACGAATCGGATCGTTCGATGACGCCGATCCCTGAACAACCCAAATATCGGACACCGTAAAGACAATTGCACCAATAACAGTAGGAACAATTCTCTTAACAAGTGAAGGAAATGGGATGTTATTAAGAAGAGGCTGTGTCCCATTCAAACCGTTTCCAGCCGGAGTAGACGGTCCTGACGTATAGTACACAACATTCCCAACCGAGTACCATAGACGACTAATGTGATAGGTAAGGTTCTGAGCACCAATAGCCGGTGGTGTATTCTCTCCAGAAAACGGGGCTTGAACCAAATTATCCAAACCAACATCCGGTGTCGTATCCACATAACCACTAACAAGGTACGTAGACAACGGTACCGTACCCACTGCAACCGGAATTTGACTAGGAATCAACAATGGCGTATCACCGCCATCTACTGTCCTAAAAATAGCCACATAGTCGGCTTGTGGATCAATTTGAGAAAGCGCGGGCAAACCCTCAGCCGGAGCAAACGTAACACCTTTGACACCGACAAAGTTCCCCGTAGATACAGACAAATCTGTAGAGTTTGAAACAGTATTGTCAAGCGTGTTTACAAGAGAGATACAATACTTCCAACCACCATTAAACGTACTCACCGTGCCAACTGGCGCTGCACCGGCTGTGCCTTCGTTTATCCAAATTAGGTTGGGATTATCCAACGTCAACGAGTTGAGGCCAGTCAAGAATGTAGGGGCAACAGAACCACTCACACCGGTTCTATATGGAGCCTCAATGTTCCCTGCCGGATCAACAATGGTCGTATTAGGGAGCGTAAAATTCGTACTAGCCGACCACGAAAAGTCCGTAACTGGACCCAGATTCTCCCATGTCAACTGACCGCCGTTTTCCGTAATAGTCGGGTAGTTTGGGGCAAACTGAGTAGTCCACGACGGCCACACTGGTTGCGTAGGTCCGCTAGTGCCCGTAAGACTGCCAACGGTTGTGTTAGCTAGTGGGTAACCATTTACCAGTATATTGAACTGCTGACCATCATGGTACCAATAGGCATAATCAACTTCAACCGGATACACACCAGCCGTGTTAAACGTAACGGTAAACGTATCCGTCCATACTGGCGCTCCTACCCAAGAGTCGGTTGCTTCATCCCAAGTTCCACCGCCCTCTAAACCTCTATTCGTTCCGCCGAACACAGGGAAGCCTTGCGCGGCAGTTACCGTTTGCGGCGGTGACACTGGTGTGCTATTCGTTCCACTTACAAGTGTAGGAGTTGACGAACCGTTGCTCCCCATTCCCCAAATCATTCCATCATGGTGATTGATGGTAAAGGTATAAGTACCGGCAACAGGGATGTAAATAGACGCCAAAATGATAAGCGTGTATGTATTGGTATACGACGGAAATGGTTCGATCCAACCAACCACAGTACCGGCACTGTTAACAACTGCCCACTGCAATTCTGCACCGGGAGACGGGTCCAGTGGGTATCCCTCAAAATACAAACTAGTGAGAGTCGTATCACTCGCCAACGCACCGGACGTAGGGGTAGGATATGTCTGCGTAAAGACGCCCACATTACCGCTACCGTTTCCGGGAAAAACATACGCACTGACATTGCCAGTCAAACTAGGCTGAGTAGTTGATGACGTTGTGAAAAGGCAGTTGACGCCATAGGCGTTACCAATAACAAAGGCACCACGGCTAATAGCAGTCGCAGCATTCGTCTCAGCAACAGCACCAGCATTTGAAAGCGTAAGTGTCGATGCCGTAGATGCACTGCAAATAAACAAACCATTATTGACGGAATTCAAAAATCCATTAACAACAACAGTCTTACCGGTGTAGGTGCTTACCGTAGCAGTGGCCGCGTGTGTATCCGCCACACCAGCCGCATTGTTCACCGTAATAGAGGTCGTACCACTGTTAGCGGTAATAAGAAACACACCGTTATTAGCTGTGTTATCAAACCCCGCAATGACAACTGTCGTACCAACAAGACTGCCGGTAGTGGCACCTGTAAACGTACCATTATACGTTGTACTGCCGGAACTGGCGTTGTCTGCCGACGTAAGAACGTACTGAGTTCCAGCACCGTTTGTAATAGCCCCTGTATAGACCGCAGAGCTTCCTACGGAGCTAGCAACGGATGTCAGCGCAAACTCCAACGTTGCCGCATACGATGTATTAGGCTGCCACACTAACGACGCAGCAGTTTGGATCATCGTCCATGTCACGCTGCCATCGGTAGTCGTGAGACCGACCGTAGTAGCCCATGTGGGCGCAGTTGCGCCACTCTTACCTGCAACGGTTACTTGCTGCAAATTGCCATTGGTATCAACTATAACACCCGGCAACGAGTAATAAGTATTTGCTCTCCAAGAAATGTTTGACGTACCCACAGAAGGTTGTAGCGTTCCGGTGGTCGGTTGTATGCCCCAATTCTGAACCGGTGATCCACGATTCACCCATTGGACCATGCCATCAATTGTAATGCCGCCTTGAAAATCATTCCCCGCAGCAGGAACAACCGTGCTCCAACTAGGCACCGTAGCGCCCGATATGGGGTTCGCCCCACCCGTAGTTTCTGTGGCTACAATACCAGACTCAGCGCCGACATAATCATCGTTGATGAACGCAGCCGTAAATGTGGTAGATGTAACGCCAGTAATGGTAACAATCTGATTGTCAAGGAAACTGGCAGTCATTCCTTCGGGAAACGTCATCTCCATGCCAACCTCAAGAACATCAGTCAAGGTTGACTCAGAAGATATAACCGTAAGGACATTTGACGCGACCTCGATGCCAATAACAGGCACCACTGTGGCCATGAGTTGCTGAATGTTCCCATTCGGGTCAATCAGCCATGTCGTAAAATATGGAGTCACAGCGGTGTTCCACTGCGCACTTGCGCTCCAAGTTGTCAACGAGTTAAGATACTTCTTATTATCAATACCGTTGGCAAAAAACAGCGTATTACCGACCGACTGCATGTAACTCTGACCGGCCCCGGAACTCTTCGTCCACAATGTAGACTTAGTACCTGCGTACAACGAGTACAACGCATCAGCTTGGTCAATCATAACCAAAATCTGTTCTGTCGTTGCACTGAATTCACGAAAACTATAGTACGATAGCGGGGAAGAGTACGAGTTTGAATCAAACACCGGATTACCGGGACGCCGGGAAAGCGTTAACCGGTTCGTAATCTCTACGTTACTACCGGCAATAAGGGCGTCTCCCGCCTTGCCGTAGAATTTTTCGACAATACGGCTGGTAGTAGCATCCCTTAGCGGGCTGCGGTTGGTCCAATAACCAGAGGACCAACGTCCAGTGTATATGGGGGCAAATCTCGTAGGGGCGTTTCGATCTTGTGCCCCATTTAGACCGAGTTCATTGGCCATCTGTTTCCTTCTCAAGCATTAAAGTTTTGGCCCATTCACCTACAAGCGCCAATTCTTCCAAAGTCGCGTCACTTTTCATAGTATTGGCCCTGTTGGATATAACCTGTATATTTTCCTTGGTATACCCTTTACGAGAATCA
>Ga0181520_10007912_pt1 | contig 15367 bp, 11 predicted proteins | sample PEATcosm2014_Bin_29_FD_132451 | JGI IMG/M metagenome (GOLD analysis project Ga0181520, IMG submission 132451) | Peatland microbial communities from MTU Mesocosm Facility, Houghton, MI, USA - PEATcosm2014_Bin02_30_metaG | ecosystem: Environmental > Terrestrial > Soil > Wetlands > Peat | place...
AGCGCTCTCGCCCTAGGCAGGTTAGGGTTGTTAGAATAAGCCATGGTAGGCTCCTTTCTGTTAGGTTGTACATACAGTTTAGGATGCCTACCTTTTTTGTCGCAAAGGTGGTGAGTTAGTACGGAACCTTTGACAGAAACGATATTAAATGATAAAGTACATGTTATTGACATCTAAATTGATAGCATTGGTCTAGAAACTGTGAGGTTTGTGATGGCGAAAATTAACGAACAATTAGATAACAACAGCGATTTACCTGGCAACACGCCTGCTGAGCTGGCCCAGCCAACTAGTCTCGATTCGCCTGACGCAACAGAAGCGAAAGCAGGCTCTATTACAGGTACCGACGTTTCAGAGGCAGTTAATTTCAATTCCGTACCTTCATCGGTAAACGTGGTTAAAGATGAACCAGGTAAAACCGGTGGAACTACTGGTTCTAGTACCAATAAAAATAAGCCCGAAACTCACTATCATAGATCGCGAGCTGCACTTGGTTTGGGTACTTTGCTCGTAGCTGCACTAGTTACATATACAGCAGTCGGCTCAGCAGATCCGACACACAATGCCATGTTTGACCCAACCCCTATAGCAACACTTGCTCCAACTTCGACGCTGATTGAAACCCCAACACCAACGCCGGAAGCTACCCCAACACCAACGCCGGAAGCTACCCCAACACCAACGCCGGAAGCTACCCCAACACCAACGCCGGAAGCTACCACTACTACACCGATACCACAACCTCCTGCAACTCAAGCACCAGCGCCACCACAATCAGGTCAGTCCCCGCAGGTAACTGGCGTCACGGCATACTCTCAGATTGGTGGTTCGAGCTGTGAAGCCGCTGCTTTAGAGACTGCTCTATCGGCAGCTGGCATTTACCCGTCACAACAAACTATTATAAATGAAGAAAATCCAACGATGGGCGATGTATCTTGGGACAGTAAGTATGGCGTTTATATTTCTAACGGAGATCCTAACCTTAATTTCGTTGGTGACCCTTACGCAGATGAGCAAAATCAAGAATTTGGTTACGGGGCTTTCCCGCCTATTCTTGCCGCTATTGCCCAGGAGCAGGGTGCTACTGTGCTTTGGAGTGGAGCCGGCATATCGATCAGCCAGCTTTATCAGTATGTTGAGAATGGTAATCCAGCAGTCGTGTTGGTGAACGACAACGATGGCACCGAGGCGTTACAAAATGACGGTACCTTCGATGTCACTGCCGCAGATGGCGCCACAATACCTTACCCTATAAACGGCAGCGAACATGCAGTTACTCTAATAGGGGTGAATACTGCTAATCAAACAGTTGATATTCTTAACCCGCTGGATGGTTCTCCGTGGTGGTCATCTAGTGGTGCTGAAGGTTGGATCCCTATGAGTAACTTCGAAAATAGTTTTGCAACTTTCGGCAACAGAGCCGTAGTTATCCAAAAGTAAACATAAATATCTCTTTAGGACCATGCTCATACGTTGATTGTCAGCATATTGGCTAATATTAATCAGTCATTCGCGCACGTCTGTCTGATTATTGAGGCATAATTAACTCTGAGGATAACCATGACAGTGTGGTGTTAAATAGGCACAAGATTTGTTTGTGCTCATAATTTGTAAACCCAGCGATATTATCATTTCTACAAACCACACGTCATTGTCGGACCCAGTAAGTTTTAATTAACTCTTGCCTAGTTACTACGCTTTTGTGTGACCTAATTCTCAAGGCTTAATTTGTCCATATATTCACAAGCTTTATATACCATTTTGAAGTATCTCTTTAACTATTGCGACTTCGTTCCATGGGTGTTCACCGTCTGCTCGTTCAATAGTCTTTTCGTGTCCCTTACCAAGTAGTAACACCGTATCATCTTTATGGGCTTGCTTTATAGCAAAATTAATCGCTTCAGTTCGATCATGTACCAAGAAGAGATCTCTTCCTTTTACTTTACCAGCCTGTTCAGCACCTTCAGCGATCTGATTCATAATTTTTTCACCTTCGACGTCACGATCGTCTTCTTCGGTCACAATTACTTCGTCGGCATACTTCCCGGCTAATCTACCCTGCGCTGCTCTTTTGGCTTCATCGCGTCGGCCGGGGCTGCCGAACATAACAATCAACTTACCTTTGACGATTGGCCTTAAGTCTTTAAATAATTTATCGAAGGCATCTGGCGTATGTGCAAAATCAACAATCACATTAAAGGCTTGACCCTCATCAATCGTCGTCATCCGACCTTCGACATTTTTAAGAGCTGCCACACCGTCAACGATTTGCTGGTCAGATAAGCCGATAATGACACCGGTAGCTGCTGCTGCCAGAGTATTCTCAATGTTAAATTTACCTGGCAAAGACACCTTGAGATGCAAAGCTAAGTTTTGGTATTTCATCTCAAAATCACTACCACTCATTGAGGAATGGATGTTAGTGGCTCTTAGCTCACCATGATCGATGCCGTAGGTTACGACGTTTGGAATAACATCGGCAAAGAAGTGCCACGAGGGATCGTCGGCATTGATGACGCCGCTCCTTAAGCCCTCGTGATTGCGGGCTGCCAGCCTGAAGAGTCGGACTTTAACATCTCGATAATTCTCAAATGTCCGGTGATAATCCAAATGCTCGTGCGTTACATTAGTCATAACGGCCACACTGTACGGCACACCCCAGACACGGTTCTGGGCTAAGGCATGGCTAGTTGTCTCGAGAACCAGCCATTCAATCCGGCGTTGGCGCATCCACTTTAATCGCTGCATAAACTCCCTAACCGGCACGTTGGTCATATGTTGGAGTTGCGGCCTGACATCCTCGTCAGCACCATACGCTACCGTAGTCATCAATCCGACCCGATACCCAGCTTGGTGGAGCATGTGATAGATCATCAATGTTGTGGTTGTTTTGCCGTTTGTGCCAGTGACTCCAATTACTTTTAGGTCGCGCGCTGGAAAGCCGTACCAAATATTAAGGGCGATGGCTTCACAGAGGTGACCATATGGTTCAATAACGCGGAACAGTCTGCCTGGGATTAGCTTTTTGACAAGCGACCTCATGCTAGCAGTATACGGTGCCAGGCTTAGATAATCTAGCTAGTCATCAGGGTCTAACCAACCGTGAATTCAATCGCCTAGTCGCCCCAATATGCTATGGTGTAAAAGATGAAAGTTCTAGGCATCGAAACTAGTTGCGATGAGACTGCCGCGGCCATTGTTGAAGACGGCTTTAAGATGTTGTCGAATGAGGTAGCCAGTTCAATGCATCTTCACGTGGAATACGGTGGCGTCGTCCCGGAAATTGCCGCCCGTAGCCACATCGAAGTTATTATCCCAGTGATTGAAAGGGCCCTGAAAGACGCCAAAACTGACTGGTACGGGGTGGACGCTATAGCTGTAACTTACGGCGCTGGGTTGGGAGGTAGTCTGTTAATTGGTGTTTTAACAGCCCGCACGCTGGCGATTGCTCATAAAAAGCCGCTCTATGCTATTAATCACGTCGAAGGGCATGTCTACGCCAACTTCTTAACGTCAACTGCCCTGCCGGGCTATATCTTGCCAAACCAGCAGCCGGAGTTTCCGATGTTGGCTCTAATCGTATCTGGCGGCCACAGTCAGTTAGCTCTCTTTTACAATCATTTTGACTATACCCTGCTCGGCCAGACGCACGATGATGCCATCGGTGAGGCTTTTGACAAAGTTGCCAAGATTCTTGGTCTTCCCTATCCTGGTGGTCCGAGTATTGGACTAAAAGCGACGGAGGGTGATCCGTTCGCCTTTAACTTGCCAAAGGCCAAATTAGAGGCGGAATATGATTTTTCGTTTTCCGGGCTTAAAACAGCCGTTCTAAGGCTGGCTCAAGCCCAGGTTGGAGAAGATTTCACATTCGCCTCGAAAAACTTACCAGAACGCCTCTCTGAAGCCCAGAAGGCTAATATTGCTGCCAGCTTCCAGCGTATTGCCATGGAAACGGTGGTCGATAAAACGATCCGTGCCTTCCGGGAGTTCCAGCCGCGATCGGTAGTTATTGCCGGTGGCGTCGCAGCTAGCTATGAACTTCGTCGGCAAATGGCCGAACGCCTACCAATTCCAATTGCCTACACTGATCCAAAACTCTGTACCGATAACGGTGCCATGATTGCCACCCTGGGCTGCTTTAAGGCTAGTCACCAACAACCGTTAGCTGATTCGTACACTCTTGATATTCAACCCAACCTCAGTATGTAAACAGTCGACTAGGCCGCCAACTTAAAGTGGGCAGGGAACTCCGCTAAAGAGATTACTTGAAGTAGCTAAGTTTGCTTTTGACCGGTCGTTACGTACTACTGACACCTCTGTTTTCCAATCACTCTATAGGGTGTTATCATGAAAAGCGTATGAAGCTACCAAAAACTTACGAACCGAACCAGTACGAGAGCAATATTTATGATTTATGGGAGAAAAGCGGAGCTTTTAGCCCTCGTCCTAGCGGAACACCTTACAGCATAGTCATACCGCCGCCCAATTCAAACGCTAGTCTACACATCGGTTTTGCCTTGACCATGAGTCTTGAGGATATTGCCATCCGCTACCATCGCCTAAAGGGCGATCGGACGCTGTTCGTGCCTGGTGCCGATCACGCCGGCTTTGAAACTCAGTCAGTCTATGAGAAACGCCTGGCGTCAGAAGGGAAGAGTCGCTTTGATTTTAGCCGAGAAGAGCTGTATCAACAGATTTGGGATTTTGTGGCCCAGAACCGCAAAAGCTTCGAGGATCAGTTTCGCCGCATGGGCGGTAGTGTCGACTGGAGCCATTTTAGCTTTACGTTAGATGAAAAAATCGTCAAACAAGCTTACGCGACATTCCAGAAAATGTGGAACGAAGGCTTGATTTACAGAGGTGAACGGTTGGTTAATTTCTGCACCTTCCATGGCACCGCCTTTGCTGATATTGAGGTCACCTACAAGGAAGAGAAGGGGAAGTTGTGGTACATTCGTTACCCGCTAACCAACGGTAGCGGTGAAATCGTTGTCGCCACCACCCGGCCAGAAACAATGTTGGGCGATACGGCTGTCGCCGTTCATCCAGATGATAAACGCTACGCTACCATGATCGGGAAAACCATCAAATTACCACTGACTCACCGTGAAGTTCCAGTTATCGCCGATAGCTTCGTTGATACTTCGTTTGGTACCGGGGCCGTTAAATTGACACCGGCTCATGACCAAAACGACTTTGAGGCTGGGAGACGTCATGATCTACCGATGATAACCGTTATCGACTACGACGGCAAAATGACCCACGATGTACCGGCCACATATGCCGGATTACCGGTTGATAAAGCTCGTCAACGGATTATTGCCGACCTGGCAGAGCAGGGGTTTTTGGTTAAAACCGAGGAATATATGCACAACGTTGGACATTGTTACAAATGCGACACGATAATCCAGCCATTGCTCAAGGAACAGTGGTTTGTGGATATGCAACCATTGGCCCGGCCTGCTATCAAGGCTTTAAAAGCTGACAAGATTACGTTTTACCCTAAAGCTAAGGCTGAACAGCTCATTACTTACCTAGAAAACCTCAAAGACTGGAATATTAGCCGGCAAATAGCCTGGGGCATTCCGATTCCGGCCTTTCAGAACGTTGACGACCCAGCGGACTGGCGATACGACGAACGGGTAAGTGAAGAATTTATTACGGTCAATAACAAAACCTACCGGCGTGATCCGGATGTTTTTGATACCTGGTTTTCCAGTAGTTCATGGCCTTATGCGACGCTCAATTATCCCGACAGCCAGGACTTTAAAACCTTTTACCCATTAAGCCTCATGGAAACTGGTGGTGAAATTCTTTATCCCTGGGTTAGTCGGATGATTATGTTGAGTCTCTATCTCACTGGCAAAATACCTTTCGAAGCGGTCTACATCCACGGTTACGTTATGGCTGAGGATGGCGCCAAGATGAGTAAATCCACCGGCAATGTTGTTAGCGCTATCGAAGCCATCGACAAGTACGGTTCAGACGCTCTTAGAATGGGTATTATTGCCGGACGTGTGCCCGGTGTTAACCGTGGCTACGATAATCGTAAGGTAGAAGACGCCCGAAATTTCTGTAACAAACTCTGGAACATTGCCCGTTATGTTGAAAGCACCAGCGGAACAATAGCTAAACGGCCAGAAGCAAAGCCCCAAACCGTGGCCGATCATTGGATATTGAATAAATTACAACATTTACAACAGGGGTTAGAGCGGGATTTTGATCATTACCGTTTGGCTGAGGCCCATGAACGGCTGTACCACTTCATCTGGGATGATTTTGCTGATTGGTACATCGAGGCTAGTAAAACTGAGCCCAACGTGCCTCTTTTAACAGAGATCCTATCAATTGTACTGACGTACCTACACCCCTTCGCACCTTTCGTCACTGAAACTATCTGGCAAACCCTGGAATGGACCGGCGATGGGGTACTGGCCGCTCAACAGTGGCCGTCAGTTCCAAAATCTGACGAAAAGCAGGCCCGCGCTTTTGACGATATCCAGAAAATCGTTACCGAATCCCGTTTTATCACCAAAACTCTCAACGTCGTTGACGCAACACTTTACTATACCGCTGTTCCATTCCTAGCCGAGAATGCCAAATTAATTAAGCGACTGGCTCATCTCGGCGACGTAACTGAGGTTCGTAACGGCACTGGGTTAGCCTTGATCAGTACGCCACACCATTGCTGGCTAGATATCGAGCCGGCAGCCGCAGGTCATTTCCTAGAGCAGCTAGCCGTTCAGCGATCTGCTCAAAAAGACGTCGTGGAACGGCTTACCAAACGCCTCAGCAATAAAGCCTACCTCAAGCACGCACCGGGAACTATCGTCAAACAGACTAAACAACAACTAGCTGAGGCTGAGGCTCGACTAACAGCCATCGATCAAGAGCAAGAACGTTTCCAGCACTTAATTTAGCTTGCAGATTACTCTTCTGAGGGCTCCAATGTTTCACGAATACGGGCAACCGATTCTTCGGGATTGAGATCGTCAAACCAAAGGACGTGCCAACCGAATTTCTCGGCAGCCATTAGGTTCGTCCTGGCATCATCAACAAATAAAATTTCATTGGCCGGACAACCAGCTTTTTCAATAGCCAGTTCATAGATCTTGCGCTCTGGTTTTAGTAAATGGACCTCTGATGAATCAATTATAGCGTCATAAGCAATGTCGGGTATTAGTCCGTGTCCTCGCATCTCTTTAACAATCCCGGGCATAATGTTTGTCAACAGGCCGACACCGTAGCGCTGGGCCACCCATTCGACCAGTTCGTGCATGTGTTGGACAGGTTTGACAACCCCAAGGTAATAAGCCGACCAATCAAATTTGGGTAGATAAAGACGCTCACCAAGCGCTTTGTTATATTCGTCCATAGTCATTTCGCCCCGGCAAATTTGATCGTTATAATGCCAGAACGCCGACTCAACAACATCACTAGGCTGGTCGCAGTCCATCGCAATTTTGGTAAACGCTCGGTGATAAAAATGAACCAAACAGCCGTTGATATCAAAGTAAACGAAACTGACGCCGCTCTTGGAGCGCAAACGTTGCCTGGACTGGCCAGACGGCATCATTCCGGCTAGTTCATCCAGGCTAGTGCCCAGCGCTGCAGCGATGTTCTGGATTGTAAAGACCGAGGGTGATTTGATGGCACCACGTTCAATTTTTGCTAAGGTTGAGTAGCTGAGACCTGCTTTCTGACACAATGTCTGTTGCGTTAAGCCGGCTTTCTGACGAGCCGCCTGTAAACGTTTACCGAGGCTTTTTTCGTCCAGCTGACTCATTCAAAATCTCCAGCTAATACTGAACCCTCCATGACGGGGCAGAGTATTAAAGCATCCCGAGATTGCGCTATAAGACTCAGTATTTTATCCGTAAACGCAAAGAGTAAACCCCGTTCAGTCTCAAGCCGCCCACCTACAATCATGGCCATATAGTACCAGTTATACGCTCAAAATTGAAGCTACCTAGTATGAAATGGCCGGCTGGAGCTATCAGTCGATGTGTAATACCAGCTTGAGCAGCGATAGCACAAACAGGAAAGTGATTACACCAATGATTCCAGAGCTAAGAATAATTTTTTGGGGGTCAGCGTTACCCGTGGTATGGACTAACTTAGTCCAGGCGTATGTTGCCGCACCAATCGCTAGTACTATAGAAATAACATAAGATGACATGTGTTTATATTCTCAGAATGCGAGCTTGCTGGCAATGGCAGCCAGCTGTTGGCGGTCGGCTTCGACTGCCATGTTGGGCCGACTGCGAAATTCAGCATCAGTATCAAAAGGAAAGATTTTAAGATGGGCATGGGCAACATCGAGGCCCTCAATATGCATAGCAATTCGAGACTTTTCAGGGAAAACTTGCCTTAATTGATTAGCAACTTTTTTGGCAGTAGACATTAAGGCGGCATAATCCTCGTCAGATAAGTCCCAGACATACTCAACTTGGGTTTTGGGGATAACTAGAGTTTGACCCGGTTGTATCGGGTGTATATCCAAAAAGGCAAGTGTTTTATCATCTTCATGAACCCTGTAGCAAGGGATTTCACCTTTAATAATTTTTGTGAAAATTGAGTCTTCCATAAATTGGCCTTATCTAGTTATGGCGGAGAGGGTGGGATTTGAACCCACGGTACCCTTGCGGGCACAACGGTTTTCGAGACCGTCCAATTCAACCACTCTTGCACCTCTCCTTATGCAGATTTACTGCACCATCATTCTATCAGAACGCGAGAGGATATTGACACTTACCGACAATCTGGCAAGACTAAAGTAAATGTGTTAGGATTACCTCTGTTGTTAATTAAGCGCGCGTAGCTCAGCTGGATAGAGCGTTGGCTTGCGGAGCCAAAGGTCGTAGGTTCGAATCCTATCGCGCGTACCATAAGCGATTTTAACTCTGTATTATCTGTTTTTGATTCCTGATAATTTTAAGCACAAGTGTCGTAGACAATTATCTAATTCGAGGCTAAAATTACCTCTGTGCATAAAAGACAGAGAGGGTTCAGCATTATTGAACTTTTGATTGTCTTAATCATCCTGATATTGCTCGGGACATTTGGCTGGTTGATTTATAACAACCAACATAAGAGCAAGGCAACAGCCACTTCAGGCACTTCATCCCAAACTAAAACCACTAACTCAAAGGTGGTGGAATATACTTCTTGGACTCAGATTCCATCGGATTTACAAAAAGCAATACTAACAGCGTGGGGTCCTTTACCATCTCCCGTAACTCCAGAAGATCCATGCCCAACTACGGTACAAAGCACTGTTACTACAGAAAGCCCAGTGACTGCAGAAAGTGATACCTACGCCATAACTGGTGTTGGTTGCGATGGCGGTGCAGCAAATCTCTTTGCAAAAGTTAATGGATCCTGGCGTGACATAGAGCAAACACAGGATCTTTTCTCTTGTGACATTATTCAGCAATATAGCGTGCCGCTTCAATTGATTGTGGACGGTAGTCCGCCAAATAATGGATTAGTAACTTGTTCCCAAAATAATGGGACAACTTTCACGTATCCTGATTAGCTAAAACCGTCCTGACGCTGTTCAGCCTACAGTTTGATCTTTAACTACTTTCCGGTTTCGATAGAGCATCACCAACGAACCGTTCATAAGAACGATGACCAGTATCCCAATAACTCCTACGGCAATAGGTGCGTGCTTAGATAGCGCCGATAATGCTGCATCGATAACAAACACCAGCAAGATTAATTTAATGACGAACCATTTGCCACCTTTTAGCATTAAATAGCTACTCCGACCAAGTGTTCGCCTAATCCGAGTACCTGGTTCAAATATAGCTATATAAGGGGCCAGCAAAAAATGTAAGGCCGCAACGATCGTCCAAGCTAGTGCGACGAGTCCAGCGATTGCAAAAATAGCTGGGCTTCTAAGACCGACAAAAGCTGCTAATAGCGACAAAGCTATCAGCAGTAGTATTGGTCCAAGCACAGCTACATAAACCAGTAGACTTGCCGCTGCAACTCGCATCATCACTCGCAAACCTTCTTTCAGCGTACCAAGTATCGGTGATTTAACCCCGTCAGCTCCACTATTGAGTGCTTTAGACATGACACTCAGCATAAAGGCGTAGGCTAGAGCATACCAAACGACGAACAAGATAAAACCCACAACGATTAAACCGATTACTTTGGGAATTGAAGAACTAAAGTTAACTGCACTGAGACCCTTAATTACACCTAGGTACGGGATAAACATTAGGATAAGTACTGCTGCCGCTAAGCAGACAGCGATAATCGTCACCACAATAAAGGTTAAGAGATTCTTCTTTAGGGCTTGAAACGTGTCGGAGAGAGCTCGAAACACTCGATATTTTTGAGGCACAATATCGTGGGGCTGATTTCCGGGGCTGAATGGCTGTGGGGGTACTTGGCCACCTATCGGCTGCTCGAAAACAGGAGACTGCGATTGAGGTACCGAAAATGTCTGTTCAAGTGGCTGTGCAGGTAACGAGGGTGAAGTAGTTGTCTCAGTATAGTTGGGGTTGAGTGGAGAAGCATCCAATGTGGTTGACGACAGTGGTTGCGGTTGTATCGGCAAAGGCGAAGATGGTTGCTGATATGGATTAGGGCTCGGCTGAGGTTGAGACACTGGCCCAGTACCGGGCAAGGGCGGCATTAAAGGTTGTGGATTGGGCGGTAAGTTTGGCGGACTTATGCTGTGTTCGTTATCAGTTGGTGGCATGTAATTGTCTAATGCTTATTCTCAACATTAACACGATAATGACTCTAGTCGAAGACAATGATAATATTCAGCCACTAGTCAAAACTGTCCGAACATCGTTCAGACAGGTGTACCACGGTTTTTGTATCTGTTAATTTAATTAGGCCTGATCAGACGCTCGGACAAAATGCTGTTGCTTGCTTTTAATACCGCACTTGTGGATTATTAGCAATTATGACTGATTACGAAAAGGGCTCCGCTGAAACACCGCCCGATGAAGCACTTCAGATAACATTAAACCAATTGAGGTCCTGGCAAAGCATTTCTGATAACTTGGATAATGACATAAATCAGCGCGTTTCCCATCATTATTGCCGATGGCTCATTGACCTCTGGGGTGAGGATGCGCTTATACGCGGAGCTAGAGAATTCTCTGGCGAAGAGTTGCCTAGCTCTCTGCAGCCTTTAGTAGCTTATGAATTTGACGATCAAGTGGTGTTTTCTAACAACAATACAGTTCATATGGAACACGCTCCTAGGGGCGACTATATACCAGGGTCTATACCTAATTGGGACGAGCTTCGTAAACTACCCTTTGCTGCAGCAAAACAAAAAATCAAAGACGACCCCAAAATTCATCAGAACATTCAATTCCCGGGGTCGCTTGTACTCGATAGAATCATAATTGACTATCGTCCTGATCCCGCTGCATATCATTGGGGACTTGAATTTGATATAACACCACTCAATACAACAGTTTACCCATATGGAGATCGAGGGTATACGCATGACGCTACTGAATATGCAAGAACAGCAAAGCCTAGTAGTGCGTTTGCAATTACAGCGGCCACGCTTGCTTATCTGTGCACACGGTATTCAACTATTGCAAATTCGCGCACGGTTTCTACGGACCTTTTACACTCATTTGAGGGTAGGGTTAAGGGGACCGTCCCAGTACAAGTGAACGCTGAAATGCTGCGAAAAACGTTTTCGCCACCTCCTGAGGATGCTGTTTTGATTCAAATGTTACACGAGCTTATCGCTGACGGCGTTATTGGCAGTGACGGAAGAGGGTCAGATTAGCGTTACTAAACAAGACCTGTACGACAGTTGAATGCCACCGTCCGAACATTGTTCAGGCAAGTGTACAAGCCAAGTCTAATATGTTAAACCGTCCTGATAATAAATTACTGCAACTGATACCTGAGGTATAGTCCTTTAGCTTCGAGCATTTGTTATTCTATGTATATATTCAAGTAACGATTAAGTTGATATGAATACAGCGAAAAAATATAAAGATTTATGCGACTTGAGTGATTTACTTTCCAGGTCTTCATCTACGACTATATTAATTCAAAAATACACTGGCATTATTTTTAGCTTATCAGCAGTTTCAGCCTTTAATCTAATAAACCGCGATTTCAGATAACAGGAGAGAAGTAGTGTCTATTTATCAAGTTAACCATCGGATGTACCGCCATTATCCAAGGTTGAATTTTGCCTTACACAATACTGAAATCCCGAGCATATGGGCTTCTATCACTAAAATTAGAATCGATCTTCCCAGGAAAGCCCGCAATATTAGCATCAGTGCCGTTTCCTTACTAATCCTTCTACTAGTGTCAGGAACAATATATACCCTCGTAAACGATCATAGTAGCGATAAAGTAACATCAGTAAGCACCCCGTCTGCAACAACTTCCAATCAGGTAATTAAACCGGTACAGCCAGCGGCAAATGTAGCAGAAGGTGTTGCTTTGGAATTTATCACCTCCCCAGTAACTCGCGGTTCGCAGGCCACTATAGAGGTAAACACCAACGCCCTATCAAGCTGCTCAATCACCGTAACCTACAATAATGTACCCGCCGTTGACCCAGGATTAAAAACCCAAGCTGCTGATGCTTACGGGGCCGTCGGTTGGACTTGGGACGTTAGCCAATCAGCACCAATTGGCACATGGCCAGTCAAAATAACTTGCATCTATCATGGCCGATCAGGCGTTTATCAAGCTAATCTGCAAGTTACTTCATAACTAACTATTGGAGTGTGATTATTACCCAAACAAGGCCGTTAGAATCTTGATCGCTAGTAGACTTGCCGAGTATAGATCCGTTTCTAGGATTATCGGCAGCCTGGACAGTACCAGCCTGGCTACTAGTAACCAGTAATTGACCCGGCGTAATAGGTGCTGGCGGGTTATCGGTACTATTGTCGGGGATGGTATCAACTCTAACTTGTGCCCAGCCACTAATAGCAACTTCCACTGAGTCGCCAGGATTGGTGGCGATAGTGACAGCCACTCCGACCACACGAGTATCTTCGGGGAAGATAGTGGTAGTAACTTGGCCTTCGTTACCGGGTGTACTATCTAAAACTACTACGCTACCGACCCCTATAGGAGTACTCGCAACAAACTGTTTAATGGTTGCTTGACTGGTATTGATGGCAGCAGTTAGTACAATGTTACCGCTTAGTTGTGTTGTGCCATCTACTGATAGATTACCTGTGATTAATGCGGCCGCAGCATTGATAGTAGCCACAGTTTCAATACCGCTGACATTTAGATTACCAGTCACTTGAACGTTTTGAGCGGAAAGAGTATCGGCGCTCAAGTTCGCAATCGTTACATCTCCGTTAAAGCTGGCACTACCATTATCAACCAGACTAGATAAGGTTAAGTTATCCGTTAGATCAGTATCGGTAGTGGTTGATTGGGCATCTGCTGCAGTACTAGTTGGTGCTAGCGTTTGACTAGTAGTATCCGGGTCATCAATCCCCTGTAATGAAGGGTCACCGTCACTACTAGAAGTCACCCCCACACCAGTTGTTTGGGCATCAGCTGGACTACTTTGTAAGACATTGGTCTGCGTACCCGGGAAATAGGTGTTTTTGATAAACATCATGACCGATCCTTCACCAGGTCCAGTCCAGCCGGTTAATGCTTGACCAATGGACATGCCGGGGTTAGTTGCTAGCATAGCTACTCCTGGAGTAGAGCTCGCTACTAGATAATCACCTGGCTGGATTGGTCCATTTTCAGCGTCAACGTCAACAGGTACACGCCCGGCTAAACCAATTGGGACAGGTTGACCAGATCCATCCTCAGCTCCCTCAACTTGACCAGGTTGGGTTGAAACAACTCCTATGACGTTAGGGTCATAAGCTGATTGACTGGGTTCGATTTGTGAAGGACCAGTGCCATCTAGCGATACTACTTCACCGGGCGAAAGACCCCCATCTGTAGAATAGTATATTTCTGCATAGTCAGCGCCGACTAGGCGATAGGCTAGAGCATAAGAATCTTCATCTAGCGTTGTCGCAGTACCACTACTGGCAGCTTGGGCCCACGTAAACGTAATAGTACCAGCAGTAGATGTAGTTATCGTTCCGTACCAGTTAATACGGTCAGGGCTGTGAAAGTCGGCGGCAGGCAGTGACGCTGCAGTTGTGCATGACGATGATGTGCTATTATCTCCGTTATACGTTTCGGACAAGTCCATTGTGCAGGCCGATAAAGTTGCGGCACCGCTTATAGTTGCTCCGTTCCATTCTGCCTGGAATCCGCCACCAGTTGCTGCTGTCGGGCCGCTACCTTCTACATACCAAGTTTCATCTGCTTGAGCCGTAAAAACTAGGCTACTATCGGCAACCAAAGTTGTACTACTTGTTACAGATTGACTGTTATATTTTCTTTCAACTTGTGTTGTGGCGTCTTCTGTCCCACCGACTACCACCCAAGCGGTACCATTGTAGATATAATTTTGAGCTTGTCCGGCTGAAATATAGTAACTATTTAAAGTAAAGCCAGCAGTGCCAGAATTGTAAACATAAATCACTCGGCCGGCATTTGTCACTGTGGGAGTCGGTAAAGTTAGTGAAAGTGGTATTAATGTTCCGTTGGTAACTGTTCCGTTTGTAGTTTGATCAACACTTAAGGTTGAGCAGTTGTTGATTGAATAATTAGTCGGGAATACGCCACTAAGCGAGCCGGAGGCAGTGGAATTAGTGAGGTTACAGTTGTAATTGATTATAGCCGTAAAGGACTTTGGCCCAACGAACGACTGTAATGTATTGCCACCATATCCAGTATTGCTACCACCGGTGTTAACCATGCCCGGAGCAGTTGCGCTGGCGGATTGTGCATATAGAGTACCAGCGGCAAAATATAGACCATTTGCTTGTGCAGTTTGGGAATCAAAGGTGCCTATAGCAGTTAGAGCACCACTGCCATTACAGTTCTGCCAGGCACCCGACTGATAACAGCGGAATTGGTTAGAAACAGAGTTGTAGTACATTGCACCGTTATAACCACCGGTTGGATCACCACCACTAGTGTTGTTTGCGTTAAGAGCAAGATAGATAGCATTACTGTTAGCGGTCGCACTACCAACTTGTACGACATTACTCGAAGTATTAACAGTCAAAGAAGCCAGGCTAGAAGCGTTTTGAACCACAAAAGCTGTAAGTGACGTATTCGTTATAGAAGTATTGCCACTAACCGTTAACGCACCTTTAACGGCTGTGGTAGCTGTTGAACTACCAATGTTGACAGCATTGGCTTGAGTGCCACCGATGGTGATGCCGGCAGCTCCGCCGGTATCTATGCTCATGGCGGTGGCACCGGAGGTATTAATGGTTGGAACTGTTACTGAGGTGAAGCTCGGGGTGGC
>Ga0181520_10007913_pt1 | contig 15362 bp, 23 predicted proteins | sample PEATcosm2014_Bin_29_FD_132451 | JGI IMG/M metagenome (GOLD analysis project Ga0181520, IMG submission 132451) | Peatland microbial communities from MTU Mesocosm Facility, Houghton, MI, USA - PEATcosm2014_Bin02_30_metaG | ecosystem: Environmental > Terrestrial > Soil > Wetlands > Peat | place...
GGGCGGCAGGTCGACGGACTGGAACTCAAGCCCCTGGGGACCGGCGACGATGTGGAACTTCCGCCTGCCGCCCTTCAACTGCATATACGGGAGCGGCTCCTCGCCTGGCGAAGCCTCGTGGTGACTCTCGACCCGCCCCTCCTTGTTGATCCAGACGCTCACCCGGCGGCTGAGGTAGAGTACGACGGGAGCATGATGCTCCACGGCGAACTGCACCGCCCAAGCTTCCGCGTCTGCCTCCGTCGTGATGTCCTCCGGCACTGCCCACGGAGGGACGAAAAACGGCACGTCCCTGCGATGTACCACCCAGTCTATCGGCTGTGCCGACCATTCCCACCACGCCTGGATGTACTCGCGCTGGTCCTGTTCGATGAGCCTCGTCACCGTCTCCTGGTCGATGCCGAGTGCAGCCACCAGTTTCGGGAAGACCTGGGAACGGATGTATCCCTTTTGCTCGAACACGGAGACCTTGTTGGCTCCGCCGACGACGGACTTGTATCCCATGCGGCGTGCGACATCGCCAGGTTTCAGCCCAAGCTCAAGCCGGCGGTTTCGGAAGAAACGAGAGAGATTCGTAGACATATCAGCGACTCCTTGTTGCGCCTGCCGTCTTGAGCAACGGCAGGCGAGCAGATCGCTGCGTTACCCATCGTCCGGTCGTAAGGACCGCCCCACGGAAACCACCGTGCCGAGGCAGGCATTCTCGGTCGGTTGGCGACCAGCCCCCGTGGAGGTGTGCCGGTCTTCGGAATGAGCTATATGGGCAGAACGCCCCTTACCTTATAGACGCTTCGGCGACGAAAATGGTTCGCCGCCGGCGGCGGATACATCCTAACTGCTCACGGTGCCGGCGAGACCACCCTGAACCGGTCTGGCGGCACGCACAGCATGAGGCTCCGCCCGTTGTCCCAGCGAACGCCGATTTGGACGAAGCGAGGCAACTCGTTCACCCAGTCCACCGTCCCTTGCGTGCCGGGCGGGATCGGGTCGGGGTCCTCGGGCATCTCTACCAGTTCGATACGGTCGCCGATCTTTACCATGTTCATTGTCCCTTTCCTGCGATGAACCCTGGCAACGGCTGACTCTCTCCCGGCACGAAGATTACAGCCTCCTGGGTCCCGTAATCAAACTCATACCAGGAGTCCTCGCCCGCCTTGACGCACTCCCGGCAAATGCGGCGGGAAGCTGCATCACTGCACTTGAGCGTCAACCCCTGGGAACCCACCCTGACCGCAACCCGGAACCGCTTGAGCTCCCGTGGCACATCCACGACGACCTTAGCCGGGTCGGTGATGACCAGGGAAGGGCTTTCCTCCATCCTCCAGTCCTGCTTCCTCGTCGGGTTCCCCTCGGCATCGTGGAGGGGCGTGGTCCATGTTTGCCCTGCGGTGCAGATGTCGATGGAACGCCACACGGCGATACCGCCTCGCTCCTGGAACCACTGCCACACCTGGTCGGCATTGGCGGCGAGGACGTGGTGCCTGGTGACTGTCGTTGGCATGTTTCTGTTCCTCGATACAACCTAACCGGTCAGCCCGCCTGTGATTTCAGATGCTCGACGAGCGTCCTCACGACATCAGTGCCGAGGTGGCGGACGAGCGACCTGCCCTCCACGACGACATACGGAATGCCGCAGCACTCACCGTTGCTGGCGTGAAGCCAGTCATAGGTGACGTACCACGCCTTGCCCTGGTGCAATCCGCTCAGGCAACGGCGTGCGTAGGACGACGTGATGCCCTGCTTCGCCAAATCACGCTGGATGCCCTTCAGCATCCTGTACTCGATGTGGTGCTTCTGTTCAGTGCTGATGCCCGCAGCCATGTTCGTGGTCTCCTCCTATCCGTTCCATATACAACCGAACTGGTTCTGCTTGTCCGGGAACGGTACACGGGCGACCGCCACGCCGCACGTCGCCGTCTTCCAGCCCCCAAGCTCAAGCACAGCCTCGGCTTCAACTCCGAGCTGCCGAAGGGCGGCATCGACCTCCTCCTGCGACAGCTCGGCGGAAATCATGGCGACGTAGAAGCCGGCGCTGGATCGGTCGTGAACCACCGCCATCCTTATCGGGCGTTCTGCACTGGCAACCATCTCATCCTCCTATGTCGTTTTGGGATCGTCGTGTCCGGCACCTTGACGGTCGCCCGGAGCTTCGCCACTACTTTCGCTTTCGTGATATTGGGTATGCCCCAAACCTCACCCAACCTAGTGGAACTCGCTGCCACTCATCACGGCATGGATGGGTCGGGCTTCCACGCCCAGCTCGGCAAGGTCGTGCCGGTCGATGCGGCGGGCAGCCCCGGCACGGCTTATCTTGCCGTGCTTTAGGGCTTTCCGCTGTCGGTACAACTGCTCGGGTGCGCGGTCTCGCCCCTGGTGCTTCTTGGTCCTGACGTTCGGGAACCGCTTGTCGAAGTCCGGTGTCCCTGGTCCCCAGTTCGGGTCGTCCGAAGTCCAGCGTATCGTCTTGCTCATGGTTCAGTTCTCGACCTGGATGACGGTACGGTAGAACTTACGCTTGCTGGGCATGTTGGTGTCTCCCTTATACTCCTCGCATATACAACCGAACTGGTTACCGCCTTTGCTTCCTCGGCGAGCTGCGGTTGTAGTCGATGCCACACGAACGGCAGCGAAACCAGAGCAGCTTGCCGAGCCTGCCGAGCAGGACGTGAAGCGGACTTCCACAACCGGGGCATCTCATGGCTTACTCTTCCCTCCACTCCTCGCCATCCTGGTCGGTCGGCTCGTCCCATGAGTAGTGGACGATGTGAACCGGGTCGCCGACCAGCACGGTGAACGCCGTCTTCAGCTTCCGGTCCAGGTCCTTGCCGGGCAGCCGGTCGAGGACGTGGTGGGGGATACAGGCGAACCGCCCGACACCGGAGTAGTCGCTGCCCCAGTAGTCCATGTCGTACTCGACCCGGACGCACTTGACGCGGGGACGGGACTTATCCTTCACCGCCCGCTCTACCTGGTCACGGACATTCTCGTAGTCCGCCTGCTGGTTACCGGTGTCAGGGATGACCACCGTCACCCGGATGTCCGCCACCAGCCCCTCGTCCTCCAGCTCCGGGTAGAACTCGACCAGCCCGGTCACCGCCTCCCGGAACACGTCGTCGTCGTGTCCTTCCAGTCGCCGGATCGTCGCCTTCATCCGCTCCCAGCTCTCGTCGGTCTGGTCGTTGATGTAGGCGGAGACGATGGCGTAACGCTGTAGGGTCTTGTCCAAGTCCATGTTCGCTCTTGTCCTTTCTTCCCCTACGCCCGGCGGAACGCCGAGATCGTGACCTGAAATTCCCCCTCTTCCGTCACGGCATAGCCGTGCTGGGGATGGCGTAGGAGGTATCCTGCAAGCCGTTGCCGGAACTGCCGCCAAGTCAGGGCAGGCTCCCAGTCCAAGCCATCTCCAGTCTTATCCACAAACCATGTCTGCCCAGTCTTTCGCCAGCCACGAGGGTTCAACGTGCCGATGTTCGGACAGAAGAACGGGGTGGTGGCTTCGTCGGCGGAGAACGGGACGAAGGGGACAAGCCCCTCCCTTGCCGCTTGCTGGGCGATCTCGTTGTTCACGGCGATGAGGACATCAATAGACATCATGGAATGGTTCCTTTGCGTCAGGGGCTATACGGCTCGAAGCCGAAGTAGAAACGTGGTGAGGCTTGGAAGAGGATGCTTCCCCTCTGCCCGTCCACTTTGCGGCGGACGACAACGTAGGGTGCCAGGAAGCCTTCCACGGCGAAGTCCCGGCGGAGTTCGTCGGTGTCCCAGACCTGCCCGTGTTCGGCTTCCAGGGCTTCCCGGCTGCCCGGCTGGGCGTTGATCTCCGCCAGTTGAAGGCGGCGGATGGATTCGGTTTCGTCGTTGTTCATGCGAATCTCCCCGTAAGGTGAAGGTCGTGCAGGTGCGGTTCGCCGCCGAGAGTCATGTCGTCGGGATGTATCCGGCAGAGGGCAGCGACGAGCGCCTCCGTGTCCTGACCTCGCTCGAAGCAATCAACTTCCAGGAGGAGACTGACCTGCCCACGGTTCCAGTCCTCGTTCGCCCCGCGCAAGGCATAAAAGCCGCTCCACACCATGACTTGGGGCACGCCAGGACGGGGCTTCCGTGTCCGAAGGTACGGCTGGTACTGGTCGCCGATCATGTGCCCGTCGAGCTGTGCCCGCTTCTTGATGACGCTGAAGCCACGGGCATTCAGCCACTTGGCAAGGAACCGGAAGAGGGCGTGTTCGCCCTTTGCGTACCGCAGCCCGTGGAACTTCGGGTCGCCCGGCTCACGGTAGAAGGTGATGCAACCGCATCCCTCGGAAATCGCCGCTTTCATGGTCGTGTCCTCCATCTACCAGGTTCCATATACAGCCGAACCGGTATTGACCCCAGCGGAACGGAGGTCGGACTGGAGGTGACTTCGAGTGGCGGCCGGGACGGACCGGGACGACCTGGCGAAGCCGGCGGTTGGATCCGGTCGGGATGCCGGCGGGGGTCGCCGCGGAGCCGATGCCGGAGCCAGTTCCGTTGTATCCCGCCCGCATGGTCAGAGAAGACACTCAGCTTCGTGCCGCCCGGTGCAGGTCGGTCTCCGTAGTCAGGGCGCAAAAAGAAAGCCCGGCGAGCATTTGGTCGTCGGGCTGGTGTGCAGATGGAGCGGTGACTCAACCGAGGTCGCTGGTGTCCCACTTCTCGTCTTCGTCGAAACCATCCGCCAGCGCCAAGACCTTCGCCTCCGCCTGGTCCTTGTCCTCCCCCTCGACGATGCGGAAGGTGCGGTCAAACACGTCCTCTTGCCGGAACGCTTCCAGCATGATGTTCGCGCCCGCCTGCGCCGCTTCCTCCGGCGTGTCGTAACTGCCATAGAGGTCACCGCCCAGGGCTTCATGTCCGACGTGCAGCCAGTATCTCATGGTCGTCTCTCGTGTGCTTGCGTGGTTACCTCTTGACCTGCTCAGCGAAGTGCAGGTCGTAGCACTCCTTGCCCGACCACTCGCAGTCCGGGTTCGTGCAGGTCACGTCGTAGACGTAGCACTCGTCCTGGACCTCGCCGCCCTGGTAGTCGAGGTCAGCGCCGCAGTCGGGGCACTTACCCGGAACCTGGAACCGGAAGCCCTTGACGAGCCACCCGTGCTCCTGGCTTAGAAGCTCAGCGCCATCCTCCTTCACGTCAACGTCGTCCTCGACGGACATGACGCAATCGGTTGGCAGGTTGAGGCTGGCAAGGTCGAGGGTCTCGTTCTTCTCCTCGTCGTGGGTGTCCCACTGGATGTCGTAGAAACGGACGGGCATCATTGCAAGTCTCCTGTGTGCGTTCCGGGTACATCCGGGCAGGATACTTCCTATCGCACATAGTCCACACCCTCCTTGAAGCCGTGAAGGTAGCCCTCGTCGCAGACGACGTAGAACTTGCCCTCCCACTCGACGACCAGCATCCCGCCGTGCTCGTCAGTTATCTCGATGCCGTCCTTGACAGACAGCGCCTCGGCGTTGGTCGGGAAGGCGTGCCGGTCGGCGCGGCTGTGCGGGTGCGGTTCGTGCAGCGCCTTGGGGCAGGGGTGCGCCCGTTCCCATTCTTCGTGTGTCATGGTTTCGTTCCGTGATGAGGTCGATATACAGCCTGACTGGTCGATCAGGTCTTCTTCGTCTTCTTGCGACCTTTGGCGGCAAGGTTCGCCACGTCCCGCAGCATCCGTTGGTTGCTCGTGACGGGCTGTGCGGGCTTGACCCTGACCTGCTTGGGGAACTCCGGGCGATTGTCGCTGAAGTGCGTGCCGTGCGTCCGGCGCACCTTCACCGGTCCCGCCAGGACGATGCGGTTCCACACGTCGGGCGGGATGCAGACCTCGACGCTGCCCGGATAGGCAACGAAATCCGCCTTATCCAGCCGCAGGTGGACGGTGCCGCAGGCATCCCGGTCGTCCTCCATGTCCGTGAACAAGTGGAAGGACAGGCTCGTCTTGGGCTTGCGCTTCCGCTTGCCCTTGTTGTTCCAGTTGAGGGTCCGCTCGTCGAACTCGTGGTCAATGGTGCGCTTGGTGCTCATGGTTTCCTCCAGGCTGCTCATATACAGCCTAACTCCTAGCGTTTCATGCCGTACTTGCGTTCCAGACGAGAGAGATTCGTAGACATGTCAGCGACTCCTCGTGCGCCTGCCGTTTCGAGCAACGGCAGGCGTTACTCATTGTCCGGTCCCACAAGGACCGCCCCACGGTGACCACCGTGCCGAAACAGGCATTCTCGGTCGGTTGGTGACCGGCTCCCCGTGGCGGATTGTCGGTCGTCGGAATGAGCTATTGGCTGAAAGCCCCTTCTTTAGACGCTTCGGCGACGAAAACGGTTCGCCGCCGTGCCCATGTGCGAGCTGTAGTAGTACAAGTTCCGCAACGAGATGTAGTGGTACTGGTCACCAAAAACTTGCGGCTGCCGGACGGTCTCGGAAGCGACATGTAGCACTACAAGCACCAAGGCAACGTGTAGTGGTACCAGTCCGGGCAAGACCGCCGACCAGGACGCAACCCCGGCAGCGCCTTTGGGATACATCCTGACCGGTCGCCGGCAGGCCAAGGACAGTCACGGTCCGGCAGGCGGTGGGCATGCCAGGCGGGCATAGTCCGCCCGAAGCTTCCTGAACAGCTCCTTGACGGCCTCCAGTTCCTGGTCCTTTTCAGCGATGATCCGGCAGGCATCGAGGAGATCCCGCTGGAGCCCATCCGCCCTGAGCTTCTGGAGGTCAACCTCCTCGGCGGAAGATCCCCAAGCCCTTTCCTCCGCCCGTTGCCGTTTCAGCGCCTCCGCCTTCTGCATTTCCCGGTCGTACTGGTACGACAGCCGTGCGAGCCGGGTCTCCGCCAACACCGCCCGGACCTCCTGCCGCAGTTCCTTGGATGCCTTGTCGGCGTGCCGCCAGAACCATTCGGCATAGCATGGCTCCCGATCGACCATCTCCTGGACGGTCAGCCCCTCGTACTTCCCGGTCGTGACGTTCACGAGTCTCCTCCCTTCCAGATGTTGTATGCCGATAGCGGGTCTGACCTGTCGGCGATCCTCTGTCGGACCTGCTCGTCCGTCGGGTTGTGAACTCCTTCCGCCTGAAGCTCGCGGAAGACTTCGTCCTCCAACGCACGGTTCTCTAACACGTCCACCGTGTCCATCAGGAAAAGATCCCAGTCGGGAATCCCGTGTACTTCCCTGCCTTCGTAGTTCGTGTGAAAGTTCACATGGCAATCTCGGCACAAGCACGCAAGGTCGTCCAGCGGCTCGTCGAACAGGCAATCGTAGAAGATATGATGTACCTGAAGGGCAAGAGGCGAGTCGCAGACTTCGCACTTGCCGTGTGCCAGCAGCTTGACGGCTGCGGCCTTCTCTCGCCATTGGTCGCTCTTGAGGTACAAGTCGTACAGCGCCAGATGTTCGTGCCACGGCAGCTCCGTTACCGACATGAGCTTCCAATCGATGTACTTGGCCCGCCGGTATTTCTCCAGCGCTGCACGGTATTCTGGCGTCCATCTGGTCCGGTTCCGCCGACTCATGATCTTCCCCCCGTCGTCTTCAGGACTAGCCTGTTGCCTTCCGCCGTCAGTCTTCGGATCGGGCGTGCGCTCAGGTGGGATCCGTGGTCGGTCAAGAACCTGGCAGGCGTAATCGCTTTTTCCTTCGGCAACGACAGCCCCAATGAAACGGCTGTCGCTTGTTCCAGTCTGCCAAGACCTTTTCCTGATCTAGTGTCATCCTGCCGTTTTTCTGGCGAACGAATCAAGCACCGGTCGTGATTTCGACTTTTCGCGGCAACGCTTCGGGGAAATCTGCCGTACATTGCTTGCAGGATACGGCCTGACTGGTCTTCTTCCCCGCTGCCCGCATCACGACGACCGCCTGCTCGTCGGTTACTTGAAAAATTGTCCTCGCTTGTACTACTTTACGGAGAGAAGGACGAACCCATGTCACGAACCGAAGCCCAGAAGCAGCACTACCAGCGAAACCGAGACGAGATACTCAAGTACCACCGGAACTACTACAAGAAGCACAGGAAGAAGCTGGCGGCGAAAGCCCGCCGCCGGTACTGGCGGAAGAAGATGGAAGCGGTCGGGTCCCCGCTATAAAAGCACGAAGCCCGCAGGCGGTATCCTGCGGGCTCCGGACTCAAAGCACCCTTTGACGAGGCGAAGCTGGACAGGCGGACCTCGGAAAGGCAATATGACCTTACAGAATTATAGTAGCGCGGCAGCAACAACTTTTCAAGCCGACAAGGAACAGATCACGAGGTGGCTCTCCCACTTCGCCTACCCCGTCGAAGTGCGGATACCGGACACGAGGCAAAAGACCCTCTCCGGGTACTACGCCCCCGACCAGTTCCACCGCCTCGCCAAGGATCTCGAATTTGTGGTCGGCAACCCCGGCACCTACGGGAAGGTGGATGCGGTCTACTGTACCCTCAACGAGTTCCAACCGAGCCTCGTTGCCCGTTCATGCAACCACATCTCGCCCTACGCCAAAGACACGACCGCCGACCACGCCATCGTGAGGCGGCACTGGCTGCCCCTCGACGTGGATGCCGACAAGCCGAAGGGGGTTTGCAGCTCGGACGAACAGAAGGCGCTGGCGAAGGAGTGCGTGGAGGAACTGGAGATCTACCTCTCCTCCCTCGGCTTCCCGGAACCCGTGAAGGGCGACTCCGGCAACGGCTGGCACCTCCTCTACCAGCTCGACTTACCCAGCAACGACGAAACCACGGCGACCATCAAGGCGTTCTATGATGCCCTCCACGGGAGGTTCTCAGGGAACTGGACAGGGCGGGCGAAGCTGGACACGAGCGTCTACAATCCCGCCCGCATCTGGAAGCTCTACGGCACGCCGGTGCAGAAGGGAGACCAGGTGCCGGAGCTTGGCATCCGGCACCGCATGGCGACCATCCTGAGCGTGCCGGAGACCCTCTGCCCAGTCCCTCTCGAACTCCTCTGGGCGGCATCCGGAACGCCTACGTTAACCCCTTCGGCAGGCAACGGCAACGGCAGGATGCCGGACTTCCTTGCGGGTGAGACCGCCGGAGAGGAGGACAAAGCTGAGAACTCCCGGCGGAGGTGGGATGAGTGGATCGAGGCGCACGAGGTGGAGACAAACGGCGACTGGGTGCCTTACGAGGACGGCTTCAAGGTCTCGCTGGCGTGGTGTCCCAACTGCCAGGAGCGGGACGGCTCCCACGCCCTCATCGTCCACGGGTCGGGAGCGGTGGACTACAAGTGTTTGCACAACCGGTGCCGGGACTACCGGTGGAAGCAGTACCGGATGCACTACGAACCGGATGCCTACGAAAAGAAGAACGGCGAGGCGGGGATCGCCGACGTCATCAACGCCGAGAAGAGGCAGCTCGGACCGGCATCGGCACTCACCGCGACAAAGGCGGACAAGCCCGAGCCGAAGCGAAAGAAGCCCGTCCCGCAGGCGGAACGACTGCTTGCCCTCTCCGCAGGCATCGAGCTCTGGCACGGGTCGGATGCGCTCGCCTACGCCACCACAGGCGGAGGCACCATGAGCGTGGGATCGCCTGAGTTCCGGCGCTGGCTGCTGTCCGCCTACTTCCGGCAGTACCACGCCGCCCCCAGCCCGTCCGCCGTCCAGTCCGCGCTGATGCTCGTGGACTGCAAGGCGCACGAAGGGGCGGAACACCGGGTATACGTCCGGGTGGCGAACACGGGTGACACGATCTACCTCGACCTCGGCAGGGAGTGCGTCTCCGTCACGAAGGACGGCTGGGAGGTGGTCCCGCAGGTCCCCGTGAAGTTCCGTCGGACGAGGAACCAGGGACGGATGCCTTTGCCCGTGCGGGGCCGGTCGGTCGGCGACCTGCGGCAGGTCATGACGTTGGACGACCAGGACTTTCGGCTCGTCGTGGGGTGGCTCCTCTGCGCCCTCCGGGGACTCGCCCCCTACCTCGTGCTCGCCGTTGCAGGCGAACAGGGGTCGGCGAAGAGTACCCTCTGCGAGATCCTCCGCACGGTCGTCGATCCGCTCAAGCTCGCAGCCCTGTCAGGGCCGCCACGGGACGAGAAGGACTTGGCGGCTGACGGCAAGCAGTCCCATGTCCTCGCTTACGACAACGTGTCCTTTATCCCCCAGTGGTTCTCCGACGCGCTTTGCCGGGTCTCGACCGGCGGCGGTCTCAAGGCACGACAACTCTACACGGACGGGGAGCAGTATGTCGTGGATCTCCGGAACCCCGTCCTGCTCAACGGTATCCCGGACGCCGCCACCAGCCAAGACCTCGTCAGCCGCGCCATCATGATCAGCCCGCCGGTCATCCCGGAAGAGAAGCGGCTCACGAAGTCGGAGATCGACGACCGGCTGGCGAAGGTGTTGCCGGGGGTTCTCGGTGCCCTGCTCGACCAGCTCTCGGCGGGGCTGCGGAACACGCATCTGAACCCCGTCAACCTGCCCCGGATGGCAGACTGCGCCCTGTGGGTCACCCGATGCACGGGCTCCGAGGAGTGGCTCGACATCTACCGGGAGAACGTCCGGCAGGCGGTAGAGATCGGGCTGGAGTCCAGCCCGGTGTATGCCGGTATCCGGCAGCTCTTGGACGGGCACCTGGAGACCGAGTATATGAAACAACGGAAGGGAGTGGAGCAGTGGCAAGGGACAAGTTCCGAGCTGCTGAAAGTCCTCCAAGACCTCCCCGCCTTCCTCGCGTGGGACGGCAAGCACCGCCCCGACAGCCCCCGCGCCCTGGCAAACGCTCTCAAGCGCGACGCGACTGCCATGCGGCAACAGGGGGTCGAGGTCAGGCAGGAGAGGAGGCACGGCAGGCGGGTCTTCTACGTTTCAAGGGTCGGATCGGGTGCCTAAGCGTGATTTCTTTAGGCACCCTTTAGGCACCCGATCGCCTCCTTTAGGCACCCTTTAGGCACCCGGAATATGCGTGGATCACGGGATAAACACGGATCGGGTGCCTAAGGTGCCTAAGGAAAGCAGACCTTCTATGTTGATGAATTTCGAGCAAGAGGGGTGAAAGGGAGGCGGGAAAGACAAATGTAAAGAGCAGGGATCCTTTAGGCACCTTAGGCACCCGACCGACCTGACGCCGCCAAACCACGGACCGATTCGACAGTAGGAAAAATGACAAGCTCGGACATGATCGGCACGACCGTGGAACAGGAACTTGAACGCCGTGACGGGGCTGCAAGGGGTGCGGCGACAGCACGGTCTATGGGACTACGACCGGACGTGGGAGGTGGTCTTCCTGCACAAGGAGTGCAACAACAGGATGACCGCCGCCCTGTGAGCCCGACACTGGGAGGACTTCGAGGTCCGGACTCCCTTCGGGACGCTGTCCAGCAAGTACGCCCATGCCGCTTGGGCGCCGATGGAGGATTTCCCGCTCTTCCTTGGACTGAACATGAAAATGAAGATCGACGCACAATAGAAGTATCGCGGCTTGGACGGTCATGAGTTCTACGCCCCCCGCCCCGACTTCGCCTAGCCCCGCCGGCGACCCGGACACGGGCGGCGGGAGAGGAACGTGCCCCGGGGATCCCCAGCTTAGCCAATTTTTTGGCTAAGCGCTGCGCTATGGAAGATCAGCCTGAAGCTCGACGAACTGGGCCCCACGCCAGCCATCGGGCAGGCGGGGTGGCGGTCCCGTCCGTCCAGGACAGCGGGGTGCAGCAGTTGCCTGGTGGGGATGTCTGGCCGCCCCGGTGCCGCCCGCCCGATACAACTTAACTGGTTGTCGGCAGCGACACGATCCGGCAGCCTGGTGCGCCCAGGCGATGCCTGGGTTCACGGACCTACCTCTCCGCCTTCCTGACGATGTGCAGAATCCGAACACGACCCGCAAGCTTTTCAGCGTGAAAAGACCTCTGTCGTGCCAGATGCCGTGCTTCTCGACTCTAAGGGGATGCAGGGAGGAGGTTCCCCGCCTGCCGAACGATCCCGACTTGACTGTGCCCGAGGGGGCTGGGCCGTTGCCGGCTTCACGCACGACGACGATGGAAGCTCCGCCCCCCGATACAGCCGAACCGGTAGTAGTACGATCCGGCCGAAGCCTGGAACTACAGCTCCACTTCCTTCATGGCCGCCTGGTACTTCTCGGCGAGCTGACCGTCTACGGCGACGTGCTGGTAGACCGCTAACGTCTCCCGCCTGGAATGGCCAGTGATGAGCTGCAGCTCGGCGTCCGCCATGCCAGAGACCCTGGTCAACCACGTGATCGCCTGGTGCCGGAAGGTGTGGGGCGTGGCGTTCACGCCAGCTTGCAGGGCGTACTTCTTCACGATCTGTTCCACCCGGCGGGTTGAGAACCGGCTGCACCGGCGAGTTTGGAAGAGCCATCTGTTGGCAGGATGGTTGGAAATGTGGGTCTTCAACGCCGTGGCGAAGGACTTGCCGAACAACACGAACCTGTCCTTGCTGCCCTTGCCCAGGTTGATGCGGATCTTGCAGTTCTCAAGATCCACGTCGGCGACCTGGATGTTGCACAGCTCGCTGACCCGCACGGCCGTGAAGAACAGCAGCCGCAACATCAGGCTGTGCTGCACGTCCTCGGCGGAGTCCACCGCCTTGTAGAACTGGCGGAACTGGTCGGCGGTGAGGACGCGGGGGAGTCGCTTGGGTTTGGTGCCCGGCGTCAGTTCGCACTTCTGCCGCACCCTACGGCTGACGTACCGCCACCCGTCGTAATCCAGGCCCGCTTGCCTCACCAGCCGGGCGATGCGGGCGACCAGCCGCCCCGTGGACGATTTCGCCTTTCCTTTTTGTGATCCGCAATCGAGCGGGTTTTCGTTCACTTTGGCGACCATTTGACCCTCCAAACCTCTTTCGAACTTCGTGTTCGCCCCATTATGCGAAATTGCGTTTTATGTAGATCCCCGTGCCGTCCTGAGCGATGTTCCAGCTCCAGTCCCTTCCCCACTCGGTCGGCGGCTGGACCAGGACCCTCTGGTCGCTGGTCTTGTCACAGAGCCATACGCCGCGGGCAGATGTATCCTGGGTGGCGAACCACTCAGAGAACGGCGATACGTGGATGATGCGGTCTTCGTCCATTGGCACTCTCCCCTCTTCTACTCGTACCGTACCATCGTCTCGTCCCACGAGACCGTGAAGGACATGATGCCGTGTTTCTTCAACACGCGACGAACGGCTTGCGCTATCTTCCGCTTGGCTCGGGGGCGTGCTGTCCCGTATTGCAGACCAGTCCCATCCTTGAGACGGTGTAAGTCCCGGCGTGCCGTAGCCGTCCTGTTTCTACCACGCTGCCCGCAGGACTTCCTCCTCGACCTCGGGCTTGAGGTCGTGCTGGAGCCCAGTCCAGTTGGTCGCAAGCACCAGTTCCCAGTCGGGGCAGTCGGCAACGTCAATGGTCTTGGTCTTCATGTCGATCTCCCTCCACTCCCTGCCATATACAGCCGAACCGTATTCTTGCTGACAAACAGGAAGTATCCTGCCGTCACTTTCGGTACTTCTGCCAGAAGTACATGGTGTAGGCGATGAAGCAGAACAGGGCGAACCCCAACGGCGGCAAGGAGAACACCACCGGCAGCAGTACCACAAACACCAGCAGCCGCAACAGGCAGGTCTTCATCCTCGTCGAGCCTCCTCCATCAGCCATCGCATCTCCTGCAAGATTTCCGCCAGGGTTTGCGGCTTCTTGGTGCTGGACGGCGGAAGCATGGCAGGCGGCGAAGGCGGGGTGATGGTCGGTGGCGTGAGTACCGGGAGGGACGGCGGCTTGGGAGCGGGCAAGCCGAAGGACCCGCCGGAAGACTTCTTTCGCCGAGGCATCGCGGGCTTGGCGGGTAGCTCGTCCCCCTCTTGCGCCCCGAAGTCGTCCGGGTCGTAGGAGCCAAAGTCCAGCCGTTGCCCGCCCTCGGCGACGACCGCCTCGCCCCTATGCGGGACGCCCCGCCTGTCCAGCTCTTCCAGCCCACGATGCGTGATGGCATAGCCCTTGTTCGTCACGACGACCATCGCCGGGTCGTCCGGGGTAGAGACCAGCAGGGCGGGCATGACGAACTTCTCCAGCTCCGCCAGCCCGCAGCCTGCATGGTCGGCAAGCCGTCCCTTGCTGATGGCACCGAGTTGCCCCAGCGCCACGAGGACAACCAGCCGTTGCCGGGTCAGCCCGTAGCGGTCGATCTTCAGGCTCCGGGCGACACGTGCGGCTGTCGCCTCCCAGTCCATGCCGCCGTTCATTTCATGTTCCTGCACAATCGCCTTGGCAAAGTCCAGCGCCTCCCTTGGGATTCGACCGGCGTACCGGGCGACTAGGCGGCAGAGCGGCTGGTTCCAGCCGGGGTTGTCGAGCTGGACGATACGGGCAACCTCCTCTGCCCCGTACATCCCCAGCTCGACCTTCGTGAAGCGGGAGTCGAACGGTCCGAAGAGCTGCCCCCGCTCGGTCGTAGCCACCATCCAGCAGACGTTCTTGCAGTCGGCGTACCAGCCACCCTCGATGCACAACATCCTGTCCTTTGACTCGATGGCCTTGAGCAGCCCATCCCGCACGTCCCTCGGCAGCCCGTGAACCTCGTCGATGAAGACGATACTGGGCGGGACGTGCATGGTCGGGTCGTCGGACTCGCCCGGAGCAGGCGGGACCATCTTCAGGGAGAACGGGTCGTTGGGGTTGTCGGTGTTGATCGTCCGCTCCAGGGTAACGGCGATCTGGTCATAAAGCTCCTTGGGGCTGCGGACTCCGTTGGGCGGGATTTCGACGACGGGCAGCCTGACCGTCTCGCTGAACAGCCGGGCGAGCGTGGTCTTGCCGGAACTTGCCGGTCCGACCATTGCGAAGGACAGGTCGGCGCAGCAGTGGTTAGGGCGACCCCATGCTTGGTAGGCTGGCTGTTCAGGTGCCGGATCACCTTCACGGCCGCAGCCTTCAGCTTCTCCCTGGTCAGCCCGGCAGTGACCACCTTGGTCAACTCCTTGACGACGGGACGCACGGCCTCGGCGCTGAACAGGTCGTCCCCGGCGTTATTGGACGGCACGCTCTCCGGCGCTTTCATGCCCGGGCGGAAGTAGACGTTCTCGGCATCGAACTCGTATTTCGCGTCGGAGTGCCGGTCGAAGGGGATGCCGTGCTCGACACAGAACGCTTCGAACTCCTCGAATCTGCCGTAGCTCGCCTCCGGGTCCGCTAGGACCAGGAGCCCATCGTTGTCCAGCGCCCGACGCAACTCGTCCGCGTCCTTGGCCTCGAACGGGTCGCCATCGTAACCGCCCGTCCTCCCGTCGGCGGACTTGAGTTCGCCGAGAAACCTATCGAGCAGCGCGGCGGACACCTTGCCGCCGATCGTGATCTCACCAGGGTAGTATTCGCCCATCGTGATTCTCCTCGTATCAAAAAGTTCTTGTGGGGTTCGTCGCTGTCCTTATACAACCGA
>Ga0181520_10007914_pt1 | contig 15360 bp, 13 predicted proteins | sample PEATcosm2014_Bin_29_FD_132451 | JGI IMG/M metagenome (GOLD analysis project Ga0181520, IMG submission 132451) | Peatland microbial communities from MTU Mesocosm Facility, Houghton, MI, USA - PEATcosm2014_Bin02_30_metaG | ecosystem: Environmental > Terrestrial > Soil > Wetlands > Peat | place...
CAGCGACACGTTTTCAACAGCGCCATTGTTGGTCGAGGCGATGATCATGCCAAATCCGGCGATATCGGCTCGCAACAGACGGATGTGGGCCTTACCTCGATCACCGAAATCGACGTCAACAGATCCGGTGAACGCTTGCGCGGCAGTGTCGAGGTCGGCCAACAGGCGAGCGCGGCGGACAATGTTTTCCGCAATGATGTCGCGAAGCAGTGTCGTCTTGCCGGTACCCGGCGGGCCATTTACGGAGAACAGACCCCCGGTTGCCAATCGCCTTGTCGCCGTGTTGATGGCGAATTGCTGTAATAGACTCATCTTATCGGTCGGGTTGTCGAACCAATGACCTCGATTGAGATGGTTCGGCTTGAGGGTCTCGAAAACGTGATGCCTGCCTGTAGGGCTGTCGAGGTCAATACGTTCGCCTTCCGGCAAAGGGCTAAGTATTTCCTTCAGAGGAATGGAAATCTCACCTGCCGTGATCGACCTCAGCGCACGCTCAAGATCTCTGATGTAGAAGCTATTTAAGATGTTGATTTCGAATTCTTCTTCGTCTGGCTCATCCTCCTCCGATTGGACCTCCTCTTGATTGGCTCCCCCCGCGGCTTCTGTGGAACCGGCGGCGGTGGGATCCCCCTGAGGCTTGATCTGCGGCTCAGGCTTTTGCCTCTTCTCGGAGGCAACGACTTCCAATAGGGCGATAGGTTTGTCGCGCGATGGCTTAAATCCGGCCCAGTCGACCAGCAAATCGTACAGCCTCAGTACATCCCGGCCCGTAAGGCCACGTCTTTCTGTTCCCTCGTCAGCATCCGTCGGGATTTGGCGAGAAGCCCGAAAATTCATCAACAGCTCGGATAGTCTGGTCTCCGCCTCGGCGAAGGCGGTCGAGTGCAAAGCCGCGACTCCTCCGTCCCGGATCTGTCCTGCGGCCCAAGGAAGGGTTGAGACCGCGAAGGACTCGACATGAAGTTCTCCTGCGACATTAAGCTTGACCTTGGCGAAGCATGTGTCGCCTTCGAGATCGCCATGCTCCTGCTGCTCGTAATGGGCCAATTCATCTGCGGGCGGGCCCAAAACAGCCTCGCAAATCTCGGTCACCTCGGCCTTGTCGAAGACGACAAGATAAAGGTTGAATCCGACGAGTTGGTGATCCGCGGGAAGCTCGGCCCACCATAGCTCCCTGGCGCTCAACCTAGCCAGATCGGAATGATGAAGCCATCGGAGCTTCCAGTCTTGATCTTCGGCCTCGTCGACAATATTTCTGGTAAGATCGAAAGGCATGAAGAATTCAAGTTTATGCCAATAATTGATGATGGCCGCGAACCGCGCTTTTTCCTCTTCGGTAAGCGAAGAATCAGCAGCGGCGGTTTTCTTGATTTCTGCATTCATCAGTTAGCAAGCCGTCACAAATGTCGTACTCAGTCAGTTCGAGCCAATGATCATAGGGTTGGCATGATCCGCTTCATGAAGCAGTCGAAGAGCGGCACGGTAAAAGCCGTGTCCCCGTGGGAGGGGCTGAAAAGCATGCCCTTGGCGATCAGCGCGTTGCGGACGGGAGCCATGGTCGTGACCTTACGGCCGAGGACGTCCGCCACGTCGCCAGAGCGATGGGGGCCCGATCCCAGCTCTGCCATCGCCCGCATATAGCGCTTCTCGGTAGGTGTGAGACGATCGAAGCGAACGCGGAAGAAGCTCGCGTCCAATTCGGCGAGTGCCTGCGCAGTAGCCAGCCTGGCGTCGAGTTCCTCGATAGGGGAGGCATTTGCGATGTTCCAGCTATGTTTGCCCCACTCTTGCAGAAAATAGGGATAACCGCGTGTTTGCTGAAGTATCTCGGTGACAGCTGCCTCTTCAAAGGCGGCACCTTCCTTGTTGGCTGGCACCACGAGCGCCGCCTTCGCAGCCGTCTCGTCGAGGCGATCGATGGGCGCGAACTCGAACAGCCGCTCAGCGTAGCTTTTCGCTCGTCCCAACTGTCCGAGCAGCTGCGGCAGGCCGGCCGCGACCATTGTGATTGGGAGTTGGCTTTGGCTGGCGTTGTGCAATGCGCTGATAAGTGAGGCAAGCTGGGGTTCCGGGACATACTGGAACTCGTCGACGAACAAAATGACGGCAGTCTCGCGTTCGGAAGCGGCGGCGCCTGTTGCCGCTAGCAGTTCGGTCAAATCATTATCGAGGTCGCCGCTATCGGCCACACCTCTTTCAGGTGCAAGGTCGAGGCCCACCTCGATGTCTTGGTACTTGACCTTCAGCGCTTTGGCGAAGCTTGCCAAGGCACCGAGGGCCTTTCCTGCCTTATCCTTCGCCGCTTCCCCGCGGTTGAGTCTCAGGAGTGTCGCACGCAACGCCGGGGCCAGCAGTGCCGGCAAAGATCGCTCCTCCGGCGCTTCGATTCGCACACTGGCGAAACCGCGAGCTTCTGCATCAAGGCGGATACGATTCAGTAGCACTGTCTTGCCCACACCGCGCAGGCCGTAGAGGATGAAACTTCGGGCCGAACGGCCTTCGCGGATCCGATCAAGCGCGATTGCGGCTCGTTCGATCAACTCGTCACGACCGGCGAGTTCGGGAGGCGGCGTTCCTGCTCCAGGTGCATAAGGGTTGCGGCGTGGATCCAATTCTAGGTACCTTAATGTGGTTTACCCTGGAGCGATAAAGTGGGGTAAGAAGCCAATAACTGCAAGCCCAATGAGCTCCGAGGAGCCGGTTTCCTGGAAAGAGGTGGCGCAACGGCGTTTTCCGGTTTCTCGGATTCTTCAGTAGCATCAAGAAGTAGTTTTGCAGGGAACCCAGCGTTAACTTGCCGACCTTCCAGTAATGACAAGGGACTCCGACCCCGCCAGTCTAGGTTAGAATTCTAGTTCGACCATGCCTCAAATCGAAGTTCGTCGACGGCGATCAATCAGGCGCGCCAAACGACCGCCTTTTTGGGATACTGTTCCACTGCTCTTTGGCCAACGATCCGGCCATGGTTTGGCCACGTGGTGAAGCATGGGCAACCCCGACTCCCCGCCGCCGGTCGCCGGACTGGTCATCGCCGGCGGAAAAGCCGAGCGAATGGGCGCCGACAAGCCGTTCTTGCGGTTTGGCGGAGGGAGCCTGCTCGATGCGGTGATCGGACGGGTGCGGCCGCAGGTGGCGTCGCTGATGCTGAATGTCCGGCCGGAGCGGATGGAGGCATGCCGTGCCCGATATGGCGACGCCTTCGCCTTGGTTGACGACGCGTTCGGCGGCGAGGTTGGCCCGCTCGGCGGAGTGGTCGCCGGGCTGCGCTGTTTGCCCCCCCTTGGCCTGACCTGGCTGGCCACCTTTCCCTGCGACACGCCGTTCCTGCCGGACGACCTGGTCGGACGGTTGTGGCTGGCGGTCGAACCGGGCCGGGAGGTCCCGATCGTCGCCGTCGCCGCCGGGCGGGTTCAGAGCCTGTGCGCCCTGTGGCCGGCGGGATGCCTCGGCGCTTTGACCGATGGCGTGGCGTCGGGCGCGTTGCGCGGCGTCTGGCGGGCTCTCGACGCGCTGGGAGCGGTGCGGATCGAGGTGGCGGCGTCGGCGCACCAGTTCTTCAACATCAACACCCCGCAGGATTTGGCCGAGGCGGAAAAATTGGCGGCGGAGGGGCGGTGATCGTCGGGCGCGGAGCGGCGAATGACTGGCATGCACTGGCATAAAAATCCTAGGAAAAGCGCCGTTTTGGCCGAAAACGATGCGGCGATCGCGCGTGGCAATGCGCTGCCGGGTGGATTATCATCGGGCGCGGGTGTTTCGGCATGGGGTGGCACAGTGAACAAGGGTCAGGTGATTCCGCTATTCACCTGCGCGCGAGCGCTCGGACGACGCGATCGCGCCAGGATCATCAGACGGTCCCTCCAGCAACTCGAACAGGCGGCGCAGGGGGCGGATCTGGACGAGCTGGCCTTGCTGATCGGGGTCGCGGCGCTGGTGGCGGGCGAGACCGCCGCCGAAATGGAATCGGATCATCCCGAGACGCCGTGAAAAGCCGCGGCGACCCCGGGGAAGGGGCCGCTCTTGACAATGCGGGAAGCAATCTGGCACCACTCGCAGCTTCCGTATGACCTGGGTGATAAAAAATGGCAATGATACCGGTTTCCAAGGAAACCTTAGGGACGAAACGGCTCAAGCCGCTCCACGATTACAACTTCGTCAGCAATCTGGCCCACTGCGAAATCCTGGGCAGCGAGTTCTCGCAGATCGCTTTGAATTTCCCGATCTTTTTTGTCGATCGCGGCGGCGTCATGGTGCCGGTCGCGCTGATGGCGCTCGAGGCGGGCAAAAGCCTGTTCGTCGACCGTCAAGGCCGCTGGACCGGGCTGTATCTGCCGACCGTCTTCCGCCGCTATCCGTTCAACGTCTCACGGGGCCCGGACGGCGCCCAGCCGCCCCAGCTGCTGGTCGACGAGGAGATGATCTCCGACAGCGAGGGCGAGCCGTTGTTCGGCGCCACCGAGCAGCAGGACCTGGATGGGACCAGCCTGGTCGGCCGCGTTCTGCGCTTCGCCATCGAAGCCGAGCAGCAGGGGTCGCTGACCCGCGTCCTGACCGCCTCGATTTCCGCCGCGGGCATCATCGAACCGGCCGGCAAGGCGATGGGTCTGCCCGACCAACAGTCGTTCCTGCCGGGATTCAACGCGGTCAATGAACAGAAATTGCGCGAACTTCCCGACGCCACCTTCCTCGAACTCCGTCGTTCGGGGGCCCTGGCGCTGATCTACGTTCACCTGGTGTCGCTCGGCCAGTTGGCCCGGCTGCAGCAGTTGCATATGGAGCGGCAGAACGCCGAGAAAACCACACCGGTGAACTGAAATGCGTCGGTCGGTGGACATGCGGATGTGAGCATTCTTCATCCGGTCATTCTTTCGGGGGGCGCCGGCAGCCGGCTTTGGCCGCTGTCGCGCTCGCTCTATCCCAAACAGCTGCTGACCTTGCTGTCCGACCGGACGATGATCCAGGCGACCGCGCTGCGGGTGACCGGGACATCCTTCGGCGCGCCGGTGGTGGTGTGTAACGACGCCCACCGGTTCATCGTCGCCGAGCAACTTCAGGAGGTGGGGATTGTTCCCCGCCGCCTGGTGTTGGAGCCGGTCGGTCGCAACACGGCGCCGGCGGTCATCGTCGCCGCGCTGATCCTCGCCGAAGACGATCCCGACGCCATCATGGTCGTGCTGCCGTCGGATCAGGCGATCATCGAACTCGACAATTTTCGCGAGTCGCTGCAATTCGCGGCGCGCGCCGCCGCGGCGGGTCATTTGGTGACCTTCGGCATCCCGCCGAAAACCCCCGAAACCGGCTATGGCTATCTGCGCAAAGGTGAGGCGCTGGGCGAGCGCTGTTTCAAGGTCGCCCGCTTCATCGAAAAACCGGACCTGGCCGGCGCGCGGGCCATGCTGGCCGAGCCGGGCCATTTCTGGAACAGCGGCATGTTCGTGTTCAAGGCCACCGCTCTGCTGGCGGAAGCCGAACGTCTTTGTCCGCAGATTTATCAAGGCGCGGCGAAATCCCTGGCCGCCGCCAAGATCGATATCGATTTCCTGCGTTTGGACGCCGACGCGTTCACCGCGACTCCGTCGCAATCCCTCGATTACGCGGTGATGGAACATACCGGCCGGGCGGTCGTCGTTCCCGCCGATTTCGCCTGGAGCGACGTCGGCTCATGGTCGGCGCTGTGGGAGATCGGCGACAAGGATGACGCCGGTAACGTCACGGTCGGCGATGTGCTCACCGTCGACAGCCGGGACAATTATCTGCGCGGCGACGGAACGCTGGTGGCGGCGGTCGGATTGTCCAACATCGTGGTGGTGGCGACCGAGGATGCGGTGCTGGTCGCCGACCGGGCGCAGGTGCAGAATGTTCGCCAGATTGTCGATGCCCTGCGCCGCTGCAACCGCACCGAAGGCGATCTGCACCGCAAAGTCTATCGCCCCTGGGGCTACCATCAGAGCGTCGATTCGGGCAACCGGTTCCAGGTGAAACAGATCATGGTGCGACCGGGCGCCCGCGTCTCACTGCGCCTGCACCACCATCGCGCCGTCCATTGGGTGGTGGTGGAAGGCACGGCCCTGATCACCTGCGAGGACAAGACCTTCCTGTTGCGCGAGAATGAATCGACCTTCATTCCGCTGGGCGCCCGCCATCGCCTGGAGAATCCCGGCAAAGTGCCGCTTCGCCTGGTCGAAGTGCAGTCGGGCGCGTATTTGTCCGACGACGACATCATTCGTCTCGAGGACAGTTTCGGGAAGAATTGACCGGACGGCGCGATGCCTTCAAGAGTCATCACGCTAGCCGCGTGTATCCCAATTATCGGCCGCGTTGCGCATGAACGCCTCGAGGGCGCGTTCGATCTTTTCGGTCATTTCCTCGCCATGGTCGAGGCCGGGGACGGGGATTTCCTTGCCGAGGACGGCGGCGCTGATCGCCTCCACCCCGCGATTGATCTCCTCCGCCATCTCCCGGAACTGCTTGGCCTCGGCGACGCGGCCGGCGATGTCGGCGACATTGGGCTGCACCAGATCGAGCACCGCCATCAGATAGCGGGCGCGAATTTCCGCCTGCAGCTTGACCAGCTCGACCAGCTCTTCCTGTTTGACCTCGGTCAGGCGGGCGACGAAGCGCTCGCGGGTGATGCTCTGACGAAATTCTTCGATAAGGGCGACAAAGCGCTCGGGGGTCAGGCCGTGCGTTTTCATCAGCTCGCCGCCGCCGGAGGGATGATCGGCGCTTCGGCTTCGGCCAGCCACCCGACCTCGCCCTCGATATTCCATCCGGCGAGGCGGGCGAGGCGATGCAGGGTGGCCAGAAGGCGGTGCAGGTCAGGGCGGGTGACGTCGATCACCCGGCTGACCCCGGCGCAGCCGTGGAAGGAAAGACGGAAAAAGCGCGGCATGGTGCGGACGTCGAGTTTCCCCAGCAGATCGGGCGGCGGTCCCGGCGCGACGGGGCTGTCGCTCGGCGCCGCGCTGTTGGCGCCGGCGGCGGCGACGCTCTGCAAGGCCGACTGGTGCTCGATGACCAGCACTTCGGTCTTGTGCTCGACCGCCGCGTGCGCCATCGCCCGGCTCGACCGCGCCAGGAGTTGCGCGATGCCGCGAATGACCCGGCGGGTGACACGGCGGGTGAACAACAAGGTCACCTTGCTCTCGGCATCGATGAACTCGACCAGCAGACGGTCTTCCGCCTCGATATATCCCATGCGAATGGTGCTGGTGCCGGCCATCGGTTGCGCTCAGAACTGAAAGGGTTCGTCGTCGACGATGCCGAACAGGCGGTCGAGATCGGTCGTCTGCTCGGACGCCGCCCGCTGGCGCGCGGCTTCGGCGCGGCTGGCCTCCAGACGCTGCATCAGATTGAGACGTTCCATGGAAAAAATCTGGGCATAAATCATCGCCAGGCCGCCGATGTCGCGCAGCGCGACCAGATCGGCGCCCGACAAGGTCTGGAACTTTGGCTCGTTCACCTGGAACAGGCCGTTGAAATCGTCCTCGCCTTCGCCGCCTGGCGGCCGCCACGGGGTCAACAACCCGAGCCGATTGAGCAGGTCGCCCGCCTCCAGCGTCGCTCTGCGGTTCTGTTCAAGCTGCACCAGCAGGTTGGTGGCGCGGGTCAGAATGTCGGCATTGCCGCCGCCCGGCTCGAACAAGGGTTCTCCCTCGGTTTCGGACAAACGCTCGCTGGTTTCGTCGAGGCATAAGACCCAATCGTCGCGGTCTTCGACCCTGGCCAACAGGAAGGGCGCGCGACGAAACATCGCGGGGACATAGCCGGCCAGCCAGCGGCCGTCCGGCCCGACGAAGACATTCGTCCCGGCCTTGATGCCGGTCAACGCGGCCGGAAAAAATCCCTCCGCCGTGGCGGCCAGCAGGACGGGAAATTCGTGCGCGGCCCGCAAGACTTCGCCGCCGAACAACGAGATGACGGCCATCGCCCGCGCCGAATGAAACGAAACCAACGGCAGAACCCGCTTTTTGGCATGGGCCTCCCGGGAGACCGGAACCGCTTTCAAGACACCATGCCCCCACGCTATCGCCGACTCGTCGCCGCATTATCGCCCAATGTCGGCATTCCCGCCACGGCTTTGCAACCGAGCCTCGCCGCTTCTTGTACAGTAACTATTGAATGTGTGGTTCCTGTTGTTATATGATCTTCGCTAGATTGATCCGCCTTCCTCACCGGGGCGGCACTTTTTTGGATCGAGGCATGGTCATGTATTCACATCCCCAGCAGGCGACTGGACATGACGTCCAGGCGCTCCGGCGCGAGGCCGGCAAGTGGCTGAAGGAATTGCGCCTTGGTCGCAATTTGACTCAGCGCGAATTGGCCGAAAAGGTCGGAGTCGAGTATTACACGTTCGTTTCCCAGCTTGAAGTTGGTCGTGGCCGCATTCCGCCGGACCGCTATGAACGGTGGGCGGAGGCTCTGGGGGTCGACGCGGCGGTCTTCGTCAAGCAACTTCTTCGCTTCTACGACCCGGAAACCTATCGGATTCTGTTCGGCCGCGAGGGCGGGGAGTAGGCAAAGGCCCCGCCGTCTGTTAGGGTGAGCGCGGAATACTTACGGGAGAAGCTGGAAAAGCCTTGAGCGCGAGCGTATTCGCCTTTCCGTCCCCGTCCTCGCGGGGACCACAGCCGTGGACCAATGTCGAATTGGCCGAGCTTTATCGCGTCGTCGATATTCTCGGACGGGCGGGTCTCGCGGTTGAGACCGACATGGGGATGTCGGAAGAAGGCGACCCGTGGTTCGTTTTCTGCCGCATCGACACGATGGACGTCATCGCCCATTTCGCCCGCATCGACGGGCAGTTCGTCGCCGCCAGCATCGCCGTGGATGAGACCTATCGCGGCGCTAATTTCCGCCAGATCGTCGACCGCATGGTGCAGAGCCAGCCGTTGATCCTGCCGCCACCCGGTCGCGGAACGCGGTTGCTGCTGCATCCAAGTGTCATCTTGACCGCCTTCGTCGCCACGGCTCTGGCCCACTCCGAAAAGGCGCACGCCGATGCGTTTCGCGCCGTCGAGGCCAAGTGGGACCACCATCATCAAACCGAAACCGGCGCGGCGCGCCATGTCAAAGGCGCGTGGTTCGACTCGTTGCCGGCCATGCTGCGCGGATCCGGCGAGGCGCGCGCCGGCGCCGATATGGGAGCGGCCGGCAACAATCAGGCGATCACCCTGGCGTCGCTGATCGCCATCGCCGTGGCGGCGATGCAGCCGGTGGTGGAGAAGTTGTCGGCGGTGACCTCCGCCGTCCTCGATGGCCTGCATTCGGCCGAGGCGTCGGTTCACAATACGGTGGCGCACGTGTTCGCCGCGGCGGTCGCCGACCTGCCGGTGATTGCCGGCGCCCTGGTCAAGTCGGACGATTCGATCATCGTCAAATCCGAGGCGGCGACGACGGCAAGCGATCAACCGTCGCACAAGGCGGCGGCCGTCGATTATACGGCCGACGCGATGAAGATCATCATCGCCGACATGTCGTCGTCGACGTCAAGTCCGCTGCAAAAATCGATCGTCCTGACCGACGATGTCGCGCATACCCCGGCCCAGCCGGTGGTGGCCGCAGCCCTTGAGGCCCAGCAGGACGCGGCGTTCATGGCGATGTTGACGGCGCAGAAGACCGCGGCTGAGGCGGTATCGCCGGCCAGCCATACCGATGCGACGGTGTCCTCGGCCCCGATCATGATCAGCCTGGACGACGTCAGTCAGCAGGCGTTGCAGGTGCTGAATATTCGACTCGATTCGGCGACGTCCGACCACGCGAAGAGCACGGATTCGAGCGTCGCGGCGGGGGGCTCGACGTCGACCAGCCAGATTTCCGGCGCCGCGTCGACCAGTTCGCTTAGCAGTGGACACGAGACGTCGACATCGTCGTCGGCCACGGTGCCGACGACGGCGCCGGCGACCCAGGAGATGGCGATCACCACGACCAATGGCAGCGAAGTCATTGCCGCCATCGCCAATTTCGCCGCGTCGACATCCCACGAGATCGCTGGCGGGATTACCGCTTCATCCACCTTGTTGACCGCGTTGGCGCCTTATACGTCGGCGGGCCAATCGTTGAAGGTCATCGTTTTCGAAAGCAACAGCTTGAGCAGCGATATCTTTTCGTTCACCACCGGCATCGTCTTCGTCGACGAGAAGTACGTTTCCTCGCACACTCTGGCCAATCCCGGCGGAAATCTCGTGCTTGACCTGGCGACGGGCGGGTCGGTGACATTGGTCGGTATCGCGACCATCGGGCATACAGCGCTGACCTGATTGTTATGCGCATCCTTTACCGGTTGGCCCGTATTTTCTGGCGCATGCTGCCGCCGGCCCGCCGCCGGTCCCTGTTCATTATCCTGACGACACTCGCCTCGCCGCGCTCTTCCGGCAGCCGCGCCCGCGTCCCGGTGGTGGTCGCCGGCATGGTGTCCTCGGCGACCGGTCTTGGCGAATCGGCGCGGATGAACATCGAGGGGTTGAAGCTGGCGAAGCTTCCCTACGCGGTCATCGATCTGAGCGGCAGCATGTTGGGGCCGGCCGATCTGCCGTCCTTCCTCGCCGACCAACAGGAGCGCGACGCGCCGATCGGGCAGGGAAGCCTCATACTCCATGTCCCGGCGCCGGTGCTGCCCTATGCGCAATTGCGCTGCGGCCGCGGCGTGGTGAAGGGCAAGAACGTCGTCGGTTTCATCCACTGGGAACTGCCGCGGGTGCCCGCCGCCTGGCGAAGCGGATTGCGCTTCATGCACGAGGTGTGGGTGCCCAGCCAATTCTGCGCCGCCGCCGTGCGCCCGGCATTCGACGGGCCGATCCGCGTCATCCCGCATCCGGTCGATGTCGCCGGGGTCAGGAAGGGTAAGCGCGGCGCCGTGTTCACCGTGCTGACGATGTTCAACGTCGCCTCCAGTTTCGAGCGCAAAAACCCGCTGGCGGCGATCCGCGCCTTCAAGGCGGCGTTCGGAAGTGACCGGGGGGCGCGCCTGGTGATGAAGGTCCATAGCATCGAGCAATATCCGGACGGATTGGCCCAGCTTCAGACGGAAATCGACGGCGCCGACAACATCACCCTGCTGACCGAAGTGATGGCGCGTCGCGACGTGCTTGAATTGATCGCCGGCGCCGACGTCGCGCTGTCGTTGCACCGCTCCGAAGGGTTCGGCCTGCTGGCGGCGGAAGCGATGATGATCGGCGTCCCGGTGGTCGCCACCGACTGGTCGGCCACCGCCGAGTTCGTCACCCCGGAAACCGGCGTGCCGATCGGCTATTCGCTGATTCCGGCAATCGACCCGCAAGGCGCCTGCCATGATCCGACCCAGATGTGGGCGGACGCCGATGTCGATGCGGCGGCGGCGGCCTTGCGGAAATTGCGGGCCGATCCGGCGTTCTGGATGGATCTGTCGGAACGCGCCCGCAGCTCGGCGGGGGCGCTGTTTTCAGCCGAACGCTACGCCAAGGCGATTCGCTCGATCCTCACCGGGCCGCCAACCAGTCTTCAATAGCGGCGCGCAAATCCGCCGCCGGCGCCACCCGTCCGGTCTCCAACTTGCTCAAATGGCTTTGGGCGATGCCGAGACTCCGCGCCAGCTCGGCCTGGGTCAGGCCACCGGCGCGGCGGGCATGGCGCAGACGGCCGGGCAGGTCGTCATCGGCGTGTTTGCCGGCGTAATAGGCGCGCAACGCTTCCGGAGCGTCGACGAAAATGGTGGCGCCGAGCCAGGCGGCGACGCCGGCCGGACGCGCCTCGCCGGCGTAACGCCATCCGGCGACGACATGGTCGGCGGTCAATGTCGTTAACGCCTTCTCCAGCCGCGCCCGGGTCTTGGTCGGGTATAGCGGGTCGACCGGCTTGCCGACGACGTCAAGCAGCGCCGCCACGCCATGCGCATGACCGCCGCCGTCGCCCCAATGCCAGGAGAAATAACGGGCCAGCCGTTTTTCCCAGCGACGCCGATAAGGGTCGTATTCCAGCGCCTTGCGAAACAACAGGTGATGCGCGCCGGAAAACAGGAAGGCGGCGAAGACGCGGCCCGGGCGGAAGACGAAGCGCTCCATGTCGATGTCGCCGTCGTCGCGCTTGGCGCCCACCCGGTCGGTAATGAGGAAGGGACGGCTTTGCAGAGTCTTGGTGTCGCGGCCGCCCGGCATCACCTCGATTTCGGCGACATCGATCCACAGATTCTGGATGTGGTTGAGCGAGGCCAGCATCTCGTTCTTTTGCTCGGCTTCGAATCCGCCGCGCCGGCCGCCGCCGCCCTTCTTCGGCCGCAATCCGCGCAGGTTGAGCAATTGGGCGACATCGGCGGTGACCGCGTCGTTGGGTCCCTGGGCCTTGGCCAGATAGAGGCTGCACAGGGCGTCGAGCACGTCGGCATCGCGATCCGACAATTCGCTTTGCTGGCGCCACATGGCGTCGGCCCAGCGATCGAGGCCTTCGCGCGGCAGCCACGGAAGATCGTCGAAGGCGGGCGGTCGCAACTGGGCGATGCCGCCGCCGTGCAGGCGAGCGGTCGGCCACGGCGCGCCCTCGGTGCGGACGAAACTGTTCTTGCACAAGGCGTCACGCAGGCTCTGGAAGCTTGGCGCCGACAGCGCGAGCATGGTGCCGGGCGGAATCGCTTCGCCTCGGTGACGCAGGACGCCGAGAATGTCTTCGAGGCGGGACAGCGGCACTTTCGGTGGGGTCAGCAGATCGGTTACCACCTCGACCTGGCTTTCCACATAGACGCCGATCAGGCTGCCGACCGATCCGGCGTCGATCGAGTCGACGGCCTCGCCCTTCCACAGCCAAAAGGCGACATTGACCGACAACCACTTGACCAGTCGCGGCAGGAAATTCTCGTCGCCGGCGATGTCGTCAGCCAGGGCTCGGCAATTGTCCCGCGCCTTGGCGTCGTCGATCGATTGCTTCCGTCCCACCGGACGCGCCGCCGCGTAGGCATCGCCGAGGCGAACGCGAATTCGCCGGGCCAGCAAAGCGACGATCTTGTCGCGTTCGGCGGCGAGCGCCGGTTCGAGACAGGCCAACAGTTGCTCGGCCCCGCCGGCGCGGGCCAGCACCTGCTTGGCGGCCTCGGCGACCGCGGGAAAGGCGGGCGAGTCGGTCATCATTCCGCCATCGCCCGATCAGCGCCAGTGTCCATCGCGTTGCATCGGCGGTTGTCTGCGCCATCTGCGTTACCACAAACGGCCCGCCCTGCAAACGGCCCCGTCGCACCGGACGAGGCCGGTGTCGACACGGATGGCGCGGACAACCCCGGATGGCCGGACGCGTCTCGGCGGCAAAGCGGCTTCAGGACAGAGCGTCCCTGAGGCGCCTGACGGCGGCCTCGGCGGAGAACATTCGGGTCACCGACAAGCGCCCGCGCTCGGCCAATTCGCCGGCCCAATCCGGTTGCTGGCGCAATGCCCGCAGGCCCGCCGCGGCGGCGTCGATATCGGCGTCGGCCCACATCTGGTCGGGATAGTGGCAGGCGCCCTGCGGATCGATCGCCGGAATCAGGCGAAAGGGGACCGGCACGCCGGTATCGGGGGTGACGAATTCGGCGGTCGCCGACCAGTCGGTGGACACCACCGGCACGCCGATCATCATCGCCTCGGCCAGCAACAGGCCAAATCCCTCCGAGCGGTGCAGGGAAATCACCGCGTCGGCCTCGGCCATCGTTTCCAGCAGGTCGCGCCGCGGCATCACCCGATCAAGCAGGACAATGTTGGCGGCGCCGCCGATCTCCCGGTGAAGGGCGGCGTGGCCGGACGGGTAGTGGTCGGCATTGTGGATCTTGATGACCAAGCGGGTGCCCTGGTCGCCGCCGAACGCCACCTTGAAGGCGCGAATGGCGGCCAGCGGGTTTTTCCGTTCGAACCCGGAGGCGACATTGAACATGGTGAATACGGTGAAGACGTCGTGCCGGCGGTTGCGGCGCACTCCGTCGACGTCGATCAGATGCGGCAGCACGCGGACCGGGCCGGCGAATTTCCGGCGCATGGCGCCGGCCGAGAACTCGCTGGGCACCCAGATTTCATGCAGCAGGCGGAGGGCGGGCAGCCAGTCGGCGGGCAGCCGCGGCAGTTCCCAGGCGAGATAACCGATGACCCGCTTGCCGGCGACAATCCGGCTTTGGCAGCGGCGCAAGGCATAGGGCAGCATCAACCCGCTGACATGCACGACCAGACTGCCCGGCCCCACCACCGACTCATCGGCATTCGTCGGAAACCGGGCGAGATCGGCATGGCCGAGCAGGCTGCCGCTGAGATCGACCGCGCCGTGCGCCAGACCGGCCTTGCGCAGCACCGCGATATTGAGCCGGGCCGATTCGCCCAGACCGGTGGCGCTGCTCAAGGTGCCGGCGACGATAACGGGGACGCGCTGCGCGCCGCCCGACGAGCGCGGCGCGATCGCCGTCGTCGCCAGGGCGAACAGGTGGTGGCGCCATCCGACCGGCAACAAACGCCAAAAAAAACGGGCGACCCGCGAAAACAGCCTGAGCGGGTTCATCGGCGGTTCACCTCAGGGACGTTCGAAGCCGGCGCGGGCGTCTTCGACCAGGGCGTTGAGATACCGTCCGTACGGGCTTGGCGACAGCGGCTTGGCCAGGGCCGCCAACTGGTCGAGATCGACAAAACCTTGGCGCCAGGCGATTTCCTCGATGCAGGCGACTTTAATTCCCTGGCGCCGCTCGATGGCGGCGATGAATTGTGAGGCCTCGAGCAGCGAATCCTCGGTGCCGGCATCCATCCACGCATAGCCGCGCCCGAGCATCATGGTGTGCAAGGCGCCGCGCGCCAGATAGTCGTTATTGACGTCGGTGATCTCCAACTCGCCGCGGCCGGACGGGTGGACCCGGGCGGCGATGTCGACGACCGCGTTGTCATAATAGTAAAGCCCGGTCACCGCCCAGGACGAGCGCGGTTTGGCTGGCTTTTCCTCGATCGACAGGGCCCGGCCGCCGGCGTCGAACTCGACGACGCCATAGCGTTCCGGATCAGTGACGCGATAGGCGAAGACCACCGCGCCCTGTCCGGTCGCCTCGGCGCCGGCGAGCAATTGGGGCAGGCCGTGGCCGTGGAAGATATTGTCGCCCAGCACCAGGGTGACCGGATCGTCGCCGATGAAATCGCGCCCGACGCGAAAGGCGTCGGCCAGTCCGCGCGGCCGGTCCTGCACGGCGTAGGAGAACCGCACGCCGAGCTTCCGGCCGTCGCCGAACAGGCGGCGATAGCCGTCGATATCCTGCGGCCCGCTGATGATCAGGATGTCGCGGATGCCGCCCAGAAACAGCACCGACATCGGGTAATAGACCATCGGTTTGTTGTAGACGGGCAGCAATTGTTTGCTGGCCGCCTGCGTCGCCGGGAACAGCCGGCTGCCGGTGCCGCC
>Ga0181520_10007915_pt1 | contig 15360 bp, 11 predicted proteins | sample PEATcosm2014_Bin_29_FD_132451 | JGI IMG/M metagenome (GOLD analysis project Ga0181520, IMG submission 132451) | Peatland microbial communities from MTU Mesocosm Facility, Houghton, MI, USA - PEATcosm2014_Bin02_30_metaG | ecosystem: Environmental > Terrestrial > Soil > Wetlands > Peat | place...
GATGGCAACACCAAATCCACAATTACCGGCCGACCCCATCACCCGAAAAACACCCGCCAAGGCTGATCTGCTTCACCAAAACGCCTTGAAATGACCGCCTGTGAGAAATGCAGGCTAGCCTCCAGTCGGAGTATCCGGCCAGCCGCAGGTTGCCGCAGTGTTTCGTCGCCTCCTGCCAGTTCACATCTTTACCGTTGTCCTTCCCGGCCCACATGAGTCCAGTGGATGGATCGACCCAATACCCACGCACCTCTGTCTCCTGCGCCAAGCCTCGATTCTCGGTGGAGGACTGTGCGGCAGCGAGCATGGCGACAGCAGAAAGAAAAATCAAAACAACCTGATTCGTTGCCCTAATCTTCGTGGCTTTCATGTCGGTGATTGTAGTGCCTGTGATTAAACGGCGTTGTATTGATTGAGACCGCAGCGCCCGCCTGCCGATTGGCGGTGTGCATCGGCAGGTGTGGGTGGCAGCGAGTTAGCCCCGCTGCGCGGGGATAGCAAGTTAGCGGATTAGCGGGGGACTTTGAGCGGTGCTCGTTTTGTCCCCCGCGGGGCGGCGAAGCCGGTGGATGACTTAAAAGTCCTCGTTGGCTTCGACTGCGGGCAGGACGTCGTGCTCGCGGGCTACCCAGACGTAGAGGGTGGGCAGCAGGAAGACGCCGATGACCAGGTTGGCGATGAGGCCGCCGACGATGACGATGGCGAAGGGCCGTTGCGAGTCGGAGCCGATGGCGTGCGACAGCGCGGCGGGCAGCAGGCCGAGCGTGGCCACCAGCATGGTCATCATGATGGGCCTCAGGCGCAGGACAGCCCCCTCAATGGCGGCTTCGACAATGTGCTCCTGGGTAGAGACCTCCATGCCCTTGCGGCGTGCGCGGAGCTGGTTGATGTATTCCAGCATGATGACGCCGGTTTGCACCGAGACGCCGAACAAGGCCAGGAATCCGACCGCCGACGAGACCGAGAAGTTGGTGTGAGTGATGAACAAGGCCAGCGGTCCGCCAATGGAGGCCATGGCGACCGAGGCGAGAATGAGCATGGCCCACTTGAAAGAGCGGAACATGGTGTAGAGGATGAGAAAAATGACCAGCACGGTGATGGGAATGACGATGGCCATGCGCCGGTCGGCGCGCTTCTGGCTCTCGTACTCGCCCGCCCACTCAGTGTGATAACCGGCGGGGAGGGCGACGTTTTTGCTCACCTTGCCGATGGCTTCTTCGACTGTTGAGCCGAGGTCGCGTCCGCGCACGGAGTACTTGATGGCGATGTAGCGCTGGCCGCCTTCGCGATAAATTTCCTCCGCGCCGTCGTCGGCGGAGATGGTGGTCAATTGCGCCAGAGAGACGCGCTCGCCGGAGGGCGAAAGCAGGCGCACATTCTCGATGGCGTCGCGGGTGTCGCGGTACTCCTTTTGATAGCGGAGGGTGACGTCGAAGCGGGCCTCGCCCAATTGCACCTGGGTAAGCGCGTTGGCGCCGACGGCGGTCTGCACGGCGTCCTGAATGTCGGCGACGTTGATGCCCCAGCGGGCGGCGGCGTCGCGATCGACGGTGTAGTTGAGGTTGGGCTGGCCGATGATGCGGAAGATGCCCAGGTCCTCGATGCCTTTGACGGTGGCCATCTGCGCCTGAATCTCTTCAGCCTTCTTTTCGAGAGTGCGCAGGTTGTCGCCGTAGAGCTTGACGGCTAGTTCGCCCTTGACGCCGGAGACGGCTTCTTCCATGTTGTCGGAGATGGGCTGGGAGAAGTTCCAGATGACGCCGGGAAACTTTTCCAGTTCCTTGTCCATGGCGGCGATGAGGGCTTCCTTGTCGCGGTGGAAGATGGGACGCCACTGTTCCTTGCGCTTGAGGTCGACAAAGTACTCGGTGTTGAAGAAGCCGGTGGTGTCGGTGCCGTCGTCGGGGCGGCCGGTCTGGCTGACGACTTGGGTGACCTCAGGGAAGGACGCCATGACCAGGCGCGCCTTGTTGGTGAAGTCGATGCTGGCGGAGGGACCTTCGCTGGGGGGCAGGGTTCCGCGCACCCAGATTGCGCCCTCGTCGAGGTGGGGCAGGAACTCCGAGCCGATGGCCCCGCCCACGGTGAGATAGATGGCGATGGCGAACAGGACGGCGGCGATGCCGACGGTAACGTAGCGATTCTCAATGGCGGCGCGAACTGCGATGCGATAGCGCCGGATGATCCATTGCAGGAGGGGGTTCTTCCATTCCTTGGCCCCCTTGCGGAACAGGAAGCTGGCCAGGACGGGGGCGATGATGATGGAGAAGGTGAGCGCTCCGAGCAGTGCGAAGGCTACGGTCCAGGCCATGGGCTTGAAGAGCCGGCCCTCGACGGCCTGAAGGGTGAAGATGGGCAGGTAAGCGGTGATGATGATGGCGATGGCGAAGAAGACGGGGCGCTGCACCTCGTGCGACGCTTCGCGAATCTTCTGCCCCGGGGTGCGGGTGTCGTCGGGGTGGGAGAGATGGCGGACGATGTTCTCGATCATCACCACCGCGCCATCGACGACCATGCCGAAATCCAGAGCTCCGAGAGAGAGAAGGTTGGCGGGAATGTGGCTCAGGTCGAGGCAGATGGAGGCGAACATCAGCGCGAAGGGAATGGTGAGCGCGACGATGATGGCCCCGCGCACATTGCCCAGGAAGAGGAAAAGAATGATGGAGACGAGAATCACGCCTTCCGTCAGGTTGTGCTCGACGGTCTCGACGGTGAACTTGACCAAGTCGGAGCGGTCGAGGAAGGGAACGATCTTGACACCCTTCGGCAGGATGCTGTCGTTGAGGTCGTGGACCTCCTTGTGAATGCCCTCGAGGACGGGGTCGGAGTCGTCGCCTTTCTGGAGCAGCACGATGCCTTCGACGGTGTCGGGATTGTCAACAATAGTGCCGTCGGCGCGGTGTGTGGCTTTGCCGATCTGGCCGAGGCGGATTTTGGGGCCCTGGGTGACAGTAGCGATGTCCCTGATCTTGATCGCCGCGCCGCCCGTGTTTTTGACAACGGTTTTCTCGATGTCTTGAACACTCGTAAAAAGGCCCACCGACTGGACGTTGATCTGCTGCGCGCCCTGCTCGATGAAGCTGCCGCCACCGTTGGTGTTGTTGTTGGCTATCTGCTGCTCGACCTGGGCGATGCTCAATCCGTAGGAGACCAGTTTCTCGGGATCGAGCTTGATCTGGTATTCCTTGGTCGGCCCGCCGAAGCTGGACACATCGACCACGCCCTTGACGCTCTTGAAGGATTTCTCCAGGGTCCAGTCTTCGAGCGCCTTCTTTTCCATCACGTCGTAGGAGGGATTGGTGCTTTCGAGCGTGTACCAGTAGATTTGGCCGACGGGACTCCAGTCGGTGCCCATCTGCGGCACCAGATTGGCGGGCAGGCTGACCATGCTGAGGCGCTCGAGGACGTGCTCGCGGTTGACGTCGCTCTTGGAGTCGTCGTCGAAGATCAGCATCAGGCTGGAAAGGCCGGCCAGCGTGGTGGAGCGCAGATGGACGAGGTGGGGAATGCCGGCCATCTGGATTTCGACCGGAACCGTGACCTGGCGCTCGATCTCCTCGGCTGAGCGGCCGGGCCACTGCGTGATGATCTGCACGTAGTTGTTGGCTACGTCGGGATAGGCCTCGACGGGCAGATTGCGAAAGGAGATGATGCCCCAGGCGGTGAGCACAACAACACCGCCGAGGACCAGCCAACGGTTCTTGAGCGCGAAATCGACGAGTGCGCGAATCATTTACTGGTTTCCTGCGGTTTCAAGCAGAAGTGCGTTCTTGACCACCTGCTGCCCGGGCTGAATGCCGGAGAGAATCTCCTGCCGACCGCCGTCGAGCATTCTGCCGGCGTGGACTTCGGTGCGCTTGAACTGGTTTCCGCCGGCGGGGAGATAGACCCAGTCGCGGTCGTGCAGATGCAGAACCGCCTCGGCCGGCACCACGGCGTGGGTTTCCCTGGCGCGGCTGGTGAAGGTGGCCGTGCCGAACATGCCCAGCTTGAGGAATCCCGGATTGGCGACCTCGATGCGCACCTTGGCGGTGCGGATGGAAGGATCAAGAATGGGTCCGATGTCGCTGATGCGCCCCGTGATGGGGCGGTCGGGATAAGAATTGATCTTGACCTTCGCTTCCTGGCCCAGTTGCAGCTTGGGGATGTCGTTCTCGTAAACGTCGCAAACGATCCAGACCGTGGACAGGTCGGCGATGGTGAAGGCGGTGGCCGTGCCGGAGAGGCTGACGCCGGCGGCGGCCGCATTGGTCACGTTCTGGGCCACGATGACGCCGGAGATGGGCGCATAGACGTTGACGATGCTGCTGGGGTGCTTCTTGTCCACGCCAAGTGTCTTGAGCTGCTCTTCAGCGGCGGTCAGATCGGCCCTGGCGTCCTTTTCGGTGTCCTCGGCCTGCTCCAGCATGGCCTGGGAAATGGCGCCGTGCTTGTAGAGGTCGTCGGCGCGTATGAAGGCCTTGTGGGCGAGCTGCTCGTCGTTGGCGGCCTTGAGGTAGGTGTCGAAGGCGTTGGTGATGTCGGGGCTCTGCACCTTGAGCAGCAGTTGGCCCTTCCGCACGTTGTCGTCGAGGCGGGCCTTGATGTCGACCACGCGGCCGTTGGCCATGGAGATCACAGGGATTTCGCGGGCGATGTCAGGGACGACGGTGGCCGTAGCGTTCAACTCGGCAGCGGCTTCGACCTGGCCGGCCGAAGCAAGCGGGAACTTGGCCACATCGTTGCTGTCGATGGAGATCAGGTTCATGTCGGCAACCTGGATCACTTTGGCAGGAGGTGGCGCGCCATCGCCCTGCTCCTTGCTTTTGCAGCCTGAGAGAGCCAGACCGAGCGATGCAGCCAGCGCGAGAGCCAGCGCTGAGGCGGGCAGTTGCTTCGAGAAAGAAGACGGAATCATTGGATTACCTCGCGTCCCACAGCAAGATTCAGTTGTCCGGCCGCGGTCATATAAGAACCGATCAGTTGGGCATAAGCCAGTTGCACGGCGCGGTAATCGCTCTGTGCATTCAGAAAGTCCATCAGCGAGGCACCCCCGTGCTGATAGGCGTAGGTTACGGTGTCGCGGACGCGCAGCGCCTGGTCGTTGTACTTCTCCTTATACGGCTTGAGAAGAGTGATGTTGCTGCGCACCACTTCATACGCCGAATCCACGTCACTGAACACCTGGGCGCGCGTGGCGTCGGTCAATTGCCTGTCGCGGTCGATATCGATTGCCGTGCGCTGCTTCTCGCCCTGGTTGCGGTCGAAGATGCGCAGTGGAATACTCACGCTGGCGCCTAGAGTTTGGATGCCATTGGGGTTATTGTTCGATGAATTGTAGGTGTACCAGCCGGCAAATGTCGGGTCGGTCGAACCGTTGGCTACCGCGAGTTTGTGATTGGTTACCGCCTGCTGCGCGGCTTCGAGCCCCGCCCGCAGGTCGGGACGCGCATCGAGCGCAGTCTGGCGATAGTCGTCGAGGGGCTTGAGGGCGTCGCTGAAATCGAACGAACCATTCACGTCGAACTGGTCGATCGGAGTGCGATCGTTGAGCAGTTGCAGCAGTTGAATCTTGGCGGTGCGCAGATTCACGATGGCCGTTTGCATCTCCGATTCGTACTGCACGCGCAGCAATTCGATGCGGTCGAAGTCCATCTGCGCAATGTCACCGGCGCGAAGCCGGTTGCGACTGATCTCGATGATGTTGTCGTAGTAGGCCAGGTCGGCTTTGGCCAATTCCAGCACGTATTTGGCCTGGAGCGTTTGCACGAAGGCGCCGCGTAGCGTAAACAGCATGGTCCGCTCCAGGTCCTCGTGCTGCGATTGGGCCACCCGGGTGCCTTCCTTGGCGCTTTCCAGACGCAATTCGCGCTTGTGATCGCGCTCGTGCAGGTAGCTGAGGTTGGGTTGCTCGTATGTGCCTCTCAACGGAACCCAGACACCGCTGCTGGGCGCGATTTGCGTGCCATCGGCCGACACGGTGAACTGCGGATTGGGGCGGAGAAAAGCGGTGATCTCGGCAGCCTTCATTTCGTCCACGCCGAGGGCATCGGCTCTGAGCGCGGGGTTGGCCGCCTCAAATCTGGCCTTTACTTGTTCCCAGGTAAGGCTTGGCTGCGTCGTACTGCTCTGTTGCGAAAGGCAGATGGGAGGCGCAAAGACAAGGAATGCGGCCACTGCCGGGGCGGACAGAAAGAGGAGAATTCGCTTCATACACAACCTTTGCGCCGTGGGCTGCACGGCGGTCACAGGAAGGAGAGAGGCCAGAAGATGTAGGCAGAACGGAGCGAAAGATCAGGCGGCGGGCGGAGGCCTGTTCTGGATGGCGGCCAGGGCTGGATTTGCCACCTGAGGGGCGGGCATGTGGCCCGGAGCGGCAAAACGCAAAAAGCCAAAGGAAAACTCTGCGAAAACAGGCGGAGGAAGTGCCGCAACGACGGGAAAAATGGAGTGGGAGTTTGACACCACATGGTCCCGGCGAAGGCAGCAGTCAGCCTCTGCGGGGTTCTGGGCAGCGATCAGATCGTCGGTTACCGAGATTACTGGAAAAAGGATCACGATCAGCATGGCCAGCGCAGCAAACTGCGTGCCCCTGCGGGTGCCGTTCGAGGGCGCATGGTGCAGCCACTGGCTCACGATCACGGTGGCCAGCAACGCCCAAGCGAGATTGAGGGTCAACTCCATTCTCAGCCCCGATTCTACAACAGCGGCGTTTGCCGATAAAAAGTGCGTGATCAACTTTACGTCACTTCTTAGTTATTTGGACGGCGGGCGGAGGTTTCTGAGGCAGGAAGCTAAGAATTTCACCCGATTCTTCAAGGTTCGCATAGGAAAAAAACGGGGTTTGGCGATGCGGTTCTTGGATGAGCTTTACGCCGAGTCCAGCCGCTTTCCGCCTGCGCCTGGAGGGCCGGGCAGGGAACAAGGGTCTGCCCGGCAGGTTTGACCGAGGCGAGGAATCCCCTTATGATGAAAAAGTTGGTTTCGGTGGCCGGCGCCCTGCCGGGATCGCCGCCAGCCCGGCTTCAAGACGCCCGTGCGTCGCTGTTGCCCCTTCGTTCAATGGTAGGACAGCTGCCTCTGGAGCAGCATATCGGGGTTCGAATCCCTGAGGGGCAACCATAATTCGAAATTCGATTCGGAAGCAGTTCATTTTGATACAGCTTCGTCGCAGGAAGCTCCTCTTTTCTCCGATCCAAATTATTCATTCCAAATAGGATATTCGCCTTGAGGCGTCCGTCGCGGTTCGATGAGAGCCAGGCGAAGGCGAGGATTTGCGTCGAAGGCAAAAACGCCTGAGGCCAAAGTCCACCTTCTTTTTGTGCAACTTACGGCACGACTAAAGTCGTGCCCTCTCAAAGACGGCGACCTATTCAGAGGCTCTCTGGACGAGCGGCTTAAAGGCGACTCGAAACGAGCCATCGAGACGCACGAGCCATGCCATAGGTACGGCTATACTCCAGTATATTTTGGAAAGCAATGAGCGAGATGAGGTAGTGCCAGGATGAAGAAGGTTGTCATTACGGCGTTTGGCGACGAAAGCCAACTTGCGATTGTCGAAAGTGATCTGCCCGGACCGGCTGCCGGAGAAGTTCAAGTTTCAGTCGAATACACCATTGTTTCCGGCTCCGACGTCAATATGCGCCGTGGCACATATCCCTTTCAGAGAAAGCCACCCCTCACCCCGGGTTACAGTGTCCTCGGCAGGGTGCGCCTCAACGGCAACGGTGCCCCAATCTTCAAAGTCGGCGACCGCGTGGCATGTCTTTCGAAGTACGGCGGACAGGCTGAGTTGATCAATCTCCCTGAACGATTCCTGGTGCGCGTCCCGGAAGACGTGGATGGCAAGGCTGCAGTTGCCCTGGTGCTCGACTGGGTCACGGCGTACCAGATGCTGCATCGCGTCGCTCACATCCGAGCCGGTCAAAAGATATTTGTTCATGCGTTGAGCGGCGCTGTGGGGGGTGCGCTCCTCCGGCTTGCACTGGTTCATGGAGTTGAGGTGTTCGGCACAGCCTCTTCCAAGAAGCATGATGAGCTGCGCCAACTTGGAGCTGTTCCCTTCGATTACTCGAACAAGAACTGGATTGCCGCCATGCAGAAACTTGGCGGCGCCGATGCGGTGTTCGATCCTCTCGGTTTCGAGAGCTTTGATGAGTCCTACTCGGTTCTGAAAAGAGGCGGGGTTTTGGTGGGATACGGCTTGAACCTGCCAGCCTGGACCGGAACTCCTTCTCGTCCGATGATTCCGGCAGTGCTTAAGCTCTTCTCGAAAAACCTGCTCTTCTGGTCCGGCAAACGAACCACGTTCTTTGGCGTGAATCGCGCTTCAAAGTACTTCAATGCCGACTTGGAGCTGCTGTTTGAATGGCTCAAATCTGAAAAAATATCGGTGCCGATCAAAGCCACCTTCAAGCTTGATGAGATCCAGCAAGCACATCGGGAGTATGCCAGCAGCGGCCGCATGGGCTCCATTGTGATCGAGGTGAGCCGAGCCGACAACACCCCACCCCCTTCGCCGCGGTAGGGCATGATCTTCGTCTAGTCCGAGACGCCATCGGTCGAGGCCGCAGACCTGAACACCAATCGCAACTCGGTCCTTGTGCAGCGCGCAGATTGAACTTTGAGCGAGAGCACAGAGCGCCGTGTTCGCGCGTGCAAGGTCAAGCCATGAGCAACAACCCGGCTCAAGCCATTATCCTGAAAGGTGACTACAAATCCATATAGCCCCCCCAAGACCCCGCTTCAGAAGAGTTTCCTTCGATCCTTTGTTCGATGGTTTGTCATCACGGTTGCGCTTCTTTGGTCGCTTGCTGCGCTGACGCTTGTGGCCGCGCGGTGGATCGACCCACCGTCAACTGCGATGCACGTTCAGCGCCGCTTGCAGGCCTGGATACACCGCACGCCGTATCACGAGCGCTACAAATTCATCCCGCTCAGCCAAATCTCGCCCAATCTCCAGCACGCTGTAGTCGCCGCGGAGGACGCACGCTTCTACCATCACCATGGGTTCGATTGGCACGCGATCCAACTCGCTGCCCAGGAAGATCTGGAGGGCGATCGCACGCGCGGAGGTTCCACTATTACGCAGCAACTGGTAAAAAACCTGTTCTTCGGTACGGGCGGCTCCATCTTCCGCAAGGGTGCGGAGGCCACATTGGTGCCGATAGCGGAGCTCGTCCTTGGCAAGCAGCGCATTCTGGAGATCTACCTCAACGTGGTCGAATGGGGCCCTGGTATTTATGGCGCAGAGCCGGCGTGTCGTAACTACGACCGAACTGCGGCCCGGAATATCGGACGGGAACAAGCGGCACGGCTCGCCGCAATTCTCCCGGCTCCCCTCAAGCGACGGCCGGAGCGCATGAATAGCTACAGCGGGGTCATCCTTAGGCGAATGCGTCAAATGGGTTGGTGAATATGACCAGCATTTTGCCAAAGCAGGCTTGTTTTTAAGTGCTCCCTGAAAACGAACGCGCCGCAGGGCGATCGTATGCGCGTTGAGCCATTGCATGACAGCAAAGTATCTTTTTCGCGGCGAGATATGCGTCAACACCACCGACTTTGCTGTGGAGCGCATCGGCGCGGCCTTGGCGAAAAATCCCGCCCCCTGGATCATCCGCAAGACCCACATTCAATCAGCCTGCGAGAAGATGGGAGAGCTTTGGGCTCTAGCATATGATCGGTCGGAGAGCGCTGTTACACCTGGGCCGAACGGCCACATTGACAATTCGATACGTCGATTGCGCGGTGACCCAACCCGGCTCGGCGCTTTCCGCAGGGAATTCGAACCGATTGACGCCCAGTCAAGAACACAACAGGCGAGCGCTCTTTTGAGCAACTTCTTGACTACGGGCGACAGGGCTTGCAGGGCAAAGCCTGAAAGGAGCGGAACGGTCGATTTACTGAATCTCCGTTGCGTCAGGAAATAGTTCCGCCTGGCCCAGTTCCTTGTCTCGTCTGCTGGCCGAGCCACCTGTGCCCCGCCTGCGTCCTGCTCCAATCAGGCTTACGGCTTCCAGACTCTGGATGGCCTGCCGCGGCACATAGATCCGTTGGGTATTGGACCGCGTGTCGGGCGGCGTCAGCATCAGACCAGCGCCCTCCACCAGCGAACGGTCGTTGGCTGCGAGGCCCTCCAGCTCCTCGCCGTCGTTCAGCGTCATGCGCAGCCAAATCCCGGCCGTCCGGGGTCGGATGGCGAAGCGCTTGTGCAAAAGTCGTTCAGGGTTGGCCTGGTCGACCGCAGGGCCGGGAAGGTCGCGTACAAAACACACCCACTTTACTTGCTCCCATCCCATCCGCAGTACTTTGCCGGTCAAATCCAGAATTTCGAGATCCGCCGCATTCTGGCCGAGATTGGCTTCCGCATAACCCGCGCACCAGTCGCGGGAGAACTTGCGCACGATCACCGGTTTGCGAGCAGAAGCCATCGCTCTGGATTGTCGCACGGTCCAGGGCCTCCGCGGACAGGTCTTCGTCCGTGGGGTGGAAGTACCGGGGTCCCCGCGGACAGGTCTTCGTCCGTGGGGTGGAAGTACCGGGGTCCCCGCGGACAGGTGGTTGCAGGGACGAGGTTGGGGGGGCGTAGGATCCGCGAAGGGGAAAAGGTGCAAAAGCAGTGCGCTGGGGCCTAGCCAACTGAACCTGCTTGTGTTAAGGTACTGCTTTGCGACCTTTGCCAAAGTGTGCTGTAAGCGCAACAACATGAGCTACTTGGCTGAGGAAACAATCCCCCGGGAAGCAGGGAACGGAATGCCCGATTACATCTATCTCCTGGAGAACCGGCTGTCAGCCGACCAGCAGAACGCCTTGCGCCAGTTGCGCGAGGTAGCCCGCGAAGCCGGTACGATCCTTTTCCTTACCGGGGATGCGGTACGCGACCTCACCAGCGGCCACGCCGTTCGGGAACTTGAAGTAGCAGTGCACGGAAACGCCCTCAAGCTCAAGAAAACAATTGAGAAAGTCGGCGGCATAGTTTGGGGAGAAGATGAGGTGTCCCGCTCCCTTTACCTGTGCTTTCCTGGCACCGTTCGTGTGGATGTCGTCAGCACCCACCGGGCCGAATACGTCAAGCCCGGACAGCCGGTTTTTCACTCGGCCTCGATTCAGGAAGATCTGCGCCGGCGTGACTTTACTGTCAACGCCATGGCCATCTCCCTCAACGAGGGCTCGTTCGGCTTGCTGATGGACCCCCTGAATGGCGCCGCCGACATCGAATCGCGGACCTTGCGCCTTGTCTCAAATTATGGGTTCCTTGAGGAACCGTCGCTGCTGATTCGCGCCACCCGCTACCACACTCGGCTCGGTTGGGAACTGGACCCCAAGACACGCACCCGCTATGACAATGCCAAGGGGGAGGAAGTGATCGAACACCTCTCCGCCCAGGCTCGCAGCCGGGAATTGGAGCAGATCGGCCACGAGGAAGAGGGACTGAAGATATTGAAGGCGCTCGAAGCAGAGGGCTGGATGAAAGTTCTGTTCCCCGCCTGGACCGCTGCCAAAGCGGACGAGGAAAAGCTGAAAGATCTGCATGAACTGGTTGCCGAACTGCTCCTCCAGGGGGTTCATGCAGATACGTCGGCGGCGCAGATGAGGTTGCTTACCGCCCGGCTCGCGCCCAAGGATCTGGCCGCTCTCAAAAAGCTGATGCTGCGCCCAGGCTTTGTGGAGGAATGGGACAGCCTGGATGCGCAGGCTGCCGGATTTGCCAAAGTTCTGCTCGCCAAGGAAAACGCAACCCCTTCTATAAGCTACAAGCTGTTTACGAGCTATGATCCGGAAGCCGTTCTATGGCTTGGGTTTACCAGTAAGGATGCGGCAGTAAAAGAACGCTTCAATCTATTCCTCAAGGTCTGGCCCGAGGCTCGCCAGCGCATTCCTCATGCCCTCATGCAGGAGATGCGTATCACGCCCGACCTGCCCGCTTACGGCGACATCGTCGAGTCCGTCTTTCTTGAGCTGATTGACGGAAAACTTGCCACGGCCGATGAAGCCCGCGCCTTTTTGGAGCCTCATGCGCCGCCCGCTCCGCCACCCCAGGTCACCATCAAACGTCCGCGCGCCAAGCGCGGGGCCGAGGCGAAGATCAAAGAGGTCTCTTACGACGACGAAGAAGAGGGAGAGGACAGTCTCGACGAGGACGATGACCTGGACGATATTGGGGGCGACGATGAAGACCTCGATCTGGGCATGAGCATCCCGAAGGCCGATCTCGGCGTTGACATTGCCGACGATGCCAATGCCGGCGCAGACGAGGACGAAGAGGAGGATCAGGAGTCCGCTCCGCCTCCGGCAAAGCGTGCCGCCAAAGCGCCTCCCCAGCACAAGGCCGCGCCCGTGAAGGCTGAAAAGCTGGCTGACACCCCGTCCGCGCCCAAGCTGGGTAAGGCCGAGACGCCCCAACCGACGCCCAAGCCCAAGATTGAAAGCAAGTTGGAATCCAAGCGCCCGCCTGCGGTGAAACAGGTCGCCGCTGAGGCCAAACCGGCAACGCCGCCCGCCAAGGACAAGCCTGCGCCCGCTTCAGTAGTCAAACATGTCGCCAAAGAGGCTCTGCTCAAGGCTTCCGCCAAACAGCCGGTGAAGATAGCTGCAAAGCCTGCGGCGAAAGCCCCCGCAAAGGCTCCCGTCAAGGCTGTGGCCAAGGCGCCGGCGCTCAAACCCTTGCCTGGAAAGAAGAAGCCGGTCCCTGCTCCGAGTTCCAAGGCTGCCAAGCAGGTCAAACCGGCAGTCAAGAAGCCCGTGCACAAGCCGGCAAAGAAGCGCTAGGGAACTGCTCGAACCGCCTGTGCCTCGATTGCTGCGGCTTTGGCAGCGCCGTTCCCCGACGCCGCCAGACGTCGCTGTATTGAGTGGTAGTCCTCCTGTTTTTCCCCGAGACGCTACGCTAACCTCAATCCTCCGTGGTATCTTCAGGGCATTCCGGAGGATTGTCGATGCGTCATCGGTTCCATCGCACCCTGTGTTTGTGTGTGTTCTCTCTGCTCGCCGCTGTCGCGGCCTCTTCCGCTGTTGCCGCCGGCAGTCAGGCAGGCACGCAGGGCTACCGCTTTGATCGCGGCGGTTGGACCTACGTCCACCTCGAAGGCACTCCCGCGCAGATAGGCTTCCAGCACGGCAGCCTGCTCTCGGGCGAGATCGAAGACATGGTCCGGGTCACCCGGCTTGAAAGCACCCACGGAACCAAACGCAATTGGGAGTTCTTCCGTGAATCCGGCCGCACGATGCTCTGGCCGCACATCGATCCCGAGTACCAGCAGGAGCTGGAAGGCATCGCCGCGGGGGTCCAGTCCAAGGGCGTCAAGCTGGACGTGTGGGACATCGTGGCCCTCAACGGCGGCATCGAGTTGCCGCAGTACTATGTGCCCTGGCTCAACAAGCGCCAACATGCCGCCAATGCCCCGCACATTCTGCCTGAGGGCCGGTGCTCGGCCTTCATCGCCACAGGCAGCTACACCAAAGGCGGCAAGATTGTCATTGCCCATAACAACTGGTCCAGCTACGCCGAGGGTGCCCGCTGGACGGTGATCTTCGACATTCAACCGGCGCACGGACACCACATCCTTATGGATGGCGCGCCGGGCATCATCACCAGCCAGGATGACTTCGGCGTCAACGACGCGGGCTTGCTGATCACCGAGACGACCATCACTCAATTCGCAGGCTGGGATCCGGATGGCAAGCCCGAGTTTGTCCGCTCCCGCAAGGCGCTCCAGTACGCCGGCTCCATTGATGAGTACGTCAAGCTCATCGAGGACGGAAACAACGGCGGGTACGCCAATGACTGGCTGATCGGCGACCGCAAGACTGGCGAGATCGCCTACCTCGAACTGGGCCTGAAGAACACACCTCTTTGGCGCTCGAAGGACGGTTACTTTGTCAGCTCGAACTTTGCCCGCGACCCGCAGCTCATCAAGACTGAAACCGACGGATTCGATCTCAACAACCTGGCCAGCTCGCCCAACGCCCGCCGCGTCACCTGGGAGAAGAAGATGAGTCAGGCCAAGGGCCGCATTGATGTCGAAATGGCGGAACAGTTCATGGCCGACCACGACGACAGTTTCACCGGCAAAAGCGAGGCCGACGAGCGCTCCCTTTGCGGCCACGTTGAAACGGTCAGCCGCGGCATTCCGGAGTTTGACTGGGCGCCCTATTATCCCGCCGGCGCGGTTACCGGAAAGGTGGCCGACTCGGATCTGGCCGCCAACCTCTCCTTTATTGCTCACGCGGGCCACCCCTGCGGCGAGGACTTTCTGGCCGCGCCCTTCCTGGCGGCTCATCCCGAGTACAGCTACCTCAAGCCGATCCTCAAAGACATGAAGTCCGGCCCCTGGACCGCATTCGCAGCAGGCGAGAAGAAGTAGAACAGATTGGGAACGCAGGCGCGGCGGGAAGATGAGGCATGGATTCGCCGCCGCGCCTTCTGTGAGTGTGGAGGTTAGACGTTCTTGGGAGGCGTGGAGCCGTCGGTGGCGCAGCCGCCCTTGCCTTTGCAACTGTTCTTGCCCTTGCAGCCGTTATCGCCCGTTTTACAGCCGCCTTGCCCTTTGCAGTCGTTCTTGCCTTTACAGGAGTGTTTGGTGGTGTCCTTGTCCTGGGCTGTGTAGCGCAGCCCGGCCTTGGCCGCCTTCACCGAGGGGCTGTTTGCCCCGTTTGCCGTGCGATGCGCGGCAGCCTGGGCCGCCGCAGCGGCTGTCCCACCGATCAGGCCGGAGAGCGCAGCGGTGAGAAGCAATGCATTCAGTTGATTCTTCATGGGGAATTGACCTCGCTTGGGGATGAGGGGCGGATGTTCTCCGCCGGCTGTTCAGTCGCGGGCTATGGCAAAACCAAGGACGGTGCAACCCGGGTGACAGCGCTCTAGTCGATGCGGCCAGCACGGCCGGGGCCCCACGGACGGGTCTTCGTCCGTGAAGCGAGCAACGATCTCTAACGGAGCTACTCACGACACTGTAGCCCTGGTTTTGCCCTGGATGTCTGCCAGCCCACACGCTTTGAGTCACGCACAAGGGGAATGGCAACCTGCGGCATAGGTTACAAGGAAAATGCCGGTGATGAAAATGAAAATCTTTGCGGAGGTTTTTGTGCGGCCAGGAAAGCTCCACCTGCCCCGCAAAATGAGATGGAACGCGCCCGCACTCCCCGGGAGTATGACGGAGAGGCCGAAAACGCCCTATCGATCGGGAGATTTTCCTCGACTGTGCGCAAGTTTTTCAATTTAAAAGAATCATTGCGCGCAAAAGACCAATTGGGCTGTACAATCTCCACGAGGAGACCCATGGCCGGAGATATTCAACTACAGTGCAGCGATTGCGGGCAGGACTTCACCTTCACCGCTGCTGATCAGGCGTTCTTTCAGGAACGTGGTTATTCGACCCCAAA
>Ga0181520_10007916_pt1 | contig 15360 bp, 13 predicted proteins | sample PEATcosm2014_Bin_29_FD_132451 | JGI IMG/M metagenome (GOLD analysis project Ga0181520, IMG submission 132451) | Peatland microbial communities from MTU Mesocosm Facility, Houghton, MI, USA - PEATcosm2014_Bin02_30_metaG | ecosystem: Environmental > Terrestrial > Soil > Wetlands > Peat | place...
CCTGAAGGCGGGTGAAAACGAGATGACGCTCACCGTTCCGGCCGGTGATCTCACCAGCGGCGTTTGTTACGATTATCTGCGCCTTGAGCTGGACGAGAATCAAACATTCGCCGGCACGCCGACGCCCGGTTTGTAAGCCCGTTTTGGCCGTGTCCGGCGACCGTGCCGGTGGTCATGTAAAAGCGCCGGTTGGCAATCCCAGCCGGCGCTTTCCGCCGGTGCCGCCTGTGACGCGACGAGCCGTTCCGATTTCACGGTTGAGATCCAATTCCGGTGTGGCTGGAAAAATCAAAAGCGGATTGGCGCGGGCATGATTTTTATGTTCATCCGCACAACAATTTAGTAAAAATAGGAACCACATGAAAACACATCTGTCTTCCGGACTGCTCGGACTTCTCGCATTTGCCATCATTTCCATGTCCCCGGCCATGCCGGTGCTGCGAGCCGCCGATGGCCCGCCGGTTGTAGCCAAACCCGCCGCCGATGCCCCCGTGACCGTCAGCGACAATGGCCGCTCCTGGACGCTCGACAACGGCATCGTCAAGGCCACGATCAACAAGGGCAACGGCAACATGACGTCGCTCGTTTATCACGGCGTCGAGACGATGGGCGGCGGCGGATATTGGGAAGAAACCCCGCAAGGCGCGCCCCAATTGACCGACACCGTCACAATTGACCCGGCGAAAAACGGCGGCGCGCGCGCGGAGGTCGCCGTCAAGGGAGTCACCGGCGGCACGGTGATGCTCACGCCGAGTGCGCCCGGCGGCGGAACGTATTGCGACATCGAAGTCCGCTACGCGATGGGCCGCGGCGACAGCGGAATTTATGCCTACGCGATTTTCTCCCATCCCGCGGCTTACGGCGCGATGGGCGTGGGCGAAAGCCGCTACATCACCAAGCTGAACCATGACTTCAATTGGATTTCGGTGGACGCCGACCGCAATATGCTGGAATGCACGCCGCAAGACTGGGGCGCGGGCGTCGTTATTCACGCGAAGGAACAGCGCATCTTGAGCACCGGCAACTACAAAAATTCCGTCGAGCACAAATACAGCTACAACGCCATCCAATACAAAATTCCGGCCTACGGCTGGTCGAGCACGAAAGATCACATCGGCATCTGGTTCATCAATCCGACCATCGAATACTTGAGCGGCGGTGCCTCCAAACAGGAACTGGTCTGCCATTTTGACGCCAACGACAATCCCGATCCGATCATCCTCGATTACTGGCGCGGCACGCACTATGGCGGCGGCGCGCAATGCAACATTGCCGCCGGCGAAGACTGGAGCAAGGTCATCGGCCCGATTTTTGTTTATTGCAACGCGCTGGCTGATCCCAGGATTCCATCGCAGGCCGATCTCGACACGCTGGCCGCCACCGCCGGCAATCCCACCGTCCCGCCAGCTTGGAAGGACAACGGAACAGCCCTGTGGCAGGATGCGCTCGACCAGGCCAAAAAAGAAAAAGTCCAATGGCCCTACGATTGGGTCAACGGCGTGGATTATCCGCACAAAGACGGGCGCGGCACTGTGACCGGCCAGTTCGTGCTCAACGATCCGCAGGCGGCCACCACCAAGCTGCCTCATTTAACTGTCGGCCTGGCTCATCCCGATTACACCGGCGGCGGACGCGGCGGACGCGGCGGTCCGCCTCCTGCCGCTGGCACCAACGCAGTCGCCGGCGGACGCGGAGGTTTTGGACGCGGCGGTGGCGGCGGTGGTGGCGGAGTGGTGGATTGGACTCACGACGCGAAGTTCTATCAATTTTGGAACGATGGCGCGGAAGACGGCAATTTCACCATTTCCAATGTCCGTCCCGGAACTTACACGTTGCACGCATTTGCCGACGGCGTGCTCGGCGAATTTGCGCAGGTGAACATCACCGTCGCGGCTGGCCAGTCATTGGACTTGGGCAAAATCGAGTGGAAGCCCGTGCGTTATGGCAAACAAATCTGGGAGATCGGTTATCCCGACCGCACCGGCGGAAAATTCTACAAGGGCGACGGCGACAATTACTGGCTCTGGGGCTGGTATGTGCGTTACGGAGACCTTTTCCCGAATGACATCACCTACACCATCGGCAAGAGCGATTACCACAAGGACTGGTTCTTCGAGCAGGTGCCGCACGCGCTGTCCGATGCGTGGAAAAATCCCGACGCAAAGGACCCGCTCAACCAGCGTTTTGGATGGATGAAAACGGCGGCGGCGGGCGAGGATATGTGGCGCACCATCGGCCAGGGCCGCGCGACCACCTGGACCATCAAGTTCAACATGGGCAAGGCATCGCAAGGGCAGGGGACTTTGCGCGTGGCGCTGGCCGGAGCCGATGGCAATGGCGGACTCGCCGTGGCCGTCAACGGTCAGAACGTCGGCACCATTCATCCGACGGCCACCAACGCCCTCCGCTACAACACCGACAAGAGCGTCTGGCATGAATACACCCAGACATTTGACGCCGCGCTGCTGAAGCCCGGCGAAAACGAAATGACATTAACCGTGCCCGCAGGCGAACTTACCTCCGGCGTGGTCTATGATTATCTGCGCCTGGAGCTGGACGAGAATCAAAAATTTGCCGGCACGCCGACGGCCAATTTGTAAGCCTGCTTTGGCGCGACCGGGTGGCCACGCCGATGTCTTGTGAAGTCGCTGATTGCCGATGCCAGTTGCATATTAGAACAATAAATCCAAAACAGATCAGATAATTATGAAATTACGAACTCTATTTTGCGCCGCGCTCGCGTGCCATCTCGCCCTCGCTTCGAGTCAGGGCCAAAGCAAACCGGCCATTGACTCTTCCGCGTCGGGCATCCCTCATTTGCGGAAGCAGGGAACCGCCACCCAATTGATCGTGGACGGCAAGCCGTTCCTGTTGCTGGCCGGGGAATTGAGCAACAACGGCGCGACCAGCCGTGATTACATGAAGCCAATATGGTCCAAGATCGTCGAGGCCAGGCTCAACACCGTCCTGGCGGGCGTTTCATGGGCGCAGATCGAACCGCAGAAAGGGAAGTTCGACTTCAGTGTGCTGGACGGCGTGATCCAGGATGCGCGGAGCCACAACCTGCATCTGGTGCTTTTGTGGTTCGCGAGCTACAAGAATGGTTCGTCCAGCTACCCGCCCGACTGGCTCAAGAAGGATTACGAGCGGTTCCCGCGCGTTCAGATTGCGGGCGGCAAGAGCATCGAAATGTTAAGCACCTTCAGCGATGCGAACCGTGACGCCGATGCCAGCGCCTTTGCGGCTCTGATGCGGCACGTCAAGGAAGTGGATGGCCGGCACCACACGGTCCTCATGATCCAGGTGGAGAACGAAGTGGGGATGCCGGCTGACTCGCGCGACCGCTCGCCGGTGGCCAATCAGGCTTACGCGGGGCCGGTGCCGAAGGAATTGATGGACTACCTTCAGCAGCACAAGGAGACTTTGGTCCCGGAGTTTCGCCGGTTGTGGGAGGCGGCCGGCTTCAAGACATCCGGAACTTGGGAAGAGGTGTTCGGCCGGGGCACGCCGACGGATGAAATTTTCACGGGCTGGAATCTGGCGCGCTACGTTGGTCGGGTGGCCGGGGCGGGCAAAGCCGAATACCCGCTGCCGATGTATATGAACGCCTGGACTTACGGATTTACGAAGCCCGGCCAGACCGCGCAGGCGAGCGGCAGCCCCATGCCAGAATTGTTTGATGTCTGGCGGGCCGGTGCGCCGGGAATTGACATCTTCGGGCCGGACAATTCCCACGACTTCGTGACGATGAGCGCGGAATATACCCAATCCGGGAACCCGCTGTTTATTCCCGAAGAATCGCCGGGGCCGGAAGGCGCGGCCAGGGCGCTCTACGCCTTCGGATTCCATGATGCGATTTGTTACTCGCGGATGAGCGGAGGAATGGACCGGTTGGCGACGCCCGACAACGATTTGAGTGGCAGCTATGAGATGCTCTCCCAAATGACGCCACTGATTTTGGAACACCAGGGCAAGGGCACAATGTCCGCCGTTCTGCTCAACCCGGACGACCCGCCGCAGAAAATCCGGGTGGGAAATTACACGCTGGAGGTCAGCTATTCCGGGCCGCGAAGGGCCGCGTCCGGGGCGGCATCATCAGAACCTCCGCGCCGCGCGGCGGCTATTTTCATTGCGACCGGGCCTGACGAATACTTCGCGGCTGGTTTCGGCGTCAGCGTGACATTTACTCCGAACACACCCGGTCCCGCGTTCGTCGGACTGGCGACCGTGGAAGAAGGCAGTTTTGTGAACGGCCATTGGTCTCCGTGGCGCCGGCTCGCCGGCGACGACACCATCGAGGGCGATTCCCTGCAACTGCGCTGGCCGCTGGGGAGCAACGTGCCCGTTTGGCAGCAACGCACGAGCAAGGAGGCCATCCAGCGCTTCACATTGTATCGTTACCAGTGAAACTTGTCGGCAGCAATCGGTTGGCGTTGGATGGAAGAACAAGCATTCCGAATGCAAAGAAACTAATCATATTATGAAATTTCGAGTCCTGTTTTGTTGCAGCCTTGTCTGCTCGCTCGCGTTCGCCGGGAGCCAGGACACAAGCAGTTTCGGTTCAACCGCCGCTGATTCCGGCATTCCTCACTTGCGGAAACAGGGCACGGCCACCCAACTGATCGTTGACGGCAAACCGTTCCTCGCACTGGCGGGGGAACTTCTCAACGACAGCGCCACCAGCGCCGAACACATGAAGCCGATTTGGCCCAAGCTGGTCGAGTCGCATTTCAACACCATTCTAGCGGGCGTTTCCTGGGCGCAGATTGAACCGCAGGAGGGTAAATTCGATTTCAGTGTGCTGGACGGCGTGATCCAGGGAGCGCGAAGCCATAAATTGCATCTCGTGCTTCTGTGGTTCGGAAGCTGGAAGAACGGTTTGTCGAGCTACACGCCCGACTGGGTCAAGAAGGACTTCGAGCGGTTCCCGCGCGCCCAGGCCACGGCGGGCAGGAACATCGAACAATTGAGTTCCTTCAGCGATGTGAACCGGGACGCCGATGCCCGCGCCTTTGCCGCCCTGATGCGGCACGTCAAAAAAGTGGATGGCCGGCAGCATACCGTCATCATGATTCAGGTGGAGAACGAAATAAACGGCCTCGACCATTCGCCCCTCGCCGACAAGTTTCGCGAGGGCCAGGTGCCGAAGCAATTGATGGACTACCTTCAGAGCCACAAGGACACCCTGACTCCGGAGGTTCGCCAAGTGTGGGAGGCGGCCGGTTCCAGGACATCCGGGACTTGGGAAGAAGTGTTCGGCACTGGAGGCGGAGCGGATGAAATCTTCATCGCCTGGCATTATGCGAGTTACACTGGACGGGTGGCCGAGGCGGGCAAAGCCGAGTATCCGCTGCCGATGTATGTCAACACCTGGGGCGAAGGATTTCCGAAAGCCGGCCAGCGCGCAAATGGCGCTCCCAAGCCCGCCGTGATTGATGTCTGGCGGGCCGGCGCGCCAGAAATAGACATGCTCTCACCCGACATTTACGGCGGCGACTTCATGGGAATGTGCGCGGAATACACCCGCTCCGCCAACCCGCTGTTCATCCCCGAAACCGGGAATGGCCCGATCAACGCGGCCAAGGCGCTCTACGCCTTCGGGCATCACGACGCCATCGGCTTTTCGCCGTTCGGCATTGACCGGGAGGATCGCCTGGGCAATTCACCCGATCTGGTGGGCATCTACGATATTCTATCGCGAATGGCGCCGCTGATTTTGGAACATCAGGGCAACGGCACGATGGCCGCCGTCATGATGAAACAGGGCGACCCGCCTCAAAAAATCGTGTTGGGGGACTACACGCTGCAGGTCACGTTTTGGCCGATCCGTTACACAATGCCCTTGCAAATGTCCGGTGAACCGCCGCCGGGAACGCCGCCTCCCACGGCGGCAATTTTCATCGCGACGGGGACGAACGAATTCTTCGCGGTTGGAAGCGGCGTCAAGGTGACTTTTTCATCGAATAAACCGGGGCTTCCGCTTGCCGGACTGGCCACCGTGGAACAAGGCACATTTGTGAACGGCCGCTGGGTTCCCGACATCCGGCTCGCGGGCGATGACACCGGGCAGGGCGAGGACTTGTTTGAAATCCAGAGGCACATTGGCATCCAGCGCTTCACGCTCTACCGCTACCCTTGATGCGGATGGGGCCGGTATTAGTTCTTGACATCGGCTGGGCTTTTCGTTTAAGTCTGCGGTCAACTCCATGACAGGATTCGTGACATTCGGTGATGTCCGGCAGCGCAACAGGACACTGTGCCGGACTACACCGGCACCGCCGGGCAAAGTGCGCTTTGGAAATATAAGGCCATTTACATCCAATCCGACCAGCGCGTCGGCCAGTGGAGCGATGTCGTCAGCATCCCGGTGGCAGGATGAAAAAACGAAGGCAGGATGGAAAATGATGAATGAAGAAACCAAAAGCGAACGTCGCTTGGAAGTTTCTTCATTCTTCATTCTGCCTTCTTCATTTCAAATGGGAATTGACCCGGACGGGAAAACGTGAACCAATGAAAGAAATCGGAATTATGAAAACAAAACGAAATGTGATTCAAATCTGGCTGCCATGCGCAGCGATGCTCCTAATTGCCTCCAGCGCATCGGCGCAGAATCTGTTTGAGGCGAATTTTACCAGTGATAACGTCTATCAATACACGCCGGGCGGTGTGCAAAGCACCTTTGCTTCCGGCTTTAATTTTTGGCCTACTGGACTGGCCTTCGACAGCGCGGGCAATCTGTTTGTGGCGGTTGAAAGCGGAGGTCTTGCTGGCCAAGGTTATATCAGCAAAATCACACCGGGCGGATCGCAGAGCACATTTGCCTCAGGGTTGCAAGGCCCTTCTGGGATTGCCTTTAACAATGCTGGCAACCTATTTGAGGCAGATTGGGGAAGTGGGAACATTTATGCATTCACGCCTAGTGGAGCGCAAAGCACATTTGCCTCAGGGTTGGTTAATCCTACTGGGCTGGCCTTTAACAGCACGGGCGATCTGTTTGAGGTGGATCAAGGCAGCGGCCATATCTATGAATTCACGTCTGCTGGAGTGCAAAGCACATTTGCCTCAGGGTTGAACAATCCTTACGGACTGGCCTTCAACAACGCGGGCGATTTGTTTGTGGCAGATGCGGGCAGCGGCAATATTTATGAATTCACGCCGAACGGAAATCAAAACATATTTTTCTCAGGTTTGAATTATCCCCAATACCTAGCCTTTGATAGCACGGGCGATTTATTTGTGTCGGAGAATAACGACGGCTACGGTGTCGGCATCATTGCTGAAATCACGCCGACCGGAACGGAAAGCACCTTTGCTTCCAGCTTGGATGACCCTGAAGGTCTGGCCTTTCAAGGTCTAACATTGCCTGTCCCTGAACCCTCGCCTTTGGGGTTGCTGGCCGTCGGGGCCGCCGCGCTTTTCTTTCGCCGCCGCAAACAATGAAAGTTCGGTATATTATGACTGTCTCGGACATTTCCCGCAAACTTCCCATCACGACAACTTTGACGACGCTTGGTGGTGATTCGTATTTCACTGTCGTTAACCAAGGCAACAAGCTGGTTATTATCAACAGCGGTGGCAGTGTGTTGGCATTAGACGATGCTCATGTTTTGGCCGTCTTTAACCGCTACAAAGCTCTCCCTGCAAAGCGACGACTGATGGCTGGCGATTATGTTGACCCGCTTTGGCCGCAGCGCCCGAATCGGATATTTTCTCCTTACGTTGCGCGCCTGATCGATCATTTGCAATGAACCCGTAAAGGTGTCACCACCACAAACAATTTCTAGCGCATCCGCTCCGTGCCGTAGCGGCGTCTCGGCAGAGCGCCGCAAACCAATGGAAATCCAGGGGTTCGGCTTTCTGCCGAAAGCCGCCACCTCCTTTTGCAGAGGTCTTGGTTTACGAATCTCTCCGGCAATCCAGCCGCCGCGTAAATCGTCCGTCGTAAATCGTAAATTTTAATTCCATTGTCCGCGCTTGATTTTCCGCCGCCGTTGAAGCACCTTGGCTGCGCGTTTAACGCAACAAGAGAAAGGAATTAAAATTATGGCACATGAATTACCGCCCCTGCCCTATCCCAAAGAGGCGCTGGAACCGCATATTGACGCGCTGACGATGGAAATCCATCACGACCGCCATCACAAGGCTTACGTGGACAATCTCAACAAGGCCATCGCGGGCAATGCCGCGCTGGAGGCCAAATCACTGGAGACGCTCATCGGCGACCTCGCGTCTGTGCCGGACAACATCCGCGGCCCGGTGCGCAACAACGGCGGCGGCCATTGGAACCATTCGTTCTTCTGGAAAATTCTCGCGCCCAGGGCCGGCGGCGCGCCGTCCGGCAAGCTCGGTGACGCCATCAAAGCAACGTTCGGCTCGTTCGCTGATTTTCAGACGAAGTTCGAGGCGGCGGGCATCGGGCGTTTCGGCAGCGGCTGGGCCTGGCTCGTGTCCAACGGCGGCAAGCTGGAGATTGTTTCCACCGCGAACCAGGACAATCCGCTCATGGGCAAGGCCGTAGCCGGTGTCGAGGGCAAGCCGCTTCTCGGCGTGGATGTCTGGGAGCACGCATATTATCTGAAATACCAGAACAAGCGCGCGGATTACCTCAAGGCGGTGTGGAGCGTGATTGATTGGAACGCCGTCGGGAATGGGTTTTAGGCCGGAGAATTACTTTGAAATACAAACACGCCGGTCAAATGATCGGCGTGTTTTCTTTGTCCGCCAATTACACGAATTTTCGCCAATGTATTTCCATTCGCGTCAATTCGCGAAATTCGCGGATTAAATAAAATTCTTTCGTCGCGCGCGGCAACGGGTATTTTCCGGCCATGCCGCAAGCTGAAATCGCGCCAGCAAAGAAAAGCTCCCTTTTGCAGCGGGCATTTGTTGCTTGCGTGATTTGCCTCGCCGTTTTCCAGTTCTCCGAAAACACCGCCGACATTGACCTCTGGGGGCACGTCATCTTTGGCCAGGAATTTCTGCACACCGGCCACCTCGCGCGCACCGATCCTTATTCGTGGACCGCGAACGGCCAGCCGTGGATCAACCACGAAATCATCGCCGAAGTCGCGCTGGCGCTCGCGCACCGCGCGCTCGGCGGCGCGGGCTTGTTGCTGCTGAAAATGGCCGTGGGCTTGCTGACCTTCGGCATCGCCCTGTCAATCGCGCGAAAAGAAATGAGTCCCGGTGCGCGCCTCGTCGCGTGGGCTTTCGGCGCGCTGGCGGTCGTGGAAATATCCTACGGCTTCGCCGCGCGCCCGCAAATTTTCACCGCGCTCGCGCTCGCAGCCGAGCTGTGGATTCTCGCCGCGATTCATCGCGGACAACGGCGCTGGGCGTTTGCGCTGCCGCTGCTTTTTGTCGTGTGGATAAACACGCACGGCGGCGCGCTCGCCGGCCTTGTTTTGCTGTTCGTTGCCGCGATCGCCACGGCAGCACAAAGTATTTGCCGCCGGCTCGCGCCGAAATTTCTCCGCCCGCGCATCGCGTCGCCCGTGCCGCCCGGCGTCCCGGCGTGGCTGGCAATTTCCTGCGCGGCCTCGGCGGTAGCCTTGCTCATCAATCCCTACGGATTTGCGCTCATCCGCTGGCTCGTCGAAAGTGTGATGTGGTTGCGCCCGCAAATCGCGGAATGGAATCCCGTCAAGTTCAGCGGCGAACACGCGGCATTTTTTCTCTGCGTCGCCATTGCCGCCGCCGGCTTTATACTATCGCGCCGCCCCGTCGCGTTGTGGGAACTGGCCGTGACCGGCGCGCTCGGTTTCATGGCATTCCGTTCCGCGCGCCACACGCCGCTGTTTTGCATCGCTGCGCTTGCACTCGTTCCGCCGCATCTCGCCGCAGTGTTGGAGCGTTTCAAAGATTCCTTCGCGCGTCTGGCGAATCTTTTCCGCAACGCGACCGTGCAAACGATTTCAACCGGGCTGCTCGCCGCCGCTTCGCTGGGAATCATTTTTGCCGCCGGCACGCTGCACAAGGAGCGCGCTTGGACGATGGAAATTCCGCGCAAGGAATATCCCGTCGCCGCGCTGGAGTTCATCAAGCAACACGGGCTGCACGGCAATCTGCTGGTGTTTTTTGACTGGGGCGAGGAGTGCATCTGGGAATTGCCGGACAGCCGCGTCTCGATTGATGGCCGGCTGGACACCTGCTATCCGCGCGATGTTTTTGACGCGCATTGGAATTTTTACAATGCCGAGATGTCCCGTCAGCCCGCGCTGAATCTGGCGCAGGCGGATTTCGCCCTGCTGCCGCCGAACATGGCCGGCGCTGTAATGCTCTGGAAACAGCGCGGCTGGCAACCGGTCTTTTCCGACGACACGGCGGTGGTGCTGGTGAAAGACTTGAAGCAATTTCCACAGCTCGCCGGATTGCAGGCCACCGTGCATGGTTCCGCTGAAAGCACCAAAGGCCGCGCCGCGTTTCCCGATGCGCCGTCCGCGCGAATCACCGGGCGGTCTAAATGAAACAAGTCACGGAATCAGCTTGGCGCGGTAATTATCGTTGGGGTTGTCTGTGGGGAATGAAAATACGTTTGTTTGCGGGGCAGTTTGAGGGTAGTAGCTGAATATGGTGTTCCAGGAGCTGCCGTTATTAAGGGAGTTTTCCTGTATGGAAACACAATTTGTGGTTTCTGTAATGACTGACATGCCAAATTGAGGAACTCCCTCGACATTTCCTCCCCGGGTTGTGTTTATGACTGGACTAGGAAGAGTCGGATATGGTTGTAATCCTGCCCCATTGTTGTAAAGAGTTGCTATTTCATCGGCAGTCAAACCTCTGTTCCAGATTCCAACTTCATCTATTGTGCCTTTGAAGAAATTAGCGTTGTAAAAAGGAGGATTGTATCCGTTACCAGATTCATAATCTGCACCGATAAGTTGATAACCCGACTGTATATCTGCGTCCATATTGTGGACTGGTGAGCCATTTGCTTGTCCGTCTATGAACAGCTGCATCGTTTCATCATAAGCCCCATATCCGCCATTCCCATCATCAGCATCGGGGTCATATTGTGGGCTGTTTACAACACAAACGTAATGCCAGTTTCCATCGTTTATTTTAATGGAACTGGTTGGACCCTGATAGTAATCCCCCTCTAGACTTATGTCTCCAAAATCACACTCTAAATATCCTGAAATTGTTTGATATAAACGCACTGAACCGTTTGGATTTTCCAATACGTTTGGAGTTCCATAGGCAATTATTTCTTCTCTTTTTCCTGTAGAGGAACTATTAATCCATGCACCAATAGATATATCACTTGAACCTTGGGTAGGCAATGTTGAAAGATTTAGGCAACCCTTGGTTCCGTCAAGATTTATTCCTGAATATATCTTTCCTGTTGTTCTCCAGGATGCTCCATTAGTCAATGTTCCGGTGTTTGAATTTGTTGCCGAGGCAGCAGTCATCCCGGCATTTTCATCGAATTTGTAATAAGCGGTCAGGCCATTGTAAGGGAAATTATCCTGCGCCTGAATTTGAGCCGCCAACGCCACAGTGACGGATGTTCCGAGCAGCAGTTTCAAGGTTTTCATAATTTGATGCTGCATTTTTATATGAAATTCGCCAACCGGTCAAATGCCGCGTTTCACAATTTCGACGCGGTTGCCTTTGCCTAAAACAACGACGCGCGGCTTCCAATTTTTCGCTTCCTTTTCGTTCACTGCCGCAAAACTCATGATGGTCAGCAAATCGCCCTTCTTGCCGAGGTGCGCGACGGCGCCGTTCAGGATGATTTCGCCAGCGCCGCGCTTGCCGCAAATGGCGTAGGTCTCAAACCGCTCGCCATTGGCCATGTTGCCGCACAGGATTTTTTCATATTCCTGCAGGCCGCATTTTTCCATGAGGTCGGCGGAAATGGTGAGGCTGCCCTCGTATTCCACGTTGCCGCCGCTCACCGTGGCGCGGTGGATTTTCGATTTGAGCAAAAAAACTTGCATGAGCCTTGAGTATAGCGCGCGGCGCGGTTACTTCAACTTGAGAAAATTGCGCATGATTTGCCGGCCATTTTCCGTGAGGATGCTTTCGGGATGAAATTGCACGCCCCAAATCGGCAGCGTCTTGTGTTTGACTCCCATGATTTCGCCTTCGTCCGTCTCGGCGGTGATTTCGAGGCAGCCCGGCACCGTGTCGCGCTTGATGACGAGCGAATGGTAGCGCGTGGCGGTGAATGGATTGGGCATTCCCGCGAACAAATCCTTTCCGTTGTGCCTGATTGGCGAGGTCTTGCCATGCATCATGCGGTAATTCACGACGACGTCCGCGCCGAAGGTGTGGCCGATACATTGGTGGCCGAGGCAGACGCCGAAAATGGGAATGCCCTCCTGCGCAAACGTGCGGATGACATCATTCGACAATCCCGATTCGCGCGGCGAGCACGGGCCGGGCGACACCAGAATGCGCTCCGGCTTCAACGCGCGGATGGCGTCGAGCGTGATTTCATCGTTTCGTTTCACCTGCAAGTCCGCGCCCAGTTCGCCAAGATACTGGACGAGGTTGTAGGTGAACGAATCATAGTTGTCCAAAACCAGGATCATCTTTGTGGAGAAAAAACTACACCATGCGCCTGAAAATCAAAGCCGAAACCGATGATCTTCGCTCAACACCACCAACCGGCTATTGGGTCTTGGCCGGTTCGGCTTTCTGTTCAGTGAGCCATTCGAAGCTGATCTTGATGTCGTCGCCGGTTTTGATCACCGGCATTCCCAAGATGCGCGGCGCGGGCGGCACGACATCGAAGTCGGTCATTTTCAACGGCGTCGAACCGACGATTTTAATCTTGGTCTTGTCCACGCGCTCGATGGTCACCGGCATGGTGTTGGTGACGGTGGTGCCTGACACCGTCAGCGCGCCCAGTGCATCAAATTGCGCCGGCCCGGCGGCGCCGGCGGTGGACATGGGCTTCAACTCGATGAGGCGATACTCGATCAGCGGATATTGCTCCATGTTCAAGTGATCCTGCATGACCGCGTCCATCGCGTCGGCATAGCTCTTGAGAGTGCTGACTGGAATGGACACATGGACGGCGGGTTTGGCGGCTGCGGGGTCTTTGAGCGCGGATTCTGGAAAACTCGCGTCCGCCTCGATGAAGCCGTTGACGTTCGTGCTTTCGACCGTCCAATCATGGATGGTGGAGGTGCCTTCCATCTTGAGCTTGCAGCTGGCTGACTGGGCCTCGTAGCGGATGGTTTGAGCGGCGGCGGACGCTGCGAGGAGCAAAGCCGCCGCGCCGGCGACAATCACAGTGATGCCTGAACGGCAAACTTTCGATTCGGTGGAATTCATTCGCTTATTGAATGCAATGAAATGTTCCCGCTTGCAATGTTAAAATCGAAAATCCTCCGGCTTCCTGGCGTTCTCATTCAAATATATGAGCTTGACTCTTTTCCCGGTGCTGATAGGATGCGAAATAATAATCCTGGATGTGACGCGGGAATCGCCGCGTTTTGTTTTGATTGGTTTAAGTTGTCGTGAGCAGATCAAGTCTGACCACAAATTGAGAGGCATATATGATTGGCACACAAACAACGCCGATGAGATGGATGGCAGGTCCGCTGGACATCGCCCGGCGGCAGAAGGAAAAGAGTTTCACACCGGAAATCGCCGAGACTATTCGCCAGTGGCTGGATCCGTCATTGCTGGCATTGGTGCAGGGCACACCGGTCAATTGTCTGGTGGTCAGTTGGGCTTCCGGTTTGCCGGCGGACGCGGAACAGCAACAGGCGTTGAAGCCGCTGCTCGAAAAGGGCAGGCAGGCCGGACTGGATTTCGTGGGATTGATTGAGGCGTCGGCGGACAAGCCAGCCGCCATTGCGGCTGCCCGCGCGGCGGGTCTTTCGGCCGTCGCGATGGAAACAATCCCGGCTGGAGACGCTGGCATTCCGATTATTGCCTGGGCCAAGTCGGGCGAGGCGCTTTGGAGCGCCAACTCTCCAATCTTGGGAGTGGCGGATGGCATCTGGCCCGGAGTTCCGCAGGAGAAAGCGCCGACTGGCGGCCCGACGAATTTGCCTTGGGTGGATTCCAACGGGGCTTTGCTCGGCATGACGCGGGCGCTCACGCCGGACAAAGACGTGTGGATTTTCGTCGAACCTCCAACCAAGGCGAAGCTGACCGTCGCAAACTACCTTTTAACGGTGGCGGACGCGGAAGCCTACGGTGGACATTGGGTCATCTCGCTGGACGACCAGATGCGCGCGGGTCTGGCTGCCAAGAGCGCACAGACGGCGGCGGATTGGAAGAAAATTACCGATGCCGTGGCGTTCTTCGGACAAAACAAGACAGTCAGGACTTATGAGCGGATGGGCCGGCTGGCGGTGATGTCGAATTTTGCGGAGCCGGACCGGGCTTTCGGCGAGGACACGTTGAATATGTTCCCCCGGCTGCGGGAGCCGTTTCGAGTGATTTCGAGGACGCAGGCATTGACCGCTTCCCTCGACGGTCTTCAGGGAATTTTCTTCGTGGATCAGGTCGCGCCGGAGCCAAAGCTGCGCGAGAAATTGACCGCCTTCGTCAAAGGCGGCGGCACCTTGTTCGTGCGCTCGACGTGGCCGAACCCGGAAGGCTCGCCAATGCAACTTTCGTCGGAGGAAGACTACCTGTATTTCAACATTCGCCAATTCGGCAAAGGGCGTCTGGCGGTGGCCAAGGAAGAAAATCCGGACACCTACTTCGCGTGCATGGATGTCCAGAACATCATGAGTCATCGGGGCGATCCGGCGCGTTTGTATAACGGCGCGTCCATGAATTATTTTTACCAGGTGTCGCCGCGGGGCCGGCAGGGAGTCATTCATGTGTTGAACTACTCGCGCCTGCCGGGGAGCGCGAACGCCCTGATTTATTTGAAAGCACCCTATCGAGCCGCCAGCTTTGTGAGTCCCGAAATCGCCTCGCCGGTGGCGCTCAAGTGGTCCCCGCTAACTTCGGCATACGAGACCGGCGGGGCGGAACTTTCCCTGCCGCTCATTTCCGTGTATGGCGCGGTTCGAATGGAGACATAAAAATCAAAGGAAACGACCATGAAAAAATATTTCAGCAGAAGAGAATGGCTGGCGGGAACCGGCGCGGCGGCGGGCTATCTGCTCACGCGGCCATCGTTGAGTTTTGCCGCCGACCAACTGGCAACCCCCGCGCCGCGCCTGATCGCCAGGGCGCCGGCCGGGCGTGTCACCGTTGGCAAATGCAAGGATTACGGTTCAAATCTGGTTCCCGCGCTGGAGAAGATGTTCGATCAACTGGGCGGCTTGAGCCGGCTGGTGAAAGGCAAGACCGTCGCGATGAAGGTGAACTTCATCGGCGTCCGCTGGGAACGCCTGGGCAATGCGCCGATGGAGGAGACGTTCTGGTCGCACCCGAAAA
>Ga0181520_10007918_pt1 | contig 15356 bp, 14 predicted proteins | sample PEATcosm2014_Bin_29_FD_132451 | JGI IMG/M metagenome (GOLD analysis project Ga0181520, IMG submission 132451) | Peatland microbial communities from MTU Mesocosm Facility, Houghton, MI, USA - PEATcosm2014_Bin02_30_metaG | ecosystem: Environmental > Terrestrial > Soil > Wetlands > Peat | place...
AACCATGCTGTCGCTGAGATGCGTCGTATCCGCCATGCCGATGGCCGCGGCGCTCTCGGCCGCACATCTCGCCGCCATCCTGTTCCCGGACACGTTGCGTCGGCTTTACATCGCTCGTGACGACGATCCAGCGGGAGATGGCGCGATGGCGACTCTGATCGACCGGGCGCAGCAGGTCGGGATCGAGGCGATCCCATTGTCGCCGCAGCTCGGGGACTTCAACGAAGATCTTCGCGCACTCGGCATCGACGCGCTTCGGGCGGCCATCCGGGTTCAGCTCGCGCCACAGGACGTCGCGCGCTTCTTGGAATTGGCGGTGTGATCTGGAACTGTGCTGTGGGACCGGCGACAGCGCCAATTTGGCGTCGTGTCGGAATGCGCCGCTTCCCGACGACGTCGGAGAGGACTGCGCCCACGGCCTTCTGAGAGGGCGATCGATGCGGCAAACGGCCCGGCCCGGCAATGACGGATCGCCGACTATTTTCCGTCGGCGGGCGAGCCCGCCTTTACATCGCGAAGCAAAATAGTCGGTCTCCGCCATCCTCCGCTGACGCTTCGTCCCTCCGCTTCGCTCCGGGTGCAGGTCCGGCCCGCCCGCCGCCTTTCGTCGCCACAAAGGCCGCGATGGGCGCGGCTGATCCGACGAAGGGAAGCACCGATGACCACCGACCACGACGACGCCGGCTACGAACCGCCGCACGCCTCATCCCCGACCGATCACGTCCTTGCCGAACTCCAGCTTTACGGCTATCGCCCCTTCCAGGACGAGCCCGACCCGAGACCGCTGCCCGAAGCCCACGCCGTCGCCATCGCCGTCGCCGACATCTTCGACGCCCTCGTCGCTAGCCTTGGCGACACCCGCCTCGAACCCGACCTCGAAAATCTGCTCTGGTCGACCGTCAACATCTTCCACCACGCCGTCGGCCGGATCGAGCGGGAACTCGACGACAACGAGCAAGTGCAAAAGCGCAGCCAGAAGGAACAGGACGGCTCCGAAATCCGCTCGGTCGAACTGGAGCGCCTCACGGCGGAGGGACAAACGCTCATCGAGCGCAGGAACAGCATGGAGTTCTTCCGCGACCAGGGCGCCGAACAATTCGGGCAGCACACCGGCTCGTCCTGGCGGCCGCGCTCAGGGTCGAAGGTCAACCACCGCACGCTGACCTCGGCAATGATCGACAGTCGCGACTTCCTCGCCGCCAAGCGCCGGGCCGACAACGAACTGCTGTTGCCCGCGGGGCCCAAGATCGCCTTCACCGGCGGGCTCGACTTCAACGATCACAAGCTGATCTGGGACAGGCTCGACAAGGTCCACGGCAAGCACTCCGACATGGTGCTGTTGCACGGCGGCTCGCCGAAGGGCGCCGAACTGATCGCCGCCAAATGGGCCGACAGCCGAAAGGTTCCGCAGATCGCCTTCAAGCCCAACTGGACGAAGCACGCCAAGGCCGCGCCGTTCAAACGAAACGACCAGATGCTCGAAATCCTGCCGATCGGAGTCATGGTCTTCCCTGGCACCGGCATTCAGGAGAACCTCGCCGATAAAGCCAGGATGCTCGGCATCCCGGTTTGGGAGTTTGGCGACGGCGGCGCGTGAGCGCCGCCGCATTTCGACGAAAGCGCAAAGTCGCACATCCGTAAATTCGCATTCCCACCTTTTCGCATTGCCGCTTCGCAGGCTGGATCGCCGATAGCGCCGATCCGGAACACGCCCCTGCACTGCTCCAAGTCGGCCATCTCGCCGCTCAATCATGGGCGCCCTCTTCGCGAGGCGCCATTCGCCGCCGACAATCTCCGCCAAGACCACCGCGACCGATACGTCCGCAACGCGACCGGGATCGCACGTCCCGATTCGAGCCGCTCTCGCTTGGGAGGTGCCGCATCAGGCGAAATGCTCGGCGGCGCCGGATTCCAAACGTTGGACATCTAGGCTATCTTGAAGCCCGCGCCGTGGTGGTGGTGGAAGGCGCGGCCGTTTGACCGTCTGTCACGGAGGATTCCACCATGCTTGTTCCAGGCATCGTTCTCAGCGTTGTCGGCGTCGGCTTCTTCTGCTGGCTGCTGTTCACGCTGGCCGTTTACGCGCTCCCCTTCTTTGCGGGCGCGACAGCGGCCCTCGCCGCCTTCCACGGCGGCTCGGGCGTCGTCGCCGCGCTTGCCATTGGCGTTCTCGCCGGCGGCGCAACCCTGGCGATCGGACAGATTGCCTTCGCAATGGCGCCGACGCCGCGTATCCGCGCTGTAATCGCGCTCTTCTATGCGGCGCCGGCGACCATCGCCGGCTATCACGCCACGCTCGGCCTCGCGCTCGTCGCCGTCCCTTCCGAAGGCTGGCGCGAGGCGTTCGCCGTTGTCGGCGCCATTCTCGTCGGCGCCACGGCTTTCGCCCGCATGTCTTTGTTCGTCCCGCCAACGGTCGGGCGGCGCGTTGCGGGCCCGGCTCAGTCGCTGCCTCTGGCGCCAGCGGTCAGCGAGAGCTGAGTCCGCGCCATCCTCGTCGCTCGGCTGGATTTCGGCGCCACGGCCGCTCGTCCGCGCGAACGAGAATGTCGCCGCACTTGGAGCGCTCGGGACCGTCAGCGCCTCTGCGCTCGCCGAGACGCGTTCCAGCGGCAGGGTCGTTGTCGCTGTCCCGGTTGGAGCCGATCAGGGCGACATCCCTTCTGTTCGCCACGGCTTCTTTTCTTTCGCCTGGTAGGCCGGATCTCTTGTGCGCGGCGCTCCACGTCCGCCACGTCTTCTCCTGGGGATGCTGTTCGGCGCGCGGACCACACGGCCTCTCTATGGCTTGATCTGGCCGAAGGACGGCTGCGCCTCGATCGTCTGAGCCGCAACGGCGCCGGATCGACTTTCTTCCCCTGGGCTCTCCACCCCGCCGGGCAGGCCCGACGGGGACCCCGGTTCACCCATTCCTCGCGAGGCAAGAAAGCATGCCCCCGCGAAGGCGGGGGTCTCCCCTTCGCCATCCTCCGCTGCGCTCCGGCCCTTAGGCCACCCCATCGCGAAGAAGCGCGACGGGGACCCCGACCGTCGGGTGCGTCGTCGATCGCCTTCGGCTTACCGATCGCCATCGAGGCCGCGGTGGTCACGGGCCCGAAAGCTCTAGGAGAAGCGACATGGCTAACATCGGTTCCTTCAAGAAGTCCGGCAGCGAGTTCCAGGGCGAGATCGTCACCCTGAGCGTCCAGGCCAAAGGCGTCCGCATCGTCCCCGAGACCAACCGGGCCAACGACAACGCCCCCAGCCATCGGATCTACGTCGGCCGCGCCGAGATAGGGGCCGCCTGGTCGAAGCGCTCCAACGAGGGCCGCGACTACCTCTCGGTCAAGCTGGACGATCCGAGCTTCAACGCGCCCATCTACGCCAACCTCTTCGACGACGAGGACGGCGAAGGCTACACCCTCATCTGGTCCCGCGGCCGCAAGGCCAACGGCGACTGAGCCGGTCCTGCAAACGCTCCGCCCGGTCCTCCGGGCGGGGCTTTCGCCCGATCCCGCCGGCCCCACGGCATTCTCGCGCGACAAGCGAGGCGCCTCAGCCCGCCGAACGCCGGTCGACGATCAAGCAAACAGCAAATCGAGAGTCGACAAGCCGCCTCTACTGATTGCCGCCGATACGCTCTTGCGCTTTCGCCGCTTTACGACTTTGTCCGTCTACGCCTCGGCGCCTTTGCGGCCTTGCCAGATGCGACAGCCGCAGCAGCGGCGTCTTCATCCAGGAACTCCGCCGACTCCCGCTCGAGCGCCTGCGCGGCCTGCCAAACGGTCAGGAGCGTAACGTTCTGCTGCCCGCGTTCCATACTGCTGACATGGGCGCGATCGACGCCCATCCGCTCCGCCACGGCTTCTTGGCTAAGCCCTGCCGCAAGTCGATAGCGTCGCAAATTCCGACCAAACACGAGGCGGATATCCATCCTCAGGATGGAGACCAATCGCGTACTTTATTGCTACGTATTATAATACGCGGCTAAGGTGCGCACCCGAACCCGGATGCAGTCGCCGGCTCGCCAACCTCGCGTCGAAAAATTCGTATTGGCGAGTGGCGCTCTTGCGGTAAATAAAATTGGGCTAAACTTTGACGGACGCGTCACAAGCCAGCGCACGTTCGTTGGTGGGAGCTCATTGTTTGTAACGCAGGAATCCAATGCGGAAACCACCGCTCAATCCCGATGTCGCCGATCTGGCGCCCACCGATCCGGCGCTGACGACGTATGACGAACAGCACGTGATCACGTATCTGCGGCTGCTCGACGCAGACGCAGAGAGGGTCGATTGGCGCGAAATTGCGAAACTCGTGTTGCACATCGATCCGAACCGCGAGCCAGAACGCGCGCAGCGCGCTTTCGACAGCCATCTGGCCCGGGCCAAGTGGATGGTCGAGCACGGCTATCGGCATCTCCTGCGCGGCGCAGCGCCCGACAAAACCTGACAACGAGTCACGCTCGTGACGTCACAATTGTTTGGGCCTCCGTGATCGCTCCTTTGCATCGCGTGATGCATAATTAAGGACTTCCCGAATCGGCCGATCGCCAAAATCATGCGACGCTATCCTTTGCCCCTGATGCCGAAAGGAAAGCGACGCAATGCTTCATTTCGACTGGCGATCACCCGAGACATACGACCGCGCAGCGGAACTCGAGCCAACGGGCCTTGCCTGGGAATGTCTTCGTCGCAATCCGGATTACCATCGCGATCACAGTGAAGTTGTACTTTCAGACGCTGACCTCGACGTGAGCGCGACGTTCAGAAAGCGTTGGGGCCTCTGTTTTCGCCGCTGACCCAGAACGATCTTCGCTCGATCAAGCGATATTCTGGGCGCCGGAAGCTCTGCCGACAATCGTTCCGATCGTGCGGGACCTCACCGGCATTGGCGAGAATTCTCTCGACCTCGCCGATTTGTCCGTCGGCGAGATGCGACAAGCGACTGACGGTTGGCACGCTCTTTTGCGTCTTCGCGGGGTCGAGCACCGCCTTTTCCTGAGAGAGGCGCCGGTCATCGGCGCGTCTTACGCCGTCGAATTGCCCCTCGACGACGTCTTCGATATCCGCGCGCATGCCGCGCGCCGGCTTTGGCGCGCGCTCAACGGCCGCTCCGCCGGCCTGCCCTTCCATCAGCTTTCCCCACAACGCCGCCAGCGGTTCGCGCTGGCGCTTCGGGCCCTCGACGCCCGAATGGAGGGCGCGACGTATCGGATGATCGCCGAGGGTCTGTTCGGAGCCAATCGCATTCCCGAACGAGCTTGGAAGACCCATGACCTGCGCAACCGGACCATCCGCCTTGTGCGAAGCGGCTTGGCGCTGATGCACGACAGCTATCGCGAACTGCTGCGGCTGTCGCGTCGAAAGACGTAGCGCGCCGTTCCAATGGCGCCGGTCCGACACTCGTTGGCAAGATCGAGTCTGTCTGTACCGGCGGACGCCGGCCGTAGAAATCCAGCCTTTCGACGGCTGACCTGCGCGCTGTCCTGTCATCCAAAGGCAGGATCGTCCGCCCCAAGAGCGGTCGTCTATGTGAAGCGTGTGTAAGGGTTCACTCTCGAACGCGAGCTTCAACAACCTGGGGCGCCCGGAAAGACGAGCGGCGCGGAGGAGCTTCGTGGCGCCGGTCGAGCCCGCAACCCGCGAAATCGATTTGGTTGGTCATGGGCTGGCGAAGCTAGCCGAACGCCATTCGAAACTCTTTGCAAGATGTCCATAATGATTCTCAAGAGTTGCAAGCGATTGTAGTTCATGCAAAACGCTGTTCGTACCGGAGACCCATCAAACAGGAGAGGACATGGCTAAAGCTGTTGCACGGTCGAAGAAGGCGCCTGCTAGGCGACCTTGGACGAAAGACGATGTCCGCATTCTCAAGGGTATGGCTCGCAAGGAACCCGCCTCAAAGATTGCCAAGGCTCTCAAGCGAACGGAGGCCGCAACGCGTCAAAAGGCGACGAACCTCGGCGTCTCGGTCAGCATGACGCGCAAGAAGAGAGCGCCCGCGAAAAGGCGCTGAGAAGGCGCCCGAGCCAGCAAACTGCATAGCACCCAATCAGTATCCAGCATTCGCGTCAGGCGGCGCGCTCGATGTGGGGCAGCGCCTTGTCGAGCGCAATTCTGGCCCAACCATTGAAGGGCTGATTCACAGAACGTCCGAATCTGCGCGTGAGTGCGCTGGCTGCGGCTACGGGGTGGTAGCCGGAGGTGGCAGCGACGAACCTTGCTTGGCCGCGGAAGCGATCCTCCGCGCCTTGTCGCCGCGTCGTTTGGGCAGCTTCTCGCCCGCGCAAACGAAGTGCCGTCGGACAACGGCTGGACACCATTGTTTGCCCCGCGACGAGGGCGTGGGGATCTCCATCGCCGTGAGTTCGCGCGCGATTGCGTGGAGGGAATGCCCCGCGTCGCGTAGCTCGCGCAAGAGCGGGGCCATGTCGCGCGCGCGGGCCTTGACACGCTCGGTGCTGGCGATGGCACTAGCCGCGCTGCCGCCTTTAAAATAATCGCGGAAGTCGGGCCGTCTCGGTCCACCCCTCTTCTTTCCTCGAGCCTTTGCCACCGCGAACGCAGCTTTGGTTCGTTCGGATATAAGCTTGGCCTCATACTCGGCGACGGCGGCGATGAGGTGGATCGTGAAGCGATTGGCGAGCGGCATATCCGCCGCGACGAAATCGACGCCGCATTCGAGCAGGCCCGCGACGAGCGCCACATTGCGCGACAGGCGATCGAGCCGCGCGATGACGAGCTTGGCGTCGTAGACTCGGCACAGCCACAGCGCCTCGGCGACCTTGGGCCGGTTGTTCTTGCCGCCGCTTTCGACTTCGGTGATTTCGGCGATAAGCCGCCCTGGATTGGCGCTAAGATAACGCTGAACTGACTGTCTCTGGGCCTCAAGACCAAGTCCCGACCGCCCTTGCTGCACCGTTGAAACGCGATAGTAGGCGACGATTGGTCGCTCTTTGGGATCGGGCCACGAGGTCTCACGACGGGCTTGCTTCGTCATGCGGCGTCACGGAGCAGAGATGCTCGCGCTTCGATGACCGGCGCCAACCGCAGCAGCTTAATGATTCCGGGCTCGTACCATTTGCCGTTCTTTGGCGTCGGGACGCGCCGGCGATTGAGTTCCACCGCGACCTTTGCGTACGACAATCCGGCGTCTTTGAGGGGTTGGACGACCGACAGAAGCGCCGCACTACGCTTGAGGTACGCAATCCGTTTTGGATTGAGCTCGTCCGTCGGGAGCCCGTCGGGGTTGAATCCGTGTTCGGCGTTCATCTCTTTGATGGCGAAACGAGCTGTAGCAGCCGTCCACGGTAATCCCCGACGCGTCGTCAATCCCCGGCAATTCAACTCGCCTGCGATTTGCTCCGTCGTCTCGCACCGCCGGATCAGCTCCCAAAAGAGCGGCCCAAGACTGCGCAACTGCGCCTGACGTTTCGCGGACTGCGGACGCCGCACGATCGGCGTGGCATCGCGGGCGACGTCGGCGAACTCAGAGACCGTTCCGCGAAGAATGCGCGCGACCGATTGCTTGTCCCAACGTTTCCGTGGCCCAGGAATCTCGCGCCGGTTCAATTCGCCGGCAATGTCTCCAGCCGATTGGCCTTTCGCCCGCATCGACCAGACCAAAGGCGCGAGCTTGCGGTCGCGCTCTCGCGCCAGGGCGATGTGGGAAGGCGTCGGCTTCCGCCAGGTTGCGGCGTCACGCGGACGAAACCCATCCTTCGTGGCAAGCACCAAGCGATAGATCGCGCCGCTCGTCCAACCCTTGTCGCTGGGCGGCGTAAAGCCGCGCCGGCTCAGTTCGGCCGCGATCTCGGCGGCGGCGCGACCGGCGCGCTTCATTTCCCAGACCAGCGGGCCGGCGTCCATAAGGCGGTGCGTCTTGCGCAGGGTCGCCGGTCCGAGCTTTAGCGCCCACTTCATGTCGGCCGACCCGGCGAATTCGTCCTTCGTCCATTTGAGGAGAAGTCCGATCGTCGCCAGACACCACCCTTTCCGTCTTGGGGCGGGAATGCCGCGCCGATTGAGTTCGTCGGCGATTTGCTGCTTTGAATGGCCTTCGGCGACAAGCTGCCAAAGGATCGGCGCGAGATCGCGTGCGCGGGCGCGGGACTTTGCAAATCGCACGCGGTTGGCGGCCTCGACTCCCATTTTGGCGAAATTGGTCGGACGCTGCCCGCGCCAGCCGCCGAATTTGACCCCACGCGCCTTCGCCGCCGCGAACGCCGCCCGCAGGCGTTCCGAGATCAGATTGGCCTCATACTCGGCGAGCGCCGCGAGCACATGGATCGTGAAGCGGTTCGCGTGCGGGAAATCCACGGCGACAAAATCGAGGCCGCTTTCCATCAGTTGGGTCGTGAAACCGAGGTTACGCGACAGACGGTCGAGGCGGGCGACGATGAGCGTCGCGCGGCGATAGCGGCAAACCCGCAAGGCTTCGTTGAGCTGCGGGCGGTCGTTCTTGCGGCCGCTTATCGATTCGGAGAATTCGCCGACGAGCTTGCCGGCTTCGCGTTCAACATGCCAGCGGACCGAGGCGCGCTGAGCGTCGAGACCGAGTTCCGATTCAGCCTGGCGCGGCGTCGAGACACGGTAATAGGCGACATATTGGCGTTGCCGCGTGGAGACGCCGCAAGAACCCGCGACCGGGTCGCTGCTATGAAGGGGCATTCACCAAGCGCTTTCGATTCGGGCGCGCGCCTGGCGGCGGGCGTGACCGCGCGTAACGACGTGACGTTGTGCGAGCCTTGACGGACGCCAAGGCGTTGCCGTCGTCGCCTCTGGCCGTTCTTGTCCGGCGCGGCCGTCGGCGCCGGCGGACGCGGTGAACTGTTTTGTTGCGCTGTCTGCCGTCCGACATGCGGCTGCGTTACAAACGCGTGTTTATTCAGCACTAAAGCTGTGTCCAAACCGCCCTCGCTCATGGCGACGCCTGCCGCCATGATTTAACGTGGGAGGCCGCGCCTCGCGCGCGCCCGGGAGGACAGCATGCGCAAAAGTATTCTGAGCGTTCTAGCGGCTTGTGGCGTGGTGGCCGTCATCGCGTTTTCGAGCGCGCCGGCCTACGCGAAGACGGTCAAAGAGTGCGACGCCGAATACGCGGCGAACAAGGACACAATCAAGGCGTCGGGGCAGAAGAAGGCGGACTATGTTGCGGCGTGCCGAGCTGGTTCTGCTGTGCCGGTCGCCACTCCCGCCGTCGCCGCGCCGGCCGTCGCCGCGCCGGCCGCCCCCGCCGTTGCGCCCGCCGCTACGCCAACGGTCGCAGCCGCGAAGACCGTCAAGGAATGCGACGCCGAATACGCCGCGAACAAGGCGGCGATCAAGGCGTCGGGGCAGAAGAAGGCCGACTATGTCGCGGCGTGCCGAGCCGGCGCAGCTGCGCCGGTCGCCGCTCCCGCAGCCGCAGCGCCAGCCGCGCCCGCTCCTGCGGCGGCGCCGGCAGCTACCCCGGCAGCCGCGGCCCCGCCGCCGGTGGCTCCCGCCGCCGCCCCGGCCAAGCCGCGCGTCGCTGCTCCTGCGGCGGCCGGCGGGTTCGCGGCAGACACTCAGGCAAAGGCGCATTGCCCGGCCGACACCGTCGTGTGGGTCAATACGAAGTCAGGCGTCTATCACTTCGCTGGCACTCATAACTACGGCACGACGAGGCAAGGTGCCTATATGTGCGAAGCGGACGCGAAGGCGGCCGGCGATCGCGCCGCTGAGAACGAAAAGCACCCCTAAGCGAGCACGCGCGGGGGGCGCGGCTTTTGTCGGGCCGCGCCTCGCTCGAACGCGTCCCATTGCTTTCATGAGCCCCGATCAATGCCAGCAGGCGCGCGACCTCCTCGGATGGTCGCGCTGCGATCTCGCCAAAGCGGCCGACGTGCCGCTTTGGTTTGTCGCGATCTTTGAAGACGGCAAAGAGATTCGGTATTTCTATATGGACTACAAGGACTCAATGCAGAAGGCGCTTGAGGCGCGCGGCTTCGAGTTTCCGTTCGGCCTCGTCGACGGGGAGATTACGCCACTCGAACTCGTCTACATGCCGAAAGACGCGGTGAAGTCGACGTAGGACATGCCGAGCCTTAACGGACCCTGGTCCTGAACCGTTGCGGCAGTTCCCCGATCAGGTCGCGAATGACGAAATTCCTCAGCGCTGAGGATTGCCGCGCAAGGTGAGAAGCGACCCCAGATGTTGACCCCACCCAACCCAGCATCGTCAGAGCCTTAGCGCGTCGATCGGCAGGTCAGACCCCACGCCGATTTACACTGGATTCCGCCGGAAGCAGACAATGCGAACTTTTGTAATCGCGCGGGGAAACATCGAACCGACGGGCGAAACTAGAGCCCGGCCTCAATAGCCCGCAGCAGCCTGAACCGCATTTCGCCATCATCGCTCGCGAGCGAAATCACAAAACGGACTCTTCCATGGCTTGAGGTGTCGACGTAGCCGGCGAGAGTGCGAATCCCCTCCATGGTTCCGCTCTTGTTCATTCCCCCGTCATGGCCCCGGAGCAGGTCGGCATGAGCCGCGAACAGTTCGAGCACCTTGGCGAGGCCGCGCGCGGTAAAACGGTTGTCACGGCTGATGCCCGAGCCCTCCTCAAGATGGATTGCCGTAGCGAGGTCGTGCGAGGCGAGCATCTCGTCGGCGATCTGGAGCGACTTCTGGAGGCTGATAGGCCCTCCCATGCGGCGCCCGCCGATCTCTAGGAAGACTTGATTGGCGATGTAGTTGTTCGAGGCGCGGAGCAGCTCGACGAGAATCTCCGAAAGAGGACGCGACTGTCGGTGAACGTAGACCGGCTTCAGTCCCACGGGTACGGTTCCAGTCGAGATCTTGCCGTTCACGCTGCCGCCGGCCCGCTCGATGAAGGCGGCGATCAGTTCGCCAGCGTACTGGAGGCTCACGGCTGGATCTTGGCTCAGGCTGATACGACCCCTTCCGCTAGGGCCGTGCGCGCGGAACTCGGCGATCGCGAGCGGGGTGATCGGCGTCTGCTTCTCGGCGGAACGCACCGTGTCGCCACTGCGCATCGCGTAGACGGTGTTGAAATTCACCGCCAGAGCGGTGTTCGGCGCATCGTAGGGCTCGTCGTCATCCTCGATCCCCGGGATGCGGAGATTCGAAGGATAGTAGCTTGCGTCGAGCACGATGCCGGTGATTGGCAACTTGCCGACCGTCGCGACCAGCTCGGTCGCGAGCGTCGCCAGCTCTTCCGAAACCAGGAAAGGATCGCCCCCTCCACGTACATAGAGAACCCGCGTATCGTCGAGGTAGAAACGGGTCTCGAAGCGGTAGTCGCCGCCCAAGACCTCCATTGCCAGCCAAGCCGTCACGATCTTGGTGACCGAGGCCGGGACGAACGGCTCATCAGCATTCTGGGCCACCAATTCGTTGCCCTCGGCGTCCATCACGAGCACCAACCCAAGTGGAGCGAGGTTCGCCACCGTCTCCTTGACGCCAGCCAGGACTGGGGCGGACAGCAGCAGCAGGGCGAGGGCGAACAGGCGAGACCACATAGCGATTCCAGCGCGGTGCAGCATCAGCAACTTGCGGATCTTTGCGAGTGATAACAAGCTTAAAGTCGGTCAGATCGTAGAATTTCCGCTTCCACCATTTCGTTTGCTGGACGCTGCCAATCCACGCTCGGCCAATCACTTCTGCTTCGCGCTTAACTTAGCTGTTCGGCTGATGGTCGCCGCGGCTCTAAAGCAGACATTGAGGCAAAGGGGCTAATTCGGCGCGGGGACCCGACGTCGATCGGCGTCATAGCCTCGCGATTGGCTTCGCTTTGACAGCGCAATCTCCGACGCCCGTTCACAGTTTGCACGTCGGCTCGCCCTACTCCCGCCGCTCCGCCGCTCGCCGCAGCGCGTCGGCGAGCGCGCCTTCGCTCTTGGGCTCGGGCTGGCGGAGGAACCGCTCTTGGCCGCGCGCGACGCGCTCGCCGGCCTTCGGCCGCGGTTCGGCGGCGTCGTCGAGCCGCATGGTCAGCGCGATGCGTTTGCGCGGAATGTCGACCTCGAGCACCTTCACCTTGACGATGTCGCCGGGCTTGGCCACGGCGCGCGGATCTTTGACGAACGTCTTCGCCATCGCCGAAACGTGCACCAATCCGTCCTGATGCACGCCGACGTCGACGAAAGCCCCGAAGGCGGCGACGTTGGTGACGACGCCCTCGAGGATCATGCCAGGCTTTAGGTCGCCGATCGTCTCGACGCCCTCCTTGAATTCGGCGGCGCGGAAAGCCGGCCTCGGATCGCGGCCCGGCTTCTCCAGCTCCTTGAAGATGTCGACGACTGTCGGCAGGCCGAAGGCCTCGTCGACGAACTCGGCGGGCTTGAGCGACGACAGGAGCTTGCCGTTGCCGATCAGCGCCCGTACGTCGACGCCCGCCTTCTTGGCGATGCGCCGCACGACCGGATAGGCCTCGGGATGCACGCCGGAACGGTCGAGCGGATCGTCGCCGCCGTTGACGCGCAGAAAGCCCGCCGACAGTTCGAAGGCGCGCGGTCCGAGCCGCGGCACCTCTTTCAGCGCCGCGCGGGTGCGGAAGGCGCCGGCCTCGTCGCGACGGGCGACGATCGATTGGGCCAGCCCGTCGCCGACGCCGGAGACGCGCGCCAGCAGCTTGGCCGAAGCGGTGTTGACGTCGACGCCGACCGCGTTGACGCAATCTTCCACCACGGCGTCGAGCGAATGGCCCAGTTTGAATTCGGAGACGTCGTGCTGGTACTGGCCGACGCCGATCGCCTTCGGTTCGACCTTCACCAGCTCGGCCAGCGGATCTTGGAGGCGGCGGGCGATCGAGACCGCGCCGCGCAAAGTCACGTCAAGCTCAGGCAACTCCTGCGCGGCGTAGGCGGAGGCCGAATAGACGGAGGCCCCCGCCTCCGACACGACCACTTTCGTCGCCTTGATTTGCGGATAGCGCTTGAGCAGGTCGCCGGCGAGCTTGTCGGTCTCGCGCGAGGCGGTGCCGTTGCCGATGGCGATCAGCTCGACTTGATGACGCGCGCATAGCGCCGCGAGCGCGGCCAGACTTTCGTCCCAGCGCCGCTGCGGCTCATGCGGAAAGATCGCCGTCGTCGCAACCACCTTGCCGGTCGCGTCGACCACAGCGACCTTGACGCCGGTGCGAAAGCCGGGATCGAGCCCCATCGTCGCCCGCGCGCCGGCCGGCGCGGCGAGCAACAGATCGCGCAGGTTGGCGCCGAACACGCGCACCGCTTCATCCTCGGCTTGCGTCCACAGCCGCAGCCGCAGGTCGACGCTGAGCTGCGATTCAATTCGGGTGCGCCAGGCCCAGCGGACGGTCTCGGCCAGCCAGCGGTCGCCGGGCCGGCCGCGGTCGGCGATCGCGAAGCGATGGGCGATGGCGAGTTCGTAGGGGCCGGGCGTCCGCACCGTCGGGTCGGCGGCGGGATCGGCGACCAGTTTGAGATCGAGAACCTCTTCGCGCTCGCCGCGCATCAGCGCCAGGATGCGATGCGACGGAAGCTTGGTCAGCGGCTCGGAGAAGTCGAAATAGTCGGCGAACTTCGCGCCTTCCTGCTGCTTGCCGGCGCGCACGCTCGCCGCCATCTTGCCGCGCCTCCAGAAATCTTCGCGCAGACGGCCGATCAGCTCGGCGTCCTCGGCGAAGCGTTCGGTGAGGATCGCCCGCGCCCCGTCGAGCGCGTCCTCGACGGTCGCCACCGTCTCGGGTTTGACGAAAGCCGCCGCCTGTTCCTTCGGGTCGAGTTCGGGACGGGCGAGCAGCGCCTCGGCCAGCGGTTCGAGGCCGTTCTCGCGGGCGATCTGCGCCTTGGTGCGCCGCTTGGGCTTGTAGGGCAGATAGATGTCCTCGAGCCGCGCCTTGGTGTCGGCGGCGTTGATTTGCGCTTCGAGCGCGGCGTCGAGCTTGCCCTGGGCGCGGATCGAATCGAGGATCGCCTTGCGGCGTTCCTCCAGCTCGCGCAGGTAACGTAACCGTTCCTCGAGCGTGCGCAGTTGCGTATCGTCGAGGGCGCCCGTCGCCTCTTTGCGGTAGCGGGCGATGAACGGCACGGTCGCGCCGCCGTCGAGCAGCTCCACCGCCGCCGCGACCTGACGTTCGGCGACGCTCAATTCCTGAGCAATGCGTTGGGCGATGGACATCATGCGGCGCGACTCGGATTCGACAAAGGCGCCGAAGGACTAGCAGGCTGTCGAAGAGGTGTCGCGTTCCGACTTGAAGACGGCTGATCGGCGTCGCGACGAGTCCCGCTCTGCCTCGTCATCTTAGGAAGTGAAGAGTTCGACCGGCCCGGCTTACGGGCCATTCGGCAACGACCGGTCTTCTTGATCGGCACCTCGCCACTGTTAACCTAAGCCCAGGCATGGCTCAGCTACTCGAACGTCGCTTGAGTGGGGATGACGTCGGTGATCATAACCTCATTGACCGGCCAACCACCGACAGGATGTGAACAAGCGCCGAAGGTTGACCCCACCGAAGCACGACCGACCAAGAGGTTGCGACGGCGATCGGCGTCAGGACACCGCGCCGATCCACACTCGGGCTTTGACCGTTAGCCACGAAGGGGCGCCGCAATTCCGCCCCCTCATATTCGGCATCCCCCTTCACCGTTCTGCTCCGCCAACGTGACCTCCAACGCTCCGCTGACCGCAGCGGCGCTCCACGAGATCACGGAGGCCCTCGAATGCCCGATCCCCTGGCCGGTTTGCCGCCGCGCTTTCTCAGAACGCCCGAAGCCGCACGATTCCTCGGCCTATCCGGCCGCACGCTGGAGAAGCACCGCACCTACGGCACGGGTCCGAAGTACCGCAAGATCGGCGGTCGCGTCGTCTATGCGCTAGACGACCTCCAGGCTTGGGCCGATATCGGCGCCAAGAATTCGACCTCCGATCCCGGCGTCGGAACCGTCTTTCCCGCCAAGCGCCGCGCCGCCGTCCCCCTGGCCTACGCCGGCCGGCCACGGCGCTGACTCTGATGTCGGGCAAGCGCGTCTTTCCTCGTCATCGCACAAGTTCGCCGCGTGAACAGCTCGATCTGTTCCGCGCGCTTCCCGGCGATCTCGCGCCGCGCGACGCGCAGGACCTCATGGCCTACCCCTTCTTCTCCCTCGCCAAGTCGAAGCGCCTGGCCCCGATTGATTTCAGGGCGGGGCCGATCTCGATCCGCGTCGAGGCCGTTCCTGAGCATGGCATGGCGACCATCTGGGACGCCGACGTGCTGATCTGGGCGGCGTCCCAGATCGTCCACGCGCGAGACGCAGGCCTCAAGACCTCCCGCCTGATGGCGGCCACACCATACGAGATCCTGACCTTCGTCGGCCGCGGCGCCAGCACCCGCGACTATCAGCGGCTCAAGGCTGGGCTCGACCGGCTCCAGTCCACCACCGTCGCGACCT
>Ga0181520_10007919_pt1 | contig 15353 bp, 17 predicted proteins | sample PEATcosm2014_Bin_29_FD_132451 | JGI IMG/M metagenome (GOLD analysis project Ga0181520, IMG submission 132451) | Peatland microbial communities from MTU Mesocosm Facility, Houghton, MI, USA - PEATcosm2014_Bin02_30_metaG | ecosystem: Environmental > Terrestrial > Soil > Wetlands > Peat | place...
TTAGGGCGCATCGTTTTCCCCAGAAATCGTTGTGTTTTGAACAACTTCTGAGAATATTTTACCACGAAATACGCCCTATGTCATTGATTCTTTACTACGTTATTCGTTTTTCAGGATCGACTACGTTACGCGATAGTAGATTACCACCACTAGAGCAACTAAAGGCAGGATGTCCGACGCCCAGGAAGCGGTGCGCTTGATATGACGCTTTTGAACTTCGATGTCCGGTACCCACCGGAAGTAAAACTGAACGGCGATAGCGCAAATTGCTACCACAATATTGATAGCAGACATGATCCAGGTGGGCATAAAGGTTACTCCGTGTCTATGCTCAAAAGCATAACCCCTGAGAGGGAATGAGCGCACGGGAAATCAGCCAATTATTTCATTTGGTGTCATTTATAAATAACCTTGAGACATTCCAGCAATGCAGCCTGTTGACATTACCTGGAAGCAACCGCAGGTCTTTCGACTCCACTGCGCTCCGCTCAGGACGACAGTATTTTTGGAGTGCGTTAATTTTTGCGGGGTTATTCGCGGATGATTTTGACGAAGTTCTCGTCGGGGAGTTCGCCGCCTAATAGGTGGACTACGCCGTTTTTGCATAGCTTTCGAGGATTTGAAGGCGGGTTTGGGGGCCAATAAGCTATCGGACCCTGAATAGCTTGAGGCTCTAGCCAGCCCTGTCAAAATCAGCCTTGACTAGACAGCCCTAATCTCCAGCGTCTTACCCAGCGCCTTGAGCGCGCCGGCGATCCCGTCGATCTTCGATGTGTAGCGCCTGTCGATAAGCCGGTTCACCTCCTGGCGGGTGACGCGCAGCCGCCGAGCAAGCTCTGAAGGGCGTACCTTCTGGCTAAACATCTCATTCAGGAGCAGAACCTTGGCGGCTACGCTTGCCCGCAGTTCAACCGTATGTTGACCGCGCTTCGGTTTTGATGGGACGGGGACCGGACGGCCCGCGTCGAAGTAAAAATCGAGCGCCGTTTCCAGAGCGTCCGCCGCCATCTTCAAGGCGTCCTCAACGCTATCGCCCTGCGAGTTGGCTTCGGGAATATCAGGGAAAGTGACCATCAAAAACTTTCCATCCGGCGTGAGTTCAACGGGATATGCCAACATGTTTCCTCCTATTTGAGACCTAAGTCTTTTTTGATCTTGGCAACGAGTCCGGTTCCAATTTCCTTGCTCTTGTGCATCGGCATGACAGAGAACCTGCCGGCCAGTTCGACCTTCAGATGCGAGCCCTTGCCGCTCATGAAGGTCGCGCCCTGCTTCTCCAGCCACCGCTTGAACTCGCTGCTCTTCATGTATCAAATGTCAACGATAGTGTTTACAATGTCAAGTAAAATCATAAGACTTATACCCCATAAGAAGCGGACTACACCGTCTTTCACGTAGCTTTCGAGGACTTGCCGGGAGGTCTTGGCAACAGGTAAAGGACTGGGCCTTATGCGAGACTAAGTTCATGAATGTCGCTCTTGTTTTGCGGGACGTGTTTCCGGTTTCCTGCTGGCTGGTGGCTTTGGTCTGGGTGGCTCAGGCGATTGCCGCGCTGCGCGGGATACGGCGGATACCAGATTTGACGCAGATGGGCGAGGCGGCGCTGCCGCAACTTGTCGAAGCGGATGGGCCGGATGGGCTGGTACCCGATCTGACGGTTGTTGTTCCGGCCTGCAATGAAGAGGAGTCGATTGAGGAGACGTTGCGCTCGCTGCTTGGCTCGAAGGGGTTACGGCTGCAAGTCATTGCGGTAAATGATCGCTCGACAGACCGGACGGGCGCGCGGATGGACGGGGTTGCGGTGGAGGCGCGGGCAGCGGGCGGGCCGCACACTCTGGAGGTGATTCACAACGGCGCGTTGCCCGAGGGGTGGATGGGCAAGCCGCACGCATTGGCTTTGGCGGCAAAACGGGCGCGCGCAAATTGGCTCTTGTTTACCGATGGCGATGTGCGCTTCGACGAGCGGGCTCTTGCTCTGGCTATGCGTTATGCCTTGGAGGAGCAGGCCGACCACGTTGTGCTGAATCTGACCATGGAAATGAACTGGGCAGAGAACGCGGTGCTTACTTCGATTCTGGCGCTCTCGCAATGGAACAACCGGATGTGGAAGGTGGCCGACCCCAAGGCGCGGGACTTCTTTGGGCAAGGCGGCTTCAACCTGATGCGGCGCGAGGTCTTTGAGAAGCTGGGAGGGTTTGAGCCGCTGCGCATGGAGGTGACGGAGGATCTGCGCTTGGGCTGGAAGATCAAGCGGGCCGGTTATCGGCAGCGGATCGTGGTGGGCGATGGGTTGGCGCGGATCCATTGGATGAATGGGCCGCTGGGGATTGTTGGACTGCTCGAAAAGAATGCGTTTGCCGCTTTCCGCTACCGGACTGGGCTGACGCTGCTGGCTCTGGTGGGTCTAGCTGTGCAGGTTGTTTTGCCATTGGCGGCGCTGGCCAGCGGAGGTTGGACTGCTGTGGCGGGAGGGTTGATCTATCTGTCGATTGCGGCGAACTTTATGGCTTACAAACAGCGGCCATGGCTAGCGGTCTTCTATGCGCCGGCGATCGCAATTTTTACATTCGCCGTGGCGCGCTCCATGGTGCTCACGCTCTGGCGCAATGGGGTGGTATGGCGAGGGACGCACTACAAACTCGATGAGCTGCGGAAGGCTGCCGGGCAGGGCTGGTAGAAGTTTCTTGAACTCCGAGCGGGTGTCCCAGGTCTCGTCTTTGAGACCTGGGAGACTTCACTATTCCCGGATGATCTTGACGAAGATGCCGTCGGGGAGTTCGCCGCCTAGGAGGTGGACGACGCCGTCTTTGACGTAGCCTTCGAGGATTTGGCGGGCGGGTTTAACGGCGGGCGGCGGCGCGGGAGCGGCTGGGCGTGCCTCGTGCTTGGGGCTCGTGGTCTCCCAGGTCCGAAAATCCGGACCTGGGGCACCCGGCTGACTCGTTGGCGTATTGGCTTGCTGGCGGGCGGCTTCGAAGTCGGCGGGTTTGCCAACTTTAGGAAGCGCGGACCAGCCGCCCCCTGATCCCTGTTCCCTGACCCCTGATCCCTGCTTCCCCATGCCGCGATCCATGGCTTCGTTGGCCAGGCGGTCGGCGTGCTTGTTGCCGCCACGCAGGGTGTGGCGCATCTCGAATCCTTCCAGGCGGCGGGAGAGCTTGCGGGCCTCCTCGTAGAGCGGCTTGAGGATGGGACTTTTGACCGCGTACTTGCCCTGCATCTGCTTGACCATCAGTTCAGAGTCGCTGATGACGCGCAGGTACTTCGTGCCGTTTTGCGTTGCCCATTTCAAGACTGCGAGCAAACCGGAGTACTCGGCAAAGTTGTTGGTCTGGATGCCGACGAACTCGCTCAGCTCGGCCAGGACGCGACCTTTGGAGTCTTCCACCACCGCGCCGTAGCCGGAGGGTCCAGGGTTGCCGCGTGAGCCGCCGTCACAGTGAGCGGTGAGCCACTCGGCGGGGCCGACGGAGGGAGTTGGAAAGAGAGAGTCGTTCATCGTATTTTTAGTGTAGCGAATCGAACTTGTTGAGGATGGGACGGGAAAGAAACTAGCGAGGACTGAGAGGTCCGCGTAACGGTCGGCAGAATCGTGGCGCTACTGGATTATCTCCGGCGGGACGGGAACGCCGTAGAGGAACCAGAGCTTGCGGGAAAGGATGAAGAATGAAGATCCTTACGGTGGGAGAAGTTCTTTGGGATGTCTTTGATCACGCGGAGTTTTTGGGCGGCGCTCCGTTGAATTTTTCGGCGGCGGCTGAGCGCCTGGGCCATTCCGTCACTCTAATCACGGCGGTCGGCGACGACGAGCGTGGACGGCGGGCCGTCGAGTCCATGCAAGCCCTCGGCCTCTCCACGGAGTTCGTTCAAATTCTGCCGGGAAGAGAGACCGGAACCGCGCGAGTCACCACGGACAATCAAGGCAACGCCAGCTTCTTCATCCAGCGCCCTGCGGCCTTTGATGAAATCATCGTGGATGAATCGCGTCTGGAGGCCATTGCGCAGATGCGCCCGGAGTGGCTTTACTTCGGGACTCTCGCACCCTTCTATCCGCCCATGGAGGAGATTCTGCATCGGATTCTTGGCCGCCTGCCCAGTGTGAAATGCTTTTACGATATAAATTTGCGCGAAGGGCACTGGAATCTGGCGCTGGTCGAACGCCTCTCGGATCTGGCTTCGATGGTGAAGTTGAATGATACGGAGGCGGAGACGCTCTTCCGGCTTACGCAAGCAGGCCGGGAGTTCTCACTGGAGGGCTTTTGCCGCTATTGGTCTTCGGCTCATGCTGTGGAAACCATTTGCATTACGCTCGGTGAACGAGGGTGCGCGATCTTTGAGAGGAATGTATTTCAGCAGTTTGACGGCTATGCAGTGCGGGTTGTGGATACGGTGGGAGCCGGAGATGCGTTTGCCGCGGCATTCCTGCACGGGCATGAACTCCAGTGGCCGAACGCGCGCGCTGCAGCCTTTGCCAATGCGTTGGGAGCGCAGGTGGCCAGCCGAGCCGGAGCCACCCCTGCCTGGACGGTCGATGAGTGCTGGGAGATGGTTGCGTTGCGCACGCAGAAATAAGGTTTTACGGAACGTCAAGCTTGGTTCCGACGGCTACCAGCACGGATAAGCTATGATTTCAGTGATCTGTATGAATTGATCTTGGGAGCATCAGTTGCCAACGCGCCTTGCCTGCTGTTGCGCAGGAGGCGCAACGCGCAAATCTCACCTGGTGGTCCCCCGTGAATGACAGGAATCGTATGTCGCGTTTGAATCCGTATGTTATTTTGCTAACCCTGATTGCTACGCTGGGCGGCTTGCTCTTCGGCTATGACACGGCCGTGATTAACGGCGCGGTGGACAGCTTGAAAGTATATTTCATCGATCCGCGCTTTACGGATCTGACCAACATTGCCCAGGCCAACGCCGCCAACTCGCTGCTCGGCTTTGTGACTTCCAGCGCTTTGATCGGCTGCATTCTAGGTGGCCTGATGGGCGGCTGGGTCAGCACGCACATCGGCCGCAAGCGCGGCTTGGTGATTGCCGCCGTGCTCTTTCTGCTCTCCGCGCTGGGCGCGGCCGCGCCGGAGTTTCCCTTTGCGCCGATTGGCCACGGCGGTCCCGGCTTTATGGGGATGTTCGTCTTCTATCGCATTTTGGGCGGCATTGGAGTGGGGCTGGCTTCCATGTTGTCACCGATGTATATCGCCGAGATTGCGCCGCCCAAGGTGCGCGGGAATCTGGTGGCGTGGAACCAGTTCGCCATCATCTTTGGAATGTTGGTGATCTACTTTGTCAACTTCGGCATCTCCAAAACCGGCAGCGGCGACGCATGGCTGAACAGCATCGGCTGGCGCTATATGTTCCTTTCAGGCGTCATTCCAGCAGGCCTGTTTTTGCTGCTGCTTCTGATTGTGCCGGAGACGCCCCGCTTCCTGATGCTGAAGGGCAATGAAAGCAAAGCTCGCGCCGTGTTGGCCAAGCTGGTGACGCCGGAAGAGCAGGAGAATGAGCTTTCCGAAATCCGGGCCTCGCTCAGCGAGCATCACTCCGGCGAGCTGCTTTCCTTTGGAGGGATGCTGATCTTCATCGGCATTACGCTCTCGGTCTTCCAGCAATTTGTCGGCATCAACGTGGTGCTATATTACGCCACGGACATCTTCAAAGGCATGGGCATGAGCACCAACGCCTCGCTGATGCAGACCATCATTGTCGGCGCGGTGAACCTGACCTTCACCACGGTGGCCATCTTTACCGTGGATCATTTTGGCCGCAAGCCGTTGCAAATCATCGGAGCGATGGTGATGGCGGTGAGCATGATTGCTCTTGGCTCGAGTTTCTGGCTGGGCGGCAAGGGCATCATCGCGCTGGTGGCCATGCTGGTCTACACGGCTGGATTTGCCGTCTCGTGGGGTCCGGTGACCTGGGTGCTTTTGAGCGAGATCTTCCCGAATCAGATTCGCGGCAAGGCGATGGCGCTTGCCGTAGCCATGCAGTGGGTGGCCAACCTCATTGTCAGTTGGACCTTCCCCATTCTCGATAAGAATCCTTACTTGGTGGAGCATTTCAAGCACGGCTTTGCCTATTGGATCTATGGCGGAATGAGCATTCTGGCCGTCCTGTTCATGATCAAGTTTGTGCCGGAGACCAAAGGGCGTTCGCTGGAGAATATGGAAAAGCTTTGGCATAAAGGCGGCGCGAAAGCGGCGTAAGCAGATAAGAATTGATGTTACGGGTGCACCAGCTCCGGATTTTCAGACCGCAACCCTGTCGCGGCTTATTATTCGGAGCTGGATTTCCGGCTGAACGTGCCGCAATCCACCGCTTGAAACGACCCAGGAGCAGCATTGTCGATGGCCAGGATGATCTGGGCCAGATAATTCTTGGCAATACGCCATTCAACCGATGAAAGAGCAATCACTGCCAGTCTCCTGCCACTCAGATTTTGCTCATAGCAGAGGGTTTGATCTCCAGTCAGAAGAAGATCAAAGCCATCCTCTTCGGCCACACGGATCAGATTGCCGTTCTTTAGTCCATCCCAACCCTTGTAACTGGCGGTAAAAACCTCATGCGAACCGAGTTGATTACGCAACCGGTGGTCGAGGTTTTCGTCTAACAAAACCTTCATGCGCAGCGATGCCGGCGCTGGTTATGGGCAAAGTCTACCAGCCGCTTGATCTGGACGATGGAGAGAGTGGGGAAACCCTCATGGATTTCCTCAATGCTGTCGCCAAGCTCGTAACTATTCACGATGGGATCAGGCATGATACGTGTGCCGCGGACGATGGGTCTTCCAGAGACTTTGCCGGGGACTCTTTCAATCAGTTCACAAGCCAGCCAATCAATCTCGCTATCTGTGACTATCTTTGCCATCCCGTAGCCCTCCCCTCATCGCCAACAGTTTATCACAGGCAGAATTTAAAGCGTTTCTGGCTATCTGATCAGAGAAACTATTCAACCGTGACGGATTTTGCCAAGTTTCTGGGTTGATCTACGTCGCAACCGCGACGGACGGCGATGTAGTAGGCGAGCAACTGCAAGGGCACAATCTCGATCAGCGGCGACAGCAGCTCGATGGCTGGCGGAATAAAGATGACGTGCTCAACCAGGCCGCCGATGGTTGTGTCGCCTTCGGTGGCAATGGCGATCACGCGGCCCGAGCGCGCGGTGACCTCCTGAATGTTGGAGAGTGTCTTCTCGTAGCGCTGTTTGCTGGCGGGGTCGGATTCGTCGCGGGTGGCCAACACGACGACAGGCAGCGTCTCGTCGATCAGTGCGTTGGGACCGTGCTTCATCTCGCCGGCGGGGTAGCCTTCGGCGTGGATGTAAGAGATTTCCTTGAGCTTCAGCGCGCCTTCGAGGGCGATGGGAAAGTGAATGCCGCGGCCCAGGTAAAGAAAATCGCGGGCGGTGGAAAAGACTTTGGCCAGTTGCTCGCACTGCGCGGAGCGTGAGCGCAGAACCTCTTCGATCTTGCCGGGAATGCGGCTCAGCTCTTCAATCAGCGCAACCGATTGCGCCTGGTCGAGATGGCCGCGCAGTTGGCCGAGCTTGAGCGCCAGCAGAAAGAGCGCGGTAAGCTGAGCGGTGAAAGCCTTGGTGGAGGCGACGCCGATCTCCGGCCCGGCGTGCGTGTAGACAGCGCCGTGGGCCTCGCGCGCCACCATGGCGTCCACCACGTTGCAGATGGCTACGGTCTTTGAACCGAGGGACTTCATCTCGCGCTGCGCGGCCAGGGTGTCGGCGGTTTCGCCGGATTGGGTGATGAGCAGGCCGAGGACGCTGGAGTCGGCAATGGGGTCGCGGTAGCGGTACTCGCTGGCGTAATCCACATCGACGGGCAGGCGGGCCAGCCGCTCGATCATGTATTTGCCGGTCAGGCCGGCGTGCCAACTGGTTCCACAGGCGGCGATGCTGAGGCTTGTGGCACTAGCCAACTCCTCGTCGGCGATCTTCATTTCGCCGAGAAAGACCTTGCCCGAATCGAGCGAGACGCGCCCGCGCGTGGTGTCGGTAATGGCCCGCGGCTGCTCCCAGATCTCCTTGAGCATGAAGTGCTTGTAGCCGCCCTTTTCGGCCTGGATGGGGTCCCATTGGATGCGGGTGATGGCTCTCTGGATGGGGTTGCCATCAAAGTCGGTCAATTCGACGCCTGCCAGGGTCAGGATGGCCATGTCGCCGTCGGCCAGAAAGTAAATGTTGCGCGTGTGGTGCAAGACGCCAGGCACGTCGGAGGCGACAAAATACTCGCCCTCGCCTACGCCGATAATCACCGGCGGGCCGAAGCGGGCGACGACGATCTTGTCCGGCTCAAGGGCGGAGAGCACACCTAGCGCGAAGGCGCCGGTGAGGCGTTTGACGGCTCGGCGAACGGCGACTTCGAGGGGGATAGGCTGGCCGGCGGCGTCGGCCTCCTGCTGGGTTTGCTCGATCAGGTGAGCGATGATCTCGGTGTCCGTCTCAGTGACAAACTTGTGACCCTGGGCGGTGAGTTCGCGCTTCAGCTCGATATAATTTTCGACGATTCCGTTATGCACGACGACGATGCGGCCGGAGCAGTCGCGATGCGGATGGGCGTTCTCTTCGGTGGGGCGGCCGTGGGTGGCCCAGCGGGTGTGGCCGATGCCGAAGGTGCCATCGATGGGATGCTCGCGCAGTACTTCTTCCAGATTGGCCAGCTTGCCGGGAGCGCGCCTCACCTCGAGGGTGGAACGGTCTGGAGAGCCCACGGCGATGCCCGCCGAGTCGTAGCCGCGATACTCCAAACGCCGCAGCCCTTCAATAATGACAGGAACTACCTTCTTGGGACCAACATAACCGACGATTCCGCACATGCAACGATTCTAAACGAACCCGCATGAGAAAGGTGTGAGGCGTGATTCTTCCGCAGCACTCTTAGTGGCCGCCATGCTTGGTCAGGATCGCCACCACATCGGCATTGCCGCTCTGCCTGGCCAGATCCAAAGGGGTTCTGCCTATATTGTTTCTGGTATTGATCTTGCATTTGCCGGCCAGCAGTAATTCCACGACCTCCGGATGATCGCCGGATGAGGCCAAATGCAGGGCGGTGTTGCCATCCTCATTGGCTGCGTCAATGTCGGCTTTGTGCAGGAGCAGGAATTTGACGGTGTCCGCCTGTCCCATGCGAGTCGCCAGTTGCAGAGGCGTGTCACCCTCGGTATCTTTGGCGTTTATATCGGCTCGGTGAGTCAGCAGCAGAGAAACCACGTCCGTAAAGCCGTCAATGGCCGCCAGGTGCAATGGCGTATAGCCGCCACTGTCCTTAAGGGAGGCTTCCGCTTTGCGATTCAGCAGCAGTTCGACCATCTTCCCTTTGCCCAAGCGGGCGGCCAAGTGCAGAGGGGTATCCTGCTCGCCGTTTCTGGCGTTGATGTCAGATTCGTAAAAGAGCAGCAATTCCGCAACATCCACGAATCCGCCCATGGCGGCTAGATGTAAAGGAGTATTGCCGTCATTATCCCTGCTGGCCACTGATCGGGGGTTGGTTTGCAGCAAAGCTCTGACTTGTGCCAGGTCGCCTTGCTGAGCGGCGTCATGAATAGGAGCACAGAAACCTGAGATGCTCCAACCCAGCGCGGCCATCAGAATAGTGGCAATGTAACAGGTTCGGGGATGAAACAAACCGCAGAAAGAAAATCGTGTATTCATGCTGACTCCGCATTCCCGCGCAGTGTATTAAGACTGTCAGGAGTGTGTGTAGCACATCATACATGAAGCTGGATAGGGTTGAGAATTCCCTGGCGGTTTCTTGGATTATTCCTCGATGCGAAAGGTGAACTCTTCAATGACCGGATTGGTCAGCACCTCACGAGCGATGCGCTCGACCTGGGCGCGAGCCGTCTCCGGGGTCAGCCCCTCGGCGAGCGAAAGCGCGAAATACTTGCCCTGGCGCACGGAGGTTACCTCCGCAAATCCGATCTTGCGCAGAGCGTTCTGAATGGTCTGGCCCTGCGGATCCAGGACCGAGGTCTTTGGCGTTACGTAGACATGAGCCTTCATCATGATCGATTATAGTATCTCCGGCGGGCGTCGGGATAGCGGCCAACCGCCCCGGGAAGGAATCTCTATGCAAGAATCAGCCGCTGCACCCGGGAGCATCTTTCTGATCCCAGGCAAGTCAATTCAAGGAGAAAACCGTACATGGTCAATTATCTGGAGTTGCCCATCGGCGATCGCGCCCCGGAGGTCTTCCGGACGGTCATCGAAATTCCGCTGGATGGAACGCAGAAGTTCGAGTATGACAAGCAGTTGCACGTCTTCAAGCTGGACCGCAACCTGCACTCTCCGGTGCATTATCCGGGGGATTACGGCTTTATTCCCTCGACGCTGAGCGATGATGGCGATCCGCTGGACGTGCTGGTGCTGGTGCCGGGACCGAGCTTTCCCGGCTGCGTGCAGGAGGTTCGGCCAATCGGCCTTCTGGAGATGATGGACCAGGGAGTTCTAGACGAAAAAGTGCTGGCGGTGGGTAAAAATAACCCGCGCTTCAGCAATGTCTGGAATTACACCGACATTTATCCGCATCTGCTGAAGGAGATCACACATTTTTTCTCGATCTACAAAGACTTGGAGGGCAAGCGGGTGGAGGTGAAAGGCTGGCATGACGCCGCCTACGCCCGCGACCAGGTGGTTCGCGCTGCCCGGCAGTTCGAGGAGAGCAAGAAAAGACTTGAGGCTGAAGGGAAGGATCAATAGGACTCATCGCGGCGCTGGATCTTGATCGGCTATTGGGGTTGGAGCGACGGGATGAATGGGTAGCCGCCCTCGACAATGGCACAATTACGTCACATTTGGACTGTAGAAAGAAAAACGCCGACGATGAATGTCGGCGTAAACAACTGAAAACCGATAACTTAATGGTCGGGACGGGCAGATTCGAACTGCCGACCCCTCGCACCCCAAGCGAGTGCTCTACCAGGCTGAGCCACGTCCCGACACAATTGAGCCAGCTCACGCGGAGCTGACATTGGGGTCTTTTTCAGTTTACACGAGACGGGCATGGCGCGCTTGCGTCGTTTCTGGATTTTGCATTCGCAGGCATCTGATCCCTGACCCCTGATCCCTGTTGTTCACTGCGACGGCGGAACAAACTGCGCAGGCATTCCCAAGTCCTCGCCAAAAAAGAACTGCTCCATCTGCTCGACCAGGAAGTTCTGCGCCTGGGGGGTCCAGGGCTGAAGGCGGTACTCATTGAGCAGCATCTTCTGCCGATCAACCCACTCACTCCAAGCCGCTTGAGAGACATTCTTGAAGATCTTCTGGCCAAACTCCGAGTCGAATGGAGGCTCCTCAAGCCCTTCCATCTCTTTTTTGTAGCGAACGCAAAAAACCGTGTGTGCCATTGCTTATGCTCCTGATCTCATTGTATTGGATTGCGGGCGGCTAGCCGGAGACTGTGCAAGCAACCATGCGCACGGCTTGTGCAATTATGACCGGACGGATGCTTACGGTCCGGCCCACAATCTCAATGGCGCACTCTTCGGCTGTCCAACAGGCGAGTGAGCAGCCCAGCTTAAAGGAGCCACCATGTTTGATTCGAATCCTTCCGGTCTCTCTGACAACGCCGCAGGCGGCCTTGCCTATCTCACCATCATCCCGGCCATTGTATTTCTGATTGTCGCACCCTTCAAGAACAGTTCGTATGTCCGCTTTCATGCCTGGCAGTCGATCTTCTTCTTCATCGGCTGGGCGGTGGTCGACATCCTCATCGGAGTGGTGCAGAATCTTGTTCCATCTACCGTCTTCCTGACTTTGACGGTTCTGCAATTGGTGGGGCTGGCCTTCTTTGCTGTTCTGGTCATCGTCTTCGTCAGCGCCTTCAACGGCAAACGCATCAAGCTGCCGATCATTGGCGGCCTTGCTGAAAAACAGGCCAACCAGTAATCAGCCCTATCCACCACCCCTACAAGGGCGGCATCCGCTTGGATGCCGCCGACGGATTCAGCTACCTGGCCGTGATATTCTTCCGACCGGGTAACGAACCGTGTCCACTTGTGAAATTCCTCTTGACAAATCCCTTCACAAGCGGTCTTCTTATCCCGTCTCTACAATCTGCCTTCCACACGGGGCTTTTCAGTTACTCACGGATTTGCTAAGTCTGGCCAAGGCGGGGAGAACACATTTCATCTTTCCAGTCTCACACAAGAAAGGGATGTCCATGTCCGAATCGAAAAGAGCCTTCTCTGACAATGCAGCCGGCGCTCTCGCCTACATCACAGTCTTTCCAGCCATCGCCTTCCTGGTTTTGCTTCCTTACAGGAAGAGCGCTTATGTTCGCTTCCACGCGTGGCAATCCGTCTACCTTAACCTCTTGGCGGTTATTGTTTACTATGGACTGAGTTTTCTGGCCGGGTGGCTCAAACCGACCAAGGCTTTCTTTGCTGCCTCTTCCTTTTGGGTTATCCTGCTGATCTGGGTGCTCCTTTGGTCTTTTGGCGCAATCAGAGCCTTGAATGGCACTCGTTTCAAGTTTCCGATCTTAGGCACGCTTGCGGATCGGCAGAGCGGCGAGTAGCTCGAAGGTTTCTATCCTGTGCGAAGACGGCCTCCAATCGGAGGCCGTCTTCATCTGCCGCTCGTCTTCAGCGGCAAACCTGTCAATTTTAGTCCGCTTGCCACCATGCAGGTCATGGTCGGCCAGAGTTGATCGCGAGTGGCGTTGAGAGCCAGGGGCCTCAACGCCGCTTGCCTTTTCTGCCCAACTTTTTCGGCGGCTTGAATTTTGGACGTGGCGGATCCTTGCGCTTGTTCTTCCTGGGCTTTGTGGCGGCGGGCCTCTTGCCGGTCAACTGGATTCCCTCTTGGACAATTGAGAACTGCAGCTTGCGCTCTTGCGCCAGAATGCGGTCCAGAATCACCTGCACCTGATCGCCGGCCCGATAGCGCCGCCCATTCCGCTCGCCGATGATCTCGTGGGTGTTCTCGCGCCAGGTGTAGTGGTCGTCGCGCAAGCTGTCAATCGGCACCAACCCCTCGACAAAAAGATCGGTCAGCTCGACAAACAGGCCGTACTTGGCGGGATTCAGCACCAGCGCGTTAAACTCCTCGCCGACCCTGTCCTGCATGAAGCGCACTTTCTTCCACTCCACCAGTTCTCGCTCGGCCTCGGCGGCGTGGCGCTCGGTCTGGCTGGTCTCTTCGGCAATCTGGGCCAGTTCGGCTTCGGGGATGGGCGGTTCGATTGTATGCATATTCCCAGGTCCCAAAGTCGGGACCTGGGGCACCCTGGATTTACGGCGGATTGGCAGGCCTTCATTCGGGTGCGTCCACGGCGAGCTCTGCCGCCCCTCCGCCACAACGCCCGAACCGCTCAAGCCCCTCCGCAGCAACGCCTTCACAATCCGATGGACAATCAAATCCGGATAGCGGCGGATCGGCGAGGTAAAGTGCGTGTAGGTGGGCGCGGCCAGCGCAAAGTGGCCTTCATTCGTCTCCGAATAGCGCGCCTGACGCAGCGAGCGCAGCATCAGGTAGCTCAGAATCCTCTCTTCTGGAGTGCCCTCGATGCGGTGGGCGAGCTTCTGATACATCCGCGGCGTGACGGGAATATCCTCCGCGACTTCGTGCGTGTGGACCGGACGGCCGGTGCGGCGAGCGTCGCGCCGGTCACTCTTCATTTGCAGCTTCTTCACCGGCAGCGCGCCCAACCCAAGCGTGTGGCCGAAGCTGGCGGCCAGTTCTTCGAATTGGACGATGCGCCGCGGCTCCGGCTTTTCATGAATGCGATAGAGCGAGGGCACGCCGAGGTCTTCCAGCCAGGTGGCGACGCACTCGTTGGCGGCCAGCATGAACTCTTCAATCAGGCGGTTGGCCCAGGTGCGCTCAGACTTGGTTACGCCGCGCATCTGCCCGTGCTCGTCGAACTCGATCACCGGCTCAGGCAGATCAAAATCGATGCTGCCCCGCTCCTCACGCCGCTGATTCATCAGGCCGGCGAGCTTGCGCATACGCTCGAAGCTGGGAACAAGGTTGATTGGGGAATCAGGATTAGGTGCCCCATCCATTTCGCGTTCTTTGCGAAATGGGTGGGATTCCCAGACTCCATAGCGCGCCCGCGTCTCAGTATCACCCTCAAGAATCGCGTGAACCTCGGTGTAGGTCATGCGCGCCGCCGAGCGAATCACGCCCTCAACAATCTCATAGCTCTCGATGCGGCCAGTCGCGTCCAGTTGCATGATGCAACTCAGGACCAGCCGGTCCTCGTCGGGACGCAGGCTGCAAATGCCAGTCGATAGCTCTTGCGGCAGCATGGGAATGGCGCGGTCGGGAAAGTAAACGCTGGTTCCGCGCAACCGCGCTTCGAGGTCCAGATCGGTTGATGCACGGACGTACTCGGCCACATCAGCGATGTGAACCTGCAGCTCGTAGCCGCCATTGGCGCGGTCGGTCACCAGCACCGCATCATCAAAATCCCGCGCCGTCTCGCCATCGATGGTGACAATGGGTAGCTCGCGAAAATCCTGGCGCTGAGCAATTTCCTCGATATCAAGATGCGCCACCGCCCGCGCCTCGGCCAGAACATTCTCCGGGAAGACGCGCGGTAACTGATGCTTGCGGATCATCATCTCAACATCGACGCCGAAATCATCCGGGTGCCCGAGAACCTCAATCACCTTGCCGATGGGCGGCCGCGTCGGCGTTGGCCAACTGGTGATCTCCACATCGACCACCAAACCCTCCAAACTTTCGTAGGCTGGGGCGGATATGGCTTCTTCCCCTAGAACTCGATGCGGCGTTTGCGCCTCGCTGACCGGAGGAATCTCTTTACCTTCGGGAATCAGAATCTGCTGGGTCATCCGCTCGTCAAAGGGAATCACGATGTTTCCCGCCGCTCGCTCCGACCGTGCGTAATGAAAAACCCCGACGACCGTTGGGTTGCGGCGCTCAATCACGCGCACAATGCGCCCCATGCGCCGGCCATCGGCCTTGGGCGGCTCGACCTCGACCAGCACCTGATCTCCCTGCATCGCGCCGTTGATCTCGTTGGGCGGGATGAAGATGTCGTCGTCGCCAACCGCTTGCCTTGCGTTGGGGCGCACAAAGCCGTAGCCGTCGCGATGCAGATCCAGCCGCCCGGCGGCCAGGTTGTCGCGCGTGCCGCCTGCGCCCAGCGGCCGTGGAATGCTCCAATGCTCGCGGTCCAGCTTGATGAGCGCACCGCGCACGGTGAGCCGCGCAAGCTGCTCCAGAAGCAGACGCCGCTCGCGCCCGCCGCCCAGGCTCAATTCGCGCACAAGCTGTTTGTATCCGGCCTTTTGCCCAGCCGAGCGGGCAATCCGCGCCAACAGTTCCTTATCGGTCATAGTTCCAGAGTACAGCCATTCGTCTTAAAATAATCTCAA
>Ga0181520_10007920_pt1 | contig 15352 bp, 11 predicted proteins | sample PEATcosm2014_Bin_29_FD_132451 | JGI IMG/M metagenome (GOLD analysis project Ga0181520, IMG submission 132451) | Peatland microbial communities from MTU Mesocosm Facility, Houghton, MI, USA - PEATcosm2014_Bin02_30_metaG | ecosystem: Environmental > Terrestrial > Soil > Wetlands > Peat | place...
CGGGGACGCCGTTGCTGCTCGCCGCGGTCGGCGAGATTTTCGCGGAGCGGTCGGGCGTGCTCAATCTCGGCGTCGAAGGGATGATGCTCGCCGCGGCGATGTTCGGCTTCTGGACCGCGCACGCGACGGGTTCGCCGTGGCTGGGCTTGCTGGCCGGCATGGCGGCCGGCGGCGCGTTGTCGCTGGTGCACGCGTTCGGCGTGGTCGTTTGCGGCGGCGACGCGGTGGTGTCGGGGTTGGCGCTCGGCTTCTTCGGCGCCGGCCTCGCCTCGGTGCTCGGCGGCGGACTCGTCGGCGTCGCGGGGCCGACGCTGCCCGAGTTCTCGATCGCCGGGCTCGATCAGTTGCCCTTCCTGGGCCGCGCGCTTTTTCGGTTCAACGTCATCGTGCCGCTCGGCGCGCTCGCGACGGTCGCTTCGTGGGTCGTGATGGAGCGCACGCGCTTCGGCCTGTTCGCCAAGGCCGCCGGCGAGGCGCCGGACGCGGCGCGGGCGCTGGGCGTATCGCCGCGGCGGCAGCGGATCGCCGGCGTGCTAATCGGCGGTCTCTTCGCCGGCGCGGCCGGCGCGTCGTGCAGCCTCGCGGTTACGCCGGGCTGGGTCGACAACATCACCGGCGGCCAGGGCTGGATCGCCATCGGCATCGTCATTTTCAGCCGGCTCAAGCCCTGGCGCGCGGCCGTCGGCGCCTTACTCTTCGGGGCGCTGCGCCGCGGCCTGCTCGACTTGCAGGGCCTGCCTTTTTTGCCGTTCTTCAAGAATCCGAATTTGGGATATTTCCTGGCGATGGTCCCGTATCTGGCGACCATCGCCGTGCTCACCGCCGAGGGTTACGCGCGCACGCGGCGGCGCAATCCGGCGTAAAAGCGCCTTTCCTGACCCGACGAAGCCTCGGCGAGGTCGGGTCCAGGCGCGATCGCTTATCCCTGTAAGAGCGCCTTTCCAGGCGCGATGTCTTATTCCTGTAAGAGCGCCTTTCCGGGCGCGATCGAGGAAATCGCACCCGGAAGGGTGCTCCTACAGATGATTCGGCGCCCCCGCCTTCGCGCGGGCAGGCTGTTCCAGGCGCGAATCCCGGCGGCGCCTTCAAGCGATGACGTTGTGTTCCACGGAACGCGGGTTCTCGATCCGCATCGACGCGTCGAGAATTTCCAATCCCACGACGTTGCCGTCTTTGTCGATGTCGAGAATGATGCCCGGGTGTTATCCGCGGTCGCCGCGTTCCCCATCGTCCGGCCGAGCGTCCGGAATGAAGGGCCGGCACGGAACGGCGGCGGGCGCGAACCACCGCGGCGGATTCTCAGATTTTGTCCAGCAACTCGTCGTACGTCTCGACGCTCATGTTGAGGTCGCGAAGGATCTTGCGCAGCAACGGCCGAACAATAACCATCGAGCCGTGGTCGGGAACAGCGACGGTTTTTCCCTCGGGGTTTCGGAAAACATTGTGGCTGCCGACGGAGCGAACCCACACGTAGCCGCTCGACTCGACGACTTTGCGAAGTTGCCGGAACGGAACCAGCCGCAGGCGCGTCACGTCGTCACCTCGACGCGCCATGTGCCGACGAAGTCCGGAAGCGGGTCGTCAAGCTCGGTCGTGTCGAGGTACGCGCGGATCGCGTCGCGGATATTGGTTTCCAACGTGGGAAGATCGGGGGCTTGCGAATAACAGCCCGGCAACTCCACCACCTCGCCGACGAGCCAAGCGGTCTCCGGGTCTCGCTCAATCACCACAGTCCAGATTCGCTTCATGGCGCCTCCCACGGACAATATACAGACGGCGCGCCGCGCCGCGCAAGAGCTTGGTTGCGGCCAACGGCCGCGCGCGGCCTCTGTGGTTCAAATCCAAGTTTTCTCAGGCCGTAGCGGCGTACTCCACGGAACGCGGGTTCTCGATCCGCTTCGCGGCGTCGAGAATTTCCAGGCCGACGACGTTGCCGTGTTTGTCGAAGTCGAGAATGAAGCCGGGTCGAACTTCGTCGCTTTCTTCGACAGGCGCCCGGCGAAAGACGATGCGAAGCACGTCCACCGCCGGATCGTACGTGGCCTTCATTGCGGCCTCCCCCATCTAGCGAACTTACGTCCTCGGGCGGGCCTTTTCAGAGATAGTGCACGGCCGGCGTGAGCGCGATCTTGCTGCGCGCGAATCGCCCGTTTCCGCGCCCGATGAGATGTCCCTCGCTATCGAACAATTCTCCGGCCGCAACGATTCGCCGCTCGTCGCGCTCCGTCACGTGCGCCACGGCCCGCACCTCGCCGGCGACGACCGGTCGCAGCAGTTCGAGCTCGAAATGAACGGTGAGCAGAAAAACGTCTTCCACGAGCGAATTTGCCGCGAAGAACGTGGCGTCATCCAACGCCTTGAAATACAGGGTTCCGTGAGTCGCTCCGGCGGCGTGATGAAATTCCGGCCGCAGTTCGATGCGAATCTCGGCTTCGCCGTTCGCCACGCGCAACGTCGGTCGAAACCAGACATTGATCGGCGCGGCGGCGTACAGTCGTTCCAGCTTGCGAAAATGCTCCATTTTTTCTCCGGCATGTGGTTTCGCGAGTTATTGCAGAACTTAACACATCAGGGCCGTCTCTGTCGAAGGCGAGGACGATGCCGGGGCGGATTTCGTCGGATTCCGCAGCAGGAACGGCGGATTTTCGCAGTTTGTCCGGCAACTCGTCGCAGCCCGGCAATCCCACCGCCTCGCCGACAAGCCCGGCGGCTTCCGGGTCTCGCTCAATCACCCCAGGCCAACGACGTTTTTCGGTTTCAGTTTCCGTAATGGAAGATTCCCCAACCCACGGCAAACACGTCGGTGGGAGAGCTTCCCCATACGCCGTTGAGCTGATCGATCGCGCCGGTCGTCATCTGCGACCAAGAGGACCCGTCACAGTGCAAAATCAAACTGTCATTCGTATTCCAAACCCCTCCCACGGCGAAGACATCCGAGGCCGAGCTTCCCCACACGCCGTACAGGTCGGCGACGATGCCGAAAATCATCTCCGACCAGTAGGCGCCGTTGTACAGCCAAATCTCGCCGCCTACGGCGAAAACATCCGCGGCGGAGCTTCCCCAGAGGCCGCCCGTTGTTTGGGTCATCTCGCCCTGATTCCACATTTGCGTCCACGTAGAGCCATCGTAGCGCACCATCGTTCCCCCCATTCCGGCGGCGAACACATTGGAGGGAGAACTGCCCCAAACAGCGTACAAGGGCAGATGCGCTATGCCTTCCGTCGTCGCCCACGAATGGCCATCATAGTGAAAAAGCACGCCCCCGCTGGCGCCGTCGCCGGCGCCGACCGCGAACACGTCGGACGAAGAGCTTCCCCAAACGCCGCTCAACGCCGTTGCGGATCCGCTGGTCATCCCGGCCCAGGAGGCGCCGTCGTATTGCAGGATCACCACGATGTATTCGCTGTAATAGTGGATCGTGCCGACCGCGAACACATCCGTGGCCGAGCTTCCCCAAACGCCGTTCAACACGCCGGTCGTGCCGCTTGTCATCGACGACCAGGTCGTTCCGTCGTAGTGCAAAATCGTGCCGGCGCCGTTCGGGTCCAATCCACCCACGGCGAACACGTCCGACGAAGAGCTTCCCCAAATGCCGAATAATTCCGCATTTGTCCCGACGGTCATCGGCGACCAGAACGGCGAATTGTCGTCGTTGTCGTCGTTGTCGTCATCGTCGTCGTTGTCATCGTTGTCGTCGTTGTCGTCGTCGTCATTGTCGTCGTCATCCGCGCACGGATTCGGAACACAGATCGTGTCCGCGCCCAGCCACGCGCCCGCACAATCCTGGTAGGGTTTCACGGCGCAAGAGTTTCCCAGGCAGCACGCGCCCAACGGCGGCGTCGTATCGTTGTCGTCATTGTCATCATTGTCGTCATCATCGTCGTCGTCGGGCGAGACGTCGTCGTCCGGCGAGGAATCGTCATCGTCGGGGGAGTGGTCGTCGTCGCCGGGCGAGGAATCGTCATCCGGCGAGACATCGTCGTCGGGCGTCTGGTCGTCGTTGTCGTCATCGGCCGCCGGCGATGCGTCGTCGTCCGCCAGATGGCGGTCGTTATGTGTGGCGCCTCCGGCACTTCCGCAAGCGGCCGCCCCGGCAAGCAAGGCGATCGTCAATAATGACGACAAGAACAATCTGGCGCCTTTCATTTGGCTTCCTCCGCGCTCACTCTTCGGTCGCGATTCCGCTATGGAAAGTGTAGTTCAAGATTGTGCCCTCGGCGCCGACGGCGAAGACGTCGAACGCCGAACTGCCCCACACGGCGGTCAACCCTTTCGCCGTCAGGCTCAATATCGGCCACCAGAGGTCGCCGTTGTAGAACACGATGCCGCCGCTCTGGTTAAAGACGTCGCCGCTGGCAACGGCAAACACCTGCGAGGCAGAGGCCCCCCAGACGCCGTCCAGCAGCGGCGCCGCCGAATTGGAGGCCGTCGGCGACCACGACGAACCGTCGTAGTGCAAAAGCACGGCCGCGTACGGCAATGCCATACCGATTCCCGACGCCCACACGTCCGAGGCTGAACTTCCCCAAACAGCGGCCAACTCGGCGGTGGCCCCCGAGGTCATGGGCGACCACGCGGCGCCGTCGTAATGCATGATCACGGCCGCGTACGAGAAATAATTCTGGCCCACGGCGAACACGTCCGAGCCGGATGCCCCCCAGACAGCGTGGAAGTCCGTCCCTTGCGTCGCGCCCGTGGGCATCGCCGACCACGAGGAGCCATCGAAGTGAAAAATCACGCCCGAGCCCGCTGCCGCGAAAATGTCCGTTTCAGAGCTGCCCCACGCGCCAAACACGGCCCCGGTCGAACTGAAATAAGTCGGCGACCAGGCCGAACCGTCGTAGTGCAAAATCAGACCTTCCGAATTGATCTGGCCGACGGCAACCACGTTGACCGCGGAGGTTCCCCAGACGCCGAGCAGCTTCGCGGCGACGCCGTTCGTCATCGGCGACCACGCGGAGCCGTCGTAGCGCAGCGTTACGGCGATCGAGTTCCCGAACATGTCGGTGTCCCAACCGACGGCGAACACCTCCGAGGCGGAGTTTCCCCAGACGCCGGTCAACGTCGCCGTCGTCCCGCTGGTCATCGCCGACCAGTCCAGCGTCAGATCGTCATCGTCATCGTCATCATTGTCGTCGTCGTCATTGTCGTCATCGTCGTCGTTGTCGTCATCATCGTTGTCGTCATTGTCGTCATCGTCGTCGTTGTCGTCGTCGTCGTCATCCGCGCACGGGTTGGGCGCGCACGCGGTGTTCCCGCCCATCCATGAGCCGGAACAATCCTGATACGGCGTCAGGGAGCAAGCGGCGCCCTGACAGCAGGCGCCCAGCGGCGGCGTGGCGTCATCGTCGTTGTCGTTGTCGTCATCGTCATCATCGTTGTCATTGTCGTCATTGTCGTCGTCGTCGTCCGGCGACAAATCGTCGTTGTCGTCGTTATCGTCGTCGCCGCCCGGCGATGCGTCATCGTCGGCCAAGTGACGGACGTCCCGGGTGCTGCCGCCCGCGCTGCCGCAGGCGATCAGACCGAGCGCCAGCGCGGTGGTCAAGAAGAGCACGAGAAACCGACGGGGAAATCTCACGGCCTCACCTCCGGTTCAAAAGGGCCGGTCCGTTCGCGCGGGGCGCCCGCTCATGGCTTGGGCCCGTAATGCAGAATCCAACCGTCGTCGCCGACGGCGAACACATCCGAATGGGAACTTCCCCATACGCCGCGCAGCGCGACGCCTTCCGTCACGACATTCGTCATCGCCGACCAGGAGGCTCCATCGTAGTGCAGAGTTTGCGCCCCTTGATTGGCTTCGTAACTGCCGCCGACGGCAAATACGTCGGAGGGCGAGGCGCCCCAAACGCCGTTGAGGAACACATTCGTCTCGGTTGCCGTCGTCGACCACGAGGAACCGTCGAAGTGCAGAATCAACCCGGTCTGCTTGCTATTGGCGTCTTCGCCATAGCCAACGGCGAAAACGTCCGCGAAAGCGCTGCCCCACAATCCCTCCATTCCGCCGGGACCCGTATTCAAGATAGTTGACCACGTAAAGCCATCCCAGTAGAGCAGGGAGCCGTATACGGCGATTGTTTCGGCCGCGGCAAAAACTTGCGACGCGGAGCTTCCCCAGATGCCGTTGAATCCGGGCCATGGCGTCCCGCTGGTGACCGTCGACCACGACGAACCGTCGTAATGCAGGATTCCGTCTCCCACCGCGTAGATATCCGCGGACGACGATCCCCAGACCGCGCTCATCCAGGCCGTGGAGCCGCTCGTCATCGCCGACCACGAAGCGCCGTCGTAGTGCAAAATCAGCGTGCCGACGTCCCAGGCATTGCCCCCCACGGCATACACATCGGAAGCGGAGGTTCCCCAAACGCCCTGCAAAATCGTCAGATAGTTGTTGGACATCGGCGACCACGAGGCGCCGTCGTAGTGCAAAACCACATTCCCGGACCCGGTGATCCCCGTATACCCTCCGACCGCGAACACGTCCGTGGGCGAGCTGCCCCAAACATTATACAAATCCAGCGTCGTGCCGCTCGTCATCGCCGACCAGGACAGTGCGGTATCGTTATCGTCGTCGTTGTCGTTGTCGTCGTTATCGTCGTCGTTGTCGTTGTCGTCGTTATCGTCGTCGTTGTCGTTGTCGTCGTTATCGTTATCGTCGTTATCGTCGTTATCGTCGTTGTCGTCGTCGTTATTGTCGTCGTCGTCATCCGCGCACGGATTGGGCACGCAAATCGTGCTCGCGCCCATCCAGGCGCCCGCGCAATCTTGATACGGCATCACGGCGCACGAGGCGCCGTTGCAGCAGGCGCCCAACGGCGGCGCCGTGTCGTCATTGTCGTCGTCGTCCGGCGAACCGTCGTCATCGGGCGCAGAATCGTCATCCGGCGAAGCATCGTCATCCGGCGAAGCATCGTCGTCCGGCGAAGCATCGTCGTCGGGCGAAGAATCATCATCGGGCGAAGAATCATCATCCGGCGATAAATCGTCGTCGGGCGAAAAGTCATCATCGGCGGCGGGCGATTGGTCGTCGTTATCGTCATCGTCCCCGCGGTGGACGACGGAACCGGCGCCTCCGCCGGCGCTGCCGCAGGCGACGGCGCACGCGAGGAAAGTCGTCATCAACAGGGCGTAAAGGTGCAATTGCGAGCGTATCATCGGACCTCCTCGGTTTCTCCCAATCGAGCGTCGTCAAAAGAAAAATTCCTGATTACTTTTAGATAGTGCAATGTTCGTGCCATGTGTTGATGCCGTGTCTCAAAAAAAACGGCCGGTTAATCGGCTAGTTACACCGCGGCGCGCGATGCTCGCGGGTTCTCGCTGTGAAAACTTTACATAGAATAAGAAAAGTTTTCACAGTCGGGGCGGGCACGGACCTGACGGAGACCTCGCGTCGCGCCCCCATTTTTTGGAAATGGAGAGGCGTTGCGAACCACGAACGTTTGCAGCGGGGGCGCGGCTCTCGCCCTTGGCAACCTTCAATCGCGCGTGCTAAAAAACCTTGTTGCAAACCGAAACGGCGTTTTTCTCGCCATGCCGCAGACAAGAAATGCCTGGCGCAGTAAAGTCGGCGCGCGCCGCGCGAAGGGTCTGACGACGTTATGTGGTCTCTGCTGCGAACAGTGTCGGCGCGACGGCTGATCGAGCACCCGATTCGCACGCTGCTGACCGTGATCGGCATCGCGCTGGGCGTCGCGTCGTTCGTGTCGGTGCAGATGATCCTGCACACGATGACCGACTCGTTCGCCTCGATGATCGACTCGATTTCCGGCAAGGCGAAGCTGCAAATCACCGGCGGCGAGACCGGCGTCGACGATTCGATCTACGACATCCTGCAAAAGAAGGACGCGAACGGCCGATTGCCCGTGCCTGGCTTGCGCGCGGCCTTGCCGACGATGCAGATCGTCACGAAATTTCAAGGCGAGCGGATGATGATCCTCGCCGTCGACCTGCTCAACGACAAGGAAGCGCGCGACTACAAGATGACCGGCCCGGGCGGCGTCGAGATCACCGACCCATTGGAATTCCTCAATTCCAAAGACTCGCTCATGCTCAACGTCGAGTTCGCGAAAAAGCACAACGTCGCCCTCGATTCGCGCATCGAGCTGCTGACGGCGAAGGGACGCAAATCCTTCGTCGTGCGCGGCTACCTCGACGCCACGGGCGCGGCGACGACCTACGGCGGCGCGTTCGCCTTGATGGACATTTATTCGGCGCAGATCGTCTTTGAAAAACCGGGCCGCTTCGACACGATCGACCTGGTCGTCGAGCCCGACGCCGATGTGGACCGGGTGAAGGCGGGCGTCGAGGCGTTGCTCGGCGGCAAATTCGACGTGCAGCGGCCGGCGCAGCGCAACGAGGGCGTCGACTCGATGCTGCAGAACATCCGCCAGGGCCTGGTGATCATGTCGATGGTCGTGCTGCTGATGGGCGGCTTCATCGTCTACAACACGGTGACGACGCTGGTCTATCAGCGGCTGCGCGAAATCGGCATCCTGCGCATGGTCGGCGTCACGCGCAACGGCGTGGCGCGGCTGTTCGTCGCGGAAGCCGGCCTGCTCGGCCTGCTCGGCACGGTCATCGGCGTCGTCGGCGGCTACTGGATCGGCCGCGTCACGATCCTCAATTACATGGCCAACGTCAGCAACATCTTCGTGCCGGTCAACGTCAACTACGCCGCGTTCGACTGGAAAATGGTCTTGCGCGGCGCGGCGATCGGCCTGGGCGTCAGCGTCGCCGGCGGCCTCTGGCCCGCGATCCGCGCGACGCGCATCACCCCGCTGGAGGTGCTGCACTTCAAGCCGTCGCTGTCGCTCGGCAAAGGCGCCGCCGGCGGGCGCTGGCTCGCGCTGGGCGCGCTCTGCGGCGGCTACGTGCTGCTGGCGCTGAAGTGGGGCGCGCTCAACCACGTCATCGCGCTGCAACTGGCGATGTTGTCGCTGATCGTGTTCGGCATCGCCGTCACGCCGCTGTTCATGGGCCTGTTCTTTCGCTTTCTGACCCGGGCGACCGCGCGCATGACCAACCCGCTGGCGCGCATGGCGTCGGAAAACATCCTGCGCGATCTCGGCCGGTCGGCGATGACGGTGGCCGCGTTCATGGTCGCGCTGGCGGTGATGTTCGAAATTTATCTGTTCATGAATTCGATGCAGACCGAGATCAAGACGTGGATGGACGAAGTGCTCACGGCCGACTTGCTGGTCACCTCGTCGTCGAGTTTCGCGACGCGGTCGAGCGTGCCGATGACCGACGACCTGACCGCGCAGTTGCGAAGCGTGCCGAACGTCGCCGAGGTCGTGCAATTGCGTTCGATGTTCAACGATTACGACCATTCGCGGATATTGATGGTCGGCGTCAATTACACGCACCGCGTCAATCGCTCGCGTTTCCACTTCCCGGACAAATACGACGCGGCGGCGGTGGACGCCTTCACGCGCGACGAAGGCGTGTTCGTTTCGGAGAACCTCGTGGCGCGGCATCCGTCATTGCGGGGCGCGAAGACGATCGAACTGGCGACGCCCGAGGGGCGCGTGAAATTGCCGATTCTCGGCGTCATCGTCGATTACACGTTCGAGACCGGCACGCTGCTGATCAACCGCGGGCTGTTCATCAAGACCTTCAAAGACACCTTGGTCGACACGTTTCAGATTTACACGCAGCCCGGCGCCAACATCGAGGATGTGCGCCACGGCATCGAGCGGCTGCTCGGCGAGGAATTCAATCTCTACGTGCTGACCAACCGCGAATTCAAGCAGTCGATTCTCGGCGCCATCGACCAGTTCTTCGCGCTGGCGGTGTCGCTGGAGATTCTGACGCTGATCATCGCGATGATCGGCATCGTCAACAACCTGATGGCGAACGTCATCGACCACACGCGCGAAATCGGCGTGCTGCGGTCGCTCGGCGCGACGCGGCTGCAAGTGGCGGTCATTTACTTCATGCAATCGGGCTTGCTGGGCTTGAGCGGCGCCTCCGTCGGGCTGTTCATCGGCTACGGCCTGGGCTGGATTCACATGACGCGGCTGTCGAAAATGCTGACCGGCTGGGGCATGGGCCTGCACTTTTCGTGGGTTTTGATCGCCGTCGTCTTTGCCGGTTCGATCGCGCTGGCGATCGTCGCGGGGTTGTTCCCGGCGCGCAAAGCGGCGGGGCTGCCGTTGCGCGAGGCCTTGAAATACGAATGACGGGTCGAGAAAAAAGGAGAAGCGGGGATGGCTGACACACCGGAAAACACGGGCCCGGCGCCCAACGACGACGACAAGACGTGCCTGAGTTTCGGGCAGAAATTCAGCTACGCGTGGGGGCAGATGGCCGTGTCCCTGTCGCCCGCCGTCATCGGATCGTACCTGATTTATTTCTACAACGGCGGCGACGAAGAGGGCGGGAAAAACATCCTGCTGGTCTCGGCCGCGGCGATGGCCGTCGCGGGCCTGGCGCCGAAAGTGATCGAGGCGATCGCCGAGCCGCTGATCGGGCACGTTTCCGACACCTACACGACGCGCTTCGGCCGGCGCATGCCGTGGATCATCTTCGGCACGCCCCTGCTGATGCTGTTTTCCGTGCTGATCTGGTTTCCGCCGGACAAAGCCGGCCTCGGCCACGTCTGGGCCACGATTTTCGGGGTGAGCCTGTCGCCCAATTTCGTCTGGCTGGTGCTGATGCACACCGGCTTCTGGCTGCTCTATTCGGCGGTCGTCGCGCCGTATTTATCGCTGCTGCCGGAAATCACGCCGTACAAGAACGAGCGGATCAAATTGTCCGAATTCATGGCCTACTCCGACGTGCTGGGCAACGCCGCGGGCACGGCGGGCCTGGGCTTCATGATCGACCTCTTCGAGCACGGCGCGAATATCGGCCCGTTCCACCTGGAGAACGCCTTCGAGGTTTCCGGCCTGCTCATCGGCGCGATCTTCCTCGTCAGCTTTTACGTCAGCATTTCGCGCGTGCGGGAACGGCCGGCGCAGGACATCAAGCCGCCGGAGTTCCACTTCTGGCAGTCGGTGCGCGAGACGCTGCGCAACCCCGCCTTTCCTGCGTACGTCGCGGCGTCCACCGCCATTCGCATGGGCCTGGACATTGTGCTGGCGGCGCTGCCGTTCATCGTCGTCAAGTTGATGAATCTCGCGCCGGGCTACGCGGGCTATCTGCAAGGGGTCATCCTGCTCGGCTCGATGTTCCTCTTCCCGCTGGTGTCGCGCTTCGCGGCGAAGCGGGGCAAGAAGAAGATCTTCAAGCTCAGCCTGATCTGGTTCTGCGGCTGTTTCCTCTTGCTGACGATGGTGAAGCACTTCCCGTTCCTCGGTTACCCGGTCGCCGGCGTGGCGGCGCTCTTCGGCAAGACCCTGGCGCCCAGTTGGATCAGCTTCGCGCACAGCATCGTCGTGCTGGCGCTCTGCGCGTTCGCCGTCGCCGTGATTTTCGTCGTGCAGCGGCCGATCCTCTCCGACGTGATCGACCACGACGAGAAACTGACCGGCTACCGCCGCGAGGCGATGTACAACGGGATGGAAGGCTTCTTCACGAAGCTCGGCTCGGGCGCGGCGTACTTCATCGTGCCGCTGCTGTACCTGTACTTCGGCGCGACGACCGACAAGCCCTACGGCATCATCGCCGCGCCGCTGGTCGGCGCCGTCGTGTTCTTCATCGGCTGGGTGGTGTTCCGGTTGTACCCGATCGAGCAGTAGCCGCCGGGCGCGAGGACGCAGCAAGGAAGGGAATTAGAGTTTTTTTGACAGGATCAACAGGATCAACGCGATCAGTGAGCAATGAACAGTGAACAATCAACGTTCGCTGTGTTGTTGCGCAACGCCAAATCTGCGGCGCCGATCCCGTTGATCCAATTGCTCTGTCAAGAACACGAAACTCTGGCGCATTGATCGTGTTGATCCTGCCAAAATATTTCAACGGGCGGTTCGCGAAACGCCGCTATTCCCCGAAGCCAATCAACTGATCGACCGCCCAGTTCAGCGGACGGTTGCCGAACACCGCGTGGGCTTTCCACAGCGGCGAATGGACGTCCATCGCCGCGCCGCGTTCGATGAACTCTTCGACCAGTTCGACGCTCATCTTGGTCACGGAGTCGAAGAGTTTCTTGCCCTGACGCGCCGAGGCTTTGCCGGGATAGCCGTGATACGTCTGCGTCTTAAAATGCCGCACGGCGCGGGCGATGTTCTCGACGACGTTGGCGCCGCGCTTGATTTTGTCGACGATCGAGGCGCGTCCTTCATAACCATATAGATACGTGTCGTTCATTGGCGTGTCGGCCTCGACTGCGTGCGACACCGACGCCGGCAGCTTCTTCCACGACGGCTCCACCAATTCCGGCCAGCCGTGCAGCGCCAGCGAAGTTTCCACAAAGCCCGCGTGGTGATCGGCGCGCAGTTCTTCGAGCGTGATTGTGCAGTTCGGGTCGTCTTTCACGGCGTCGTAAAACTGCTTGCCCTCGGCCATGCGGCCGATCGCGGCGGAAAAGAGGCTCAACGCGGCCACGTCGCGCGCGGCGTCGGTCAGCCGTTCGGCCGCCGCTTCGAGCGCAAGGAAATGGCGCGGGCCGCCGTGGAACGAGCCGAACACCAGCCGCCGGAAACCCATTTGCGCGAACGGACGCAACAGGTAATAGGCCACGTCGGCGACCACGGTCGGCGGGAACATGATCGAGCCGAGCTTCGGCACGCCGTCGGAGGCGACCGGCACGGGCGGCAGGATCAGAAAATTCCAGTCGGGGCGATTCTTCGCGCAGACCTTCGCCGTGGCCTCGCCGAGCGCGTAGGCGGTCATCAGGTCTTCGCCGAGCGGGAGGTGCGGGCCGTGCACCTCGATCGGGCTGAGCGTGGCCATCACGACGGCGCGGTTGCGATCGATTTTCTTGAGTTTGTTGTACGTGAGTTTGGCGACTTCGAGGACCGGCATGGTGCGTCTCCTTTTTGCAAACAGATGGCGTATATTGGGCGAAATTTTTGGTTGGGTCTATGGCGAATCGAAGCGTGCCGGATGTGGAGGTCGTGATCGTCGGCGGCGGCGTGGTCGGGCTGTCCTGCGCCCACGAACTCGCGGCGCGCGGCCGCCGCGTCGCCGTGCTGGAACGCCGCTCGCGCTTCGGCGACGAAACGTCCACCCACAACAGCGGCGTCCTGCACGCGGGCATTTATTACCCGACCGGCTCGCGGCGCGCGCGGCTGTGCGTCGCCGGCCGGCGCCTGCTCGCGGCGCGGCTGGCCGAGTGGCGCGTGCCGCATCGGATCGGCGGCAAACTGATTGTCGCCGTCGAAGACGCCGAGCTGCCGGAACTGCGGCGACTGCAAAAACAGGGGCTGGAAAACGGCGTCGAGGAATTGCCGCTGATCGACGGGGCCGCGGCGCGGCGGCGCGAGCCGAACGTGCGCGCCGTCGCGGCGCTGCATTCGCCGCGCACCGGCGTGTTCGACGTCGCCGAATATTTGCACGCGTTGGCCGGCCGCGCGCAGCGACTCGGCGCGCTGCTGGTCGCCGACGCCGAAGTCGCGGCGGTCGACATTAACGCTGCGGTCATCACGACGCGCACGACGCGGAAGGGCGCGATCCGCGGCCGGCGCCTGATCAACGCCGCCGGCCTGCGCGCCGACGAGGTCGCCCGTCTGTGCGGCGACGCGCGGCACACGATTCACCCGAACCGCGGCGAATACGCGGCGGTCATTCCGCGCCGCACGAGCCTCATCAACGAACTCGTCTATCCCGTGCCCGAGGACGTTTCCATCGGCGTGCATTTCACGCGCACCGTCGACGGCGAACTATGGCTCGGGCCCGACGCGCGCTGGATCGCCGACAAGAGCGACTACGAAACGAACCGCCGGCCGGCCGTCGATTTTTTGCCGGCCGCGCAGCGCCTTTGCCCGGCGCTCGCGGCGGAAGATTTGCGTCTCGGGCCATCCGGCATTCGGCCTAAACGCAGCGGGCCCGGCGCGCCGCAACTGGATTTTTTCATCGAGCCGCAGCCCGACGAACCGCGCATCCTGCACCTGATCGGCATCGAATCGCCCGGCCTCACCGCCTCTCCGGCGATCGCACTCATGGCGGCCGACTGGGCTGCCCGCAGTGAACGGTGAACAGTGAACAGTGAGCAGTGGCGGTTCCTCGGCGCGAATCCCGCGTCGCCGGGCACTGCTCACTGTTCACTGTCCACTGTTCATTGTATATAGCGGCGGTATCGAAGGGAGCAGTTAATGAAGATCGCAGTCATTGGCGGCGGCAGCACCTACACGCCGGAACTGGTCGAAGGCCTGCTGGCGCGCGCCGCGCGCCTCGGCCTCGACGAATTGGCGCTGATGGACATCGACCCGGAACGGCTGTCGATCGTCGGGCATTTTGCGCAGCGGATGGTCGAACACGCCGGCGGCGGGTTCCGCGTGACGCTCACCGAAGACCGGGCCGCGGCGCTGGACGGGGCGACGTTCGTCACCACGCAATTTCGCGTCGGCGGGCAGCAGGCGCGGCATCAGGACGAACTGCTCGGCCTGCGCCACGACCTGATCGGCCAGGAAACGACGGGCATCGGCGGCATGGCCAAGGCGTTGCGCACGCTGCCAGTGATCTTCGATATCTGCCGCGACATGGAGCGGCTCTGCCCCGACGCGTGGCTCGTCAACTTCACGAATCCGTCGGGGCTGATCACCGAGGCGATCCTCAATTTTGCGCGTTGGGACAAAGCGGTCGGCCTGTGCAACGTGCCGATCGACATGAAAATGGTGATTGCCAAGGCGCTCGACGCGCCGGAGGGCGATATCGACATGGACGTCGTCGGCGTCAATCACCTCGGTTGGGTGCGCAAGGTCGCCGTGCGCGGCGTCGACGTTACGCCGAGGCTGCTGCAATTCCTGGCGAGCGCGGAAGGGCCGAAGAATATCCCCGATATCGATTTCGCGCCGGAGCTGATTCGCGCGCTCGGCGCCGTGCCGCTGTACTACGACCGCTATTACTACAACACCGAGAAAGTGCTCGCGCAGCTCAAGAGCAAGCCGCGCACGCGCGCGCAGGAAGTGATGGACGTCGAGGCCAAGCTGCTGCGCAGGTACATGGACCCGAAACAGACGACCAAACCCGAGGAACTCAACCAGCGCGGCGGGGCCTATTATTCGAAAATCGCCATCGATGTCATCGACGCGCTCCGCAACGATCTCGGCCTCGCGCACGCCGTCAACGTCCGCAATCAAGGCGCGATTCCGGGCATCCCCGCCGAATATGTGGTCGAGACGATGTGCACGATCGGCAAAGGCGGCGCCGTGCCGCGCACGACGTGGGAACTCGACGAGTCAATGCTGGCGATGCTGCTCGCCGCCAAAGCCTACGAGCGGCTGACGATCAAGGCGGCGCGCGACCGCAG
>Ga0181520_10007921_pt1 | contig 15352 bp, 14 predicted proteins | sample PEATcosm2014_Bin_29_FD_132451 | JGI IMG/M metagenome (GOLD analysis project Ga0181520, IMG submission 132451) | Peatland microbial communities from MTU Mesocosm Facility, Houghton, MI, USA - PEATcosm2014_Bin02_30_metaG | ecosystem: Environmental > Terrestrial > Soil > Wetlands > Peat | place...
CAGTGAGGTCAGTATGAGGGCGGGATTCGAGGCCGAACGCGAGAGTGTCGCAAGGCGCGGGGACCGAGGCATGCTCGCCGCGGTATTCCTGCTTGCCGGCATAGGCGTAGCCGCTCTCTGGTCGGCCTCGTCCGAGTACGCCCTGTCCCTGGGGCGACCTTCGGGCTATTTCGCCTTGCGCCAGGCCGTTTTCATGCTTCCGTCGGCTCTTATATTCTGGGTATGCGCCTCGATCGATCTGGATGCCCTCCGCGCGAAAACCGACGCATTTACCCTGATAGCCCTCGGATTCCTCCTCCTGCCTTTCATCCCCGGCCTCGGGGAAAACCGCAACGGAGCGACAAGATGGATCGATCTGCGCTTCATGACCTTGCAGCCTTCCGAGTTATGGAAACCCGCGCTCGTCCTCTACCTCGCCCATATTCTCGATAAAAAGCATGAAAGGATGAACGAAACCGCGGGCGTACTCGTGCCGCCCTTCATTCTCGTTTCACTCGGCTGCCTCCTGGTCTTTGCGCAGAATGATTTCTCGACAGCCATGATTTCGGCCGTGACCGCCATCGCGGTTTTTTGGGTGGCCGGTTCCCCCTTTTCCTTTTTCCTGAGCTTGAGCGCCGCCGTGACTCCGCTTGCCGCGCTTTCGATCCTCACCTCCGATTTCAGGCTTCGCAGAATACTCGCTTTCCTTTTCCCCGCCTACGAGCCTCACGGCCAAAGTTACCAGATACTAGGATCCATCAGGGCGATCCGTTCCGGCGGGCTGCTGGGCAAGGGCTTCGGCCTCGGCTCCCTGAAGCGAGGCTCCATACCCGAAGTGCAATCGGATTTCATCTTCGCCGCGTGGACGGAAGAAACCGGCCTAATCGGCGCTCTCGCCGTCCTGGCGCTGTTCGGCTTTCTCGCATGGCGCGCGATCCGAGTGGCCATCTCGGAAACCGATGGATACAGATCCTACCTCGGAATCGGAATGGCCTTCCTATTGAGCCTTGAGACGCTCGTCAACGCCGCCGTAGTCGCGGGCGCGATTCCCGCCACGGGTATGGCCTTGCCATTCTTCTCGGCGGGCGGTTCATCCCTCTTGTCTACCGCGATATCCTGCGGGCTCATGTACAACCTGAGCACGCGCCCAAGCTCCAGCACCGGCGCTCGCGACGACGGTGTCGCGTCGTCGCTGCTATGGAGGGGATCCTCCGATGTCTGATTACGTCGCCCGACGTTCCGGGCCGAACGCGCTCGTGCAGCGGAGACGGGACGGAAAGTTGCGGGGCAAGGATCGGGCTTTACGGGAGCCCGAGCGCCCCATTCCCGCCATCCTGATCGTCGCCGCCTCGCTAGTCCTTGTCGCGTTGAGCGTGCTCGTCATTCCGCCTTCTCTGCGGGTAACTCGCTACGAGATATCCGGCAATGCGGACATGTCGCGCGAGGACGTCCTTTCGGTGGCGCTCATTCACGATCCGGAATACTTCTTTTCCCTCGACGTCGCGCGCATCAAGACGACGTTGACTGCCGACCCCCGCATCGCCTCCGTCTCGGTAGAGAAGCTTTTCCCGAACCGACTGAAAATCGAAGTGAAAGAACGAAAGGCCGTCGCCGCGGCTCTCGTCCCGCTAAATGGGAGGTCGATCGTAGCGTGCATCGATTCCGACGGCGCCGTATTCGCCGAAGCGGGACCGGACACGGCAGTATCGGTCCCCGTACTCTCCGGAATACGATTCGAGAACTTCCGCCTGGGGACACGATTGCCACCTGCGCTCTCCGAGCTCTTGGCCTCCCTGGGTGAAATACAGGCGAGGGAGCCGGCGCTGTTGGCCGCTGTCTCGGAAATCCGCGTGGTACCGACCGGGCCGCCCGCGAACGCGGCGAACGCTATCGCCGCGACCAGTATCGCGACGACTGAACTTCTTATTTATCCCCTGAACCAGCGCATCCCGGTGCGAGTGGGCGCGTCGATAGACGCGCCTACTCTGCGCTCAATCATACTTGTCCTCGACGTCCTCGGGACGCGGGGAATCGCCGGCTCGGTCCAGGAAATCGATTTCAGGGCTGGAACGGTGGTGTACCGCAGCAAGGAGGGACAGTCTGGCTGACAATCTGATCGCCGGCCTCGACATAGGCACTACGAACGCCCGTGCCGTCGTCGGGGAATATAACGAGAACGGAGTTCTGGAGATCATCGGCGTCGGAGTCGCTCCCTCGACGGGCCTTCGCCGCGGCGTAGTGGTCAACATCGAGTCCACCCTCGCCTCGGTGGCGGCCGCCGTGGAGGCGGTGGAACTGATGTCCGGGCGTGAGGTCAGGGACGTCTACTGCGGCGCGGCCGGAGCCAGCGTCGAGGGCATCAATTCGCGTGGTGTCGTCGCGGTGACGGGCAGGGGACGGGAGATCACGCGAGAAGACGTTGACAGGGTAATCGAAGCGGCCAGGGCAGTGGTAATACCCATGGACCGCGAAGTCCTGCATGTCATACCGCAGTCTTTCATCGTAGATGACCAGAAGGGAATACGCAATCCTCTCGATATGATCGGAGTGCGCCTTGAGGCCGAGGTGCACATCATCACGGGAGCGGTAACTACGGCCCAGAATCTTGTGAAATGCGTGAATCGCGCGGGCTTCAAGGTAAACAAGCTCATGCTTCAGAGTCTCGCCGCGGCCCGCGCCGTGCTCAACTCCGATGAAAAGGAGCTCGGCTGCCTCCTCGTGGACCTGGGGGGAGGAACCACCGACGTTCTCGTCTACGCGGACGGTGCGCCTTACTTCTCGAGCGTAATAGCGGTCGGCGGGTTGCAGGTGACGAACGACCTGTCGATACTGCTGAGCGTTCCCATGGACGCCGCCGAGCGCCTGAAGCGAGAATCGGCTTCCGCATGGCTTGAATCCGTCGAAGCCGACGAAACCGTAATCGTACCCGGCGTTGGCGGGAGGGCGCCCGCTGAGGCACCGAGGCGCCGACTCTGCTCCATCGTCCAGCCGCGCATGGAGGAGGTATTCGGCATGGTCCGCGAGCGCGTAGAGAAGATGGGACACTGGAAGCACATCAAGGGAGGCGTGGTGCTGACCGGCGGAGGGGCCCTCATGCAGGGAGTCGCGGAGCTTGCGCAGGAAATGTTCCAGATGCCCGTTCGTATCGGGAATCCAATCACTCTTGGCGGCCTCGTCGAGGAATACCGCAGTCCGCTCTACGCAACAGCCGTCGGGCTTGTCCTGATGGGCGCCGAGGACTCCCATCCCGCGGAAGCCAGGGGACAACGGCCTCCCGATAGGCAAGGCAAAGGAAAAAGCTCGGAGGGAAACGGCGCCCTTACGCGGCTCGCCGAATGGATCCGTAAAGGTTTCTTCTGAAATCCGGCGGGGGGGCCGGGTCAGAGTGATAATGCAAAAGACTGGGAGGGGAACATGAACATCGAAGTAGTCGAGGACGCGGGCATAGGACCGACGGTCATAAAGGTTATCGGCGCGGGCGGCGGCGGATCGAACGCGGTCAACAGGATGATCGCGGCGGGTCTCAGGAACGTCCATTTCATCGTCGCGAATACCGACGTGCAAGCGCTTAGCCTGTCGCGGGCCGAGACGCGCATAGGGCTCGGCGCCAAGGTGACTCACGGCCTGGGCGCAGGGGGAAAGCCGGAGATCGGGGAGAAGGCGGCCCTCGAGGACAGGGAGACCATCGCCCAAGCTCTGCGCGGCGCCGATATGGTTTTTGTCACCGCCGGTATGGGTGGCGGCACCGGCACCGGCTCGGCTCCGATCATCGCGCAAGTCGCGAGAGACTTGGGAGCCCTTACCGTAGGCGTAGTCACCAGGCCCTTCGATTTCGAGGGTAGGGCGAAGGCCCGTCTCGCCGAGAACGGTATCGAGAAGCTGCGACAGGCCGTGGATACTCTAATCGTCATCCCCAACCAGCACCTCCTGAAGGTCGTCGAGCGGAAGACGCCCATTAAGCAGGCCTTCTCGCTTGCCGACGACGTGCTTCGCCAGGGGGTCCAGGCAATATCGGACCTGATAACCGTTCCCGGGGAGATCAATATCGATTTCGCCGACGTGCGTACAGTGATGCAAGGCAAGGGCGACGCTATCATGGGCATCGGCTCGGCGACGGGCGACAACCGGGCCGTCGAAGCCGCGACTAAAGCGATAAACAATCCCCTGCTCGAGGACGCAAGGATCGACGGTGCCCGAAACCTCCTTATAAACGTAACCGGCGGAGAGGATTTCTCCTTAACGGAATTCGAGGAGATCCTGAACCTCATCACCAAGAGCGCCGACCGCGAGTACTTCCAAAAGCCTGGCCTGATAATAGATCCGAGCATTGGGGACGAAGTCCGCGTTACGGTCATTGCGACGGGCTTTGAAAAAAGCGGGCGCTCCGGGACCGATTCCGGCGAGGGCGAAGGGAGGAACGAGGCGGCCCAGGCGAAGCACGGATTCGAAGACTACCTCTCAAACGACGAATGGAAACGGATTACGGAGATGCCGGCCGCGCCTCGGGGCAAACAGTACCTCCTCGGGCGTAACGACGAAGAGGAACTCGATATTCCGACCGTGCTTCGCGAGCAGAAATACGTCGGTGATCGGATGGTCGCCAACGACCGCAAATTCGCCGGCGAAAAGAGCGAGGCCTGACTTTGGTCGAACTTTCGACGCGCTACCGTGTCTATCTCATAGCCGCTCGCAAACGCTCTCCGCTCACGGCCGAGGTCTATCTCCGAGAGGCGGCGACGCTCGGGCGCTTCCTAATGGAAAGGGGCTCCTCCCCGGAGTCCGCGACGAGCGCGGAGCTCCTCGGCTACCTCGTATGGCGCCAATCAGGAGCCGCGGCATATTCCGGGATCCCCGCGAATTCCGGGGGATCGGAAAGCGTTCCGCGTCGCGGGAGCGCCGGACTGACACACCAGGGACCTCAAGTAACGCCGGAACGCGCTTCCCGAAGTGGAAGCGGCGAGCTACTCTCGGCGCTTTCGCGAAAGACTATGGCCCGCATTGTGTCGAGCGTGCATGCGTTTTATAAGTTCATGCGGCTCGAGGGAATGCGCGCGGACGACCCCAGCGAAATGATCGAAACTCCGAAGCAGGAGCGCGCCCTGCCCTCCGTGCTCCCTCTCGAGGAGGTCGACCGCTTCCTCGCCTCCATCGATCCGAGCACTCCACGGGGCCTCCGAGACAGGGCAATGTTCGAGCTGATATACTCCTGCGGCCTGCGCATCTCGGAGGCTGCGGACCTGACCTTCGACCGGCTTTATCAGCGAGAGCGAGTGATCCGGGTCATCGGGAAAGGTCGAAAGGAGCGCCTCGTGCCGTTCGGCGAAGAGGCCGCCACATGGCTCAGCCGCTACATCGACGAGGGAAGGCCCGCTCTCGCCAAAGGGAGGAGCGACCGCATCTTCCTGAATCAGGCGGGCAAAGGCATCTCCCGCAAGGGCATATGGAAGCGCTTCGACGGTCTGCGCGCGAAGTCGGGCGTCGATGCCAAAGTTCATACCTTCAGGCACAGCTTCGCTACGCACCTGCTCGCCGGCGGAGCCGACCTGCGGACGGTCCAGGAGCTCCTAGGGCATTCGGACATATCGACGACGCAGATCTACACTCACATCGATCCGGAGAGCCTACAGGAATATCATCGCGAATTCTTCCCGAGGAAATGAATGAAGCGGAAAGTCGGCTCGATCGCGTAGGACGACAGGAGGGATCATGGGGAAAATGGCCGATAAGCGTCTCATCCTCGCTCTATCCATCCAGCGAATCAGCTATTTGAGGCCCGAAGAGAAACTTCTCATATGGGATCTCGTTGACGACGAGCTATCGCTATCGTTACTTTTGTGGCGGGACGTTGAGGCGGCGATCGGTCGGAGCCTGGGAGGCAGGCCATGGTCGCCCGATTCCTTCCTCGAGGCCGCGATCCGCGATGCTCGTTTCCTGGAACAATCGGGATGCCACTTCATTCATTATGACGATGACGCATATCCATCGGCCCTGCGCGAGACATCGCGACCTCCATTCGGCCTATTCGCGCGAGGCGCTGATCTTGACCCGGGGGCGGTTTGCGTGGCTATGGTGGGCACGCGACTCCCGACCGGCAGGGCGGTGACGGCCGCATTCGAGCTGGCTCATAGCCTGGCGGAGGCGGGCATATGTGTCATCTCCGGGCTTGCCCGCGGTATCGACGCGGCCGCGCATAGGGGCGCACTAGCTTCCGCGCGGAGCCCTACCTGCGCCGTCCTGCCCTGCGGGATCGATGGCGTCTATCCTGCGAGCAATCGGCGGCTTGCGGGAGAGATATTGGATCGCGGCGGTTTGCTCCTCTCAGAATATCCGCCCGGCGAGGAGATACGCAAATATCGATTTCCCGAGCGGAATCGGATCATCGCGGGCATGGCGAAGTCTTGCGTCGTCGTGGAGGCGCCGGTAAAGTCGGGCGCCCTTATTACGGCCGACCATGCTCTCGACGAGGGCCGCGACGTTTGGGTACTCGAGGCCTGCCTCGGCGGTCCGAGGAGCGCCGGGGTGGACAGGCTCGCGGCCGACGGCGCCCGAGCCTTGATCGGCGCTGGGGATATCCTGGACGATTTGGGGTGCGATGTCGACGATGCGACGGGCGCAGGGTATCTTCGGTTCAGCGGAGCGAAGCTCGCCGTAGCCGTCGCGGGTGGGCTCTCGCCCGTGGCCGATGTGCAGGTTCTTAGCGGAGCGTCGGCGAAGCCGTAGTTGAAGGACGATGGCGGGCCCTTGGGGAGCGATTGTAGGACCGCGAGATAGGAGATTTTTGGCATGGCAGAAAAGAAGGGCATGGGGGTCGCGCCGCTCAATGCATCCGTCGGGGATGGAGCTGTTTCGATTCCGTCGATCGCGAATTCTTCACGATCGACGACAGTTTCCGCCGAACCGAAACCGAAGGCCAAGGCCAAGGCCAAGGCCAAGGCCAAGGCCAAGGCCAAGGCCAAGGCCAAGGCTCCATCGAAGGCCGGGACCAAGGGCAAGGCGAAAGCTGGCGCAAAAAAGGCCGCAGCCAAAGGCATCCTCGTCATAGTCGAGTCCCCGGCCAAGGCCAAGACCATTGAGAAGTACCTCGGTTCTAAGTATACGGTGCTTGCATCGATGGGACACCTCATCGACCTGCCGAAGTCGCGAGTCGGAATAGACGTCGAAGGAGACTTCGAGCCCGAGTACCTCACGATTCGCGGTAAGGCCAAGCTCCTAAAGGACCTGCAGAAGGCCGCTAAGAAATCCAGTCTCGTACTCCTCGCGTCAGATAACGACCGCGAGGGAGAGGCCATCGCGTTCCATATACAGAATTCGCTGCGAAGCAAAGAAGCCGAGCTACCGATCCAGCGGATCGTGTTCAACGAGATCACTCCCCAGGCCATCCGCGAGGCCGTCAAGGCGCCTCACTCGATCGACGACACGAAGGTCGATGCCCAGAAAGCGCGTCGTGTCCTCGACCGGCTCGTCGGATACAACCTCTCGCCGCTTCTCTGGAAGAAGGTAAAGAACGGCCTCTCGGCGGGGCGCGTCCAATCGGTAGCGCTGAGGCTCATCTGCGAGCGTGAAAAGGAAGTCGAGTCCTTCCTACCAGATGAGTATTGGAGCATCGAAGGCGAATTCAGGAAGGGACGCGCCGTCTTCTCCGGCGAGCTCGTGCTCTTCCGCGGAGCGAAGCCCGAGCTCTCAGGCGAGGCCGCGGCTAAAGCTGTAGTTGAGGCCGTGCAGGGGGATAGTGCCGTCGTGGGCGAGCTGCACGAGACCGAGAAGACGCAGAGGCCGAAGCCGCCCTTTACGACCTCCAAGCTCCAGCAGACGGCGGCCAACCGCCTGGGCTTCACGAGCAAGAAGACGATGCAGATCGCCCAGCAGCTTTACGAGGGTGTCAACATCGGATCGACACGCATCGGCCTCATCACGTATATGCGAACGGATTCCGTTCGCATATCCGAATCGGCCATAGTCGAGGTTCGCGCATATCTCGCGGAGCACTTCCCGGCTGAGCTCCCGGGTTCGCCCAACGTCTATGCGGCCGACGGAAAGGCTCAGGACGCGCATGAGGCAATACGGCCGACCATCATCGGCTGCGACCCTGAGTCCGTGAAAAAGCATCTCTCGAAGGATCAATATAAACTCTACGCCCTCATCTGGGAACGCTTCGTCGCGAGCCAGATGACGAATGCGAAGCTGCGCAGCTCGAGCGCCGATCTCGTCGTCGGCGAAGGGACTTTCCGCGTCTCATCGTCGCGAGTCGTCGAGCGGGGCTTCTACAAGATTATCAAGGTTAGCGCCACGAAAGAGGACAGAACCGAGAGCAACGTTCCGGAGCTGAAAGCAGGAGAGGAGATAAAGGTCGAGCATGTCAGATCCGAGCAGCACTTCACGCAGGGACCCGCGCGCTTTACCGACGCATCCATAATAAAAGCGCTCGAGGAGCAGGGGATCGGCCGTCCATCGACTTACGCGCCCATCATCTCTGTCCTCCTAGAACGCTATTACGTATCAAGGGAGAATCGCCAACTCGTACCCACTACGCTCGGACGCATGATCAGTGAGATCCTAGTCGAGTATTTCCCCGGCGTCGTCAATGTCGGCTTCACTGCCGGAATGGAGGCCATGCTCGACGAAGTGGAAGAGGAGAAGGCCGATTGGGTCCACAAAATCCGCGATTTCTACGGTCCCTTTAAGGAAAAGATCGACGAGGTGATGGAGGATCTGCAATCCTTCCGAGGAACGCTCGATGAGGCGACCGACATCGTCTGCGAGAAATGCTCCAAGCCGATGGTCAAGAAGCTGGGCCGCTTCGGCTATTTCCTGGCCTGCACGGGATTTCCCGAATGCCGAAACACTCGTTCCATACCCTTGGGCAAGTGCCCGAGGCCTGGTTGCGGAGGCGACATCGTCGCGAGGCGAAGGGCGAAAGGGAAGGGTAGGGAGTTCTACGGCTGCACCAACTACCCCGCCTGCGATTTTATCACCTACAACAAGCCGACAGGTTCCATATGCCCGAAATGCGGATGGTTCCTGGTTGAGAAGTTCGATAAGAAATCGGGTACGCACAAGGCATGCATCAACCCAGCTTGCGATTACCTTCATACGCACGGGGAGGAGGAGCATGGACAGGAGGATTGAAGAATACCTCGCCTACCTTGATGCGGTTCGAGGCCTCTCACCCCGGACACTGCGATCCTATCGCGAGGATTTCCTGAGATTCGAGAATCACCTAGAAGGCCGCGATGTCGATGCGACGGCCACGTCGGACATTCGCTCGCTCGTGGCGGCGTTCGTCCTGGAGGGCAAGGCGGGCTCGAGCGTGAACCGCGCTCTATCGGCCCTCCGCGGGTACTTCCGATATCGTGTCCGCTTCGGAGGCCTTGCCGTCGATCCCTCGAGGGACGTCGAAGGCCTCCCCTCTAGGCGACCCCTGCCGCATTTCCTGTTCGAGGATGAGGCTTCGGCGTTCATCGGCCTCCCAGAAGGAGAGGGCTTCGGTCCCTCTCGCGATCGGGCCATGCTCGAATTCCTTTACAGCACGGGCTGTCGAGTCGCGGAGGCCTCGAACCTGACGCTGGACCGACTCGACCTGGCGGCCGGCTCCGCCCGCGTAATGGGCAAAGGCTCCAAGGAACGGGTAGTATTCCTGGCAGGCCCGGCGAAAGCCGCGCTTGCCTCCTACCTGCCGCTCCGCCTGGAGCGCAGGCTCCGCGCAGGAGCCGCGGAAGGTAAGGATTTCCTATTCGTGAATGCCAGAGGAGGGCGACTCACCGAACGCGGCTTCGAATGGATAATACAAGGCTACGTCGAACGCTCAGGTGCGCAGCGGTCGGTGACCCCTCACGCATTCAGGCACAGTTTCGCGACTCATCTGGTCGGGAAGGGCGCGGATATCCGCGTCGTGCAGGAGCTGCTCGGGCATTCGAGCCTCTCGACGACCCAAGTCTACGCCCATGTCGACATGAAGAGGCTACGCAAAGTCTATGAGCAAGCTCACCCCCATGGGGGAAGGAAATAGGGGAATGCGGGTAATGAAGATAAGATCGACGACCGTTATCGCCGTGCGCCGCGGAGGCAAGGTCGCGATGGCCGGCGACGGTCAGGTCACGATGGGCGAGACGGTCATGAAGAGCAACGCGCGTAAGGTACGCAGGATCTACGACGACAAGGTGCTCATCGGCTTCGCAGGGGCCACAGCCGACGCATTCGCTCTATTTGAGCTCTTCGAGACGAAGCTCAAAGAGTATCAGGGCGATCTTGAGAGAGCCGCAGTCGAGCTTGCTAAGGCCTGGCGCATGGAAAAGGCTTTGCGCAACCTCAACGCTCTCCTCCTCGTCGCCGATTCGTCCAAGACCCTTCTCCTCTCGGGTACGGGGGACGTGATAGAGCCGGCCGAGGACGTGATAGCGATCGGCTCCGGCGGAAATTACGCCTATGCCGCAGCCTTGGCGTATCTCGAGACATCTGAGCTCCCCGCAGTCGAAATAGCTACCAGAAGCCTCAGGATCGCCTCGGGAATCTGTATCTATACGAACGGCAATATCACTGCGGAGGAGCTCGCGTGACCGGCGATTTCACTACGATGACGCCTCGAAAAATCGTCGAGGAGCTCGACAGGTACATAGTCGGGCAGGAAAAGGCAAAACGCGCAGTGGCGATAGCACTGAGGAACCGGATGAGGCGCCAACGCCTGCCGGAGGACATCCGCGACGAGATAGCCCCCAAGAATATATTGATGATCGGACCGACGGGTGTCGGCAAGACCGAGATCGCTCGTAGGCTGGCAAGACTTTGCCAGGCTCCATTCATAAAGGTCGAGGCTACCAAATACACCGAGGTCGGCTATGTAGGCCGCGACGTCGAGTCAATGATCCGGGATCTCATGGCCGCCGGACTTGCCATGGTCAAGACTGAGATGCAAATCGGCGTCAAGGAAGAGGCGGACAAGCGCGCGGAGGAAAGGCTCCTCGACCTTCTCCTCCCGGGCATCAAGAAGGCGGACGAGCCGATCGGCCCGTCCCAGGCCACTTTCGTGCCGCCCAAGGCGATCCCCGCCGGGCAGGACGGATCGGCAAGCGACAGTCGCGAAAAGTTTCGCGCGCTGCTGCGGGCGGGAAAGCTCGACTCGCGCGAGGTCGAAATATCCGTGCAGGGCTCAAGCCCGGCGATCGAGATTTTCTCGGGGAACCAAATGGAGGAGATGGAGGTCGCGCTCGGCGGCCTGTCGGGGCTTTTCGGCGGCAAGCGCAAGAAGAAGGCGGTGTCCGTGGCCGAAGCCCGGCGCGTCCTCGCGGCTGAGGAGCTAGACAAGCTCGTCGACCCCGAGAGGGCGGCCGAGGAAGCACGTCGCCGGGTCCAGGAGACGGGAATCGTATTCATAGACGAGATTGACAAAATAGCGAATAGGGAAGGACGGAGCTCCGGAGGCGTAGACGTCTCCCGCGAGGGTGTCCAGCGCGACATCCTGCCGATCGTCGAAGGCTCCACCGTCAACACGAAGTGGGGTCCGGTAGATACTACCCATATACTGTTCATCGCGGCGGGAGCCTTCAACGTCGCCAAGCCCCAAGACCTGATCCCGGAGCTCCAAGGCCGCTTCCCCATCCGCGTTGAGCTCGAGGCTCTCTCGGCCAAGGATTTCGAACGGATACTTACCGAGCCCAAAGGCGCCTTGGTCAAGCAATACACTCAGCTCCTTTCTTCGGAAGGGGTCGAGCTCGCGTTCGATTCTCCCGCGGTCTCGCGCATAGCGGAGATCGCCGCGGCGGCCAATGCCAGGACCGAGAACATCGGCGCCAGGCGCTTGACGACCGTCATGGAGCGCCTTCTCGAAGAGCTGTCATTCGAGGCGCCTTCGATGGCGGGCGTGAAGGTAAGCGTGGACGTCGCCTATGTCGACTCGCGTTTCAAGGACTTCGCCGAGCGTCAGGACTTGAGCAGATATATATTGTAGGGATCTCTTTACCCTAAGGACCGCCGGTCGGGGGGCCGATAGGAAAAGAGAAGAGCTTTTTGAAATTGGCTGGGGGTAGATGGATGTTCGAGAGCAGTACCTTCGGAAAGACGATCGATCTTCTCCATAGGGGGATGGACGTGGCCGTCCTGAGGCGCCAGGTTATATCAGATAACATCGCGAACGCCGATGTGCCGAATTTCAAGCGTTCCGTGGTCAATTTCGAAGCCTCGCTCAAGAAGGCTATCGAATCCGAAAAGGTCGAGCCCGTGCTGCCTATGGTGACTACCAATCCTCGCCATATCGAAAGCTTCGCCCCCTCGGACTATAGGAGCGTAGAGCCCCGGAGGGTGCTTGACTATCTGACTACCTCCAAGAACAACGGGAATAACGTGGACGCAGAGCAGGAGATGATGGATTCGCTTACCAATCAGCTTTCCTATACTCTCCAGGCTCAGGCGGTCAATTTCGAATTCAACCAGGTCAGCCTGGTACTCCGGGGTTAGCCATGGGCTTGTTCACGTCTATCAATATCGCGGCATCCGGGTTGGCGGCTGAGCGTTTGCGCAGCGACGTCATAGCCGACAATATCGCCAATGCCAGCACGACTAGGACGCCGGAGGGCGGCCCCTTCCAACGAAGCCGCGTCATTCTCAGGCCGACGAACCCCCAGCCCTATTTTCGCCTGCCCTTCCAGCCCGAGTCCTTCGACAACGGCGCGGGCTTGGGGGTCCGCGTGGCGAGCGTCGAGAAGGACAATTCTCCCGCCCGGCTCGTGTATGACCCGACTCATCCCGACGCGATAAAGACGGGGCCGAAGGCAGGCTACGTCGAGATGCCTAACGTAAATATCGTAACGGAGATGGTCGATCTCATAGCCGCCTCCCGTGCTTACGAAGCCAACTCGACAATGGCCGACGGCTCGAAGGCGATGTTCATGAAGGCACTTGAGATCGGGAGGTAATGTATGGCCCTGAATATCGGCTCGCTTAGCTCTACTCTTACGCCGAACGCGGCCGCCCAACTCGCCGCGCTTGCGCGTGTTGATGCCATGCACTACACTGCGGACGGCGATAGTGTTTCAGATAACGCGCTCTCCGTCGCGGGGCTCGACGGCGCGCCAACCGCCGGATCGACGGCCCGCTACGCCGTCGGGACGAAAGCGCCATCCTTCGAGCAGGCCCTATTGAAGGCGATGGATGGCGTGAGCTCATCGCAGAACAAGAGCGACGATTTGCTCCAGAAGGTCGTCGCCGATCCCAATTCGGTCGATGCACAGGACGTCACCATCGCCATGGCCGAAGCGAATATGTCGCTTAACTTGGCTAAGACCATATTGTCGCGGTTGGTGACTGCGTGGAGGGACGTAATAAGTACGCGCTGACGCGCGTCAGCGGCGCGAAGCTGCCTAGTCATGGATGGCTCGATTGCCCTTGGGGAAGGGGAATTCGAGGCCGTTAGGTCCGAACGGGCGAGGTTGCGCGACGTTATGTAAAAGCGGGACTTCGAGCCCGCGCTGGGGGGGGACATGAACGATTTCTTCAAGCGGCTCTTCGATCAGGCCAAAGTCCTTTGGGGCAAATGGACCCTGGTCCAAAAGCTCATCCTGGGCGGGGTTATATTAGCCGCAGTCATCGCGGTCGTGATCCTAGTTAGGGTCTCGGCCGCGCCCACGATGGTGAAGCTTCTCGGCACGCCTATAAAGAGCGATGACGAGCTCAGGCTCATAACCAGCAAGCTCGATACCGAAGGCATTCCCTATCAGGTGGGCGAGAGCAATCAGCTGTACGTCAAGGACCAGAAGACTGCGCTCAGGGCCAAGGGCATCCTTATCCGCGATGATCTCATTCCCAAAGGCACCGATCCCTGGGCGATATTCGACGTGCAGCGCTGGACCACCACCGATTTCGAGCGCAATGTCAATCTCCGCCGCGCGATAATCGGCCAGGTAACCCAGCAGGTCGAAGCCCTCGACGATGTCGACAAGGCGAGCATCACCATCGTCATGCCGGAAAAGGAACTGTTCCAGCAGGATCAGAAGCCTGTTACGGCGAGCGTCATTCTTTTCCCGAAGCCTGGTTCCGACCTCGCCCAAAATCGGAAGAAGATCGAGGGCGTTCAAAAGATACTCAAATTCGCCGTCGAGGGCTTGACTGACGAGAATATCGTCATCACCGACCAAAATGGCATCGTTCTGAACGACTTCGCCAATCTAGCCGACTTCGACCGACTCCAGCAGACGAAAAGCGAGCAGAAGCTCATCCAGGATCTCGAAGGTCAGTATCGCGCGAAGGTCCTCATGGCGTTGCAGCAGATCTATACGGCCGATAGGGTACGCGACCTCAATATCAAGTTAGACATGGACATGTCGAAAAAAAACGTCAAGACGGAGGAATACTTCCCCGTTACCATCAAGGCACGCACGCCGCGCTCGCCCTATGACGACTCGGACATCCGCCCTTCGGTGACGAGATCCAAAACCGAGACTACCACTGAATGGACCGGGACGGGCTTCAATCCCGAGGGCCCGGCCGGGACCGAAGGCCAGACGGCTCCGGCTTACAAGGACCTGCAGAACATGCAGGGCAAGATGACCCAGCATTCTATCGTACAGAACGAGGAGATAAATAAAAGGAACATTGACGAGGTCAGCTCGCCCATGATCCAGAGGGTTACGGTGTCTGTAAATATCGATGGAATATGGAAATGGAAGTACGACGACAAGGGTCACCTTAAGATGCTGCCCCAGGGCGGCGTCGACCGAGAGTACATCCCCATTCCAAGCGACGACCTCAAGAAGGCACAGTCGCTCATCCAGGACGCGATCGGCTTCAATCAGGATCGCGGCGATTCGGTGACCGTGCAAAATATCGCTTTCGACAGAACTGCGCAGTTCAGGGCCGAGGACTCCGATTATTTAAGAAATGTCCAGGTCAGGCAAGTCGTGCTCTATTCACTCATAGGGCTCGCGATTCTCATGATCGCCTTCATCGTCTTCCGGGTAGTTTCCCGTGAGCTAGAGAGGCGCCGGAGGATCGCCGAAGAGAAACGCGCGATCGAGCAAAGCATGCTGCGCGAGAACGCGATACGCCAGGCCGAGGAGCAGAACATCGAAGTGTCGATGTCCGTCGAAGAGCGCAAGCGGCTTGAGCTCCAGGAGCACGCGATCAATATGGCGAAAGAACACCCGGAGGATGTCGCGCAGCTGATCCGAACCTGGCTTCGTGAGGAGTGACAGGTGCCTCAGCAAACACGGGGTCGCGGCCCGGCGATAAACTCCGCGCCTGGCCCCCGCGGGGCGGATGCTGTCTCCAAGAAGCCCAAGAACGTCAAGGACATGGCGGGGAGGCAGAAGGCGGCCGTCTTCCTGGTCGCCCTCGGCTCGGACATCTCGTCGGAGATCTTCAAGCACCTTCGCGAGGACGAGATCGA
>Ga0181520_10007923_pt1 | contig 15349 bp, 15 predicted proteins | sample PEATcosm2014_Bin_29_FD_132451 | JGI IMG/M metagenome (GOLD analysis project Ga0181520, IMG submission 132451) | Peatland microbial communities from MTU Mesocosm Facility, Houghton, MI, USA - PEATcosm2014_Bin02_30_metaG | ecosystem: Environmental > Terrestrial > Soil > Wetlands > Peat | place...
GCCGTGAAGCCATCGCGTGCAGCCGCGGCAAAGCGGTCGAGAAACTTGTGTTCCTGGTACATCATGGTCAGGTTGGCGGCAAAACGAGGCATGGCATGAACTCCGTGATCAAAGTGTGAGCGGTGTCGGTACGCCGGAATTATTTTGCATGAGTGCTGAGCTGGTTGAGCACCTGCTTCAGGTCGGCGAGCTTTTGACCGGCTTCGGCCAGTTTACCCTCCGAAGTTAGACGCTGATAGTCGGCGAAATCCTGACTCGCTTGCTTAATCAACGCGTCGACATTGGCCGCGGGTTGGGGCGCGCCTGAGGGTGCAGCCGCTGATGGAGTTTGCTGCGATTCCCCACCGGTGAGCGAAGGGGTCTGCGATCCAAAGAGCGACGCGAGTGCGGCCTCGAAGGTCGGCCCATAGGCAAGGCGATCCTGCAAAGCCAGAACCACCAGCCGCAATTCCGGCATGGGGCTCTGGTTGGCCTGCAGGTAAATCGGCTCCGCATAGAGCAGCGCCTGCCCGCAGGGAATCACCAGCAGGCTGCCGCGGATCACCTTCGAGCCATTCTGATTCCAGAGCGTGAGCTGTCCGGAGAGTTCCGCGTTTTGATCGATACGCGCCTCGATCTGCTGCGGCCCGTCGACCAGCCGCGACTTGGGGAAGTCGAACACCACGGCAGTTCCGTAATGCGCGCCGTCGCTGCGCGCCGCGATCCAGCCAATCATGTTATTGCGGCCGACGGGCGTGAAGGGCAGAATCTCGACGAACTCGAGGCCGCTCGATTCCCCGGGAAGCGTCATGAGTACGAAGTTGGGTTGCATCGCCACACTCTGATCGCCGCCCTGGCTTGAACCATTTTCGGTAGCCACGCTCCACTGATCTGCGCGATTGTAAAAGACCTCGGGATCGGTCATGTGATAGAGACCGTATACATCGGCCTGCAGGCTCAGCAGCAGTTCGGGATAACGCACGTGGGCATGCAGCCACGCGGGCATGGTGGAGGCGTCCTTGAACAGGTCCGGATAGATGCTGCGCCATGCAGCGAGGATGGGATCGGAAGAATCGAAGACGTAGAACGTGACAGTGCCATCGTAGGTGTCCACCACCGCCTTCACGCTGTTGCGTATGTAATTGACCGATTGCCCGTTGAGATCGGCCGCCGCCGAGTAAGGATAGGTGGACGAGGAGGTATAGCCGTCGATGATCCAGGAGAGGCGTCTATCGTCGCCGACGACAATGTAGGGATCGTGATCGAAGGTGAGGAACGGCGCCAGCTCGGTAACGCGCGCGAGCACGTTGCGCCGCATCAGCAAGCGGCTCTCGGCCGTGACGTCGGCGCTGAAGGGAACTTTGGTCAGGTCGCCGCGATCGAAGGCCAGCAGCACGCGGCGCATAAAGCCGCCCATCACGATGCCGCCCGTGCCTTCGTAGGTGGAGTGACTGTCGCTCTGGCCCTGGGGATAGTTGAACTCCTGCTGACCGGTTTTGACGTAGACATCGGTGTTGGTCATTTCGCCAAAGTAAATTTCGGGACGCGTGACTTTGAGGCCGGGCACGGTGCTCTGCACGGGCATATTCGAGAGATAAAGTGTAGGCAGGCCCTCGGTTGAAAACCCGTTGACGGGATTCATGGTGATGCCGTAGCCATGCGTGTAGATGAGCTTGTCGCTGACCCAATTGCGACTGTTCTCGGGCAGTTTGTCCACGTTCAGCTCGCGCACCGCGAGCATGACCTGCCGCAAGGAGCCGTTGATCTGATAGCGGTCGATATCGATGTCGGGAAAAGCATAGTAAGCGCGGATCTCCTGCTCCTGGCTCAGCGCGGCCTGCAGCGCGGTCACATCCCACAGGCGGATGTTTTGAAGCGTCGGCTGATTGTGCTCCGGATCGGCTGCGGCGACCGTGGTTTCGGCGGGGAATTCCTGCTGGGCAAAGCGGTCCAGGCCAAAGGCTTGGCGGGTGAAGGCGATGTTGTCGGCAATGTAAGGCTTTTCGCGGTCGAGTTGGTTGGGCTTGACGATGAACGTACTGTTGTACCATCCGGCCACACCGACGATGACAAAACAAGCCACCGCGGGAACGATGGACGCGAACAGCCAGCGCACGCGCAACTTGAGCACGCCGCAAGCGAAGGCGATCGCCGCGCCGATGGCGAGCGCCACGCTGATGAAGAGCATTCCGGTAAGCGTGACGTGCGCGTCAGTGTAGGAGACGCCGGAGAAGACGGTGTGCTGATCGAAGAGGAGATCGAAGCGGCCGACATACTCGCGAATGGCCAGGGTGAAAAGCAAAAAGCCCGCGGCGATGGAAACGCCGCGCCAGAGCGACGCAGTGGAACCCTCCAAGTGGCCGCCGCGCAGACGTCCGCCGCCCGCGGCGATCAGGAAGAGCACGGCGAGCACCGAGATCACCACTGCCAGCGTGAGCAGCCAGCCGGCGATGAGTTCCCAGGCGGGCAAGGTGAAGAGATAGAAGCCAAGAGGGCGGCCCAGGACGGGGTCGACAGGATTGGTCGCCGTGGCAGGCGCGTACCAATAAAGCGCCAGCGTGGGCCACTGCGATTGCATGGCGAAGCCGGTGGCGATGGAGATGAGCAGCGCGGCGACGACGCCGATGGAGCTGAGAAACTTTGCTATCGGCAGTTCGACCGGGCGGCCGGCCAAGTAGATGGTATGCGTATCCGGCAAATCGCCGGCGTGGGTGTGGCGGAAGGCGAGGAAAGCGCCGAAGAGGATGAGGAAGGTGAGCACAGCAAAGGCTGCGAAGGTCCCCCACTCGAGGCCAAAGGTCTTCCAGAAGACGGGAGCATAACCGAGCGAGCCGTACCAGAGCAGGTCAACCCAATAGGAAATGGCGGCGCGGCCGCCAATCAGGATAAGGACGACGAGTGCAATGGGAAGATAAACAGCAAGGCGAAAACGCCGCGGCTTCGGCTGCGGTGGCCAATGGATGGTTTCGGGCATTTCCTGCTCCACTCAGGCGATTTGTGCGCACTGAGATACGCAAGAATTGTACAGCGGTGAACTCTTCGGCCCGCGTTATTCCCAATTGGGTATAATGGATACGTGCCAGACGCTCTCAAGCCGTTGCGCTGGATCGGATCGACGAAGAAGGACTTGCTGGCCATGCCGGAAGAGGTGCAGCAGGTCTTTGGGTTTGCACTTTTTCAGGCGCAGATCGGCCAGATGCATTCAGCGGCTAAACCGCTGAAGGGGTTCGGCTCGGCCGGAGTTGTGGAGGTTGTCGAGGATTGGCGCGGCAATGCCTACCGTGCCGTGTATACGGTGCGATTCGCTGGAGCGGTGTATGTCCTGCACTGTTTTGAAAAGAAATCGAAACGCGGGATCGAGACGCCGAAGCGGGAGATGGATCTGATCCGTGCGCGGCTCAAAGATGCCGAGGCACAAGCATTGGGGGTTGTGCGATGAGCAAAGCGAAGGCAGTGAAGACTGCATACGAAGAGCTAGGCTTTCGAGACGCTGATGAGATGCTCTTGAAGGCACAATTGGCGATGAAGATTGCCGAGACTCTGCGCAAGCGGGGATGGAACCAGCAACAGGCAGCGAAGGTGCTGGGAATGACGCAGCCCAAGCTCTCCGGGATGCTGCGCGGGCAATTCCGCGGCATCAGCGAGGTCAAGATGATGGAGTGCCTCGTCCGGCTCGGGCGTGGAGTGAAGATTGTCGTTGGTCCGGAGGGCAAAAGGGCAGCGGGGCGTGTGGAAGTGGTGGCGGCGTAGGGCGCGTGTCGCTTTCGCCTTGAATTTTCCGCCCTCTAGTTCAGATCAGCTCGGAGTGGCCGGTGACGCCCAGCTCCTTCACGATCTTGCCCACATCCTGCGAGTGGTTGCGGTGCGCAATCAGCAGCGCGTCTTCGGTGTCGACGACGACTAAATTCTTCACGCCCACCAAGGCCACAAATTTTCTGGGGCTGAAGATGTAGTTGTCGTTGGCTTCGATGGCCATGTGACCTCCGGTGTCGGTCACATTGCCTTCGGCGTCGCCGCGCATGCGCGTCTCCAACTGGTACTCGTAGAGGGAGGCCCATGAGCCGAGGTCGTTCCAGCTGAACTCGGCGGGAATGCAGTAGAGATTCGACAGGTGCTCGCCCTTGGCGGAGCGGGGCTCGAGGACTGCGTAGTCGACGGAGATGTTTTCGCACTTGGGATACGCGGCGCGGAAGACCTCGTCGAACTGCGGCGTGCCCCAGGCGGCGGCGATGGATTCGAGCAGGGGAGCGGTCTCAGGCACGTGCTCACGAACGGCGTTGGCCAGGGTGCGGGCCGACCACAGGAAGATGCCGGAGTTCCAATAGTAGTTGCCGGCAGCGACAAACTCATCAGCGCGGTTCTGGTTGGGCTTTTCGATGAAGCGGCGCACGTGCAGGGCGGAATCGTCCTTGGTCAGTTCGCCGGTTTCGATGTAGCCGTAGCCGGTTTCGGCGCGGGAAGGCTCGATGCCCAGCACCACGATGTTTTCGCCCGCCGCGGCTGCGGCAATGCCTTTTTGCAGGGCCTTGAGGAAACGCGGCTCGTCGCTGATGACATGGTCCGACGGAAAAACGCCGAGTACGGCATTTGGGTTGTCGCGCTCGATGAGGAAGGCGGCAAGGCCGCAAGCAGGCGCGGTGTTGCGGGCCACCGGCTCCTGCACGATCTGCGCCGCGGGCATGCCGGGCAACTGGTCGGCAATCTCATGGGCCAGATACTCGTTGGTGATGATCCAGGTTTTTTCGAGCGTGGTAAGCGGCTTCAGGCGTTCCACGGTTTGCTGAATCATGGAGCGCTCGCCGTCGAGAGCGAGAACCTGCTTGGCGCGAGCGCGCCGGGAACGGGGCCAGAAACGGGTGCCGCTGCCCCCAGCCAGTATCACGGGACGGAAATCGATGGCGTTCGACATTGAAGAAACATCCTACCGGACAAAGATAACGTTTGCACAGGGCAAAGCGAATTATTTTCAAGCAGTAACACCGCGGGTTGGGACAGCGTGGCCGGGATGCCGCAAGCAGCGCAGCGGCCGCGTGATTTCCGGGCGGTCTCGGGACAAGCGCGGGTCTGGAGACCCGCACGGCAGTCGGCATCGAGAGATTGCGAAAAAACTCGATTGTGGGAAGCAGGCACCCCGCAGGGCCTGAAGGCCACGTTGATCTTATTGCGGCTTCGGCACGACTAAAGTCGTGCCCTGACACTTCTTGCAACCCTGAAACAGCTTTTCCGCAGCCTGTGGAGACCGGCGGTACGCTCCGGCAATTACGCAATCGCGCGCTCTCGGTACTTTTGCTATTTCAGGCCGGTCAGGAACTCGCCCATGCGGCGCGTGCCCTCGTCGATGTTCTGCTTGGTCACCGGGTAGGAGATGCGGATGTGCTCAGCGGTCCCGAAGGCCTCGCCGGGGACGGTGACTACGTGGGCCTCGTGGAGCAGGCGTGTGGCCAGCTCGGTGGCGGTTTTGATGCCGCCCTTGCCCAGGTACGCCGAGATGTTGGGGTACACGTAGAACGCCCCTTCCGGCCTGGTGCAGGTGACGCCGGGAATCCTGGCCAGCGCAGCCAGCATGTAGTCGCGCAGGTCGATAAACTCGGCGCGAAACTCGGCCACGCACTCCTGCGAACTGGTCAGCGCCGCGATCGCCGCCTTTTGCACAATGCTGGTAGCGTTCGAGGTGGATTGCGACTGCAGCTTGCTCAGGTTGGCGGTTACCTGCTTCGACGCCAAGGCAAAGCCCGCGCGCCAACCGGTCATCGCATAAGTTTTCGAGAGTGACCCGAGAATGACTATGTGGTCCTTGGCCCAGGTGAATGAACCACCGGAGACAGGCTTGCCGGCGTAGTTCAGGTACACGTAGCACTCGTCCAGCAGCAGGAAAATCCCGCGCTCGTGGGCGAGGTGGACAATGCGCTCCAGATCCTCGGCCGAGACCACCGAACCCGCGGGGTTCGACGGCGAGTTCAGAATGATGGCCTTGGTGCGCGGCGTGATGGCGCGCTCGATGGCGTCGGCGGTGATGCGGAAGCTCTCGGCCTCGCTGGTTTCGAGAAAGACCACTTTGCCGCCCGCGTACTGGATGATGTCCTTGAAGCTGACCCAGTAGGGAACCGGCAGGATAACTTCGTCGCCGTGGTCGACAAGGATCTGCAGCGTGTTGAACAGCGCCAGCTTGCCGCCGGCCGTGAAAATGGCCTCGTCGATCGAGTAGTCCGAGCCGAAGTCGCAGGCGTGGCGCTCGACGATGGCTTTGCGCACGTCGGGAATGCCCGGAACCACGGTGTAGCGGGTGAAATTGGCCTCGATGGCGGCAATGGCGGCGTCCTTGATGTGCCGCGGAGTGGCAAAGTGGGGCTCGCCGGCCCCGAAATCCACCAGGTTGGCGCCCTGAGCGCGCAGTTTAGCCGCCTCGGCGGCCACAGCCATGGTCGCGGACACTTCGATGCGGCCAATGCGATCGGCAAAGACTTTTGCGGGAGCGGTAACGGTCATAACTCTTCTATCTTCGCAGATTTTCGGATGGGCGCAAAATGCTCTTTGAGCGAACTTCCGATCGTCTCCCGCTGGGCACGCCCTCAAGAACATTGCCTTGACGCGCGAGGCGCTACGCGCTACATTGAGACATGATTCAGTCGTTCCGGCACGCGGGGCTGGAAAAGTTCTTTTTGACGGGAAGCAAGGCGGGCATCCAACCGGCACATGCCGTCAAACTCCGCAGGCAGCTTACGCTGCTTAATACAGCCAAGAACGCGAATCGCATGAATATTCCAGGCTGGGACTTGCATCGGCTCAAGGGATCGCTCGCAGATCATTGGTCGATCAAGGTCAATGGGAACTGGCGCGTGACTTTCGCATTTGAGAACGAGAATGCAATTTTGGTTGACTACCAGGACTACCACTAACAGCTGAGGAGAATCACTATGGCGATGACAATGCACAACCCCGCCCATCCTGGCGAAATCCTCCGTGAGTATCTGGGTACGACTCAGGTTAGCGTGGCGGCAAAAAAGCTGCGCGTGGCGCGGTCGACGCTTTCCCGGCTATTGAACGGACGGGCGTCGTTTACGGCGGCGATGGCGCTGCGGCTATCTGATGCCTTCGGAACCGAGCCAGGCATGTGGCTCGACCTGCAGCAGCAGTACGATCTTTGGCATGCGTCCAAACGCAAGCGGCCCAAGGTGGAGAAGTTCCCACGGGCGGCATGAGGTTTGCGGTGCTCGGCATCGATACATGGACAGGCTTTCTATGCGTTGTCCGGGTCGATCTGTGCCGGAAAGTCTTTTGCCTTTGAGCCCGCGCGTAATCGAGCATCTGCGTTAGTTTGTGGCCGGGCGCTCGATGTGCTCCACGGTGTATACCGGCAGGACGTCCTCTTGTCGATTCAGTTCGAGACCGAGTTTGCCCAGGACCGTGAAGATTGTGGGGAGGCCGGCGAACGGATTCGCAGCCGGGGCGGCGTTTGGCGGCGGAGGGGGCAGCCGCATGGGAACCCAGCCTTCCGTGTCAACGGTGAAAAGCCCACTGAGCCCCGTGCGGTTCACCACTGGCAAATCCGTCCAGTTCGAAATGTAATGGACCAGGTCGTCCATGTCGATGGCTCTTGCATTCAGGGGATGGCCCAGGCCGCCAACAAAGTTATGGCAAGCCTCCGGGCCGGTATCGAAGGCGCAGTCTTTCTCGTCGACGGGGGACTTCTGGAGCTACGGACCTCCTTCGGCAACGGTGAGTGCATAAACCGGCATGGTTTTATTCTCAACCCGCATCAAGAGCCCGAAACGATCGGCGAGCAATCCGCGGATCATTTGCTGCATTCGGCTTCTCACTTCGCTGCGATCGAGACCGGGAGGGATGGCGTTGGCGGGCGCTTTCGCTTCGATATCGTACTTCTCAACAAGGGTCCAGCCGGGAAGAGGGGAAAGGCGAGGCGAGGGGTTGACCGGCACGTCGTAAGCGTAACTCAGTAGCCTGATCACAGGGACCGCACTCGCAATCAAGTCACCGTTACGTAGCACTTGCACGCGCGCGTTGCGCGGATCGGCTGAGGGAGCGGGCTTTATGGTGATCGTTGCAAATGCCTGCGACTGGGCGACGGCAGGCAAAGCCGCGAGCAGGTATAAGACCGATTGGCGGAACGCAGAATTCATCCAGCCTCCTTAGTGGAATTTGACGGCCTTAACGCAGAGTTTGTTCCAGGCATGCCGTTCCCTGTCAGGCGCGTTCCATCTTGCCGGTGTGCTGTCTTTGAAATGAGACCACAGAAGATGCCTGCTCTACGCGCCGTTGTTGATGCGTACGCGCAGCCGCTTGAGGACGTTGGGAGGGACCAGTCCGCTTACGTCGCCGCCGAAACTGAAGACTTCCTTGACCATCCTTGAGCTGACAAAGGAGTAGCGCCCGGCCGGTTGCAGAAACACGGTCTCGACCTCGGGAGCGAGGCGGCGATTCATGAGAGCCATTTGGAACTCGTGCTCGTAGTCGGAGATGGCGCGGATGCCGCGCAGCACCGCAGATGCGCCCTGTTGACGGGCGAATTCGACCATGAGGCCGTCGAACGTAGCCACGGAGACATTGCCGATGGCGGCCGTGACCTCTTTCAGCATTTCCACGCGTTCCTCGACCGTGAACAGCGGATCCTTGACGGGATTCAAAAGAACGGCCACGGTGAGGTGGTCAAAGAGCTTGGCTCCGCGCTGGATCAGGTCGACATGACCGTTGGTGGGCGGGTCGAAGGTGCCGGGATAGATGGCTTTTACGGGCATGGGCTCATACAAATTCTAGCAGCGAGTCCAAGAGAAGGTGAGACGGCCACGCGGAGATTGTTCTTCAAGCCGCTCAGAACATCTTGCCATCAAGGTCTGCAAAAAACTTGATTCCAGGAATCGAGAGCTTGCGAAGTTCGCCGTCGTTGGTCACGAAAACATCGACGCCGGCTTCTGCCGCTGCCGCTAGATGAATTCCGTCGGCTTGACTTACCTTGTTCGCGCTTCGAATGACGCTATATCGGTCGGCCGTTGCCTCGGTAAACGGAAGAATTTCAACTGCCCCGCTGAGAAAGTATTGCTTCACCGCGTCGACACCAGAGGTCGAGCCTCGCCGGCGCGGTCCAGTCAGGATTTCGCCGATGGAAAATACGCTTGTGCTCAAGGTGTCTCCCCGGCTCACGATTCGATTGAGGATGTTGTGAACCTTCGGGCCGAAAATCGGGTTCCCTTCCAACAGGTAGATAAACAGCATCGAGTCCCAGTAGATCCGAGTCAATCCTGGTTCTCCTTCCGCGCTTTCTCTTGCTGTTCATATTTTTCCCACGGGTCGGGTCCCCAGTTTCTCTCGGCTTTCAGGAACGCTTCTCCGCCCCCAAGCTCCTTGAATTCATCTGCGAGGATGCCATAGAGCTTTTCCAGGCCAGCTCCGTTGGGAATAACTCTGGATTCCCGTGATGAGGGGTTCACAGATGGACTGCCGTCAAGAATGCGGTATACAAACTGCACCGTGGTGCTGGGACCGCCGGACGGAGGCCCGCCTCTTTTTTCAATCAACTCAACGCCCGCTTCCCTCTGGAATTCTTTCGACGACAAGGTGGAGAAGACCGACGGAGTTCGATTTGTCCAGCCTAGCTCCTTTTGTACAGAACCTACTCGAACTTGAACGACATTCTCGCCCTTTTGCCGGGCCGGCTTTACATAAGCCGCGATCACGTGTTCCTTGGTTTGATTTGTAGGCTTCACGCTTTTATCCATGCACATAACTATACATACATTACTTCCTGCTGTCAAGTGCACAACGCGCCCTAAAGCACTCATTTCGAGCAGCTTGCAAATTTTCAAGGCCGAGCTCGGCAACAACCGTCCGTGCGTCAGGAAAGCCTTTTGCTTACCGCTGGACGCGATGCAAAGCCACCGCAGCGGGCCCCGGCGGGCGGTTCAACGGGCTGCGCGACGGATCCGATCCATCGGGTGGTGGACCGATTGCCGGGCGCGAAGCTTCGGGCTGAGCCGTGGGCCGCGGCGGACGCGGGCCGAAGCTTGGGGCGCGTTCGAGCTCGATGGTGTCTCCATTCATGCGACCTGAAAACGCGTTGTTTCCGGCCTTGAAGCTGACATTGGTTCCATCGACCAGACCGTCGGTGATTGGGGTTGGCGCGTCATAGCCGCCCGCCCAGCTCACCCCTGTGCCTTCCACGGTTCCTGTCAGCTTGCTCCCGTCCTGAAGGAGAGTGAAGAGTTGCGCGCCGCCGTCCTGCACGGGCCGCCACAGGCCTGTGATGCCGGCGCCCCTCGGCGCCTCGCGTTCCCACACGGCCACTTGCGGGCGAAGGTCGACCTTCCCGGCCCAGGTGATTGCCTGCGCCGACACGAGTCCGGGCGAAGTAGCCTGGACCGTGATGTTGCCTTCCGACTTTGTGGACTGGACGATGGCCATACACATGCCGCTGAACGCCTTGCGCGACGAACCATTGTCGGGTTCCTGATCGGTCGGGTCGCCGTTGCCCACGCCGATCAGTTTTCCCGCTCCGATGACCTTGAATGTGACCAGATTGTCGGTGATGGGCACAATGCGGCCCCGGGTATCGCGCACTTCGACGGCGAACATGGCCACATCTTCGCCATCGGCGGCGATTTCCGCCCGGTCTGCGTAGATGGCGAGCGCGGCAGGTGCGCCTGTGGTTTCGCGCCGGGCCGTCAACACGATCTCGCCATCCTTCAAGCCGCGCGCTTCGATGAATCCGGGTGCGTAGGCCACGTTCCAGGCAAGGTGCGAGTCCTTCTTCATCTCCTTCGTGCCCAGGCTCTGGCCATTCAGGAGCAACTCGACCTTGTCGAGGTTCGAATGCACCCAGACGGCAATCTCCTTGCCCTCCATGCCCGGCCAGTTCCAGTGCGGGAAGAGATGCAGCACGGGCTTCGCGGTCCACCACGACTGGTAGTAGTAGAAGGTGTCCTTGGGAAATCCGCAGACGTCGATGATGCCGTACTGCGAACTGATGTTGGGCCAGCCGTTGGGCGAGGGCTCGCCGCGGTAGTCGAAGCCGGTCCACACAAAGCCGCCGGCCAGCCAGGGACGCGCGTCACAGAAGCTCCACCAGCCTTCGGCCGATGCGCGGCCGGTTGTGGTGTAAGGATCGTACGAGCTGACGTAGCCCTTGTCGTAGTCGGTCACGTAAATGCCGCGCGTGCCCACGGCGCTCACGGTTTCCGTGCCGATGACGGGCTTGTCGGGATGCGCCTTGTGATAGGCCTCGGCGCCCGGATCCGCGTAGTTGTAGCCGATGACGTCGCAGACCGCGAGGCCGCCGGTTCCGATGGCGCCCGTAGGCGCAATGGAGACGGGTCGCGAGCCATCGTGCCGCGAGGCAACTTCCTTCATCGCGGTGAGAATGAGCACGCCGCGTTCGGTGTTGGCGACGCCCTCTTCGTTGCCCATCGACCACATGAAGACGCTGGGATGGTTGCGGTCGCGCCTGATCAGATTTTCGAATTGGCTCAGGCCCTCGGGATTCGACGACATCATGCGCGTCTCGTCAAACACCAGCATGCCCAGCTCATCGCAGGCATCAAGCAATTCGGGAGTCGGCGGATTGTGCGAGGTGCGCAGGCCGTTCGATCCCATCTCGATGAGTTTGCGCATGCGGTAGGACTGCACCGCGTCGGGCAGCGCCGCGCCCAGGCCCGCGTGGTCCTGGTGATTGCAGGTGCCCTTTACCTTCACAGGCTTGCCGTTGAGCAGCAGCCCCTTCTGAGCATCAAACTTGATGGAGCGGATGCCGAACCGCGTCTCGTATTGATCCACCAAGTCGCCGCCCGCGCGCACTTCCGTCACCAGCGTGTATAGATTGCGCTCTTCGAGCGACCAGAGTTTCGGCTGGCTGACGGTCATCTTCTGTTCGAAATTCTGCTCGGCTCCCACGGCAATGGTTGCCGTGGCCGTCACCATCTTGCTTACAGCCTTGCCCTTCGGGTCGTAGACCGTGGAAACGACTCTCGCGTTGACGCTGGCCTGGCCGTCGTTGTTCGCTTCAGTTCGAATGGAGAGTGTGGCCGCGCCCGGCTTGATTTCTGAGGCGACCAAGGTTCCCCATTGCTTCACGTGTACGGGATGGGTTTTGACGAGCCAGACATGCCGATAAATGCCCGCGCCTTCGTAAAACCATCCGTCGCTTTCGGTCGCATCCACGCGCACCAGCAACACGTTTCTTCCGCCGGGATTCGCGAAGTCGGTGACATCGAAACGGAAAGGATCGTAGCCGCCGCTGTGCTGGCCGATGTAGAAACCGTTCAGGACCACCGTGGTTTCGCGATAGGCGCCGTCGAACTCGAGAGAAATGCGCTTGCCCTTGTCCGCGTCGGGCATTTCAAAGACACGCCGGTACCAGCCGATGCTGGTGGAAGGATAATTGCGGCCCAGCGGATAGAAGCCCTTGCTGAGAAGTGCGGGATCGTTGGTAAAAGGTAATTCGATGGCCCAATCGTGAGGCAGATCGACCGGTTTCCAGTCGCTGTCGTCGAAGGCGAGGGAACTGGCGGCGAGAAAACCGCCGGTCTTTTGAAAGTTGCCGCCGCGGCCGCTGCCGAAACCGAAGTCCTTCGTCGCATCGCTCGCGTCGCCAAAGTGGAAGCGCCAGCCGAAATCGAGCAGCAGGCGCTCGCGCGCCGTATTGGGCTGCGCCGGTTTTTGCGTTTCGCCCGATTTACTTGCCGGAAGGGGACCGGAAGTTTCTTTCGCAACTTGCATCGCGGCTGCAACGGGGTTCATGCCACTGGCCGCGGCAGCAACGGCCGGCGCCAGCAGACTACCTTTGAGCATTTCGCGGCGTGAAAGGGCTTTCATCTTGGTTCTCCAGAACTCTCGAACGGATTTTAGCAGCGGAGAGCGAATTGTCTGATACCAGCCAGCGCGGAAACCTTATTCTCCGCCAAGAGGATAAAGGGCGCCGCTCTGGCCGCCCGACGAGGGCCGCGAGGCAGATCGCACACCTAACTAGCGAACTTTGCTGCGAGCCGTTGGCCAATAACGGAGAGGTCCTCGTAGGCCGATCGATGAGATTCAGCGATGTGATCGAATGAGTCTGTCCACTCGAATTTCATCTTCATCGACAACGAAATGTAAGCCTTCGATCGTGGGCGGTTGGGGCCCCGAAGGTCTTGCCTACGGCTCTTTTCCGACTCAAAATCCTTTATCACCTCAGGGGGAAGTTGATCGGGAGTCGACTTGTAATAATCCCAGGCTGAGCAAGTGAGCTTCGCCGTAGTCCCCTGGAATTGCACGGCCCACTGGAATTCTCTGCCCCCGATTGGGAGCTTAACGAACACAATGTGGAGAAGTGCAATCCCATGGGATTCCTCAACCCGATATTCGACGCACGCTGGCAGGAGTTTCTTGTGGATTTCCAGTAAGAAATAGCGCTGTAGGGGCGTTTCCAACTGGTTTCTTCGTACAAAATCCTGGTAAGGCGAGGATCCAGAGCGCCTGGTGCGCTTTTCATGCTTTGTCACGCCGCCGTCCGTGAATACATTCCTGAATTGTGTGTGGTCGGCACGGAATGCTCTCACAACTTCGACAAAACGTCCCACCACATCCACATATTCGTTAAAAGCGAACTCTTCAAAGCGGGCGGGCGAAATAATGATATGCGGTGACAGCGCCAAGTGAAGATCGTCGTATGTTCGGTAGATCCAGTTCGGGCGCGTCGGTGCCTCGGGGCAAAGGCTGAGATAGATCAGCTTGGGAGACTTTGCCTTCTTGCGAAGCGCCTTCTCGTAGTGCAAAAGTTGATCGCCGTGTTCGGCACTTTTGATTTTGTTTTCAATTGCAATAATCGACGAAGCAGTCTCCACGAGCACGTCAATGTGTTCGTATTCGGTTTCGACGATTAGCTTGGAACAGTCCTCCGCGATGCCAGCGAGCTTTGCTAGGATCTCGGACTTTTGGGTGGCACTGAGTAAGCTCGATTCAAATAGCCATGCGAGCACCTGGGAGTGGACCCGCTCTGCATCCGCAAGAGCGATTGCTTCGAAGAAGTTCCGTTCCATTGCAGGCATCGCTTTCCGGTCTTCGCGGGCGTGTGCGCATCTCTCGATGTCGCACGTCAGCCACGAATTCTGGTTACCCCAAGTCTCGATACTGAGATCCGGGAATGCATACAACTCAACATGCCCTCTACCCTTTGCGGCTCCGCACAGCTTCCTTGGCCTGGACTTCGCCGCCTGCTGGAACCTCGGGCACGTCGGCCTTGGCGGCGCCGATGCCGAGCCGCTTGCGCAACTCTGCGTCCAGCCTGGCGAAGACTTCCTTGTTTTCTTTGAGGAAGCCGCGGGTGTTTTCCCGGCCCTGTCCGATGCGCTCGCCGGCGTAGCTGTACCAGGCGCCGGACTTCTCCACGATGTTGTGGGTCACGGCCAGGTCGAGCACGTCGCCTTCCTTGCTGATGCCCTCGCCGTAGAGAATGTCGAACTCGGCCTCGCGGAAGGGCGCGGCGACTTTGTTCTTCACGATCTTTACCTTGGTGTGCGAGCCGACCACGACGTCGCCTTCCTTGACGGCGGCAATGCGGCGGATGTCGATGCGCACCGAGGAGTAGAACTTGAGGGCGCGGCCGCCCGTGGTGGTTTCAGGGTTGCCGAACATCACGCCGATCTTTTCGCGGATCTGGTTGATGAAAATCAGCGCCGTGCGGGATTTCGAAACCGTGCCCGTGAGCTTGCGCAGCGCCTGCGACATGAGTCGCGCCTGCAGGCCCATGTGCGAGTCACCCATCTCGCCGTCGAGCTCGGCCTTGGGAACCAGCGCCGCGACGGAATCGACGACCAGCACGTCAATCGCTCCCGACCGGACCAGGGCTTCAGTGATTTCCAGAGCCTGTTCGCCCGAGTCGGGCTGCGAAACCAGCAGGTTGTCGACATCGACGCCCAGTTTCTTGGCGTAGCCGGGATCAAGCGCATGCTCCGCGTCGACAAATGCCGCCAGACCGCCCGCCTTTTGTGCTTCGGCGATGATCTGCAGGCAGATGGTGGTCTTGCCCGAGGACTCGGGACCGAAAACCTCTGAAACTCGGCCTCTCGGAACGCCGCCGACGCCCAACGCGGCGTCAAAACTGATGGAACCGGTGGAGATTACGGCGATCGGCAAAAGCGCCTCGCGGGAGCCGAGCCGGACAATCGACCCTTTTCCGAACTGCTTCTCAATCTGTGCCAGGGCTAGTTCTACGGCTTTGGCGCGGTCGTCAACGATGGCCATTAGGAGGGCTCCTCATAAATGCTCGCCCTGCGCATCTCGTGCTTTCCTTGCAGGAAACGGCGAGGGGATAGATTTGGATTTCGAAGGGATTGTAGCAGGATGGGACACGGAAGAATAGGAGAAAGTGGCGAAGAAAGAGAGAAAA
>Ga0181520_10007924_pt1 | contig 15349 bp, 12 predicted proteins | sample PEATcosm2014_Bin_29_FD_132451 | JGI IMG/M metagenome (GOLD analysis project Ga0181520, IMG submission 132451) | Peatland microbial communities from MTU Mesocosm Facility, Houghton, MI, USA - PEATcosm2014_Bin02_30_metaG | ecosystem: Environmental > Terrestrial > Soil > Wetlands > Peat | place...
GCGAGGACAACGGCCTTGACGCCGTCAATCGTCGCGACGACGGGCGCACTCATCCATGTCGGGCCGAGGTCCTTGAGGGTCCAGAGGGGACTTTGGAAGTCCAGGGCCCTCGTGGCGCTGCCGGGGGTGTCCTTCCTGCCTGAGGTTCTCACTCCTGCCGAGGCGGCAGAGAAAGCGGGGACGGTGAAAGCACCGATGAGACAGGCAACAACTAGGCATTCGAGCAGGCCACGGCGTTTCGTCAGCCGAGTTCGACCCATGTCACAATGGCCCCTGTGGCGAGAGCCCATGGGCCTAGGTTACTCCATTTTTCACCCCTAGTGGCGAGGTGAACACCGAAAGTGGTATTTGCTCCGGGTAGGGCCAAAATTGCCTTTGTCACACCGAGGTACGGCGATTCGGTCGTAGGGGGCTCCGAGGCCGTGATGCGGGAGGCCGCCCAGGGGCTTTGCCAGCGCGGCTACGTGGTCGACGTGCTGACGACGTGTGCTCAGGACCATTTCACCTGGGCGAACGAGCTCCCAGCCGGCGTGAGCGCGGATGGCTCCGTGACGGTTCGGCGCTTTTCGACCGTGTCGAACCGGGACCACGCTCAGTGGAACCGCCTGCAGGAAAGACTCCTGTCCGGCGACCAGCTCGACGACCTCGAGGAACTGGCCTGGAGCAACGGACGCTTCCGCGTTCCCGACCTGTACCTCTACCTTGCCGGCCATGCGGCTGAGTACGCGGCGATCGTTTTCTCGCCCTACCTGTTCTGGACCACGCTGTACTGCGCAGGGATCGCTCCCGAGAGGACGGTCCTAATGCCCTGCCTGCACGACGAGCCATACGCCTACCTACGGTCGGTGGCCGCCGCGCTCGCCTCGGCCGAGGTCGTCTGGTTTCTCTCCGAGCCCGAGCACCAGCTGGCACATCGGCTGGCTCCGGTCGCTTCTCACCATTCGGTGATCGGTGCTGCCGTGGATATTCCCGAGTCCTATGACCCGGAGGGGTTTCGCGAGCGCCACAACCTGGTTCGCCCGTTCGTGCTGTACGCGGGCAGGCGTGAAGGTGGGAAGGGTTGGCAGGAATTGATGGCCGGCTTCGCCCTGGCCGTACGCCGCCATCAACTGCCCTTCGATCTCGTGACCGTAGGGGTGGGTCACGCCCAGGTCCCGCCGTCACTGGAGCACAGGATCGTCGATCTCGGCTACCTCGCGCCCGACGAGGTGCCGGACGCGTTCGCCGCCGCCGCCGCCTTCGTTCAGCCAAGCGCCAACGAGAGCTTCTCGCGCACGGTCATGGAGGCTTGGCTTGCCGAGACGGTTGTCATCGCGAGCGGGGCCAGCGACGTGGTCACCTGGCACTGCGAACGGTCTGGAGGAGGGCTCGTCTATGCCGACGAGTTTGAGCTCGGCCAGTGCCTGCGCTTTGTCGCGGAGGCGCCGGGACAAGCCGCGAAGCTGGCACGCATGGGCAGGGACTACGTGCTGGCCAACTACAGGTGGCCTACGGTGCTAGACGCCATGGAACGCTCCCTAGAGGTCTTCATGTGAGAGCGAGAGCGCCGGAGCCAAGCCCTGTGAGGGACCGGTCGTGAGGGTCCTGGTCGTCGGTTCGCTTCCCCCGCCGGAGTCCGCCCGCGCCCAAGCCCTGCTCGCGGAGGTCGTCGGGCTGCTCGCCGCGGGCAACACCGTCGAGGTCGCGGCGCCGGACCCGGTCGCGACGGCGCACAGGTACATCACCGTCGGTGGGGTTCCGGGGTGCCTGCGTCTTTGGACGATGGTCGCAGGGTTCGACTCGGTCGTCGTGCAGCTGCAGCCGGGTCTGCCGGTGAGGCAACGAGCCGGACGACTGGAGCGGGAGCTCTCCCTGGTGGCGTTGTCGCTCGTGCTACGCCGTGGGCGCCATGTCGTGCTTCGCCTCGAGCGTCTGGAGGACCTTCCCGGTGGCCCGTGTGGTCGCGGCGCACTTCTGCTCTGGCGCAGCGCCGACAGGATCATCGTGGGAAGCGACGGCGAGCGAGAGGCTCTTGTGGCCGCAGTCGGTGCGCCGGTCGAGGGCGCGGTGACGAGTCCTGCTCACGAGAGTGGTGTGCTCGCGGCCGGTGCCGACGACGGTGGATGGGGGGAGGGAACCGACACCTCGGCCGAGAACGTGCTCGAGCTCGTGCGCACCCGGGCAGCCCGAGAGCGCCAAGAGCTCGCAGGTGAGTCGCCACACTTGCCGGGTTGGGACAGGCTCCCGGCCACGGGGATCGCGTCGGCCGAGATGGACCTGGTCCTGCCCCGGGCCCCTCAAGGCCCCCGCGCGCCCGGCGACCTGGCACGCTCAGCACTAGCGGTCGCGGACAGGAAAGCGTGGCTCCGTCCGGCCGTGAGGGCCGTGCGCCTCGGCTATAGAAGCGGGAGGGACCTGCTAGGCCAGCACGAACCGGACTGAGCCGTCATACCGCAGCCGCTGGGCTCTCGTCGAGAGACTCGAGGAGCGAGCGCGCGGCAACCTGGAAGGTGTGGGCGGCGGCGTAGCGGCGGGCTCGCGAGCTGAGCGTGCCCCGGGCGACTGGGTCGTCGAGGAGCCGCGCGCACGCCTGCGCCAGGTCGAGCGATGTGACATCGGCCGGGACCTTGAGAGCGACATCGTCAGGCAGGTCGGCCATCCAGCCGATGTCGGTCACGATCATCGGCACCCCGCAGGCGAGGCAGTCCCCGACGGCGGCGGACGCCTCGCCCGAGAAGGACCCCCGCAGCTGAACGGCGAGTTCGGCCCGTCTCAGCCAGGCCAGGTACACCTCGACATCGACTCGCCCGGTGATGAACAGCCGTCCGCGAAGGCTGAGCGCCTCGGCGAAGTCCCTCAGAGTGCTGGCCAACTCGTCGCTCACCGGCCCGACGAGGGCGAGAACCATGTCCGGGCGTTCCGGGGCCAGCTGCGCGAAGCAATGCAAGAGCTTGTGCGGCTGCTTGATGGGGTCGACGATGCCGAAGCTGGCCAGGACAGCGGCGCCCGGCTCGACCGGCAGCGCAGGGAGAGACTCGCTCCCAGCTCGCGGGGCCTCGGTGGCAAAGCCCACAACGCCGACGCGTGGCGCGAGGCGTGGTCCGGCTTCGACGCGCGCCAAACGGGCCGCGGCCTGCGAGGTCACGAGGAAACGGTCGGCCAGGCCGATGACCTCACGTGCCATCAACAGGTCGTAGCTTTCCGCCTCGGCCGTGCCGGCTTGGTCCGGCACGGGCGGCATCTCAGGCAGAATCGGCCCATAGATCCGCCGCAAGGCGCCGGGAACCCCCTCATGGGCGGACGCTCGTGGGCCCGTGGCATGACGGTAGAGGCCGCTCAGTCTCACGTCGTGGGCGAGAACCGTCCCGCTCCGGCGGCCGAGTAGCGCCAGTGCGGTCACGTGGAACTCGCTGTTGCCGAGGACGTAGACGATGTCGTCGTAGCCCGCCGTGGCCGCTTCCAGGACGGGAAGGGATCGGGCGTCGTAGATCGCGAGTCCCCGAGGGGCGATGGGCGGACCGGGCGAGAACTGCAGGCCGTCGGCAAAGCAATCGATGTCCATGCCGCCGAGAGCGGCGAGCTCCTCGACGAGGCGGAAGCTGTAGTCCGCGACTCCGGAGACTGCAGGTGGGAAGGGCGAGACTATCGCCAGCCGCCGGCGTCGGCGGCGCCAGGGCCTGTTTCCGCGGGCCGACAATTCGTCGTAGACGGCGGCTGTCCGATCCGCAACCTGCGACCACGTCGTGGGCGTGGTCGGGGGGCCCTCGAGAGCTGCCTGGCGGAAGGCCTCGTTGCACAGTCCTCGTTCGATCGAGGCGCTCACCAACGCCGGACGTGTCGGATCGAAGCGGGCCCAGGCTGGGACCAGGTTCCTTGCGGCGCCGATGTCCGAGGCGATCGTGACCGCGCCACAGGCCATGGCTTCCGCGACAGCCGCGCCCTGTTCTCCGGAGAGCGAAGGAAAGCAGACGAGCCCGGCGGCCTGGTAGAGCCGGAGCCTCACTTCGGTCGGTACAGGCCCGGTGAACAGGACTCGTTCGCCGATGCCCTCGGCAGCGGCCACTTCCCTGAGACGGCTCGCAACCGGCCCTGGGATCTGGCCGCATACGACGAGCTGACGGGAGCTGCGCAGTGGGGCAGGCAGACCGGCGAACGCGGCGATCAGCGCCGCGACGTCTTCCTGCCCATCGCCCCCGGCCGGGCACAGCACAAACGCGGGCTCGAGATCGGGCAGGGTCGTCCGGGCGAGCAGGTAGGCGTCCTCCGCTGACCCAGTCGGTTCGAGTTGCCGCTCGGTACCCGAGCCGACCGTGTGCAGCTTTGCCGGGTCGACGCCGAGGTTCTCCTCGAGCGACCAATTCATTGTCCCCGAGGTCGTTAGCAACGCGTCCGCGGCGCGCAGGACCTCAATGGCTCCAGAGCGCTTTGTCCTCTCGCGCAGATCGGCGAGGGACGAGCCGGCGCGGCCCGTAGTGATCGGGTCGTACACGGTCGCACACAAGCGCACACCCTGCTCGTGGGCCCATCGGGGCCAGATGCGGCCGATGGGGACGCTGGGATCGAAGGGTGAGAACACATGCAGCACGCGAGCCCCCGCCTCGACCGGTTTGGCCGGGTCCAGGTAGTCGACCTTCCCCGAGCTCAAAAGTGGCCCAAGCTCGCCGGGCGGCAGCAGGTCGGGATTCAGCAGGTAACGGCCGACGAGGCGGGGGTGTTCCTGCTCGAGGGCGACTGCGAGCTCAAACGCGTACCGGGCGACACCGCTTTCGCGCGAGACCGGGCTCTGGAGTGCCTGGAGGTCGAATACGACAGGGCCGGGGATCATGCTGGGGGGACCGACTCAGTGCTGCGCGGAGGCAGAAGACGCGCCCTCCTCGTCTCGAAGCCGGATCTCCCCCGCCTTGTCGGGCTCGCGGGCGCTCATCCGGGCTGGTGTCATCCCGTCCGCCTCGATACGGCCGAGCAACTCTTCGACCGCATCGAGGCGGCCCGAAGCGGTGACGAGGAGTCGCCCCAGGAGTTCGGTCGTCTGGTTTGCCAACTCGACCTGCTCTCTGACGATTTCGGTCAGTTCTCCGACCTGGTCCTGCAGTCGGGTGACGCGTTCAAGAGTGTCTGCGAGCGGAAGTGTGACACGTCTGTCGAACTTCGTCGTCAAGGCGGATTTCACCTGGTGCCAACCTCGTCGGCCGATGGACGCCACGGTCAATCGTCTCCTTCGGTGGGCTTGATCTGCGGCGAGCATACCGGCTCGTGCCCAGGCCAGGTGGTGACTCCGGGGGCGCCAGAGCTCGCCCGGTCTGCCGGTAAGAGCCGTTCTTGGCTAGGGTGCGGGGGATGAAAGTTTCGCCGACGGGGCCGCTTGTCGCCGCGCAGCTGGGCGACCAGCGGCAACTCCCTTCGCGCGTCGTCTCCGCGAAAGTGAGCCTCCGCAATCGGTTCATAGAGATCTGGCAGGCGCGCGAGCTGATCGTCTTCCTCATCCGCAAGGAGCTGAAGGTTCGCTACAAGAACAGCGTGCTCGGCTTCTTGTGGTCGTTCTTGAATCCCGCGTTGATCCTTTGCGTCTACTACGTGGTCTTCAAGTACTTCCTCAACAACCACATCACCTACTTCGCGATCTACCTGTTTGCCGGGCTTCTTCCCTGGAACCTGTTCAACAACTCCCTCTTGAGCTCGGCTGGTGTGCTCGTCGCCCAGGCAGGCATCGTGAAAAAGGTGTCCTTTCCCCGTGAGATCCTCGCCCTCGCGCAAGTCGGCACGGCCATGTGCTACTTCTTCTTCCAAGCCTGCATCATGCTGGCCTTCCTCGTCGGTTTCGGAGTCGTGCCGGCTTGGAGGTACGCGCCCGTGATGATCTTCGCCCTGGCCTGTGACCTAGTGCTCTCGGCGGCTTTAGCGGTCTTCCTCTCGGCCATCACCGTTTACCTGCGCGACGTCCAGCACTTGATCGAGGTGGCACTCGTGGCAGGGTTCTTCAGCGCACCGATCGTCTACCCCTTCGCCACCGTCGGCCACAAGCTGGCGCAGCACGGCATCTTGTGGGTGTACTTCTGCAACCCACTTGTCACAATCGTGCTTTCCTTTCAGCGGTTCATCTACGGCACCGTGGCGCCGCGTGATGTCCCGTACCCGCTCGCCAGCTACCCGGAATCCTGGTACTTCCTCGTGCTCGCCATCGTGTTCGTCGTATCTTTACTGCTCTTCGTGCTCGCGATGCTGGTCTTCGGCAGAGTCGAGGGCAACTTCGCCGAGGAGCTCTGAGTACCTCTGCAAACCGCAATAGACGTTCAAACTGTCTCGAAGCGATTCAGGCTCTACAAGGAGAAGTACACCTCCTTGAAAGAGCGCATTCTGCACGCAGGTCACGTGCCCTTCAACGACTTCTGGGCGCTGAGGGACGTCGAGTTCGACGTCCAGACAGGCGAGACGCTGGGGATCATCGGGCGGAACGGCTCCGGCAAGTCCACCTTGCTCAAGTGCATCGCCGGCATCCTGCAGCCCACTTCCGGCCAGATCGTCGTCCGCGGGCAAGTGGCAGCCATGCTGGAGCTTGGTGCCGGCTTCCAACCAGAGCTGTCAGGAAGGGACAACATCTTCCTCAACGCTTCACTGCTGGGGCTCTCCCGCCGTGAGATCGAGCGACGCTTCGACGCCATCGTCGCGTTCGCCGAGCTCGAGGAGTTCATCGACAACCAAGTTCGCTTCTACTCCTCGGGCATGTACGTCCGTCTCGGGTTCGCTGTCGCTGTCAACGTCGAGCCCGACGTGTTGCTCATCGACGAGGTGCTCGCGGTAGGTGACGAGCGGTTCCAGCAAAAGTGCATGGAACGTGTGCACCAATTCCAGAACGAGGGCAGGACGATCGTGCTCGTGTCGCATTCGGCAGACGTCGTGCGCCAGGTCTGCGACCGTGTCGTCGTGCTCGAGACCGGCAAGGTCGTGACAGTGGCTCCGCCGGGTGAAGCGATCAGGGCGTTCCGCGACTGCCTGCTCGCCGGGGAGGTGCCCGCCGCCTTGCCGCCGGAGGAGCCTGACCCGACCGGAGCCGTCGAAGTCGTCCAACCGGAAAGGCGCGTCGTGATCACTGATGCCGTCGCCCGCCATTCCGGGCCACCCGGCCGTGGTTATCTGGTTCCCCGGGACTCTTTCCGCCTCGAGCTATCGTTCCAGGTGAACGAGCCGCTCACGAACGTGGCGTTCGGCTGCGAGGTGATCAACACGAGCGGCGCTCCGGTGTTCAACTGCGACAGCGCGATGCCCGAAATCAAACAGGTTCACGACCTTCCGCCTGGCCGTTACCGCGTGGAGTTCGATTTCGACCAGCTTCCCCTGCTCGACGGTTCGTTCACCATCAACGCCCGGATCCAAGATGCCGGCGGGGGTGTCGTTCACGCCCGTCTCGAGCCCGCAGCCGCCTTCGAGGTCGTGAACCCCGGAGGGGCGACGGGATCGGTGGCGCTGCCGCTCAGGATCGGGCTCACCGCGTCTCCCGTTTCCGGTTCAGCGGCGGCGGTTGCTGGATGACCTCCGAGGTCGTCGCGGAGATCGAAGCTCAGGTGAGACAGATGCGTGCCAACGGACAGGTCCCGCCCGAGCTCGAGGGCGATCTCGACAAGTGCTTCGAGGAGGTCGCAGAGGCGAGCCTTTTCGGCGCGGCGTCGCTCCGAGACGGCGATTTCGGCCCGGACGCCAGCCACCCGACGTCGGGCCTCGCAGATCGGCCAAGCTTTGCGCAGCTCCGCCGGCAGGCGACAGCTGCGGCTCGCCGGCAGTTAGGCCCCTCGTTGCGCCGCCTCGAGCGACGGGCGTCGCTCGCCGCGGCCAGGCTGGGCGAAGTCGCCTCGATCCGCGTGCATGTCACCGTGGACCACCTGGAACGGCTCGCCACGAGCTCCCAGAGGGCTTCGCGCGTCCTTGCTGCTGCTCGCCCCGGTGGTTCGGCGGCCTCGGTCGCCGGCGCCTTGCACCCGTTGGTCGAGGGCCCGCTCCTGGCCTGGGTCATCGAGCGCCTCAGCGCCGCGCCCAAGGGCACTCGCGATCCCGCCCGTGTCGTGCTGCACGCCGAGTGCGGGGACGGGCGAGTCGTAGAAGCGCTCGCGGCCCGAGGTTTCAACGTGCGAGGTGTTGATCCCCATGCGCCGGTCAGATCAGACGGTGACACGAGGATCGTCGCCGCCGGTGCTCTCGAGTTCCTTGGGGCAACGCAGGGCGGAACGCTCGACGGGCTCGTCCTGACAGGTGTCGTGGACTGCTTGCGCCCCGGCGAGGGTCGCGTGCTGGCACAGCTCGCGGCGCGATGTCTCGCGCCGGGAGGTGTCGTCGTGCTCGTGAGCGCCCGGCCCGAAGCCGTCGTGGCGTTGGACCCGGTGGCTGCGGACCTAGCCCACCGCCGACCGCTCCACCCGGTCACGTGGTGCCACCTGCTCGCCCGCTACGGGTTGTCCGTGCTGGAGGTCTTCGAGCCCGAAGCCAGTGAGCCGGACGTCTTCGCCGTGTCCGCACAGCGCCCTACCTCGGCCCTGTTGGCCGGTGAGGGGAGTGCATGACGGCCCGACCGGTTCGAATCGACCAGGTCATACCCTCCATCGTCGAGCGAGACGCCGTCAGCCACCACACGCTGGAAGCCCAGCGGGTCCTGCACTCGATGGGGTTCGTCTCGGAGATTTACGCCTGCAGCATGGGGCCGGGCCTGGCAGGTCGGGTCCATCCGCTCTCGGAGCTCCCTCGTCACGAGCCCGATCGCCAGTGGGTTTGCTACCAGGCCTCGATCGGCTCACCCGCCGCGGACGCGGTGGTCTCGCATCCGGGCCTCAAGCTCGTCGACTACCACAACATCAGCCCTTCCGATCTTGTCGAGAGGTGGATGCCCCAGCTCGGGGCGGAGCTCCGGCTCGGGCGCAGGCAGCTCGGGGAGCTGGCACCTCTGGTCGAGCTCGGTTTCGCCGACTCGGAGTTCAACCGCGCGGAGCTCGAACAAGCCGGCTATGGCGACACGATGGTCGCTCCGTTGATGGTTGACACCGCCAACTTCTACTCCGCGCCCGACCCCCATGTTGTGCGCCGCCTCGAGACCGCACGCGCACATGGAGGGCACGACTGGCTCTTCGTGGGACAGATGCTGCCCCACAAGGCCCATCACGATGTCGTAAAGGCGCTCGCGTGCGCCCGCAAGATCTTCGATCCGCAGGCACGCCTGCACCTGGTGGGCCGGGAGAGCTGCGCGGCGTATGCGGCGGCGGTGCGCAGCTTTGTCTCAGCGCTCGGCCTCGACGACGCCGTCGAGTTCGTCGGCTCGGTCAGCCCCGGTGAGCTCGCCGCCTACTACACGAACGCCGACGTGCTCGTGTGCTGCTCGGACCATGAAGGGTTCTGCGTTCCCCTGCTGGAGGCGATGCACCACAGGCTGCCCGTGGTCGCCTACGGAGTCACGGCCGTCCCTGAGACGCTCCTCGACGCCGGTATCGTCCTGCCCGCGAAGTCACCGGTGTTGGTCGCGGCTGCCGTCCAGCGGGTGCTGACCGATCGCGCTCTCCATGACTCGCTTGTCGATGCCGGGCTACGGCGCGCTCGTTCATTCACTGTCGAGGGTGCCCGGCGCGCTTTCACGCGGGCGATAGAGCACGTGCTACAGGCCACCTGAGACCGCGACGAGACAGGTCGCCCGCGCCGCGACCGCCAAGGACCACTTTTGAGGAGGAGCCTGATTGGGACGTGAAGGAGTGAACAACAAAGAGCACGCCATTAACATTGGGCCCATCCGCAACATCGGACGATGCGCCGCCGCACTCGCATGCGTGTCCCTGGGCGTCCTCGCCGGTCCGGTCGTGCTCGCACCCCGGTCTGCGGCGACGGTGCGTTACTCGATCACGCCCTTCCCCGGGCGGAACGTCGACTTCGTCGGATTCGGCAACGGTTTCGGTGTCGGGATGGGTCAGTGGGGAGCCTTCGGGTACGCCGCCGTCGACCACGAGAGCTACCGGTGGATTCTCGCCCACTACTACGGCGGCACGACGCTTTCGACCGGCGCCAACGTGGTGTCGGCGGACCCTTCGATCTCGGTCGACCTCAACGAGAACGACGGAGACCCGGTTGTGGTCACCTCGCCGTCCGCCTTCTCCTTCGGAGGTGAGCAGTTCCCCGGCGGCCAGGCCGTCCGCGCAGCGCTCTCGCAGGGCACCTGGACCCTCTCGCAGGCGCCGAGCTGTGCGTCGACCAGTTGGACTCAGATTGCGTCGCAGCTCGTGAATCCCGTGGCCGTGCCGTCCTCGCTGCGGGCTTCGGCGACATCGAGCCAGGTGCTGACGCTTTGTGAGCACGACGGTGCCGATCTCGCCGTCTCAGGGACGATCGAGGCCTACGACGCGCCGTCCGGTGCCGTCACACTGAACATCCTCCCGGTCGAGGAGTACGTCCGAAGTGTCTTGTCCGGTGAGGTGTCCTGGTCGTGGGGCCTGTTCGGGGGGCGGACCGGCGCGCCTTCCGATCATGCGTGGGGCTTCCAGGCACTCGAGGCCCAGGCCGTGGCGACTCGGTCCTATGTCGCGTCCGAACTCGTCTCAGGCGGCTGGGCACCCTATGCGACCGCGTGCGACTCGTCGTGTCAGTCCTACTCCGGCATGGCGGGCGAGAACCGCATGCTGGACGCAGCCGCGGCCGATACCGCAGGCCAGATCCTCGTGCGCGACGGGGCAACTGCCACGGCGGGCGCCCCCGTGCTGGCCGAGTACTCCGCCTCCACCGGTGGCTATACCGTGGGCGGCCCGTTCCCGAGCGTGGTGGACCGTGGCGACTCGGTCTGCATCAAGAGCAGGTTCTACACCTGCAATCCGTGCCACAAGTGGTGGGCGTCGGTGCCTGTGAGCACCATCGAGAAGGCATACCCGTCCGTGGGCGTGCTCGCCGCGGTGGAGGTGACCGAGCGCAACGGTCTTGGGCCGCTCGGGGGACGAGTCGAGAACGTCGCGCTCGTGGGCACCAATGGCGCAGTTGTGTTCGTCCCCGTGCCCGCTTTGACGGCGTTGATCGGCGCGAACAACAAGGGCTACTGCGCTTCTGACTGGTACGGGGTCACCAACGGTCCTTGAGACGGTGGCGGTAGGCTCGCAAAGGTCCCCACGGGAGGCAACTTGGACAGGGACAGGTTCTACATCGGCGGCACCTGGGTTGTTCCGACGTGCCCCGACGTCATCGAGGTGCTCGACTCGACGACCGAGGAGGTCACCGGCAGCATTCCGAGCGGCAGCGCTGACGATGTCGATCGGGCGATAAGGGCGGCACGTGACGCGTTCGGTCCCTGGGCACGGACGCCAGCGAACGAACGGGCGAGCTACACGTCGCGAATAGCCGAAGCCCTCGGCCGTCGCATGACCGAGCTCAGCGAGCTCATCGCCCACGAGGTGGGCACGCCCGTGAACGTCGCGACGGTCATCCAAGTCGGACTGCCGATAATGACGTTCGCCTCCCAGGCCGACCTCGTCGGTCAGTTGCCATGGGACGAGACAATCGGCAATTCGACGGTCGTTCGCGAACCTGTCGGCGTCGTGGGCGCCATCACGCCGTGGAACTACCCTCTCCACCAGATCGCCGCCAAGGTGGCACCTGCCTTGGCCGCCGGCTGCACCGTCGTGCTCAAGCCCAGCCAAGTGGCCCCGCTGAACGCGTTCGTCCTTGCCGAAGTCGTGCATGAGGTCGGCTTGCCACCTGGGGTCTTCAACCTGGTCTCGGGAACGGGCTCGGGCGTCGGGGAGGCCATCGTCTGTCATCGAGGTGTCGACATGGTGTCGTTCACCGGTTCGACGCCCTCGGGAAGGCGGATCGGTGAGCTTGCCGCCGCCACTGTGAAAAGGGTCGCCCTCGAGCTCGGCGGCAAGTCTGCCACGGTGATACTGAGGGACGCCGACTTGAGCCGTGCCGTCTCGGCGGGCACGACTATGTGTTTTTTGAATTCGGGCCAGACCTGTAACGCCTTGACACGGATGCTCGTGCCTCGCGAGCTGTTGGGGCAGGCCGAGGAGATCGCGGCGGGCGCCGCGGAGTCGTGCACAGTCGGGGACCCTTTCGACGCCACGACCCGTATCGGCCCGCTCGTCTCGGCTCTGCAACGCCAACGGGTGCTCGCCTACATCCGCAAGGGGATCGACGAGGGTGCCAAGCTCGTGACAGGAGGGATCGACCCGCCGGACGGACTGGAGAGGGGCTTTTTCGTGCGCCCGACGGTGTTCTCCGAGGTCACCCGTGACATGACCATCGCCCAGGAGGAGATCTTCGGGCCCGTGCTGTCGATCCTGCCCTACGACACCGAGGAAGATGCGGTCGAGATCGCGAACGACTCGATCTACGGATTGGCAGGGGCGGTCTGGTCGGCCGACACCGGGCGGGCGACCGAGGTCGCCCGTCGACTTCGGACGGGTCAGGTCGACATAAACGGCGGGAGCTTCAACCCGCTCGCGCCCTTCGGCGGTTTCAAACAGTCGGGCCACGGAAGGGAGCTGGGCAGGTTCGGGCTCGAGGAGTACCTCGAGACGAAGTCGCTGCAGCTCTAGTGCCTTGTATCCCGGTCGTCGTCCGCCGAGGCAGACTGCGTTTCTGATTCGAGGCCGCGGTCGGATCCGTCGACAACTCCTAAGGGATGGCGCTCCGGCGACAAAGGGGCAGGCCCCGTTGTGAGCGGGATCGTAGCCCGCGTGTCGAAACCGATGAGATGGAGCAAACGAACCTGGTCACGCATCCGCTTTGTCGTGGGCATCGCCCTCGGCGGCATCGCCATCTGGGCGGTGAGCGGTCAGGGTGGGGAGCTGGCGGGCGCCTCCACCGAGCTGTCCCACCTGGACGTGGGATGGCTGCTGATGGCGATCGGGGTAGAAGTGCTCTCGTTGGTTGCCTTCGCCCGCATGGACCAGCGACTCATGCGCTGTGGTGGCGTCTATGCAGGTCTCGGACAGTTCACAGGGATCTCGTTTGCAGCCGGTGCCATAGCGAGCTCGCTACCGGCGGGGCCGCTTGTCGCGAGCGCCTTCGGTTACAGGCAGTTCCGCCGCCTCGGGGCTTCGGAGACACTGGCCGCCTGGATGCTGGTGGCGACGCTCGTGTTCTCTGCGCTCGGCCTCGCCCTGCTCGCCATGGCCGGTGTTGTCCTTGCAGAGCACCAGGGAGCGGCCTTCGACCTCGTCGGGGTCACGGTTGCGGTCTTCGCGATCACGATCGCGGGGGTTGCCGTCGTGTACCAGCGACGGGCCCTCGCCAAAGCCTTTGTGGTGCTGCTCAAGGCAGCCCACCGCGTCACTGGGTTCCCGCGACGTCCGCCGGACGTGATCGTCTCGTCCATCGCCGCCAGCATGGGCCACGTCCGTCTCGGCAGGAGGGACCTGGTGGACGCCCTTGTGTGGTCGCTCACCAACTGGGCGCTGGACTGCTCCTGCCTGGTCTGCGCCTACCTGGCCGTAGGTGCCGGCGTGCCTTGGCGCGGGTTGCTCCTCGCCTACGGGGCAGGCCAGCTCGCCGCGAACCTCCCGATAACGCCGGGCGGCCTCGGGGTGGTGGAGGGGAGCCTTGTGATTGCGCTCGTTGCCTTCGGAGGCGGCCAGATCAGCACGGTCGCGGCCGTCTTGTTGTACAGGATCGTGAGCTTCTGGGGGTTCTTGCCTGTCGGCTGGGCTTTCTGGGGCGGCCTCACATGGCGCCACCGGCGCGCCGATCAAGTGGCCGCCGCGGCGGCTGAGGCCGGGGGGTCACGGACCTCGGTGGTCCCGCCGCCGGAGTGGACTTCGGAGCTCGAAGGATGACCAGCACGCGCCTTTCGCCGGCCCGTTGCGGCCTTGCCGTATCCAGGCAGGCGAGCCATGCTCTTGAGGAGGACCAGTAATGAGGGCGAAGCTCGTCGCATTCGTCGCTTTCGTGGCGGTGATCGGGTCGCTCGGTGGCTGCACGGCGGCCCGCAACGGCCTTGGCACCCACGACAGTGCTTGCTTCCGGGTCTACCCGGAGGCGGTGGCCGCAGTCCACGGCCATGGCCACTTCGCGGGCGAACGTTACCTGCCGCCCCGTGCGCTGATCATCGAGCTGCATGGCGTCGTCGTCCCCGATGCCCTGCAGGACGCCTCCCGGATCGCCACCTGCCTCGTGGCTTTCACGGGCCGATTCACCGCCTCGGACGTCAAGCAGGGCTGGTCTCCGATCGGGAGCACCGGCCGGATAGCCATTGTCATCGTCCGCCAACGCGACCTTGTTCTGCTGGCCACAGTCGTGCTCAACCGGATCCCGCCGCGGCTCGTTTTCGCCCGCGTCTTCCCGAGGTTGCGCTGACTCGGTGTGCCCCGGGCTTCGTCAGCTCCTTATAGACGAGCCCGGCCCGTCGTCGGCGTCAAGCTCGACGGCGACCGACAAATCTGTTGCGGCCGGGTCGGCCAGGAACTCGAGTTGCGTTATGGCACCGGCGTCGGCCAGATCGCCCGAGGCCAGTTCGACCAGCCCCACGAGCGACGGGGGGCCGGTCACAAGGCATCGGGCGACCTTGGTGCGCATCGAGCCTTTCGCCTCGGACTTCGCCCGGCGAAGGCAAACGAGAACCTGTGCGACGGCCGCGACGAGCTCGGGACGCGCGTCGGGGCCGGCTTGCGACTCGAGCTCCCGGGCGGAAGGCCACCTCGAGTTGTGGATCGAGCCCGTCTGCCACCACGACCACGCCTCCTCGGTGCAGTAGGGGAGGAACGGGGCGAACAGGCGCAACATCACAGACAGGCTCAGCGCGAGGCAGTGACGTGCCGAGGCCGGACCTTGCTCGGACGGGTCACCGTACGAGCGGGCCTTCACGAGCTCGAGATAGTCGTCGCAGTACGACCAGAAGAAGGACTCGGTGACCTCGAGGGCTCGGGCGTGGTCATAGGTCTCGAACTCGGTCGTCGCCTCACCGACGACGGCTGCGAGACTGGCGAGCAGGGCGGCGTCGACGGCCGTGAGCCCGGTAGCACAAACCTGATCCGGGCTTTCGCAGCCTTCCATGCGTGACAGTACGAAGCGGCTGGCGTTGAGGATCTTTATCGCGAGTCGTCGGCCGACTTTCATCTGCTCTTCGCTGAAGACGGTGTCGGCGCCGAGGCGGGCCGATCCTGCCCAGTAGCGCACGGCATCGGTGCTGTACTTCTCGAGGTACTCGAGAGGCGTGATGGCGTTGCCGAGCGATTTCCCGATCTTTTTGTGGTCGGGGTCGAGAATCCACCCTGAGATGGCGGCGTGGCGCCACGGGAGCGCGCAGTGCTCCAGCTCCGAGCGCACGACAGTCGAGAACAGCCACGTCCGGATGATCTCGTGGGCTTGGGGCCGCAGGTCCATGGGGAAGACCTTCGCGAAGAACTCCGGGTCCTCTTCCCAC